>Ga0105340_1000454_pt1 | contig 19856 bp, 21 predicted proteins | sample EasRivMeERMLT700_FD_89676 | JGI IMG/M metagenome (GOLD analysis project Ga0105340, IMG submission 89676) | Soil microbial communities from meander-bound floodplain in the East River, Colorado, USA - East River MetaG ERMLT700 | ecosystem: Environmental > Terrestrial > Soil > Floodplain | place...
GCTGGTCGCCACCGCGATCGGCCTGTTCGCCGCGATTCCCGCGGTCGTGGCGTACAACCGCTATTCGCACGACATCGATCGCCTCGCCAACCGCTTCGAGAGCTTCATGGAGGAGTTCTCCAACATCCTGCATAGACAAGCTGTGAGGTAGGCATGGCCGCTCTTCACCGCAAGCGCGGCACGATGCACGAGATCAACATCGTGCCGTACGTCGACGTGATGCTGGTTCTGCTGGTGATCTTCATGGTGACCGCGCCGCTGGTCACGCCGGCAGTGATCGACCTGCCCACCGTCGACAAGGCGAGCGCGCCGCGCGTCGTGCCGCTCGAGATCTTCGTGAAGACCGACCAGGGGCTGCTGGTGCGCCAGCGCGATGCGCGCGGCGGCGTGGTGAACGAGCAGTCGCTCAGCCGCGCGCAGCTTCCCGGCTTCATCAAAGGCCTGCGCGCGAAGAACACCGAGCTCTCGGTGCTGATCGGCGGCGACAAGAACGCGCGCTACGAGTCGGTGCTGCAGGTGGTGGATGAGCTGCGCAAGCAGGGCGTCCAGAAAGTCGGCTTGCAGGTGAAGACCTCTCAATGAGCACGCTGGCCCTGGGGTTGTGGCAGCGTGATGAGCATGGGATGGGCCGGTCGGTCGTGCTTTCCGCGCTGGTGCACATCGTGCTCGCGGCGGTGCTGATCCTCGGCGTGCGCTGGCAGGTCCGTGCGCCTGACATCGTGGAGGTGGACCTGGTCGCGACCCCGCCGCCGCCGGTGGTCGAGGCGCCCAAGCCGCTGCCCAAGGTCGAGCCGGCGCCCGAGGTCAAGCCGCCGCCGCCCCGGGTCGAAAAGCCGCAGATCGTGATCCCGGACAAGCCCAAGCCGAAGCCCAAGCCCGAGGCGAAGCCGAAGCACGACCCGAACTTCGACAAGCGGCTGAAGGAGCAGGTGGCGATGGAGCAGAAGGCGCTCGACCAGCAGCAGCAGGAACGCGAGCTGCGCGAGCTGATCGCCAAGCAGCAGGCCGACGCCGCGCGCCAGGCGGCCGCGGCGCGCGACAAGGCGCTGAACGAGTACATTGCCCGCATCCAGGCTAGCATCCGGAGGAATATCCCCGAAAGCGCGTTGGAGGGAATTCCCGGCAATCCCGCGGCGCTCGTCGACGTGGTGCAGCTACCGACCGGGGACGTCATCTCGGTCCGCATCCGCAAGTCCAGCGGCTACCCCCGTTACGACGAGGCGATCGAGCGCGCGATCCTCAAGGCCTCGCCGCTGCCGCTGCCCCCTTCCCGTGAGATGTTCGAGCGGGAGCTGAAACTTACTTTCCGTCCGCTGGACAAATAGGATGACGTTCTTGCCCAAAGAAATGCGTTTCCTTCTCGGCGTGGTTCTATGCCTCGCGGCGGCGTCCGCCGGGGCGCAGCTTTCCATCGAGATCACCGGCGCCGGGGCGCAGCGCACCCCCATCGCCGTGGTGCCGTTCACGGGCGAGCAGGGGGTCGGCACGAGCCTGACCGCGATCGTGCGCGCCGATCTCGAGCGCAGCGGCCTGTTCCGCGGGCTCGAGGTGCCGGCGCTGTCGCCGCATCCGAACGAGAATTCCCCGGTCAGCTACGGCGAATGGCGCTCGCGCCTCGCCGACGCGCTGGTGGTGGGGTCGGTCGCCATGAGCGCCGACGGCCGCTACGAGGTCAGGTTCCGCGTCTACGACATCGTGAAGCAGGCGCCGCTCGGGGCGATCGCGTATCTCTTCACCAAGGACAACGCACGCGCGGCGGCGCACCGCATCGCCGACTTCGTCTACGAGAAGCTCACCGGCGAGAAGGGGGTGTTCTCGACCCAGATCGCCTACGTGGTGAAGCGCGGCACTACCTACGAGCTGCAGATCGCCGACGCCGACGGCGAGCGCTCCCAATACCTGCTGCGCGCGAACGAGCCGATCATCTCGCCGGTGTGGTCGCCCGAGGGGCGGCGCATCGCCTACGTGTCGTTCGAGTCGAAAAAGCCGGTCGTGTACGTGCACCACCTCTCCGAGAACAAGCGCCAGGTGGTGGCGAGCTTCAAGGGGTCGAACTCGGCGCCGGCCTGGTCGCCCGACGGCAAGACCATCGCCGTGGTGCTGTCGGTCGAGGGCGGCTCGCAGATCTACCTCATCAACTCCGACGGCAGCGGCCCGCGGCGGCGCATCAGCAATTCCCCCTCGATCGACACCGAGCCGCGCTACTCGACCGACGGCAAGTGGCTGTACTTCACCTCCGACCGCGGCGGCAGCCCGCAGATCTACCGCATGAGCGCGACCGGGGGCGAGCCCCAGCGCGTGACTTTCAGGGGCAGCTATAATGTATCGCCGCGCCCCAGCCCCGACGGCCGCGTGCTCGCCTACGTGACGCGCGACGGGGGCAAGTTCCAGGTGGCGCTGCTCGATTTGTCGAATCAACAGGTGCAGGTCATCACCGACAGCGACCGCGACGAGTCGCCGAGCTTCGCCCCCAACGGCAGGATGATCCTGCTCGCGACGGTGAGGGGCGGCCGCGGCGTGCTGTCGGCCGTGTCCTCCGACGGCCGCATCCGGCAGAACCTGCCGTACTCCGGCGGCGACGTGCGCGAGCCGGCGTGGGGGCCGTTCAACGAATGAAAGGAGTGAAATCCATGCGCGCCACCCTCATCGCGACGCTCAGCGCGGCCGGCTTTCTGATCCTGGCAGGCTGCCAGACTACCCCCGAAGACCAGCAGGCGGCCGCTGCCGGAGTCGAAGATCGCAGCAAGCCCGGCGCCGGCAAGCCCGGCGCCCAGGCCCAGCCCGTCGAGCGGCCGAAGATCGCCGCGGTCGACGTCACCTCCGGGCGCAAGGACGCGGCGAGCGCCCTCAAGGATCCGGCCAGCATCCTGTCGAAGCGCAATATCTACTTCGAGTACGACAAGTTCGACGTGAAGGAGGAGTACCGGCCGGTCGTCGAGGCCCACGCCAAGTACCTGCGCGAGAACCCGAACGCCAGGATGCTGATCCAGGGAAGCGCCGATGAGCGCGGCAGCCGCGAATACAACGTCGCGCTCGGCCAGCGGCGCTCGGACAACGTGAAGAAGGTGCTCATGCTGCTCGGTGCGAGGGAGGCCCAGGTCGAATCGGTGAGCCTCGGTGAAGAGAAGCCCGCGTGCAGCGAGCACAACGAGGAGTGCTGGGCGAAAAACCGCCGCGGCGAAATGCTCTACAGCGGCGAATTTTGATGCTGCGGGCTCTCACGCTCGGAGTTCTCGCGGCCCTGGCGGCGGGGCCTGCCTTCGCCCAGCTGTTCGACGACAACGAGGCGCGGCGCCGCATCGAGATGCTGCGCCAGCAGGTCGAAGCTCAACGGCAGGCGACCGAGGCGCGCCTGAGCAAGGCCGAGACTGCCGCGCAGGAAGCGACCGAGCGGGCCGCCGACCGCGGCGCGCTGCTCGAGCTCGCGAACCAGATCGATGTCCTGCGCGGCGAGATCGCCCGCATGCGCGGCCAGCTCGAGGTTCTCAACCACCAGGGCGAGACCGCCGAGGTGCGCCAGAAGCAGCTCTACCTCGACATCGACACGCGCCTGCGCAAGCTCGAACAGGCGCGCGAGCAGCAGGCCGCGGTGCCCGAGAAGCCGCCCGCGGCTGCGCAGCCCGCCGAGGCCGAGCCTTCTCCGGCCGAGGCGAAGGCGTACCAGGCCGCGCTCGATCAGTTCAAGCTCGGCAATTACACCCTCGCCGTCGCCGCCATGCAGGGCTTCCTCGTCACCTACCCGGGCAGCTCGCTCGCGGCGAACGCGCAGTACTGGATCGGCATGGCCCATTCCGGCCAGCGCGACTACAAGAGCGCCATCACGGCCCAGCGCAAGCTGCTGGTGCAATGGCCGGACAGCCCGAAAGCGCCCGACGCGATGCTCTCCATCGCGAGCGCGCAGGAAACGATGGGCGACCGGGCCTCGGCACGCAAGACGCTGGAAGATCTGATCGTGAAGTACCCGGGGAGCAGCTCGGCCACCAGCGCAAAGCAACGCCTCGCCGCCTTCTCTAAACGTTGAACCCCCAGGAGCTTGCGCCCTACGTGACAGGGGGCGCGTTTGCGCTCGCGTTCGTCTTCGGCGCGGTGGGCAACAAGACCCATTTCTGCACCATGGGCGCGGTCTCGGACTGGGTCAACATGGGCGACACCGGCCGCCTGCGCATGTGGCTCCTCGCCATCGCGGTCGCGCTCCTCGGCTCGAGCGCGCTGCACCTCGCCGGGGTAGTCGACCTGTCGAAGTCGATCTATCCCGGGCCGAACTTCACCTGGCTGTCCTACATCGTCGGCGGGTTCCTGTTCGGCGTCGGCATGACCCTGGGCTCGGGTTGCGGCTCCAAGACCCTGATCCGCGTCGGCGCGGGCAACCTCAAGTCGCTGGTGGTCTACATCTTCCTCGGCATCGCGGCGTACATGACCCTGCGGGGATTGCTCGGCGCGTTTCGCGTCGGCGTGCTCGAGAAAGCGGCGATCACCCTGCCGCAGGGACAGGATTTGCCTGCGCTGCTCGGCTTGAACCGGGCAATTCTCGCAGCGCTCATCGGGGGCGGGCTGCTCGCGTTCGTCTATTCGAGCAAGCATTTCCGCTCGACCTTCGACTACACGCTGGGCGGCGTGGTGACCGGCCTGGTGGTGGTCGGCGGGTGGTACGTGAGCGGGCACGTCGGCCACGTCGCCGAGGACCCGAACACGCTGCAGGAAGCGTTCGTCGCCACCAACACCGGGCGCATGGAGTCGTTTTCCTTCGTCGCGCCGTTCGCCTTCACCCTCGAGTACCTGATGCTGTGGACCGACAAGTCGAAGATCATCACTTATGGCATCGCCTCCGCCGCCGGCGTGATCGCCGGCTCGGCGGCCTACGCGCTCGCCACGCGCAGCTTCCGCTGGGAAGGCTTCCGCGACGCCGAGGACACCGCGAACCACATCGTCGGCGGGATCCTCATGGGCTTCGGCGGCATCACGGCGCTCGGCTGCACCATCGGCCAGGCGATCTCGGGATTTTCCACGCTTGCGCTGGGGTCGATCATCACCTTCGTTGCCATCGTGGCCGGCTCGGCAGCCACCATGAAGTACCAATACTGGCGTTCGGGCTGATAAAATCCCGCCCTTTCCGCAGCAATTCCGCGTTTTAAGCGTGGGTCGTTAGCTCAGCTGGTAGAGCAGCGGACTTTTAATCCGTTGGTCGGCGGTTCGAATCCGCCACGACCTACCAACATCTCGCAGCAGCCGAAGGTCAGGAGCTCCTGTTTCCCTGGCTCCGGTACAGGAAGTTCGGCTCGACCGCCTTGATCTGAGCGTTCTCAGCGCGGAGTTTCTCCATGGTTGCCGGCCCCGGGTCCTCGGTCAGTATCACCAGGAAGACGTTGTCCCCAAGGCGCTGGATGCCCCTGATGCCGAATCGTCCATAGACATCGGCGATGGCCTTGACTTCGGCGGGCGCAGCGAGGGTCACGAGATACTCGCCCGGCGCTCTCGTTTGCTGAGACCAGTTGTCCGCGGGTGCCGCTTCCGGTTTACCCGGCGAGTAGGCGCAGGCGTATCCTGCGGCCGCGCCTGCCACGGCGATGGCGAATGCGGGCAGGTGCCGCATCCAGCGATTCATGGCGAGGTGACCACAAGAGTGCTACTCGTGCCGAGGCGCGTGTAGCCGTCGTTAGAGAACAGGCGCAGTTCGTATGTCCCTGGGGCGAGCGTGCCCGGGATCGTAAAGGGCACGCTGCCGCTCGCGCTGCCCGTGGTGTAACGCCACGCCAGGGAAGGGGAGTCGGGAGCGCCCGGGCGATAGAGCCCAATCCAGTCGGCACCGGTTGGAGCACAAATACCGCTCCAGGTGGCCGTCACCGAACCACCGGCAGGTACGCTCGTTGGGCTTGCGCTGAGGTTAGTGCCCACGCAGCCGACAACAGCTGTAACTGTGAAACTGTTGCTGACCGCGAGGCGCGTGTATCCCCCGTTAGAGAACAGGCGCAGCTCGTAGGTGCCCGGGGCGAGCGTGCCCGGGATCGTAAAGGGCACGCTGCCGCTTGGGGTACCCGTGGTGTAACGCCACGCCAGGTAAGACGTGTCGGGAGTGCCCAGGCGATAGAGCCCAATCCAATCGGCACCCGTTGGGGCACAGATGCCGCTCCAGGGGGCCGTCACCGAACCACCGACAGGAATGCTCGTTGGGCTTGCGCTGAGGTTAGGGCCCACGCAGCCGACAACAGCTGTAACTGTGAAACTGTTGCTGACCGCGAGGCGCGTGTATCCCCCGTTAGAGAACAGGCGCAGCTCGTAGGTGCCGGGGGCGAGCGTGGCCGGGATCGCAAAGGGCACGCTGCCGCTTGGGGTGCCCGTGGTGTAACGCCACGCCAGGTAAGACGTGTCGGGAGTGCCCAGGATATGGAGCCCAACCCAATCGGCACCAGTTGGGGCACAGATGCCGCTCCAGGGGGCCGTCACCGAACCACCAGCGGGAACGCTCGCCGGGCTCGCGCTGAGGTTAGGGCCCACGCAGCCGACAACAGCTGTAACTGTGAAACTGTTGCTGACCGCGAGGCGCGTGTATCCCCCGTTAGAGAACACGCGCAGCTCGTAGGTGCCGGGGGCGAGCGTGGCCGGGATCGCAAAGGGCACGCTGCCGCTTGCGGTGCCCGTGGTGGAAAGCCACGCCAGGGAAGGGGAGTCGGGACCGCCCGGGCGATAGAGCCCGATCCAGTCGCCAGTGGTTGGCGCACACACGCCACTCCAGGCGGCCGTCAGTGAACCACCGGCAGCGATGCTCGTTGGACTGGCGCTGAGGCTACCGGTCGTACAGCCAACTGTGAAACTGTTGCTGGCCGCGAGGCGCGTGTGGCCGTCGTTGGAGAATAGGCGCAGTTCGTATGTTCCCGGTGCGAGCGTGGCCGGGATCGCAAAGGGCACGCTGCCGCTTGCGGTGCCCGTGGTGTAACGCCACGCGAGGGAAGGCGTGTTGGGAGCGCCCGGGACAAAGATTCCGATCCAATCGCGGGCGGTCGGAGCCGCTATACCGGTCCAGCTTGCCGTGATAGTGGCACCTGGCATGACGCTCGACGCACTTGCAGCAAGAGTTGCGGGCGGCAGCGCAACTCCGGTCACGACTTTCGATGCGCCGCCTCCGCCTGCGAAGGAGACGGTTCCCGAAAAACTGCCCGCAGAAGCCGGACTGAAGCGAACCGATATCGTCGCGCTTGCGCCGGTCGACAGGCTGTACGAGCCTCCCGACGCGATCGAGAAAGGCGCCGTGGTGCTCGCGTTTCCGCTGAGCACCCCGCCCCCTGCGTTTCGTACGGTGAAAGCCCGGTCGACGACGGTACCCGCGTTAACGATCCCGAAGTCCAATGCGTTGGGCGTCACATCGATAAATGGCGACGACCCCGTGACGGTCAAAACGCTGCCATCCGGGAAGGTGAGCGTGAAGTTCCCCGCGTCCGGGGGAGTCCACTCGCCGGAATAGTTTCCGTCGCCCGCGGCCTGATCCCGGCCAAGCCCGTCGTCGCGGAGCGTTACGACCTCGCCCCCAGGACTGACGGTAACGGCAACGTCTCCATTGGGAGCAGCGCAGTGGATATTCAATACCGAAAGGCCGATGGGTGTTTCAGTCGAGCCAGCGACGGTATCCGCGACGGGGGTCAGCCGCGAGAAGACAGTCGAGTTGGTACAGGTCAAGGCGCCGAAGGCGTTCAGACGCTTCTGTGTAATCGTGTTTTCCATCGAAGCGACATTGTCTCCACCGGCGAGAATGAGATTCCTGATCGCGCGCCAGTCCCGAGCCGGGTCCGCCGCTTTGAGCAAGGCAGCGGTGCCCGTCACATGCGGGGTTGCCATGGAAGTGCCGTTGAGTGTCTGGTAGGTGCCGTTGAGCGTCGTGCTCAGGATCTCGGTTCCGGGGGCACCGATATGAACGGTGCGCCTGCCGTAGTTTGAAAAGGGGGCACGATCGTCGCGCCGCGTCGTGGCGGCAACACAGATGATGTTCGACAGCCCGTATCCGCAGGGATAGAACGGAGTCTGATCGTTGTTGAGGCCGACGCCGGCGAAATTGCCGTTGCCAGCGGCGGCGACAAAGAGTATCCCCGCCTCCTGATGGCGCTGAATCGCGTCGAACAGCGCCTGCGAAAAACCGCCGCCACCCCAGCTGTTGTTCGTCGCGACGATGTTCACGCCGCGCTCCTTCATGGTTCTCACATACTCGAGACAGGCGATGGCGCCTGCCGTCGAGCCGAAGCCGGCTGCGTCGAGAAACTTGCAAGCCATCACGTTGACGTTCCAATTGACCCCCACGACTCCCGCTTCATTGTTCCCGACCGCGCCGATTGTTCCAGCCACGTGAGAACCGTGCCGGTTGTCGTCCAAAGGATCCGAATCACCGTTGACGGCATCTATTCCGAAGCAGTCATCGACGCGGCCATTGCCGTCGTCGTCAACGCCATTGGCATTGCAATCGGGGATATTGCGAAACACATTCGCCGACAGGTCCGGATGGTTGTAATCGATTCCGCTATCGATCACCGCGACAACCACGCTGCTGCTGCCAGTGGTGACGTTCCAGGCGCTCGGCGCGTCGATATGCGCGCCGGGGATGCCGCCTAACTGGCCGGTGTTGTAAAGGCCCCAGAGCTCGCCGAATCGGGTGTCGTTGGGAGGGTTCGTCGTGCGAACGATGTAGTTGGGTTCGGCATACAGAACATCCGGGTCTTGCCGGTACTTCGCGATGGCCTCATCGACCGAGACGTTCGGCGCTAACCGGTGGTGTTCAAGGCCACCAAGAATTCGGAAGGCCCGAAGCCGCGTTCCCGACACCCGGGAACGCGCCGACGATTTGAAGACTTCCGGGACCCCGTCGCGAAACCGGACGATGACCTCGCCGGGCACGTGAGGCGGCAGCGGCGAAATGCCGTCACCCTCTGCTCCGTGTGCGCCCCCGCCGCCGTAAGCGGCCAACAGCAGCAGAATTACCAGCGATGAAAATTCACGCGTAATTCCCAGTCGGCGAGTCCACATGGCAACACCTCCGTCGAGCGCCAAGACCGCATTGCCGCTCGTATTGCCTTACGCAGTGGCCGTGAGAGCCTCCCCTGGGTCGGCACCCGGACTCTCGCAGCGGCGCGGCGCAGTTGTTTCCTCTGCTTCGCGCCGCTCGAAGAAATCTTGATCCGCATCACCAGTTGTGTCAATCGGCGCGACTGTGACGAATGACACGAAAAAACTCCTTTCCGACGACGGCGTGCGGCCACGCGCAGCACCTTTCGCCGTCGCATGCCTGACGTCTTCTCGGCGCTGCCGGTCGCGAAGGATGTGTTCGAGAAGCGCCCGAAAGGGTGAAACAATTCCAGGACAGGTGGCAGACGCTCTACAAGAAGCCGGGGTACAACCCACTCTGGATAGCACCCGCAGCGCTGGGGAAATGTTCCTGCGCGCGGAGCAGACGGGGCTCAGGCTCGCGATCATTGGCCGCACCGTCGCCCTCGTGCTGCTGGGCGCCTGGCTGGTGGGGACGCGCGCGAGGGACCCGACGCGCGCGCTCGATTACCTGCTCCTCCTGTCGGTCTTCGCCGTCCTCGGCCTCGCTCAGTACTGGCTGATCGGGACGCGCTTCGACAAACGCTGGCTCAAGTACGTTTTCATTACGGTGGACATCGCCATCCTCTCGGCCCTCGTGGCGACCCAGCCGCTTTTCGAAACCGCTGCCGATCTGCCCCCGGTCATGATGTTCCGCGCTCCGGTATTCCCCTTCTACTTCGTCATCCTCGGCGTCGCGGCCTTCAGTTTCTCCCCGGGCATGGTGCTGTGGACCGGGATCGCCGGGGCGCTCGGCTGGCTGGTCGCCTTCCTGCATGCGGCAGGCGGCGTCGACGGTGCCCTCAACTGGCGCGCGATCCCGCCAGACCCGACGGCCGAGCAGGTCATGGCCGTCGTGCTAGACCCGAACTTCGGCGGGCTCAGCGGCCGCATCCAGGAGGCGATCCTGCTCGTGGTCGTCGCGCTGCTGATCGCACTTGTGATGTGGCGCGCCCGCAGCACGCTCACGCGGCAATTGGAAGCCGAACGCGACCGCGCCACCCTCTCCGGTATCTTCGGGCGCTTCGTGCCGCGCACGATCGTGAACGCAATGATCGCCGGGCGCGGGGCGCTCGCCCCGGTCGAACGCGAGGCGACCGTGCTCTTCGCGGACATCGCCGGCTTCACCGAGATGACCGAGCGCGCAGGCGCGGTGCGCACGGTCGAGATCCTGAACGCCTATTTCGACGAGGTGACGCGGATCATCGGCGCGCGCAACGGCATCGTCACGCAGTTCCAGGGAGACGCCGTGCTCGCGACGTTCAATGTGCCGGTCGAGGACGCGGGACACGCGGGGAACGCCTTCGAGGCGGCCCGCGCGATCCTGGCGTGCGTCGCGGGGCGCGAGTTTGCCGGGGAGCGCATCCGGGTGCGCATCGGCATCAACACAGGCTCCCTGGTTGCCGGCAATGTCGGCGGCGGCGGGCGCCAGAGCTACACGGTGCATGGGGACGCGGTGAACCTGGCCGCCCGGCTCGAGGCGCTCTGCAAGGAACACGGCACCTCGCTCCTTCTTTCCGCCACCACGGCGAAGGCGCTGCCCGAGGCGAAACTCGTCGCCGTCGGGGATATCGCCGTGCGCGGCCTCGCCGAACCGGTGACTGTCTTTTCGATACCGGCCGACACGTAGGGCAAACGTAGGTCGCGGACGCCCGTTGGCGGGCTTAGGCGGGCGAGGGCGGGCTGGTTAAACTACTAAAGCCGATATGGACGAGGACGCTATTCGACAGGTCATCGAACAACGAAGAGTCGCGTGGAACGCGCAGGATACGAAGACCTACGCCAGTCTATTGACGTCCGATGCGGACATCGTTAGCGCCACCGGACGGGCGGCGTATGGTCGCGAGGAGATTATTCGTCTGTACGTCGAGCAAATGTCGGGACCTTATCGCGGAGCAAAGGTAGCATCGACCGTCGTTACTCGAATCAGGTTTGTACGCCCGGACGTTGCCCTCGTCGATACAGAGTTCGAAATGGAGGGCGTGCACGCGCGTGACGGTGCTGTCATGCCGCTAATAAGTGGTCTCACCAACTTCGTCCTTACGAAGGAGGACGGGGGATGGTTAATTTCGTCGATCCGTGGGATGCCGAGAACGCCGATGCAAGGTCCGAGGCAGTGACTTCAAGAACTTACCGCGGCAGCTCTTTCTGTGACGAGAGCGCGAGCCAGCCGCGGATGATGCGGTAGAGCACCCAGATACCGGTGGCGAGCCACAGCACCACCGCGAACGGAATACCGACCACCGTGATGAACAGGACCGCGCCCACCGCGAGCCACAGCAGCGCGTACCAGAAAGTGCGGATCTGCCAGGAGAAATGCGAGTCGAGCCACGTGCCGCGGACGTCGGAGCGCTTCACGTAGTTGAGGATCACCGCGATGATCGATGGCCAGCCGGTGAGGAAGGCGGTCACAACCATCGCCGGGCTCAGGAGCCCCGTGAGCGCGCTGAAAGCGTGCAAGCCGTAGATGACATGCGCGAGCGTTACGAGGCCCTCGCGCGGCACTAGCCCCGAGGGCGGAGGGGAAATGTGTTCAGTCCTCGACGAGCTCGCTCTTCTCGAACTTCCTCTGCGCGAACTCCTCGAGCTGGCTGATCGCCCCGGCGACCTTTGACGCATACGCGGGCGCGAAGCTGATGACGTGCTCGCCGTCGCCGTCCTGCTGTTTCAGGCAGATGTAGCCGATGTCCGAAATGTGGATTTCGATGTCCGACTGGCCTTTGATGACCATAGGCATGAGCCTCCTTGCCCGGCCATGCTAGTTCACCCCGCGTCTCGAAATCGCGCCGGACGCATCCCTCGAACGGTCTATCCTGCCGTTTACCCTGCGACGACCGGCTCGAGGTAGATCTCGACCCGGCGGTTGGCCTGGCGGCCGCTCTCGGAAGTGTTGCTCGCCACCGGCTGGGTTTCGCCCTTGCCGGCGAGGGCGAGGCGCATCGAGTTCACCCGCTTCGACTCGAGGTAGCCCGCGACCGAATGCGCGCGGCGCTCGGAGAGCTTCTGGTTGTAGTCGTTTGAGCCGACGTTGTCGGTGTGGCCGACGACCGTGAGCGTGGTCTTGCCGTAGCGCACGACGACGTCCGCCAGCTTGTCCATGGTGGTGTGGAAGCCGGGCTTGATGCTCGACGAATCGGTGTCGAAAGCGGTCTGGTTGGTCATCGTGATGCGCACCACATCGTTCGGCAGCTTCTCGACGCGCGCCTGCCCGGACTGGATCTCCTGGCTGAGGTTCTTCTCCAAGTCGCGCTTCTGGTCGTCCATGTAGCGGCCGACGACGCCGCCGGCGAGCGCGCCGCCCACGGCGCCGATCACCGCGCCCTTGGTCCGGTTGCGGTCGTAGGCGATCGCGCCGATCACGGCGCCGCCCGCGGCGCCGATCAGCGTGCCCATCTCGCGATGGCCCATGGTGCCCATGGAGCCGTCCGCGGCGCAGCCGGCTATCGCAAGGGCCAGGGCGGAGATAGCGAAGCGTTTCATGTGAGCTCCTTCTTTTGGAGAGTGGGAATTGCGCGGGATTCTAGGCAGGGCGGCGTGAATTGCGCGGGGGCGCATTGCACGCTCGTGATCCAAAACTTGGTGGGCCGGCTGCGGACTGCGCGCGCGCCGGGGCGACCGGCTACGAGGGCAGGCGGACGGTGGCCTCGGGATCGCTGAGCTCGTCCGAATTCGGGTCCTTCACCGCCCAGCGGATGTGCTTGACCAGCGCGATGATCATGCGCTGGCGCTCCTTGGCCAGGTGCGGCGGCGCGTCGAGCGTGAGGCGCGCCTGCTCTTCGATGAGGTCGAGCTTCGACAGCAATTCTTTCGTTTCCACGTGCCGCTCCCAGCTTGTTATGTGCAGCGGGCAAGCCTAGCAAAGCCATCATGACGATGCACTCTGTCGGGGTAGCACGACAGCTATACTGCGGCGATTCTATCGCAAGGAGGGGCGGTCATGCCGGCGGGTTTCAGGGTTCTCAAGCGCAAGCGCAGGGTCGATGCGGCGTGGGTGGAGAAGTTTCGCCGCATTCCGGTGGCCAATGTCAGCGATTCCATGTTCCGCTCGAGCGCGGGCGGCGCGCGCCTGCGCCCGTACCACGCCGGCGGCGCGATGGCCGGGCCGGCGCTGACCGTGCGCACCGCGCCGGGCGACAACCTGATGGTGCACATGGCGCTCAATCTCGCCGAGAAAGGCGACGTGATCGTGGTCGACGCCGGCGGCGAGCTCACGAACTCGATCATCGGCGAGCGCATGCTCGCGTACTGCCAGGCGAAGGGCTTCGCCGGCATCGTCATCAACGGCGCGGTGCGCGACGTGGGCTATATCCGCGCGCACGATTTTCCCGTGTACGCCGCGGGCGTGACGCATCGCGGCCCCTACAAGAACGGTCCGGGCGAGATCAACGTCACCGTGGCGCTCGACGGCATGGCGATCGCGCCCGGCGACCTCGTGGTCGGCGACGACGACGGCCTGCTGTGCGTGCCCTACGAGGACGTCGAGGCGGTGCACAAGCTCGCGCATGACAAGCACGAGATGGAGACCCGGACCTTCAAGGACATCGGCAAGGGCGACAACAACCGCGCGGGGTATGAGAAGACGCTGCGGCAGCTCGGATGCGAATTCGAGTCCTGATTCTCGCCCTGGCGATTTCGCCCGCGGCGGCTGCGCAGGACGAATGGCCGGCCGCGCGCCGCGGCGACTTCGGGGCGCGCTGGTGGGTCAGCACCGGCGAGACCAAGCTCAGCCACAACGCGCAGGGGCTCGATCCGACGGTCGGCAATCCGACCTCGGTGCTGGTCTACGAGAACCTGGATGCGAACGTGCTCGAGCTCTTCGCGCGCCAGAACTTCCGCAACAACGTGTTCCTCAAGGGGACGCTCGGGGTGGGGCAGATCAACCGCGGCTCGTTCGACGACGAGGATTTCAACGCCGGGCAGGTCAAGTTCTCGGACACCACTTCGTCGGTGACCGAGGGGCGGATCGGCTACGGCACGATCGATGTCGGCTACCAATGGGTGCTGCGCGGGGGTGCGGTCACGCTCGGCGTGTTCGGCGGGTTCAGCCAATGGACCGAGGACTACGATGCCTACGGCGCGACCGATCATCTCGGCGCCATCGGCGGCGACATCAGCCGCGACGTCAACGTGATCAGCAACAAGGTTCGCTGGCGGGCGCTGCGCGCCGGCTTCGCGGGGCGGTTCACTTTCGGGCGCGCCCGGCTCTCCCTCGACTTGGCGGCGGTGCCGTACGCCGAGTTCCGCAACGAGGACAGCCACCACCTGCGCGCGCAGCCCGCGGGCAGCAGCCCGAGCGCGCTCGGCCCGGTGCCGAACATCATCGACGAAGGCGAGGGATGGGGTGTGCAACTGGACGCCGAGCTGCGCTACGAGATCCTGCGGCGCACCGAGCTCGGCATCGGCTTTCGCTATTGGTACATGGAGGCGCGCGAGGGCACGTCCGATTTCCACCACTTCTCAAACGGCGAGTTTCCGGTAGTGGATTTCTACTCGTGGCGCACCGGGGTCACGATCAGCCTGCGACGGACCTGGTAGCTCCTACTCCCGCATCCGGGAGATTTTTTTTACGTCAGGCAGCCGGCGCAACGCGCGCATGACGCGCGCGAGGTGCTGGCGGTTCGCCACCTCGAGCACGAAGTGCATGGCGGTGAAGACCGCGCGGTCTTCCTCCATGGTGATCGAATCGATGTTCGAGCCGGCCTCGGCGATCTCGGACGCGACCTTGGCGAGCACGCCGCGCTGGTTCTCGACCGTGACGTTGATCGCGGCCTGGAAAAGACGCGTGGTGCGCGGGTCCCATTCCACGTCGATCCACTGCTCGGGCTCGTTCTTGCGCGAGCGCACGATCGCGCGGCAATCCGAGTTGTGCACGACCAGGCCCTGGCCCTTCTTGATCGAGCCGACGATCGAGTCGCCCGGGATCGGCCGGCAGCAGGTGGCGAGCTGCACCGCGACGCCCTCGGTGCCGCGGATCGTGACGCTGCCCGTCGCCTTGCCCTCATCGAGATCCGTTTTTTTCAGGAGCCTGCGGGCGACCACCGCCGGCAGGCGCTTGCCCAGGCCGATGTCGGCGAGCAGCTCTTCGCGCGAGCGCGCGCCGCCGTCGCGCACTACGCGCTCCCAGGCGGCGTCCTCGACCTCGGCGAGCGAGCCCTTGAGGCCGCGCAGCGCCTGGTCGAGCAGGCGCTCGCCCAGCCCGGCCGACTCCTCGTACTGCATGGTCTTCAGGAAGTGGCGGATGTTGGAGCGCGCCTTGCCGGTGCGCACGTACTGCAGCCAGCCGGCGCTCGGCTTGGCGTGGCTCGCGGTGATGATCTCGACGCGGTCGCCGTTGCGCAGCTCGGTGCGCAGCGGAACCAGCTCGCCGTTCACCTTGGCCGCCACGCAGCGGTTGCCGATGTCGGTGTGCACGTGGTAGGCGAAGTCGACCGCGGTGGCGCCGCGCGGCAGCGACAGGATCTTGCCCTTGGGAGTGAACACGTAGACCTCGTCGGGGAAGAGATCGACCTTCACGTGCTCGAGGAACTCCTGCGGGTCGCCCGACTGGTGCTGGATCTCGAGGAGCGACTGCAGCCAGCGGTGCGTCTGCTTCTGCAGCTCGGAGAGCTTGTCGGCGTCGTCCTTGTACATCCAGTGCGACGCGACGCCGGATTCGGCGAGGCGGTGCATCTGCTCGGTGCGGATCTGCACCTCCACCGGCACGCCGTACGGGCCGATGAGGTCGGTGTGGATCGACTGGTAGCCGTTCGCCTTCGGGATCGCGATGTAGTCCTTGAACTTGCCGGGTATTGGCTTATAGAGGGAGTGCAGGGCGCCTAGAGCGAGGTAACACGCAGGCACGTCCTGCACGATCACGCGGCAGCCGAAGATGTCGTGCACCTCCGAGAACGAGAGGTGCTTCTCGATCATCTTGCGGTAGGTCGAATAGACGTGCTTCTCGCGCCCGAACACGCTGGCCGCAATCTTGCTGTCGGCGAGCTTCTTCTTGATCGTGTCCAGCGTCTTGCCGATCATCTCGCGCCGGTTGCCGCGCGCCGCCTTGGTCGCCTTGGTAAGCACCTTGAAGCGCGCCGGGTAAAGATGCGAGAAGGCGAGCTCCTGCAGCTCGTGGTACAGCGTATTCAGGCCCAGCCGGTTCGCGATCGGCGCATAGATCTCCATCGTCTCGCGCGCCACGCGCCGGCGCTTGGCGGGGGGCACCGCTCCCAGGGTGCGCATGTTGTGCAGCCGGTCCGCGAGCTTGATCAGCATGACGCGCACGTCGCGCGCCATGGCGAGCAGCATCTTGCGGAAGTTCTCGGCCTGCGCATCCTCGGCCGACTGGAACTCGATGCGGTCGAGCTTGGAGACGCCGTCGACCAGCTCCGCCACCGGCCGGCCGAAGGTGTCCGAGATCTCGTCCTTGGTGACCGAAGTGTCCTCGGTGACGTCGTGCAGCAGCGCGGCCATCAGGGTCTGGCCGTCGAGGTGCCAGTCGGCGAGGATCTCGGCGACCGCCAGCGGGTGCGAGATGTACGGGTCGCCGGACTGCCGGGTCTGGCCGGCGTGCGCGGCTTCGGAGAAACGGTAGGCCTCGGCGAGCCGAGCCACGTCCTTCGGCTTCAGGTAGCCGAAGCGGCTGTCTTCCAGAAGGGGGGCGGTTGCTGCCACGGGGTCAGATTACCTGACCCCACAAAATCAGGGCTAGAGGCTGGGGGTCCCTGACGGGGTAGCGCCGCGCTTCAGCACCTCGGTGCCGACCTTGCCGGAGGCGATCTCGCGCAGCGCGATCACGGTCGACTTGTCGCGGTTCGGCTCGACCAAGGGGGAGGCGCCGGCGCCGAGCTGGCGCGCGCGGTAGGTCGCCGCCAGCGTGAGCTGGAAGCGGTTGGGGATTCTCTTCAGGCAGTCGTCAACGGTGATGCGCGCCATGGGCTTTTGCTCTTTCCTTCCGGATGATTTCCGCCAGCTCGCGCCGCGCGGTTTCGAAGTCTTTGTTAATTATACGGTATTCGAACTCTCCGGAGTGCTCGAGCTCCTCGCGGGCGTTGTCCAGCCGGCGGCGGATGACGGCGTCGGAATCCTGGCCGCGCGTACGCATGCGCCGCTCGAGCTCCTCGATCGAGGGCGGCAAGATGAAGATGCCGACGCAATCGGGGTAGATCCGGCGCACCTGCTGGGCGCCCTGCCAGTCGATCTCGAGGATCAGGTCTTCGCCGCGCGCCAGGGCCTCGGTGATCACGCGCTTCGAGGTGCCGTAGCGGTAGCCGTGCACCAGCGCGTTCTCCAGGAACTCGCCCCGGTCGCGCATGGCGAGGAAGGCGTCGTCGTCGACGAAGTGATAGTCGACGCCGTCCTTCTCGCCCGGCCGCGGGGCGCGCGTCGTGTAGGAGGTCGAGAGCTTGAGGCTCGGATCGTCGCGCGTCAGCGCGTCGATGAGCGACGTCTTGCCAGCCCCGGAAGGCGCCGTGATCACGAACAGATGCCCTTTTTGCTTATTCAAGGTTCTGCACTTGCTCGCGGACCTGCTCGACCAGGAGCTTGAGCTCCAGCGCGCAATCCGAAATCGCCTGGCTCAGCGCCTTCGACGCGAGCGTATTCGCTTCGCGGTTCAGCTCCTGCGCGAGGAAGTCGAGCCGCTTGCCGACCTGTCCCCCGGCGCCGAGCACGCGCTCGACCTCGCCCAGGTGGACGCGCAGCCGCTCGAGCTCCTCCGCCACGTCGCCCCGCGCGGCGAACAGGGCGACTTCGGTGCGGATGCGCTCATCGTCCGCCGAGCCGATCGCCTCGCGCAATCGCTCGGCGAGCTTCTCCTGATACGCCGCGATGGCCTGCGGCATCAGCGGCGTGACGTCCTCGACGCGCTCGCGCATCTTGCGCACCCGCTCGAGGATGCCGGAAGCAAGCTTGGCGCCTTCGCGCGAGCGCGCCGCAACCAGGTCGGTCAGGGCGCGCCGGCAAAGCCCGGCCACCGCGGCGCGCAGGCTCTCCTCGTCGGCGTCCTCGGTGATCACGCCCGGCCAGCGCAGCAGGTCCGCGATGCGCAGCGGCGCCGCGTCGGGCACGGCTTTTTTCGCCGCTTCGGCCAGCGCCTTGAGGCGGGCGAGCGCCTCGGCGTTCAATCCGGGATTGGCGCCCGCCGCGCCTTCGGCGAGCGCGAGGCGGCAGTCGACCTTGCCGCGCGCGACCCCGGCGGAGATCAGCTCGCGCAGCACCGGCTCGTGCGCGCGCAGCTCATCCGCGATTCGGAACTGCAGGTCGAGGAAGCGCGAGTTCACCGAACGCAGCTCCAGGCTCAGCGTTCCTCGGGGAGAACCGGCCGACACCGCGGCGTAGCCGGTCATGCTTTGAACGGGAAGGGACAAGTGCGAGGGGCTATCATAGGGTAGATGCCCACGCAAGCCAACACGCCGCTTCCGGAAGGCGCGCTTCTCCAGAAATACCGCATCGGCCGCGTCCTTGCCGTCGGCGGTTTTTCGTTCGTCTATCTCGCGCACGACGAGAACGACACGCCGCTCGCGATCAAGGAATACCTGCCGTCCACGCTCGCGCTGCGCGCGAACGGTGCCCGGCATCCGCTGATCCCGCACGAGGAAATGGCGACGTTCCGTGCCGGCATGAAATGCTTCTTCGAGGAGGCGGCGGCGATCGCGCGCCTCGACCATCCCAACGTGGTGCGGGTGGTGGATTTCTTCCGCGCCAACCGCACCGTCTACCTGGTGATGCGCTACGAGCGCGGTCGCTCGCTGCAGGAGCACATCAAGAGCCACCGCGGTCCGCTGAAGGAGCCCTGGGTACGGAACACCTTCGCGCAGCTGCTCGACGGCTTGCGCGAAGTGCACACGCACAAGCTCCTGCACCTCGACATCAAGCCGGCGAACGTCTACCTGCGCAACGACGGCACGCCGCTGCTCATCGATTTCGGCGCGGCGCGCCAGGTGCTGTCGGCCGAAGGCATGAAGCTGCCGTCGGCCTACACGCCGGGCTTCGCCGCGCCCGAGTTGCACTCCCGGCGCGAGCTCCTCGGCCCGTGGAGCGATATCTACTCCGTGGGCGCGACGATGTACGCCTGCTTCGCCGAAGCCGCGCCGCAGAGCGCCGGTGCGCGGCTGGGAGACGACCTGCTGGTGCCCGCGACCCGGGCCTTCGCCGGCAAGTACACGCCCGAGCTACTCGAGATCGTGGACTGGTGCTTGCGGCTCGATCACTTGCAGCGCCCGCAGAGCGTGCTCGCGCTGCAGAAAGCCCTGCTTGGTCAAACAGCCGACCATCGTCCAGGCTAGCAGGGTCGGCGCGCGCGACATCAACGAGGACCGTGTCGCGCACTGGAGCGCGCCGGCCGCGCTGCTGATGGCGGTTGCCGACGGGCTGGGCGGCCATCTGCATGGCGAGGTGGCGGCGCAGGTCTCGATCGACATCCTCGGCGCTGCGTTCATGGGAGAGGCGCGGCTGCGGCTCGAAGACCCGGCGGGGTTCCTGTCCCGTGCGCTCGCGGCCGCGCACGCGGCGATCCTGCGCGAGGCGGAGAAGCGCAGGCTTCCGGACAGCCCGCGCACCGTCATCGCCGCCTGCGTGGTGCAGGAGGACCGCGTGTTCTGGACCCATGTCGGCGATTGCCGGTTCTACCTGTTGCGCGCCGGCCGCGTCCTCGCGCGCTCTCGCGACCATACGGTCGTGCAGCGGCTGGTCGACGAAGGCCGCATCCGCGAAGAAGCCGCGGCCAGGCACCCGCACCGCAACCGCCTGCTCGCCTGCCTCGGCGGCTTCCAGATGCCGCGCATCGAGCCGGTGGCGAGCGTCGTGCTCGCGCGCGACGA
>Ga0105340_1000455_pt1 | contig 19856 bp, 26 predicted proteins | sample EasRivMeERMLT700_FD_89676 | JGI IMG/M metagenome (GOLD analysis project Ga0105340, IMG submission 89676) | Soil microbial communities from meander-bound floodplain in the East River, Colorado, USA - East River MetaG ERMLT700 | ecosystem: Environmental > Terrestrial > Soil > Floodplain | place...
AACGCCGTCGCAACAATGCGAACACGCTTGTTAAATTGGTAGGACGCTTCATCAAGCTCCGCTTGAAGCTTCGCCTTGTTGTTCTGTTGCCTCATGGTCTTGATGTCCTCGGGGCAACCCTCCTTTTCGCTATCCGCCAGCGCGGCCTTGATATGGCCCACACGATCAACGTATGAACTGCCGATTTTGCGAGCAACAAAGTCAGCAACCCAATGACCCTTGATCGTGGTTGTCGTGCCGTTCATGGTCGCGTCGGTCTGGTAGTAATCCCACGGCCCATTGTAAATGGGGAGCTTAGACCTGGGATCGGCGGGTGATAGGTTTTCCCAAGGGCCACGATAACCAAATGGCACCTTGTTTCCTTTCGCGTCCGGCCGATACTTGCTACCAATCGGCGGCACTTGCGTCAGCAACGGCACGCCGTTCTCGTCAATCACTTCGGCGAAATCTTTCGCCAAGTTATAAAACGCGGCGATTGGTCCCGCGTCCTTGTCTTTTTCCGCCTCGACAGCAACGGTTATTCCCTTTGCAGTCTTGTCGGAAACCAAGCCACCAAGGTTTAACGCAAGCGCAGCGTTCGAACCCGTCGGCTTGATATTGCTCGCCGGAATGTCGGAAGTATCGGCGAGCATGAACGGCGCGTCTAACAACGCAGCAAGACGCCGCGTTGTTTCCGTTTCGTCATCTTCCAATTCAGTCACGTTTGCATCGCGCAGAACGGACAGCACTTGCTCCGGCTTTGCCTGCCGGACCATTGCCGCCTTATCTTCCGCGTGATGGGCGAAAAAATCAATCACGTGGCGCGCAAGGGAAAGCGTCTGCCCTTCCTTGTATTCGCCAAATGCTTCACCCTCGCCCACGACAACAGTAAAGCCAGCGGTTGCTTGCTTCGCGTTGGCGTTCGAACGTGCCTTTAGAGATAGTGGAGATTTAGACATTGCAGCTACTCCATTTGCGCAAGCGTCTGTTGCCTTGTGGCGCAGACACGCTTGCGTCATAGAGTAACCCCATGCGCGCAAAACCTATCATCGGTCGCCGCATGGTTCCAAGAACATTGCCTTAGATTAACCTAGTGTCATGCTCTCTACTCTGTTGCGTTTCAGAATTTTAGCAAGGTGAGAATTGGCAACGGCCAACGCTCGGGACGATACTCTACAACAATGCAAGATGGCACAGGATAGTGCGCTGCGCCTACTCCATAGTGATATGCTCCGCCGTTGTGATTGTGCCTCCTACCACGCGCAGCATACTTGACTTTGATTTGCACAGTATCGCCGAACGTCGGCGCATACTGATATGTATATTGTTCGCTCATTGTCACTTACTCGCGAGAGTGATTGCAATCACGACGCAAGTTAAGAATGCGGCATGCATCACAATCAAAGAGATGGATAGAGTTGCAGTCATTGCTTTTCCTTTCGTGTCTGAGAGTAGCTTAGCAAAGATGCTAAGCAGAACAGACACTAGGTTAAGCAAAGACAATGCCTCTTGGCATTTTCACGATGTCAAAGAACCCGAATGAACATGTTGCAGTCCGGGTCAGTCCGGTAGCCCTTGGGACATCGGGCACAAGCAACAGTCAATCGCCTCAATATGCAGTGTAGTCCCCATAGCAAGATAAGTCAAAGAGCGCAGGGCGTTCCTAAAGCTATTCCGCGCGCTAGGCTAAAGATTAGACTAATTCTCTATAAGCTATTGATTTTGCTTAAGTAAAAACTACGTTCTTATCAATAAGTTATCCGTAGGATTACCCATTGATTATATCCTTATGAATAGATCACTAATAATAATCAGTAGTATGTAAGTATATTGCTTAGTGTCATATCCATAGTAAGTCAATGGAATATCTTAAGTATCTTAAGGATATATCTCTTAAGCATATAGTATCATGCCGAGGAACCACCCCCTAGGACCGTATGCCTAGCAGGGGTCGGTATTTTTCGCGGGGGGGTAGGGGGGGACCCTGCTAAATATATCTAAATATATCTAACAACTTTTTGTAAACCACTTAAATATATCTCGGAGAAATTTATAAGGAACTCCATATGGGAAGAATTATAGTTAGAAATAATAGAATTAATAGAAAAAGCATGCTTATTACACTTTTGTGTAGTATTTTGGTAAAATACATGAATATAGGGTATCCTCCATCGCTAATAGAATAGCGTTTAAAGCCATTAGGAAGCCCGTGGATGCGTTTTTAGGTGCAACCCGGTACCTTTCTACCTAATTGTACTTTTCGTATAGCTAAATCATGCTCGTCAAAGACTAAATCATGGTCTTCTAATACGCTTAATTGTCTATTACCTGCTACTACTTTCCAGTGTATAGTTTTAGGAAAACCTTCTGCAGGATGTTTCCAGTATTCATAGTCTTCACTTTTCCTCATTAGGAACACTCCTATGCTGCTTTTTATACTTCTTCTCATACCACCATAGGAAGGATAAGGCCCATTCTAGGTTATCTAGTTCCTTCTCTGTTAGTTTCTCCTCTACGAACTCAGACATTGTTGTTGACTATTCCTTTCTTTAGGTGTATAATAGAGACCAAGGAGTTGTATACATGTCTTGGCTATCTAATTTATTCTGTAGTTGGTTTGGAATCTGGTGTCCTAAGCCTATTATACCCGTTCCTATTACCCCTCCAGTCGGAGGTCTAGTTCTATTCACAGGTCCTTGGTATATCCAGTATAGCACTGGCATGCCCTCTCAGATGACTAAGTCTGATGAAGGGTCTTATTTTGATTGGGTTGGAGATGTACATTACATCACTTCCCCCATTAATGCAAGGTTAAATGGTACTTCATTGAGGTTTACGTATCGTATAGATACTACAGGTGAACCTAAGTTTATAGCTAATGATGGGGGTTCTCCCTCTATGGTTAGATTATACCTACAGCGCATAGGAGATACTATGACTGCTGCTGAACCTAATAAGCGTTGGTGGTCTCTTGGTACTCCCTTAGAAGCTGGAGAGAGGACTGTAGAAGTTCCTCTAACTTCAAATCTATGGACTGGTGTCTTCGGTCAGCATAGTGAAACAGGATTCAAGGATACTATCTCTAATCTTCAGAACATAGGCTTCACGTTTGGGGCTATGTCTGCAGGTCACGGTGTTGTCGTTAAGGATGGCACAGTCAGATTCACACTGTTAAGGTATGAAGTTGTATGACTATTTTAAATGAACTACGTAGAGCTAACAATAAACTAAATTATATGATTTTGCTTCAAGAGAATAATTTCTATTCTCAAGAAGATTACTTAAAAAGGATAAAAAGAATGTCTAAAGAACTTGACGATATCGTAGCACAAGTTAAAGCTAATGGTGATGTCATTGATTCGGCTATCGTCCTAATCAATGGTATTGCAGACCGTATTACTGCGGCAGGCACCGATGGTGCTGCGCTAGCAGCTCTCACTGCAGAACTGAAGGCTAAGGATGAAGTCCTGGCTGCTTCTGTTCTCGCTAATACGCCTGTTGTAGTCCCTCCCACAGAGCCTGTTGTCTAACATGGCCTATTTCAAAGGTAGGGAAGTTAGTGTCGTATCTCATCTCCCTGTGGAGTACAAAGTTGAGATTCGGCAGAAAGGCGAAGATACGGTAGAAACTGTTAATCTTCAAGAACTTACTATGACCAAGAAGGAAGTTATTGAGTTTGTCCGTGGAGAAACTAAACGCTTCAAGGATGAACATGAGAAGATTAAGCTTGAGAAGGAAAAGCATGCGGTTGATGAAACCTCTCCTTTTGCTGTTCTAAAGCAACCTCAGGTGGTTCAGACTACTCTAAAGTCGCCGCAGCCCGTTAAAGTGGAGAAGAAGTAAATGGTTACCGTTAGTCTATTATTTGGAATCCTCATGATCTTATGGGGTATTTCCATTATAGCTGGATGGGCAGGATTTGGTGGACCTTGGCTTATAAGCGGTAGTCAAGTCCTTCAATGGATTCTTTTTGCCCTGTTGGGTTGGAAGGTCTTCGGCCCTCTGATTCAGTAAATGCTTAAGGTCTTAGCGACCTTAAGTCTAATAACGCTGATACATAATCCGTTATACGACAGCGATTGTTGTTCTGCTAACGGAGATGAATGCAAACCCGTAATCTGTGGGGAGTTAAAACCTCACAGAGGCGGGGATGTCTATTATAAAGATATTAGGGCTGAGAAGGTCCGGCCTAGTAAAGATAAGGACTGCCACGTCTGCATTTCAGGTGGCAGAGTTTGGTGTGTGTATGTCGGAGCACCTGAGGGATGAGTTTCTGGTGTACCCCCACATACCATTGGTATGGTGAAATAGTAACTTACGGATATGATTGTTGGCCTAGTCATTGTGTATGGATGATTCCCCGTGCCTTTCACTAAAGTCGGTAAGAATAAATACAAGTCTCCTTCTGGCCGTACGTTCACCAAGAAGCAGGTGCAGATGTATTATGCTACCGATGGCTTTAAGACTAAAAAGAAACGTAAATGATTGAAATGGGCTTTTGGACTAGAGTAGTACTAACTTTTACGTTAGCGTTTATTATTCTAGCTACAGTTATGTTTGCTTACGCTGCTCCTAAGCTAACCTGTAGTCAGTTGCAAAAATATGTAACTAACTATGGTATGGGAGCTGTAATTGCTTATGCCGAACGGAAAGGCTATTCTGAGGCAGAGATAGCAAGCTACAGGAAGAAATGTAAAATAACAGATATTAGGAGTATGCAGGATGCCAGCAGGAAATCCGATGGGCTATTACAAGGTGCCCAAAAAGAAGAAACGCAAACTAAAGACGAAATCAGATTCAAGTAGAGGTACCGAATAATGGCTGTTCTATATATATCCGAATACTCCATTGACTCTCAACCCACTCCTACGGTAGGTCAAGAGCCCGCCATGGCGAGTCAGACTGTTGCCATTGGCGCAGGTTCAGTTCAATCTGCTGCATTTAACTCAGGTACAAGATTAGTTAGATTACATACTGATCTTGCTTGTTCTGTTAGCTTTGGACTTAATCCCACAGCCACAGTAACTACAGCACGTCTAGCAATCGGCCAGACTGAATACTTCAAAGTCATTCCCGGCCATAAGGTCGCTGTTATTGCAAATTAATAAGAAGGCGGTGAAACATGGTTTTTGTCCCCCCGTCAGATGTAGATGGAGCTTTTAAGTTTCTAGCCCTACTTTCTGACCCGAATAAAGTTAAATCGACTATGGCTGAAATAGAGACTGGTACAGCAATTTATGTTGAAGCTAGTAAGAAAGCGGCTAAAGAGAAGGAAGAGCTATTAGTTCTTAGAGCTAGTATCGAAAAAGAACAGGATGCTCTCGATATAAAACTCACTAAGCTAGAGAAGCTTGAGTTGAAACTTGCGGATGAGAAGGCTAAACTTCTCTCTGATAGAGAAAGTCTCTTGGATAAAGAAGCTCAAACTAAGCAGAGAGAATCTGAATTAGCTTTCAAAGAAAAAGAATTCAAGGATAGAGAGTCTGCTCTCGCAGGTAGAGAAAGTTCAATATCTAAGAAGATCGACGATTTGAATAAAAAGGAACAAGAGGTCGCTACTCTTAAATCTAAACTCGTCGATAAAATAAACGAAATTAATAAACCAATTATATAATTGAAGGAAAGAACTAATGGCTAAATATGCAATTTCTAATGGTACGGCTGGTACTCAGCAGGCGATGACGACGACGTATAAGACGTTGATCTCTCTGACTGCAGCTACTGGTGCTACCACCCTGAGAAAGGCATGGATCTACGATGTCATGTTCGGCGCCGATGGTACTCCTGCCGATAACGTCTTAACCTATAAGGTAGATCGTCAGACTACGGTTGGTACTGGTACAGCAGCTTCAGCAGCTCCATTGGAGACTACAGATGCCGCCGCACTAATTACTGAAACTGTTAATCATACCGCTGAGCCTACGGTCACCACTTCTACTCAACTAATTGAAATTCCTGTTAACCAGAGAGCTTCATATCGGTGGGTGGCAGCTCCAGGAGGCGAACTAGTGGTCCCTGCAACAGACGTCGCTGGTCTAGGTGCGCGAGCTAAGTCTCCTGCATATACCGGTACGGTTATGTGCACAGTCCACTTCTACGAGTAATGCATGCTTAAGCCGCAAGGCTATGCAATTGCTACAGGTCCTGATGGTGTGCGTGAGTGGGACACAACTACTTGCGCGCACTGTAATGCTGTGACACACATTCAATCTGGTTGTAGACCAGAAGACATTGGGGGTCTATGCAAGGTCTGCATGGGCCTCATCTGTCCTAAGTGTGTAGGTAAAACTTGTGTTCCATTCTTGAAGAAGCTGGAACGATTAGAAGCGAGATATAATGCTCGTCGTTGGATGGGCATATGACCTATGAGAAAGTAAGTTTTTATAAGCAGTTGACCGTTCCTATGTCTACTGCTCTTCCGATTTTTGATCCACAGGTTCTATTGTTTCATTGTGACGGTACCGATGGATCAACATTGTTTCCAGATAGCAGTGTTCGAAATCATGGGTTTGTGACAGTTGCTAATGCTCAAGTAGATACTGCTCAATCCAAATTTGGGACAGGATCTTTGTTAGGAGACGGTTCAATCGGTCACTTGCTAGGAGACGGGTCTTCTGATTTTGCCTTTGGTACATTGTCTTTTACTATTGACTTTTGGATTAGAACGACAAGTTCGACATCATTTCATGCAGTTTATGACGGTAGGCCCACAGCTACTGAGGGAGATTATCCTACTGTCTATATAGATAATAATAATCTTGCTAATTATCATACTGATGGTGCTACTAGGATTCTTGGTACGACTGCGCTATCGATTCTTACATGGCATCACATTGCTGTAACACGAGCGGGTGGAAGCACTCGATTATTTGTAAATGGAATACAAGAAGGCTCAACTTTTGCTGATGCTACAGATTATATCAATGTTGCTAATCGTCCCATAATTGGAGCCAGTGGGACTGATTTAAGTGCTGTTGTAAACGGTAGTTTGGATGAAGTACACGTGCTAAAAGGTCTTGCATTATGGACCTCAAACTTTACACCACCTGCTGCGCCGTATACTCCATAGGAAATAATAATGGCCTTTACTCATATTGGAAATATCGGGACAGCTTTAAGTACTTCCAATAACCAAGCTTCTTTAGTTATGACAACTAGCGCTGCTTTAGAAGCTGGTAATCTCGGTGTTCTGATAATTGCTGTAGACAATCCAACAGGAACTGAAGGACCATCTACAGCTGTGAGTAGTGTCACGAATAGTGGTACAGCTGCTACTTGGACTAGGGCTGTAGGTTTTACGAACACTAACGGTGGTGCAGCACAAGATGGTGCGGATATATCTATTTGGTATGCACAACCTCGAACCACAATTGCAAGTGGTGCAACTATTACAGCTACCTTTGCTAATGCAACTACATCTGACGCCTCTGCTATGTCCTGTAGAGAGTTTACAGTTGCTACTGGAAGTAAAATTGGAGTATCAGCAACTAATACTCTAGCTAATGATGCTGCTGCTCAAGGCAGCTTGAATGCAACTACACCTAATGCTCAGCATTTACGTGTTCGTGCTATTGCTAGTGAGTCTAGTTCTACTACTGCTCTAACTCCTACTTCAACTTGGACTATCTTTACTCAAGCTATTTCTGGTGCTGGTACTTCCGCTACAGAAATAGGTATTCGTGGAGAGTTCTTAATCTCCACAGATACTAGTGCAGCAAGTGCACCTACAGGTGGTGCAGGCGCAGTAGATCATGCATCAGCATATGTAGCTTTCATAGAAGTACCTGTCTTTGAAGACTTTGACGAAGTAACACAACAACCTTGGTTCTTAAGCGCCAAGGCAGACACGCAGGGCTACTGATGTGTCTGTTCGTCGTAAATTCCGAAAGGTAATATACCCAAGTTATAGCACTTGGCCTCCTGGTCCTACGTCTGGTAACAAAGATGTTGTCTTTACCAGTTCTGAATTACCAGTTCCGTATGTAAGAACTTTACTCTATCCGTCTATACAAGGGGTAGGCAGTTCTTCTATTTCAGGGGACGATCGTGTTTCCTATTCATCCTACGAATATACTCAGATTTATCGTAGGACTCTTCTCTACCCTTCTATACAAGAACCTACTTGTTTAGAGATAGAGGTCGTAGGAGAGACAGTAACTGTCGATAAATATTATCTACAGTTCTCTGTGCCTACAAGACGAGCAGTTAGGCAACAGCCTCCTGCATTTACGACCGATCCATTTCCTCAGATAAAGATAGATTGGTACGTACCTCCGTCAGAACCAGTCCGAAGACGGGGAATGAAACAGTATCATCAGGACGAATTCTTCTATGCTGTTCCTGATGTAGCTAGAGACTTTAGATGGTTTGTCCCTCTCTCTGAACCGGTACGTCGTAGAGGTCAGCCAACTGATAAGCAAAATGATGAGTTCTTCTACGATCCAATACCTTTTATCGTAGACTATGGTTGGTACGCACCATTAAGCGAACCTGTAAGAAGGACAGAACGTCCAACTCCAGAGCAATACTATACGTATCTCATGGAGATTATCGAGGAAGTTACGCTCGATAAATACTACCGAGAGTTCGTCGTACCTACGCGCAGGCGCGCAGCTCTACAAGTACCCTTTGTCTTTACCGATCCTTTCCCACAGATTGAGATCGACTGGTACGCACCCCTATCGGAACCCGTTAGGTGGCGTGGCCTTAGGCCAGATAAGCAAAAGTATTTAGAGCTTGATCCGTTCCCACTTACAGTGGCGGGTTATGCATGGTACGCTCCGCTTAGTGAGCCAGTCAGGCGTGTACGACAAGTTCCTGAGCAACAAGAGCTTATGTTTGGTTACTTCTTTCTTGTTGTTGAAGAGGTAACGCTAGATAAATACTACATACCTCTTTCTACTCCGGTTAGACGTAGAGTACCTGTTGCAGATCAACAAGAGTTAGTAACAGGTTATTACCTAGATGACATATCGCCAGGTAGTTATTACGTACCTCTATCTACACCTGTTCTACGAAGAGGTCTATCTGCTGCACAACAGCAATCTAATATTTATGGTTATGTAACTCCTCTTGAGGAATTAGTAACCTTAGATAAGTACTACATGGCTCTTGCTACACCTGTTAGACGAACAGGAATGTCTGCGGCAGAGCAACAGAGTTTAGCTTCAGGTTACTTCACCCCCGTTATAATTGTTGTTGTATCGGATATCCCACACAATCTTCCCTTCTTTGTCACAGTAGGTAAACTTAAGAGCTTTTAATGGATAGCGAATATAAACCAGATAGAGGAGCATTGCGTACAGACTTAGGGCCAATTACACAGGACCCCACTGCTCTGACTACGCAGCAATTGCTTCGTGAGAACTTCTGGCTTCGTGAACTTACTGAAGCTAAGCTTATACAACTTGAACAACGTATGTTTGCAAGTGACAAGGCTGTTTCATTGTTGCAAGCCTTTGCCGATCGAACTCCTACGACTAAAGATGTGCAACATGAAGTATTTGCACTTCGTGAAGTGATGTTTGAGAAGTTAGATGGCATTCAAACTCAGTTAAAAGAACGAGATGTTCAAACTGAGAAAGCATCTAGAGATGTGAAGTCTGCTGTCGATGCTGCGTTTGCTGCTGCTAAAGAAGCAGTAGGCGAACAGAATAAATCTAATGCCTTAGCTATTGCTAAGAGTGAAGCTGGCTTTACTAAACAGATAGATAGTCTGGCTGAACAGAACAAAACTAACATGAGAGGCGTTGATGACAAGTTTGGAGACATCAAAGAACGCCTTACAGTAATTGAAAGTAAGACTAGTATTTCTGATCCGTCAACGGCAGTTAATCTAGCAAAACTTCAGGCTGCCGTTGATCGACTGTCCTCTTCGGCTGCCTCTGCTGACGGACGGTCATCAGGTATGACTGCAATGTGGGGCTTTATCGGTGGAGCTGTTGGTCTCATAGTCGGAATTATAGTTGCTGCTGCGGCTCTCGTTAAGATGGGTGTAGCCAACTAAGTGAGCAAGAAATTAACAGAAGACAGAGAACTTCGTAAACAGTTCGCTGAGTCTAGTTTAGAAGAGTTCATTAAGCTAGTTCATCCTAATAGATGGCTAGGTAACATTCATAGAGAAGTTATAAATTGGTGGACTAGACAAGATCATAAGAGCCATCAGTTACTACTGCTTCCCCGCGACCATATGAAATCAGCTTTGATTGCATATAGAGTAGCGTGGGAGTTAACTAGAGATCCAACTCTCAGGGTTCTATTTATCTCTAGTACATCTAACTTAGCTACTAAACAACTTAAATTTATTAAGGATATCATAACCAATGACACATACCGCCTCTTCTGGCCAGAGATGGTCAACAAAGATGAAGCGAAACGTGAGAAGTGGACCGAGAGGGAAATTTCGTTAGATCATCCTTTAAGAAGAGAGGAGCACGTCCGTGATCCATCCATTTTTACTGCCGGCCTTACTTCCAACATTGTGGGTATGCATTGCGACATCGCTGTTCTTGACGACGTTGTGGTGGACGGAAATGCCTATACGGAAGACGGTCGAGAGAAGGTAAGAGATCAATATTCTCTCTTGTCCTCTGTTGAAGGCGTATATGCGAAAGAGTGGGTCGTGGGAACACGGTACCATCCCAAAGATTTGTATTCAGCGTTAATAGGATTGGAGATCGAAGAGTTTGATAATGATGGAAATGTTAGCAGAACGGAACCTCTATTTGAGGTGTTTGGCGGAGATGATATCCGCAAGATCAGAGTTGAATCGATTGGTGACGGAACTGGAGAATTCCTTTGGCCCAGGAGCCAAAGGCCGGATGGAAAATGGTTCGGTTTCGACCAAGACGTACTTGCGAAAAAACGGGCGCAATACATTAATAAAGTACAATTCAGGGCCCAATACTATAACGATCCGCACGACGACTCGTCAGCCCCAATCAAACGAGATTTCTTCCAATACTACGATCAAAATTACCTCTCCAAACGAGATGGTAAATGGTACTTCAAAGGACAACGTCTCAACGTCGTTGCTGCAGTAGACTTCGCCTTTACCTTGAGTAAGAAGAGCGACTACACGTCTATTACTGTAGTAGGAGTAGACGGTCAGAATAATTATTATGTCTTAGAGATAGATAGATTTAAGACTGAACTTATATCTGAGTACTTCAATAGAATTATGAAGCTCTACGAGAAGTGGGGGTTCAGAAAGCTCAGATGTGAAATTGTCGGTGCACAGAAAGCTATCGTCAAAGACTTGAAGGATAGCTACATTCGTCCTCATGGATTAGCTTTAGTCATAGATGAATTCCTTCCATCTAGACGTGAAGGTTCTAAAGATGAGCGTATCAATGCTATTCTAGAACCTAGATATACCAATAGACAGATGTGGCATTATCAGAGTGGTAATTGCCAAGCTCTGGAAGAGGAGCTGATCTTTATGAACCCAGCTCATGACGATATTAAAGATTCTCTAGCAGCAGCAGTGGATGTCGCAGTCGCCCCAAATAATATGTTATCATTCAGGAAAGATCCATTAGAACATGACTTCAAATTTAATACACGATTTGGCGGCGTTCAATGACCTCTAGAGTTCTGCAATTAGAAGATGTAATCCAACCGGATCAGTTGGCTACCAAGATTACTGAGAAGTGGTTAGAATGGGACTCACTGCGTCAACTCAAGAAGAATGATTGGGAAGAGATCCGTCGTTACGTCTATGCTACAGATACTACCAAGACTACTAATTCTTCCCTTCCTTGGAAGAATAAGACTACTATTCCTAAGCTGTGTCAGATAAGAGATAACCTCTATTCTAACTATACAGCTACCCTCTTTCCTCAGCGGAAATGGTTGATATGGGAAGCAAATGAAAAGAGTGCCGACTCTGTAAATAAACGGGATGCTATAACTAACTATATGTCCTGGGTAATTAGTCATCCTTCATTCAAACACGAGATGGACAAGGTAATCCTAGATTATATCGATTACGGGAACTGTATCGTAACAGTGGAATGGGTGGATGAAAGAGTCGAGCACCCGGATAAGATTCAAGCTGGATATGTAGGTCCAGCCGCTAGACGTATTAGTCCGTTGGATATCGTTATGAATCCTACGACAGAGAACTTTAATTCTTCTCCTAAGGTTATTCGCTCAATAGTTAGTCTAGGAGAAATAAAGGAAATTCTACAGCGTCTATCTAATGATGAGAACAAAGACGAATATGAGGCTCTCTGGAAGTACCTTAAGGACATAAGGGTTAATGCTCATGAGTTCGAGGGGGATTGGCAACAGCAAGATACGCTGTATACCATGGATGGTTTCACATCCTTCAGGGACTACTTATGTGGAGACCGTGTTGAGATCTTAACCTTCTATGGCGACATATATGACATCGAGCACGATACGTTTCTTAAGAATCATGTCATCACTGTAGTCGATAGACATAAGCTAATTGGGAAGAAGCCCAATCCTAGTTTCTTCGGAACGCCTCCTATCTTCCACGCCCCTTGGCGTAAGAAGCAAGATAACCTATGGGGTATGGGTCCTCTAGACAATCTGGTGGGTATGCAGTACCGCATGGATCATGTGGAAAACATGAGTGCGGATATCTGGGATCTAACGGTCTATCCTGTTCAGAAGGTCAAAGGGTTTGTAGAGGACTATACCTGGCAGCCTGGTGAAAAGATCTTCGTCTCTGAAGAAGGTGATGTTGAACTGGTTACACCAGATGTTGATGTCATGCGCGGCGACATGAAAGTCGAGCGCTTAGAAACTCTCATGGAGGAAATGGCAGGTGCTCCCAAAGAAGCAATGGGTTTCAGAACCCCAGGCGAAAAAACCAAATATGAAGTACAGCGATTGGAAAACGCAGCATCCCGTGTCTTCCAAAATAAGATTAAACAATTCGAGGAGCAGGTAGTTGAACCTCTCCTGAATGCCATGTTGGAATTGGCTAGACGTAATTTAACGGGTACAGCCACAATCAAAGTATTTGATGATGAATTTAAGATCGCGTCCTTCCAAACACTTACTGTCGAAGATATCACCGGAGTCGGTCGTATTAAACCCGTCGCTGCGAGACACTTCGCAGAGCAAGCCGAACTCGTGCAGAATCTCACTAATCTCACAGCCTCAGGTCTATGGCCTATAGTGATGCCTCATTTCTCTGGCGTCAAGGCCGCTAAGTTAGTCGAGAGTGTATTTAATCTAGAGGACTATGAATTAGTTCTCCCCTTCGTAGCCTTGGCTGAACAAGCTGAAGCGCAGAAGTTGTCTAACGCTTTGAATGAACAAGTACAGATGCAATCACAGACTGCCTCTGGAATAGGCTCAGATTACGACCTATCACAGGCAGGGCAGGCTCCTCCTGAGTTACCACCGCAACAAGCACAAGGACAATAATGTTATTAGATTGGACCAAGAATCTAGGCAGCGAACAAGATAAAGAAGATTTTCAACGTAGAGTCCAGAACTCTAAAGAGGTCTTAGACAGACTCTCAGAAATATTAACTGAGTATGAAAAATCTTTAGACAGATCTGAAACTGATCTTAAGACTTATGACGTTCCCAACTGGGATTATAAGCAAGCTCATAAGAATGGGTACAGAGCCTGTCTATATAGAATAAAAGAATTAATTAACCTTGACCAGAGGATCATAAAATTATGACCGAGAATTTACTAGAACAAAAGGATGACCAAGTCCAAGCAGACCCTAATAAGAACTATCTAACTGAACTCGTTGGAGAAGGGAAGAAATTCAAGTCCCCAGAAGAGTTAGCTAGAGGTAAATACGAATCGGATACGTATATCAAACTCATGGAGAAGCGCATGGATAACCTCCGTGAAGACTATCTCAAATTGAGGGAAGATTATACGGCCAGGGCTTCGTTGGAAGAACTTGTAGACAAAATAGACAAGCGACAACTTTCAAGTAGCGAACCACCCCCAGCTCCTGAAGTGCCACAGCCCACAATAGATCCTAAACAGATTGAATCTCTAGTCTCAAATAAGGTTCAAGAAATTGAAACTTCTAAGAGACAACAGGATAACTTCAATACTGTTAGGGCAAAATTACAGGAACGTTTTGGCAGTAATTATGCCAACGTTCTTAAAGAACAAACAGAATCTTTAGGTTTAACGGATAACTTTGTTAACGACCTAGCCCGCAACCATCCTACCGTCTTCTTTAAGACATTTGGTTTGGATGCTGCGCCAGTTAGAGAGAACTTTCAAAGCCCGCCTCGGACTCAACAGCGTAGTGACAGCTTCGCTCCCAGTGTGCAGAAACGCGATTGGTTATTTTATGAGGCTCTGAGGGTAAATAAGCCTAAGGAATATCTGGATCCAAAAACTCAAATTCAAATGCAAAAGGATGTCATAGAACTTGGTGAAGATCAATTTTACGGCACCTAAGTATTTGATACTAAGGAGATTAACTAATGGCTAGTGGCTTTACAGTTGCTACCAACGAACATCTGATTCGTAGTAATCTTTGGTCTAGACAACTAAAGCAACTACTTCTGGATGATTTGTATGCCATGAGGTTTGTCCGAGTTTTGACGGATTTCCCTGACGGGACACAGATTAACATTCCGTCACTGGGTGAAGCAGAAACTGCTGACTTTGCAGAAGGTCAAGCAATTAAATACAATAAGATGGATACGGGTAACTTTGTGTTCTCGTTCGATCAATATAAGTATTCTGCCAACTCAATGTCGTCTAAGTTTAAGCGGGATAGCTACTACTCTTCGGATGTAGAAGCAGCGTTCGTTCCGCGACAACATCGTGCTCTCATGGAAGCTGTCGAGGCTCGTGTATTCAATAGAATGAATGCAGGACAAACGGCTAGCAACTTGAATACAATTAACGGTGCCAACCATCGAACAGTTGGCTCTGGCACCGGCGAATCCATTGCCGTTACTGATTTTGCACTGGCACGTTTTGCCCTCACAAAGGCAAACGTTCCTCTGTCTGATCTAGTGGCAGTGGTCGACCCATCGGTTACTTATACCTTACAAACGCAATCTAATATAGTTAATCAGCTCTCTCCAATGCCTTCTAACGAAAGCATTGTTCGGCAGGGCATGACAACGGGATTCCGATTCCGCTTTAACTTTATGGGCTTCGACGTGTACGAGTCCAACTACCTTCCTTCTGCCATTGCAGAAACGATTGGTGGTAGGACTACGACTGTCGGTGTCGCGAATATGTTCTTCTCGGCAACTCCTGGTGATACTCTCCCCGTCGTGGGCGGGTTCCGCCAGATGCCTACGGTCTATTCCGAATGGAATAAAGATCTACAGCAAGATGAATATGTTACAATTTGCGAATATGGTTTTAAGGTATACCGTCCCGAAAATCTTGTCGTTGTCTTAACTGACACCGATGTTGTTGTCTAACTGAAAGGAGAGATAATATGGGTACATGGTTTAACCCCGACGGTCTTTTCATTAAGTTTGGTTCAGACAAGACTACCCCTAACAGGGGCGGGGAATACAAGACTTACGGCGATGTTCGTGAGCTTGAATTCAAAGTAATTTTTGGTACTGCATCTACGGTCGGGAGTTCCACAGTTGGAACTGTCGCAGCGACAGATGTAATCCAATCTGATCAAGTCTTCTTCCCCAAGGGAGTTTGGCTTGAGGAAGTACAAGTAGATGTTCTAGAGGCATTTAATACTGTTACGAGTATTAGTGTCGGTATGGTTCAGACTAACGACCGTAGCACCTTGATCGGTGCGGCTGGTGCAGGCTTTGTGTCTGCTCTAGTGGTCGCTAGCCTTACGCCAGCAGGTGCTAGAATTACCCTAGTGGGTGGTTCGACTTCTGCAGGCTCCCTTATCGGTACTGTTCCTATTGCTGCGGCTGCCACGTTTACTGGTCATGTTACGGCCAGATTTACAGGCACTCAAGGCACTACAGGGGCTGCTAATATTCGAATCAAATATCGGCCGCTACAACAGTAATAACTAATTAGGCTGTGGGGGTTTTGGCCCCCACTCCTATAACAAAGGAAAAGAAAATGCCTGAAACTATTGGTATCTTAAATGTTCAAGTTTCTTCTGGTGCTGGTGCTCCTACGCACGCAGCTCCTAAGGGATCTTTATATCTAAATACAACTGGGTCGTCTGGTACTACGCGTGCGTTCATTAACACTACGGGTGCTACGACTTGGACAGCTGTTAATACTGTTGCCTAAATGGTTAACGTAGAACATAGTACTTTAACAGGGGCTTCCTTACATGAACCTAAGGGGGTCGGAGCGGCCTCCTCAGGTCAAGTCTATGTAGCTAATGGTGCAGGCAGTGGTGTATGGACTTCCATAAGTACTTCTGTTAATCCGTTTGGAACACAGTTCTTTCATGTTAGAGATGAGAAAGCTAATACCACTGATAGCCAAATTCTTACTGGGGGTATATGGAATAAACGGGATTTAAATACAGTTAAAACTAATGAAATTTCTGGAGCTTCTGTAGCTTCGAGTCAGATCAGTCTTCCTGTTGGTATCTATTATTGCATAGCTTCTGCAATAGCGAATGGAGGCACAGGTGGTAATCTGCAAAAAATTAGACTTAGAAATATTACTGATGGTACTTCTTTACTCGTAGGACTAAGCGGTGTAGTATCTGCAGCGGCTGGATCTATGGAATCAACTCTTGCAGGTAGATTTACTTTAGGAGGGACAAAAACAATTGAACTTCAGCACTGGTCGTCTGCTGGATCAGGGGCTCAATCAACTGATTCTGGTGAAGCAGAAGTTTACGCTGATGTAATGATATGGAAAGTTGGATAATATGAATATGGAACAACGCTTGATGACCATGTTAGGCGAACGTGACTTTCAGATCGCCGGACTATTAACTCAATTAGAACAGACGGAAGAGCGCCTTAAAGCTCTAGAAGAAAAGAAAGAAAAGAATGGCAAATAGAGTATGGGCTGGCCCAGGAACTTCTCTGCATATTCATGTTGAGAGGAAGAAGAAGTTTCCCGTAGCGGAAGCAACTCTTACTGAAGTAATTTTAACAGACGATTTTGGTAATCCTTTAGTGGATGATGATGGTGCATTCTTGACAGCGATGGTTTTACGATGAGTACAATAACTACATTTCCTTTAACGACACGAGATGCTCAGGCAGCTCTAGTTGAAAACGTACCTCATGGACGTGTTACGGCTACTGATGTTCAGACGGCTATCAATCAATTAGCAGATCAACCTGGACCTACAGGTGCAGCGGGGCCTATAGGACCTCCAGGTCCTCAAGGTATTACCGGTGGAACTGGCGGTGCTGCAGGTGGAGCTACTACAAACGTTCAGTTTAATGATACTACCAGTCTTGCTGGTGAAGCTAACTTTGTTTATGAGAAAATAAACAATATTGTAACTATATCAGGAGACTCTTCTGGTTTTGCTGTCGCCTCTAATAGACCGCAAGTAGGTGGAGATGCTAACCGTCGTAGAGCAGTAGATATAAGTGTAAACACGGATAGTTCTACTTCTAATCCGACCTTCTCTAACGAAGAAGCTGTTGGTATTACTATGGTTGCGACGAATGGGCAGTCTACCAATGATGGTGGGACTAATGCGAAGAGAACATTCCTTCCGTTGAATGTCGGTGCAACTTATAATGCATCCGGGCAAAAGTTTATTTATGGACAGTCTCTTACTGCTTATGGAATGGGAGACTCTGCTATATGGGGTAATAAAGCACACCATTATGCAGGTGGACCCGTCAGCGGTGATGAAGGTCAAGGTTGGGGATTAGTAAGTGACTTAGTTCAACAGGACTTCTTAAGTGTAACTACTATCTCTTCTATACCTACTCAGTCAACTTATAATACTACAACTACCCAAATTATTACAGCCTCAAAGGATTCTCAAGTCGTTACAGTTACTAGTACAGCTGGAGCTGTTGTTAACGATTGGATTATCGTTGATCAACAAGTTCATTCAGGAACTCCGACTTTAGAAGCAGTACAGATTGAAGCAATTGGTGCTGGTACTATTACAGGTAAATTCCTTTATAATCACGCTAGTGGTGCAGCAATTAAACCAGCTCTGGTTCTAGTTCTTAACTCTACATTTCAGATGGGGCAAGATCGTATGCTGGTTAATCTGTCTCAACCTGCGTATACAACTGGTACAGTGTCTAGTATTTCAGGCGGTGGATTTGTGGGAACTGGAACTGCCTGGGCAACTAACGTGGTCGGTGGAAATGCACTGAATATCGGTTGTATAACTCTTACTAACGATGACTTTACGGCTTCTCCTTTTGATACTGGTGCTAATAGACTTAGGACTTGGTACCCAGTCACCAGTGTCACTGATGCTACTCATTTAGCTATTCATACTTTTAGTACAGCTGCTGATTTGGCCTATCGAGGAAACGGTGTAGGTGCTGGTGGATATACAATCAGACCTAGTGCCAAGATACTTCGTATAGAAGCAGTAAATGGATCTGTAACTGGTACGCTTATTTTAGAGAACAGTACTTCTACTTGGACTGTAGGAGACAGTGTCGAATGTGTGATCTGTCCATGGCCTGATGTAACTGGCTATCAGTATCACATGCGATCTTATACTCCTGGAGGTACTTATCGACACTTCATGCGAATCAAAAACAATGGAGGCAGAACTTTCTCGACTTGCTTTAACATTGTTGCTGATGGTCCTGTTGGAGCAGGTACAGGTGCAGGAGGTGCAGATTTAGTTGCTTGGAATATTGGTATTCAGATGTCCAGTTGTGGCACTGGGGTAGACATAACAGCTAAGGATGCAGGCGTACGATTGCGTACGTTTAGTGGTAGTGGTACACCTGATGCTGGTGGACAGATTCAATGGGATTCAGGCACCTTGTGGATTAAGCCTGAGTCTACAACGCTTGGCGGTCTACAGATAGCAGGGACATTCGGAGGTATTGGTGAACAAGGTCTATTAAACTTTGTGTTTCCAACAGTGGTAAGTGGGATACCGGCCCATGCTACTCTTGCATCAATGCATTGGAATGGATTACTTGCACAGAAGGTTACTGGCGGTGGCGTTAGACCTTTACATCATCTTTACAATGCTAACGGCCCTACTGATTTCGAACGTGGATTCTTTCGTTGGACTACAAATGTATTCGAAATAGGTACTGAAAAGGGAGGTGCGGGGGCTGATCGGACTCTGGCTCTTTGTCCCGGGGGCGCTACTAAATGGTCTATTAATCCAGGAGCTACTACTGGTGGCGACTTCATAGCTGGCGTTGATAACACTTATGACATTGGTCTTGATGCTACCTTCCGTCCACGAGATGTAAACGTAGCTCGTGATGTGAAAGCAGCTCAAGATGTGAAAGGGGGTCGTATTGTTAAGACTGGATCTACCGTTGTTGCAAGTTTGATTAGCGCGGCTACCGCAGGTGCGGGTGCACGAATGTTCGTCACAGATGCTACGGTAACTACCTTTAACTCTACAGTCGCAGGTGGCGGGGCTAATAAGGTTCCTGTTGTCTCTGATGGAACGAATTGGTTAATCGGGTGAGGGAAACCTACAAAGAAGCTATGGCTAAAGTCTTCTTAGATGAAGGCGGCTATACAAACGATGCTGCTGATCCTGGTGGTCCTACTAACTGGGGAATAACGATCCATGATGCCAGAATGTACTGGAAGTCAGATGCTACTGCTAAAGACGTTAAGGGAATGCCCCAAAGTGTAGCAGAGGATATTTATGACAAACATTACGCAAAACCTCTTAATTATTGGCGTCTTCCTCCGGGTGTTGATTATGCTGTTCTTGATTATGGGATTAACTCTGGGATAAGTCGTTCTGCTAAGGTATTACAAGGAGTTGTGGGTGTAATACAAGATGGCCAGATCGGACCTATCACACTCAAAG
>Ga0105340_1000459_pt1 | contig 19741 bp, 16 predicted proteins | sample EasRivMeERMLT700_FD_89676 | JGI IMG/M metagenome (GOLD analysis project Ga0105340, IMG submission 89676) | Soil microbial communities from meander-bound floodplain in the East River, Colorado, USA - East River MetaG ERMLT700 | ecosystem: Environmental > Terrestrial > Soil > Floodplain | place...
CAGGTAACGATGCGCTTGACATTTGATCATCGCGTGATTGATGGGTCGGGGGTTTCGAGCGCGCTCAACGAAATGGAAACGATGCTGCACACGGAGATTCTGGCGGAGGTGACGGGGCTGGCGCCGGCGCGGCGCCTGGCAGCGTAATTCGCGTGCCACGGCGACGCGGCGCATTGACAAACGGTACGCACGCAGCTACCTTTCATTAATAGCGCATTTTCCATTAATGTTGGGTTGATTGATGCCTCGCGCGTTGCTGACGATGTTGCTGATGACGCTTGCCGCGTTGCCGCACGGAGTCTGTTTTTGCGACGCACTGCAAGCCGCGACCATTGCGCCCGTCGAAGCTCATGACGATGAAGCGCCCGACGATCACGACGATGATTGCGCATGCAAACTCAACGCCGACATGGCGGTCCTGTCCGCGGACGCCGACGCGGCGCGTGCAGGTCACCATGACCATTGGATTGTAATCGCGGTTCAACTCTCGCAATCGTATTCCGCAGTTCATTCAAGCACGTTTTCACCCCGCACAAGGCGCGCATACGAATCAACCGCGCCGATTCCCTGCGCATTGCGCATTTGATCGCCTCCCATCCTCATACGCGCAACCGATCGTGCCAGCGCATTGCCGCATCGTTGCGCATTTCCCTGACCCCTGATCCCTAATCCCTGCCCCCTATTCTCGAGGCTGTCATGCAATCGATCAACATCATCAAGACCGTTGTCGGGCCCTTGATCATTCTTTTGGCACTTGTCGTGGGCTGGCGCACGCGCGAGACGTGGAAGGCCTGGCTCATTCCCGACAAGTCGGCGCAAGAGGACGACGAGAAGCCGGCCGCGTCGGACCATCCGGAGCGCGTCAAGATCAGCGAACAGGCGCAGCGCAACCTGCAACTGGTCATCAAGGAAGCGGCGCTGACGACGTACTGGCGCAAAATCTATTTGCCGGGAACGGTCGTCGATCGCCCCGGCCATTCCGATCGCGGCATCCCGGCGCCGATGTCGGGCGTCGTCATCCTCGTCAACGCCGTGCCCGGCAAGAGCGTCCGCGCCGGCGATGAGCTGTTTCGTCTGCGTCTGGTCAGCGAATCTTTTCAATCGAGCCAGATGGAACTCTTCAAGAACACGCGCGAGCTGGAGATCGTGCAAAAAGAACGCAAGCGCCTGGAGGCCATCCCCGGCGGCGCCGTCCCAGCCACGAAGTTCCTGGAGCTGCAGTATCAGGAGGATCGCCTCAACGTGCTCGTCAAGGCGCACACGCAAGATTTGCTGACGCGGCAATTGACGAAGGAACAAATCGCGGAAATTGAAAAAGGGAAGTTCGTCACGGAAGTCGTTATTCGCATGCCGGAACGCACCGGGCACTTGCATGACCATCCGTCGGACAACGTAATAGCCACGGGTTCGCAACCGGTGGCGTACGAGGTGCAGGAACTCAAAGTCAATCTCGGCGATCACGTGCAGACCGGTCAGATCCTTGCGTACATTTCCGATCATCGCAAGTTGTATATCGAAGGCCGGGCTTTGAAACAGGAAGCCAAGCTGCTCGCCCGCGCCGCCAAGGAAGGCTGGCCGGTGGAGGCCGAATTCACCGAAGACGACGTGGACGGGCCGGGCGAACGCATGAACAAGCTGTCGATCGAATTCTTGGGCAACACCATGGACGCCGCCGGCTTGACGCTTCCCGTTTATGTTCCATTCGAAAACCCGCAGCGCGAGTACAAGATCAAGGACAAGACGTATCGCACCGGCCAGTATCGGCCTGGCCAGAAGGTGCTCTTGAAAGTCGCCGTCGCGAAGGTGCCGAACGTGTTCAAGCTGCCGGTCGCCGCGGTGGCGCGCGAAGGCCCGGAAGCGTACGTCTTTTTCCAGAATGGCCCGACCTTTGAACGCAAGGCGGTGCACGTCCTATACGAGGATTTCGACGAGGTCGTCATCGCCAGCGACGGTAGCATCATCCCCGGCGTCCACCACCTCGCACAAAACGGCGCGGCCGCGCTCAATCGCGTGCTCAAGGCGAGTCAAGCCGAGGGCGGCGGCGGGCATCATCATCACCATTGAGCAAAGTACTCATCACGCTCCGCGTGATGGGGTTGGACCGTCTTCGCAGACAAAATAAACCGTCGGTGAGTTTAGCCAAACGACATCACGCGGAGCGTGATGAGTACTTTGAGGAAATAGCATCATGCTCAACTCCGTCATTCGCTTGGCGCTGCGTTATCGCATGCTGGTGATCTTCGTCAGTCTCGCGGTGCTTGGCTATGGCGGCTTCGTCGCCGCGAATTTGCCGATCGACGTCTTTCCCGATCTCGACCGTCCGCGCGTCGTCATCCTCACCGAGGCGGCCAACCTGGCGCCCGAAGACATCGAGACGTTGATCACTTATCCCATTGAAGCGTCCGTCCTCGGCGCGACCGGCGTGCAAGCGGTGCGCAGCCAATCGACGATCGGCCATTCCATGGTCTATGTCGAATTTGACTGGGACGTGCCGATATTCACCGCCCGCCAGATCGTCCAGGAACGCCTCACCGCGCTCGAAGGGACATTCCCGCCCGGCATCCGACCGCAAATGGCGCCGATCGGCTCGCTCATGGGCCAGATCATGCTCGTCGGCATGGCCCGGCAAAAAGGGCCCAACGACGGCGAACTGGCCACGATCGGCAAGACGAAGCTCATGGCCGAACTCACGCAGCTCGATGGCCAGTTGATGCTGGCGTTCTGGAACCCACGCAGCGAGCCGAGCGGCCGGCGCGATCCTAGCAAGTGGAAGCCGATCGCTGTCAAGGACGTCGCCCTTTCGCTCGCCGTCGCGAAGAGCACGCCGGACGCCGCGATCCTGGATTTGACGAAGTCAACCGAGGCGCCGTTTCGTTTCCTCCCCGATCCCGAGGCGCCGGACCGCTTCATCTGTACCGATTCTCGCCTGGAATCGGACACGCTCGCCCTGCACGAACGCGAACGCCGCCTGACCGTCAACATTGGCCGCGACTCACACGACATCGTGTTTCCCCCCGCCCATCGGCAACAGCTGGAGCTGCGCACGACGGCCGACTGGATCGTGCGGCCGCAGCTCTTGAAGATCAAGGGCATTGCCCAGGTCGTCGTCATGGGCGGCGGGCGAAAACAATATCAGGTGCTGGTCGATCCGCTCGCGCTCAATCGCTTTGACGTGACGTTGCACCAGGTCGAGGAGTCGCTCAAGAAAAACAACCTCAACACCAGCGGCGGTTATTCGATGCGCGGCGACAAGGAGACGCCGATCCGCGTCTTCGGCCGGCTCGGGCCCGAGCGCGAAAAAGTCTTGAGCGAGCTGGAACAAATCGTTGTCAAGGTCACGCCAAATCGCAACATTCTGGTAAAGGACGTGGCCCGCGTCGCAGAGGGAGCGCAAATCAAGCGCGGCGATTGCAGCGTCAACGGCGATCCGAGCGTCTTGTTGACGATCATGAAACAGCCGCACCAGGACACCCGCGCCTTGACGACGGAGGCGATACGCGTTCTGGAGGAAATCGAGGCGACGCAGCCGGCCGACATCGTCATCAATCCCAACATCTTCCAGATGAAGGGATTCATCGACCGCGCCGTCTACAACGTCGGCGAAGCAATGGCGATCGGCGCGGTGCTGGTGCTGATTGTGTTGTTCTTGTTCCTGTTGAATTTCCGGACCACGTTCATCTCGCTCATGGCGATTCCTCTGTCGCTCGCCGTCACCGCGATTGTCTTCAAGCTCACGAGTTGGCTGACTGGCACGGATTTGTCGATCAATGTGATGACGCTGGGCGGCGTCGCCGTCGCGATGGGCGAATTGGTGGACGACGCGATCGTGGACGTCGAGAACATCTTTCGCCGTCTGCGCGAAAATTCCGCGCTGCCATCGCCGCGGGCTCCGTTGCCCGTCATTTACGAAGCCAGCGTTGAAGTGCGCGGCGCCATCGTCTTCGGCACCGCGATGGTCATTCTGGTGTTCATCCCGCTTTTCGCGTTGTCCGGCATGGAGGGGCGCTTGTTCACGCCGCTCGGCATCGCGTATATCGTGTCGATCCTCGCGTCGCTCCTGGTGTCGCTGACCGTGACGCCCGTGCTGTCGTCCTACCTGTTGCCTCAAGCGCACGCGACGCATGAGCGCGAAGACAGTCCGTTGTTGCGCCTCCTCAAATGGTGGGCGTCGCATTTGATCCGCGTCAGCATGGACTGGACCGTCACGCTGCTGGCGATCACCGCGGGTTTGGCCATCGCCTGCGGCTGGCTCGTGACGCAGATCGGCGCCGACTTTCTGCCGCCGTTTGACGAGGGGAGCGTCCAGGTCAACGTCTTTCTGCCTGCCGGCGCGTCGCTGGACGCCTCCAATCAGATCGCCGATTCGATCGATCGCAAGTTCCGCGCGCAACGCAAAACGGAAAAAAAACCCGACGGCAAGATCCTTCAATTCGCTCGCCGCACCGGCCGCTCCGAAAACGAGGAGCACGCCGATCCCGTCAATGAGACCGAATACGTGCTCACAATCAATCCGGACATCGATCAAACGCGTGAAGAAGTAATCAAGCAAATCGTGGACGAACTCAAACTGGAGCATCCGGGCATGGGCATCGAGGCCGAACAGCCATTGCAGCATCTCATCGGCCACATGCTCACGGGCGTCAAGGCGCAAATCGCCATCAAGATTTTCGGCGACGATCTCGACGTGCTGACAAAATCTGCAGCGAAGGTCAAAAACAGCATTAGCCGTGTGCGCGGCGCCACGGACGCGCTCGTGGAGTCGCAAGAGCTGATCGGCGAGATGCACTTCAAGCTTCGGCCCGACAAGCTCGCGTACCACGGCGTCGATCGCATGTACGTCGCGGATTTCATCGGCACGGCGCTGAAGGGCGAAACAGTGTCGCAGGTCATCGATGGCCAGAAGCGCTTTGATGTGCTGGTGCGACTCGACGATCGGTATCGCACCGACTACGCCAACCTCGGCAATCTGCGCCTGGAATTGCCTGAACGGCACGGCGTTGTCGCACTGCGGGAGCTTGCGACGCTGGCCGACGGCATCGGCGCCAATCAGATCAACCGTGAAAACGCAAGGCGGCGCATCGTCATTCGCTGCAACACGCAGGGGCGTGACCTGGCGAGCGTCGTTGCCGACATCAAGGAAAGCGTGAAGCGCGACGTGCAGATGCCGCCGGGCTACTCCGTCGAGTACGGCGGCGTATTCGAAAGCCAGGCGGCCGCGACGCAGCTCATTACCGTTCTTGCATTGGTCTCGATTATTGGCATGTTCGTCGTCTTGTACATGCTTTTCCCTAGCACGCGCGTCGTTCTGCAAATCCTCATCGCGTTGCCGACCGCGTTCATCGGCGGCGTGCTCGCCTTGTTATTGACGCAGCAGACGTTGACCGTCGCCAGCATGGTCGGCTTCATCTCGCTCGGCGGCATCGCGGCTCGCAACGGAATCTTGCTCGTGACGCACTATTTCCATCTCATGAAGTACGAAGGCGAAGGCTTCACCGAAAAAATGATCCTGCGCGGCAGCCTGGAACGTCTCGCTCCCGTGCTGATGACCGCGTTGACCGCCGGCATCGGCCTGATCCCGCTCGTCCACGGCGGCCAGGAACCGGGCCGCGAGATTTTGTATCCGGTCGCCACGGTCATTCTCGGCGGCTTGATCACGTCCACCTTGTGCGAGTTTCTGATTCACCCCGGTATCTTCTGGCGCTTCAGCGGCGCCGACGCGGGCCGGCTCGTGGAAGAAATGGATCGCGATGCGCTTTGATCCGAAACCGTGAGCCATTTTGGAGTGCGGCGGTTTGACGCCGCTTTCTTTCTTTCTTTTCTTCTTTTTTCATGTGCAATCGAATCTCCAAAGAAAAAAGGAAAGAAAGCGGCGTCAAATCGCCGCACTCCAAAGATCTGTGTAAACGGACCCACTACCGGCAAGATTTCAATCTTGCCGCCACATGAAGGCGATCGCGAGGAATAAATCGCCGCCGTGCGTATCCTACCATCACCCGGCCACGCGATTCGCGACGCCGAGTTTCTTCAAACTTGAAAAAGGAGTACCTCATGTTCCGCTGGATTCACGCGACATCGTTTCTGTTCACCGCACTGGCTTTGTTCGCTTTCGTCGCGGCGCCCGGATGCCAACCCACCAAAAAGAAGGAACCGGACAAAGAAAAACAAAAGGAAAAAGAGAGCGCCAAGGAAAAAGGAAAAGACGAGCACGACCACGGCGAGTTCGGCCCCCACGGCGGCCCGCTGGCGGAATGGTCGGAGGTGTATCATGCGGAATTCACGGCCGATCATCCGAACAAGATGGTCATCGTTTACATTCTTGATGACAAGGCCAAGAAAGCGCCGGATGTGGAAGCGTCGCGCTTCACCAAGGTGAAACTCCACATACCCAGCGACAAACTGGACATCATGCTGTCGCACGACGCCAAGAAAAGCGGCTCCGACGGCATCGCCTTCACCGGCACGCATGACTTCATCGGCAAGGCGGCGGCATTCAAGGGCAACTTGAGCGCCACGGTAACCGCGAAGGACAAGAAGGAAAAAGATGCGCCGTACGCGGGCGACTTCGAATACGATCCTGCGAAAAAAGCCCCCGAGAAGAAGAAGTAGCCAATGTAGTCATCACGCTCCGCGTGATGGAGTTCGGCTCGTTCACAATCAGAATCGACATGTTGTGGACCCGCCCAACTCCATCACGCGGAGCGTGATGAGTACATTGCGTCGGCGATCCAGTATCTTCCGCGTGCCGCCCATTCTGCCGGCGTCCAACACCTTCCCACCGTCAACAAACCTCGCGTTGACATGCCGCGCGCCCGGCGATATTTTCCCCCTCTCTCAAGAACCAAGAAGCGCCGGGCGAGGAGGCTATTCGTCGTGGAAATGGCGACGTTTGCGATTCCATTGTTGATTTTTGTCGCGGAAGTGTGCGCCCTCACCGTGTCCACGCTGCGCATCATCTTCGTTGCGCGCGGCAATAAATATATCGCGCCGCTGCTGGGCTTCTTCGAGATCATGATCTGGCTGTTCGCGATCGGCGAAACGATGCGCAATCTCGACAACTGGGCCTGCTTCATCGCCTTCGCGCTCGGCTTCACGCTCGGCAACTACTTCGGCATCCTCATCGACAAATGGCTCGCCCTCGGCGCCGCCATCGTGCGCATCATTACCAATCACGACGCGACGGAGTTGATCGCGCAACTGCGCGCCGCCAACTTCGGCGTCACCACCCTGGATGGCGTCGGCGCCACCGGCAAAGTGCAGATCGTCATGACGATGGTGAAACGCAAGCAACTGGCGCACGTCGTGGCAATCATCGAAGAACATCAACCCGGCGCCTTCTATTCCGTCGAGGACCTGCAATCGGCCCGCGATGGCATCTTCCCGGCGCCGAAGGAATCGGCGAATTTTTTGCCGAAATCAATCGTCAAGGTCCTTCAACTCATGAAGGTAAAAAAGGGGTCGCTCATCGAACGCGGTGAGCATCAGGGCAGCGTGATCGTTTCAAAATAAGGATCGTTCTCTCCGTTCTTTTACGCTGGCGATAATCGACTGATCAATTCCGCGAACGCAGGGTACTTGGCAGTCAACTTTTGACGATCGCCCAATTCGTAATCCGTATATTCGAAACCCGGCGCCACCGTGCATCCCAGGAGCGCGAATGCGCCGCCGGGCTCAAGAAAGCTGCCCTGCCAAACCCCGCGCGGCACGACGACCTGAAGTTGCTGCCCATTCAAGACATCGGGGCCGAGGACGATGGTCTGCCCATGGCCGTTGGAGTCGAGTTGAAGCATGCGGATCGGATCGCCGAGATAGAAGTGGAAAATCTCGTCCGTTTGCAATCGATGCAGCGCGGAGTACGTCGTCGGCGTCAACAAATAATAGATCGCCGTGTTTGCGCAACGTGGGCCGATGTATCGCGCGGGCAATTGCGAGAGCGACTCCGCGGAGCGATATGTCTCGCGAAAGTAGCCGCCTTCCTTCGGATGGGGCTGCAAACCCAGATGGCGAATCAAGTCGTCGGCGGTCATGGTTGGTCCTCGGACGTCGATTTCGTGCAGCGGAAAATCACGTAGCCGCGGTTCTCGAAGAGTTCCGGCTCGGCAAATCGCTCTTGAATCATCGGCCACGTTGCGTCCACCTGTTTCGTCACGAGATACAGCACGCCGCCCGGACGCAATACGGCTCGGCTGCGTTCGATGAAGTACTGGATGATGGAACCTTGTGCGTAGTAGGGCGGATTCGCCAAGACCACATCGAACGCCCTGTCCGGCAACTCTCGGAGCGTATGGCTCGCGAGCGTTTGATAATTGGTCAAACCGATTGCCTTCGCATTGATCTCGGCAACCGCGATGGCGCGGACGTTGCTATCGACGAAGGTCACGTGTCCATTCGGCTCAACGCGCCGCGCCGCGAGGATGCCATTCGTGCCGACGCCGCAGCCGAGATCGAGCACGCGCTGCCCGGGCGACAACTCCGCCGCTTCCATCAATGCGCGGGCGCCTTCGTCGTAAAAGCCGTAGCCGAAGACGCCCGGACGCGACTGGAACGAGTACGAGGTTTCGGCATCGACGCGCACGTGGTAGTTCATTTCATGGTGGCGGCGCGGGCGATCCTCGGTCCGCTGACACCAGAAGACCTGATTGTCGCCGTCCATCGGGACATGGGGGCGGCCGAACACCTTCTTGAGCGCGGTTGCGAAGAAATCGTCCTTGTCATAGGGAGAAAACACGATGAACGTGCCGTTCGGTTGGAGCAGATGATACGCCTGTTCGATGACGTCGAGTTTCAGAGCGCGCTCGCCGCCATAGGGGACCGGATAAATGATCGTCTGGAAGGTCGCAGGCAAATCCCAGAAGTCGGCACGCGTTTCGACTCTGGCATCGCGATTGTGCAATCGCAACGATTCGGCGAGACGGTCGGCCTGGAAGAGGTCCATCTGCCAGCACGCGACATCGCCTTGCGGAAGAGCTTGCGCGAGTTCCGCGACCTCGCCGGGCGAGCCAAGCGCGACGCCGAACGGCGGCCGAAGTTTCGACGCGACGGTTGCCAGGCGATCGCTGATCGGACGGACTTTGTGTTTCGATTTTCGCATATTCATGTTGCCAGATGCATCTCAATGACGCCCTGCCAGCGTTCGCCTGGCGCGAGCACACGCAAGCCGCCGTCGATGCCGCGGGCCGACAGGTTGATCGCGTCGGTCGTACACGTGTACGGCTCCAGACAAATCGCTTCGCGATGCGGCGGCGTGAATGCCACCAGCTCGCGGAATTCGCCGCCGATCCACAGCGTCAGCATGCGTTCGCCGGATGGATGCTGGACGACGCCGACCAGGCCGAGTCGATCTTCTTGATCATATGCAATCGAGTAGAGGTCGGTCATCACGTCGTCGAGTTGAACGCCGACGAGACTCAAGCCGTGGCGCAAATCGCGCGACGCATCGACGTCGATGATCTGGCCGGTCGGCAGGTTCTCGGTCAATTCCCAGATCTTGTTGGCGGCCACGGTGATGATGGCTTCTTCGCCGCCGAAGGATGCCAGGTGAAAATAGGGATGATAACCGAGGCCGAAGGGCAGGGGCTTCGTGTCGGGATTGTCGGCTTCGGCTTCGATGCGCAGCACGTGGTCGAACAGGCGATAGGTCACGCGAATGCGGTAATCGGCGGGCCAGAGCGATCGCGTCTCGGGCGCGTCGAGCGAGCCGTGGAATTCGCCGGTGAGCCACGCGGAGGTTGCATCGGTTCCTTGATCGACGACGCGCCACGGTCGATTGACGGCGAAACCATGGATGGCGTTCTTGTTGGCGGGGTCGTTGAGGGGCAGGGAGTATTCGCGCGTGCTCCCCCTCACCTCCGGCCCCTCTCCCCCGGAGGGGAGAGGGGAGGAAAAATGGCCCGCGCGGATGCGGTTCGGAAACGGAAAGAGAATCGGGAAGCCGCTTCTTGTTGGTCTTCGATCCGTGAAAAATTGTGGATTGCGATAAAGCAGTTCCTGACCCGCTATTTGCCAGCGATAAGCGTTGAAGCCGAGGGCAGGCCATACTTCCAGACGATTGCTGTCGTCGGACAGGATGGCGACGCGTTTATCGACGCCGAACGAATTCTCTCGTGATTCTTGCGTGATTTGAAAGGGCATAGATGATCCTCCCCGATGGGGCGGGGTGGGCATAGAGTGGATACTGTCGCTCACCCCCAGGAATCGCTGCGCTCATCCTGGGGCTTGGGTGTTTATCTTCTTACCGAGGACTTGACGCTGTGCCTACCTTTAGCGATGAGAAACTGACCGCGTTTGCGAAATCTCTTTTTGTGGCTTGCGGTGTTCCCGCGGACGAGGCCGAACGCGTCGCCAAGAGCCTGGTGCTGGCGAACTTGTGCGGACATGATTCACACGGCATGATCCGCGTTGTTCAATACGCCGACGCGATCAAGGACGGCCGATTGAAGCCGGGAGCGCCGTTCAACATCGTCAAGCAAACGGCGGCGATCATGGTCGTCGATGGCGGCTGGGGCCTCGGACAGGTGCAAGCGCATCGGCTGCTCGATCGGCTCATCCCGCGCGCGGAGGCGCTCGGCCTCGCGGCGGGGACGCTCAAGCATTGCGGACACATCGGCCGGCTGGGCGAATACGCGGAAGCTGCTGCCGAGCGAAAGATGGCGTTTGTTGCGAGCGTCAACAATCACGGCTTCGGCCGCGGCGTCGCGCCCCCCGGCGGCAAGGAGGCACGCATCGGCACCAATCCGCTTTGCCTCGGCGTGCCGACCAAGGGCGATCCGGTTGTGCTCGACATCGGCACCAGCGTCGTCGCCGAAGGCAAAGTCCGCGTCGCCTTCAACAAGGGCCAACAGGTTCCCGACGGCTGGCTGCTCGATTCCGACGGCAAGCCGACCACCGATCCCGGCGTCCTCTACAAGGACCCGCGCGGCACGATCTTGCCGCTCGGCGGACCGCAAGCGTACAAGGGCTTCGGCATCGGCTTGCTGCTCGACATGTTCGTCGGCGGCTTCTCGGGCGCGCCGTGCAGCACGCCGGGGTTGCCGAACATGTCGGGCAACGCGGTGTTCTTTCTGGTGCTCGACATCGAACAATTCGCCGGCGCGGAACATTTCCTCAAGGAAGTCAGCGGCCTGGCCGGCAATGTCAAAGCGTGTCCGAAGGCCGAAGGCGCGGCCGACATCATGACCCCAGGCGAACCGGAACGCCGTTCATGTGCGGCACGGCGGCAATCAGGCATCCCGCTCGATGACGGTACGTGGAAGCAATTGACGGCGCTCGCCGAACGGCTGAACGTAGCTGCGCCGGTGTGAATTCTCGGAAGTCCGTCGCCAAGAACAATGACCTATTGGAACGTGCACGAGCGAACCTGGCTGGCAATCCAGATGAACAATCTCGTCGGACCGCGAAAAAAACGAACTCGACAACACGTGATCGCGGATTTGAGCGTGCACCATATCGAGGGCTTCATCCTCAATCAAGGGTACACAGCCCAACGCCTCAGCAGCGAATACAGTTACGATCTGATCATGACGACATTCGACGAAAACGGATTCGCGGAGCCCGGATCGGTGTATTTTCAACTCAAGGCGTCTGAGTCGTTGCGAACCATCGGGACGGCATATGTCTTCGACGTGGACATTCGCGATTACAATCTGTGGATTCACGAAGAAATGCCTGTTATTCTGGTTGTGTATGACGCTCGGCGCCGGAAAGCGTTTTGGGTTGCTATTCAAGAGTACTTCGACGACGAAATGACTCGTCAACCCAGGATGGGCGCCAGGTCCGTCCGATTGCGAATTCCGAAAAACCATGCAGTGAATCGCCGAGCGATTCAAAAGATGCGCGAACTGAAATGGTCGATGCAACGGCCAGTGCTTGGAGTCTTGTCATGAAACGCACTAATGTTACCTATGCCCAACTGGACCAAGTCTTGCGTGGGTTGGGTTTCGCTTGCCGACCGGGAAAAAGAAAACCTCCGGGCCGTATTTACGAACACAAGAAATCGGGCGCCATTGTCATGTTGCCGGCCATTCCTGAAAGCGAAAGGGTTTTTGAACATCATCTGCTGGCGGCGCGATCCGAATTGGACAATTTTGGCATTGCCGATCCGACGACTTTCGACGCCAAACTACACCAGGCAAGCTAAGATGGGACTCGCCCCGATTCGTCCCTGAAATTGAAAGGACATCATGCCCCGCATACGCTGCCCCAAATGCGACGCCCGCGTCCATTACGACGACGATCCGGATCGGTCCTTTGTCCGCTGTGACACGTGCCGCAAGAAAATTCCTCTCGATGATGATGATCGCGGTAAGCGGCGCAAATCGGACGAACCCGGGCAGCCCTCCGGAATGAGCGGTTGCATCGCGGGCATCGGCTATGCCATTGCGTTGGTCGTGGCGTTGGTTTGCGTAGGCGTCGCGTTCTATTCGCCGGGCGTTGCCATATTTCTGGCCGCGTTGTTCGGTGTGGTCATGCTGATTGCCGCCGGAATTGGAAACCTCGTGATGTGGTTTTCATCCTTGAGCGAAGGGTTCACGGTTCGAATGAAACGAACCGGGCCATGGATGGGCCTGATGGTATTGGCTCTCGCAATAACCGTCGGTCCCATGGCGATCCTGACCATCGCACAAAAAGCGGGCTGGGTTGAAAAAGCCGCGGATGCGGGTGCCGACGTATTCGCCAAGGGGCCGCCCGGCGGCGACATCATTCCGAGAATTGACGTCGAGCCGGAAAAGAAGGTCCCGCTTGACAAGGAACCCGAGGTGAAAGAACCCCCGAAGAAGGAGCCCGTCAAGAAAGAGCCGCCGAAGAAAGAACCGCCAAAATTCGACGACCCGTTGCCGATCAAGTTGACCGGCGACGCGGCCCTCGACGCGAAGCTGACGGAACTCGACCATCAGGATGGGGCTCGGTCCAAGGCGGCCGCCGACAGCCTGATCGCCACGGCGCCGAACGAACACCGTGGCGCCGTTGCCAGCCACGTGGCGGAGCGCGTCAAGAAAGCGCCGCCTACCAGCCGAACGCCGCTCTTGCGAGTGTTGGGCGCCTGGGGAACGCCTCAGGAGGTGCCGATGTTGATCGGCATGCTTGGCGATGCGGATATCAACACGCGCAACGAATCGCTGCAAGCGCTGGGGAAACTCAAGGACGAACGAGCCGTGGCGCCAATGGTGCGGTGTCTCCTGGAACTGCGGACGCAGAGCAATGCGGAACAGTCATTGAAGGCGATGGGGCCGATCGCGGAGACCGAAGTGCTTACCGTGCTCAATCAAAAGTCTACCCAGCTTCGAAATGCAGCCATCCGAATCCTCGCGGAAATCGGTACGCAAAAGAGTGTCCCCGCTCTCGAGGAAGCGTCGAAGGCCATTGCGACACGCTCGGCTTCGCAAAAAGCGATCGCGGCGATCAATGCCCGCAGCAAGAAGTAAGGTCGGCGGCTTTCATTCGGCGTTCGCTCGACACACCTCGAAAACCGAATGCAGCCGAATGCAGCCGACAGTGCAGGCGTCTCACCTAAAACGGACGAACCCGAAAAAACCCTTTGGAATTGTCTCAATATGCATTACCATGGGACGGAGTCCTCATGTCGTCGTTTCTATTCTGAATAGGAGACTCCCCATGCATTTCAGGAACCGGTCGCGTCAAGGCTTCGGCATCATCGAATTGCTCGTCGTCATCGCAATCATCGCGTTCCTCATCGCGCTTCTCGTTCCCGCGGTGCAGAAGGTGCGCGAGGCGGCGGCGCGGTCGCAATCGCAGAACAACCTCAAACAGCAAGTGCTCGCGTTCCACAATTATCATGACTCGTTCCGCCAGTTGCCGTTCAACGGCTCCGACGTCGCCATCGGCAACGTCAAATACTCCAAGGCCGCCAAGAAAGAGGACTTCCGCAGCGGTAGCTGGGCGTTTCAAATCCTTCCGTTCATCGAACAAAACGGCGTCTTTCTGAAAGTGGACCGCACCGCGGCCATCAGCATTTATCTCAGCCCAGCACGGAACCGGCCGACGGTGGAAACGTCCAACGGCGGCGGCGCGTGGACCGATTACTTTTACAACCATTATCTCAACGATCCGAGGAACGCCGAAAAGCCGGACACCGCGGACGCCAAGCGAACCTTCGCCGGCATCACCGACGGCAACTCGAACACGATCATGCTCGGCGAAGGCAACATCAGCACGAAGCAATATCAGGCCGCGGCGGATGTGACGCTATCCACGAATATCTTCGGCGGCGGCACGTTCGGCACGGCGCGGGCGGGCAAGAACGGCGCACAAAGTCCCAAGGGCGTGACGTTGCAGCGCGATTCGGACAAGGCGCCCGGTCCGGGAAGCTGGGGCGGTCCGTTCCCCGGCGGCGCCAACATGGCGCTTTGCGACGGCTCGGTTCGATTCGTCAGCTATTCCGTTCCCGAAGCGACGCTCAGCGGCCTGGTGACGCCGGCCGGCGGCGAAGTTCTTCAACTCGATTGAGGTTTCTGTTCATGATTGTTTTCGAATGCCCGTCGTGCCAGACGAAGCTTCAAGTCGCCGAGGAGCACGCCGGCGCGACGATTCAATGCCCGAAGTGCAACCAGGCCGCGTCCGCGCCGAAAAGCGCGGGCGCGGAAGCGATCACGGCCACCACGCCGGCGGCGCCTCCCTCGCCGCAGGCGACGGCCGTGACGACGGAAAGACGCGCGCGTTTGCCGGACCGTGAATTGGATGACGACAAGGGGTCAACCGGCAAGAAAGCGGCCGCGGGCATCGGCGTCGGCATGATTCTGTTGATCGTGTTCGGCGTGATGGGTTGCTGCGTCGTTCCCGTGTTGATCGCGCTTTTGGTCCCAGCGGTGCAAAAGGTGCGCGAGGCCGCGGCGCGGACGCAATCGGTGAACAATCTCAAGCAGATCGGCCTGGGCATCTATGGGTTTCACGATGTTCACATGCGTATGCCATTCAATGGCGCCGAGCTCCCTTCGCCAAAGGTGCAAAACGACGTGTACCGCAAGACCGCGGTCCCGCAATCACCCACGAGCGGAAGCTGGGCCTTTCAGATCTTACCGTTTGTCGAACAACAAGCCTTGTTCATGCAGGTCAATCGCGGCGCGCCCATACCTATTTTCATGTGCCCAGGTCGGAGTCGGCCGATGGTCGAAGCCGGCCGCGGCGCATGGACCGACTATTTTCTCAACAACTACCTCAACGATCCGATGCAAGCCAATCGGCCCGACGCCCCGGATTGGCGGCGCTCAATTGTGGAGATGACGGACGGCACGTCGAACACCGTGATGGTCGGCCATGGCAACATCAACATCGATCAATACCAGAACGTCGGCAACGTTACCTTGTCGAGCAACATTTACGACGGCGGCACAACGGGCACGATGCGCGCCGGCAACCCCGGCGAGACGTCGCCCGGCGGCGTCATGTTGAGCCGCGACTCGACCGCGGCGCCGACCATCGGAAGCTGGGGCGGGCCGTTCGACGTTGCCGTCATCGGCATGGCCGACGGCTCCGTACGCATGTTCTCCTACCAAACGCCCCGCTTCAACGACTTCCTGACGCCGCGCGGCAACGAGGTCGTGAATCTCCCGTGATTGAGGCTTTTCTTCATGATTACGTTTGAATGTCCGTCCTGCCATACGAAGCTTCAGGTCAAGGATGAGCACGCCGGGCGCGCCATAGTATGCCCGACGTGCAAGACGGCGGCGACGGCGCCCGAGAGCGAAGAAGCCGCGGAAGGGGCGATCCAGTCCGAGGCGCCGTCCGAGGCGCCCGCGAAGCCGACCGCCGTGACCAAGCCGGAGCACGCCAAGAAGTCGCGCGCCTCGCAAGACGCCGACGGCACCGGCGACGAACGCCCGCGCCGGCGCGCCGATGCCGACGATGCTTCCGGCGCCGCCGTCAAGGCCGGCATGGGCGCCGGCGTCATCATCTTGATCGTCCTGGGTGTCTCGGGCTGCTGCGTCGTCGGCATCGGCGCCATCCTCGTTGCGCTGCTGGTCCCCGCCGTGCAGAAGGTGCGCGAAGCCGCCGCACGCACGCACTCGGTCAACAATCTCAAGCAAATCGGCCTGGCGATGCACTCCTTCCACGATGCGAACAAACGCCTTCCCTTCAACGGCTCCGACGTCACGCTGCCCAAGTTCGGCGGCAAGTATTCCAAGAACGCGTTGCCGAATGATCCCATGAGCGGAAGCTGGGCGTTTCAACTGACGCCGTTCATGGATCAGCAATTCATCTTCAACGCGGTCGATCGCAACAGCATGATTCCGCAGTACCTTTGCCCCGGGCGCGGGCCGCGGCCGGGCGTCGAAGTCGGCGGCGGCGCCTGGTCGGACTACTTCTACAACAACTATCTCAACGACCCCTTGCAAGCCAATCGCCCCGACGCTCCTGATACGCGCCGCAGGTTGCAAGCGATTACCGATGGCACCTCCAACACCATCTTCGCCGGCCATGGCAACGTCAATATCAATCAGTATCAACTGACCGCCAACGTCACCGGCTGCACGAACATCTTCAACGGCGGCAAGATCGGCACCATGCGGGCGGGCAACCCCGGCCAGGCGACGCCGGGCGGTGTGATCCTGACGCGCGACTCCGCCGCCGCGCCCGGCCTGGGCAGCTGGGGCGGTCCGTTTCCGCAAGGCGCCTTGATGAGCTTCTGCGATGGCACCGTGCAAATGGTTCCGTATTCGTTCCCCAATCTCAACCAGCTCCTGACGCCGGCGGGCGGCGAGGCGGTAATTCTACCTTGATCTCCGCCGATCGCGTGCCCGTAACGAATCTGGCCGGCTGGCGTTTGCCCGTGGTATGATCTCATTCGTACTTTGGCGCCCCGATTGATCGTCTCATCGTCTCACCACCCCCCCCTTTGTCATGAAATGAATGCCGGTTTCGTGAAACGAACGGTGAAAAGTAGGCCCTGTTTGGCGAAAAGAACCGGCTAATTTTTGAAATCCATGGCCTTGATTTTGAAACGAACCCTCTCTTTTTTGAAATCCACACCCCGATTTTCAAGAAGAACACCTGCGATTTTGAAATCCAAGGTGCAAATCCATAAACGAACCCGCTCATTTTCAAGAAGCAAGGGGTCGTTTTTTAGACGATCAAAACGCTTGACTGCGATCCGGGCATTTTTTTTCCCCAAATCGCCTTGTCGCGGGCGTCGATTCCCGTTACGATATCGAAGGTATTACTTTGTTATCCCAAAGGAGTCGATCCATGTGGCGGCTCAATTCTTCGGCGTATGTCCTTGTCATAACTGGATTTGTGCTGGCGACGAATGGCTGTTCACCCAAGCCGGACGTCTGGAAACACGCCAAGCCCAACCAAAAGAAGGTCCTCGTTTCCTTCGCGCCGCTTTATTGTTTCGCCCATGCGGTTGCTGGGGACGACGCGTACGTTTTGAGTTTGTTGACGACTCAAGGACCGCATGATTACGAAGGCACGCCAACGGACCTGTTCAAGATCAATGAAGCTGATCTCTACATCTACAACGGGCTGACGCTCGACGATGTCTTCACCGACAAGATGCTGCGGAATCACAAGAATCGGAATCTCATCTCGATGGCGGTCGGCGATGTGATGTTGAAAAAACACAGTGACCTGATCATCAAAGATAAGCCAATCAAGCACAAACACGGGGACGTATGGCATGAGCATGGAGCGCAAGATCCGCACATCTGGCTCGGCCCCACACGGGCTAAGGCCATCACCGAAATCATCGCCGCCAAGTTGGGCGACATCGATCCCGCCAATGCCGCGAAGTACGAAAAACGCGCCGGCGAGTTCGCCAAGAAGCTCGACGAACTGAAAGCATACGGCGACGCCGCCTTCAAGGACAAGAAGAGCAAGAACTTCTTGTCGATGCACGATTCGTTGCGATATTTCGGCAGGGAATTTCTTGGATTGGAAAACGTGGACTCGATTCAGGTTCTTCCAGGCATCGATCCGGACCAGGTGAAGATCGCCAATCTCATTGCCCTGTGCAAAGAAAAGAACATCCGCGTCATCGCCATGGAGCCGCAGTATTCCGGCAAGGTTCCGGAATTGATCCGCAACGCCGTGAAGAAGCACGGCATCGACCTGACCATCATTGAGATCGATCCGCTCGAAACCGCGCAGGCGATGAGCAACGGCAATCCCGATCCCGAATTCTACTACAAGAAGATGCGCGAGAACATCGATACGCTCGCCAAGGCATTGCCATGAACAATCCGCTTGTCACGATCAAGGACCTGCGCGTGGCGCTCGGCGGCAATGAAGTCTTGCGCGGCCTGTCGGCAGAGCTTCCCAGCAAGCAAATCGCCGCCATCGTCGGCCTCAACGGCTGCGGCAAGACCACGCTTCTGCGGGCGATCCTCAAGGAAATCGATTACGACGGCGAGATTCGCTTTCATTGCGGACACGATCATTCAAAGCCCAATCCGCACCACGTCGGCTATGTGCCGCAGAAGTTGCGTCTGGAATCAAGCATGCCGCTCACCGTGCGCGACCTGTTAGGCGTAGCCATGCAGCGGCGTCCGATCTTCTTGGGATTGGCGGCGCGCGTGCGCAAAAAGATTCCCGAAATGCTTCACGACGTCGGCGCCAGCCCGGCGATCCTGGATCGGCCGGTCGAGAAAATTTCCGGCGGCGAATTGCAGCGCGTGCTGTTGGCGCTGGCGCTGCAGCCGGAGCCGGAGTTATTGTTGTTGGACGAGCCGGCTGCGGGGATCGACGTCAAGGGGCAGGAGCAGTTTTACGAATTGATCGACCGCGTCAATCGTGAGCGGGGCACGACCATCTTACTGGTGTCGCACGACATCAACATGGTGTCGCGGCACGCGCATCAGGTGATGTGCATGAAGGACGGCGTCGTCCATTGCCAGGCGCCGCCGCGCGAGATCACGCCGGAAGTGTTGCAGCAAATCTTCGGCACGCAGCATGGGCTGTTCGTGCATGATCATCAGCATTAGAAGTGCCAGCGAGAAATGTCGTCACGATTCGCGAATGGGCGTCGGCGTCTTGACCCCCGACGGGGGTCCATCCCAAAGCCCAGGGTCGCGAGCGCAGCGAGCGCACCCTGGGTCGCAATCGCGAGCGGAATTCGACCCCGAAGGGGTCGGATCAAGGCAATCCACTGTACGGATGCAACGCCTTCGGCGTAATCGCTGGCCGATTCACATTCACCCAGGGTGCGCTCGCTGCGCTCGCGACCCTGGGCTTTGAGATTCAACGCCTTCGGCGTAGGGAACCAATTCGACGGCGGGAATCTGCTTACCTAATGGTCACAAAAAAACCGCTTGCGGCATCGCGATCGTTCGCTATGCGGCAAGCGGCTGGGCAGGCAACGCCGTTGGATCAATGGTTCAGCAGGAACTCTCCGCTGTTCAGGAGCGCCCAGTAAATGTCGGTAACCGCATCGCCGAGGCTGCCGGTCGCGCCGCCTTTTTCCAGGTACGGCACCAAGCGCTGAATTTCGTTATCGCGCGGCGGTCGCGATAGCACCATCATGTACAGCGATTTGAGCCGCTGTTCGTGCGGCGTCTTCTGCGTCGAAAGCGTTTGCAGATCGGGGTTGTTTTCCAGCTTCGTGCGGTCGTGCAGGAATTTGCCGTTCATCATGAACAGGGCCTGCAAGATCGACGTTTGCGGTTCATGCCGGCGATCCTGGTTCTGGAACTTGTTCATGAACTGGGCCCGCGGCGATTGCAACTGGCCCGGATTGAAGAACTGCTGATTGTTCATCACTGGATTCGGGTCGCGGCCGCGCATGGTGGCCATG
>Ga0105340_1000462_pt1 | contig 19714 bp, 17 predicted proteins | sample EasRivMeERMLT700_FD_89676 | JGI IMG/M metagenome (GOLD analysis project Ga0105340, IMG submission 89676) | Soil microbial communities from meander-bound floodplain in the East River, Colorado, USA - East River MetaG ERMLT700 | ecosystem: Environmental > Terrestrial > Soil > Floodplain | place...
CTCGATCGTCGTGTCGAAGGTCAAGGAGATGAAGCAGGACGAAGGCTTCAACGCCGCGACCGAGGTGTACGAGGATCTGGTGAAGGCAGGCGTCATCGACCCGGCGAAGGTGGTCCGCAGCGCGCTGCAGAACGCCTCGTCCATCGCATCGCTCCTGCTGACGACCGAGGCGCTGGTCTCCGAGATTCCCGAGGAGAAGAAGGATGCGCCCCAGATGCCGCACGGGGGCGGCGGTATGGGCGGGATGTACTGAGCTTCGAAAGTTAGAAGTTCAAAGTTCGAAGTTCAAAGTAAGAGGAAAGTGGAGGCCGGGTCCTTGCGGACCCGGCCTTTTTTTGTACGGATGGTGCCCTCTTCCCGCACCATGCGTCGCGAATTCGAGCGCAACGGGATCAAGCCTGCGGGGGAACGGTCACGTGCTGCAACCATCGCAGAGGTCCAGGCGTTGCGGCAGGCTATTGGGCGACCGTGACGGAGATCGTCGAACAAAGCCCTTCAATCGTTCGGTGCAGATCGTCGCCAACCTGCAGCGTGAGCCTGTGGGTTCCTGCCGGGAGCTGCATGTCGATGACGTTCTTGCCGTCGCCAAAGTGAACCCACGGAGCGGCTTTGGGAATGTCGGCGCCGGTAGGCAGGCAGTCGGTGTCAATGCCGACGTGGTAATGCCCCAGTCCGGGCCTGGCCTCGGTGACCGTCCCTTGTGGCACCGCCGCAATCGAAACACTGTCCGCGCCGAATTCGAGAGCGACCGGGCTCTTTACCGTCGCCCCATCCTGAGGCTGGACGAAGAAGACTCGTGGCCCGCTCGACTGGCCGCACGCGACAGCCAACCCGGCAATGATGACGACCGCTACAGCACAGAGACTGCGATTGATATGCATGTACACGCGACACTCCTTGTCTGGAACACACAACCATAGAGTCGTTGGCACGCTGATTCTATCCTTGACTAAGCCTATTTCGGCCTCCACGACGGCAAAGACTGGGCTTCGGTTACGTTCGAGACCACACTCCGCTGCGGGGCGCCTTGGGAGTTGGGAATTCGAGGTTGGAAGGTTTATCTGAGGGTGAATTCGATTTCGAAGCTCACCAGCACCGACACCGGTTCACCGAAGCGCGTCCCTGGTATGAAGCGGAATTGCTTGGCCGCCTTCATGGCTTCCTGGTCGAGACCAAAGACGGAATCAAGGGACCGCGTCACTCGAACATCGCCGACGGTGCCGTCGGATAGCACCACGCCTTCGAGCCGCACGACGCCCTGCACCTTTGCGCGCATGGCCTCGGCGGTGTAGTTGGGACGCACACTGCGCAACAGCCGCGGCGATTCGACGCCATTGCCGGGCCGGTATACGCCGCCACCGGTACCCCCACCGCTTCCTTCGCCAAGTCCCGAGCCTTGCCCATTCCCGATACCGGTGCCCGAACCAGTGCCCGCGCCGCCGTTGCTGCCGATTCCCTGGGACGTCGTGTCTTCCTTCGACTCAATCAGGCCGGGAGAGACTTCGTCCGAGGCGCTCATCGTGACCGCCGGGATGTTTATCTTCTGCTCTTCCTCCTTCGGCTGCTCGATCACAACAGGGTCCGGCTTTTTCTCGACAGGAACGGTCAATTTTTCCTTGCCGGGGAGCTCGGCCTTCTTAATCGGCTCTTTCTGTTGATTGCCCCCGCCGCCACCGCCACCGCCAAGGCCCGGCTCGGCGAGCCACACGATCTCGTGCGGGGTACGGTCGATGAGCATGGCGTGCTCACCCGCCTGGGGCGCGAGACGCATGATGAGGAGAATCAAAAGGACGAACGCCCCGTGACTGATGACAGAGGCGCCCAGGGCGCCGCCAAGGCGCTTTTCCTGCTGCTCGAACTGGAAATGGACTTCGGCCGGACGTCCGGAGGCATGGATATAGAGATGTCCATGGGCTGGAGCGCGTTCAGGCGTGCTCGTCGAAGTGGTCGTCGACATTGCGGCAGCGTGTGTCTGGCTCATTGTCCCCGAGCGTGCGGAGGGTCGCAACTGCAAAACGGGTACCTCAACAAGGTCACGGAACTGTGTCGATTACCCCTTTAGGATGCGCGGGCGATGAATTTGGCCTGCAGCACCGCGTCCATTTACGTAACCGTTTCCGGTCAGTCGCTCCAGTTTCCAACCGCAATTGGCGAGCCGCCATGAAGGATCAACACATCACGCGCAGGCTCAACCGGCGCGCGCTCGACGTGCGCCCCGACGAGAAACGCGCCGCCCTCGATCCGCTTCTCCCACCGGGCCGCCTCGTTTTCGTCGAGACCCGCATGCTCCAGCGCCCGCGCAATGCCGCCTGCGAGATGTCCCGCGGCTTCCCCGACCGCCGCGGCGAGAGGACCGTCGGCAATGACTGGTCCGACACCGGGCATGAATACACCAATCGCAGCAACCAGATGCGCGCCCAGCTCACCGAGACGTGCCGCCATCGCCGAATCCTCGATTTCCGATCCAGGCGATGCCCCCGATGCCTGTGCAAGCGCGCCTTCCTCGTCATGCGTTCGCGCAACGATCGAGACCCGCTCACGCGAAATGCCAAGCTTCCGCAGATCTCTCGCCGCATCGGCGGCGGCAGCGGCATCGTCAAAGAGCGCCATTACGAGGGCGTGGGGCATAGGGAGAACTACTCTAATTCAAAATGCAAAATGCAAAATGCAAACACCCCAGAATGCAAATAGGACCGGCAGATGTCGCCGGTGAGCAGTATTTGCATTTTGAATTTTGCATTTTGCATTTCGTATTAGTCGGTCGTGTATCCGTCCCGGGCGCGTACGCGCAGCCCAGAACGCGGGTTTTTCAACGCGACGCGGATCGACCGCCATTCGTGCACGCCCTCTTCGATCGGAACCGATGGCGCGTAGCCCAGCAGGTACTGATACCGCAGCTCCTTGGCAATCGTGGCCAGCGTTTTCTCCAATTCCGTAGCGTCCTTCAACAGAAACGAGCGTCCACCGGTGAGCACGGCAAGCTGCGCAAGCAGCGGGGGGCGCTGCTTGCCGAAGGCGATCGGATAGATCAGCGCGTTACTGCGCCGCGCGCGCTCGATGACCTCCGCCTCGGTGGCGTGGCTGTAGCGATCGTTGCCGTCGGAGAAGAGGACGAGCGCCTGCCGGCCCGGCTCGGACTCGATCCGATCGAGCGCCGCGATGATCGCGTCGCGCAGCGCCGTGGTGCTCCATGGGTCGAGTGCGGCTATGGCGCGAGACTGCGTGAAGCGATCGGTCGACAACGACGCAATGACGTCCGCCGTGTTGCTGATGGCGACGATCATCGAACGATCGCCAGGTTTGAGCTGATTCAAAAATGAACGGGACGCCTGCTTCGCCAGTTCGAGCGGCTTACCGGCCATGCTCCAGCTCCGGTCCACGCCGAGCGCCACGGTGAGCGGAAACTCGCCCGCGGCGAATGCCGAGACATTTTGGATCTGATTGTTTTCGTACACTTCGAAGTCGCCCTGGCGCAGGCCGGTCACAAGCTCACCTTTGTCGTCGGTGACGGTCGCATAGACCTCGACCAGCTGCACCTGGGACGAAAACTGCGCGAGGGAGCCGTCCTGGGCCAAAACCACCGCGCTTGTGGCGAGCGCGAGCGCTGCGGCCACGAGGAGCCGTCTCATGTTGATGACCTCCGAGTGGCCTCGTTCAAAAGGCATTCCCGCCCTGAATCACATGGTACAATCGCATTTTCCTCGACAATCGACGATTGACCCGCTGAGCCGTGCGACGGAAGCGGGATCGAAAGGTGACATATGGGCCTGGGTATTCCTGAGCTGCTCATCATCCTCGTGATCATCATCCTGATCTTCGGAGCCAATCGTCTGCCTGAGATCGGGAAAGGCATCGGCAAAGGCATCAAGAACTTCAGGGAAGCCGGCAAGGAAGACGAGAAGTCATAGGCTACTTGCGCGAACGGTGCGCCTTGCCGGCCGTCTTGGCGACCCGTTCCCGCCGACCCGGACGCTGCGCCTTCTGGCGCTCAGTCTTCGACCTGGTCTTGCTGCGAATCGGCCCTCGAGGGCGCTCGTCTCGCCGCACGGTCTCGAGAATATCCACCAGCCCCAGGTCGATCTGCCGGCGGTCCATGTCCACCCGCACAACCTGAACCCGCACCTTATCGCCAAGCCGATACACTTTCTTCGTATTCTCACCGCGGAGCACGTGCTGCTGCTCGAGGAACCGGTAGTAATCGTCTGCCATGCTTGACACATGGACCAGTCCTTCGACGTAGTGCTCGATCAGCTCGATGAACAGTCCGAACTGCGCGACCCCCGTGATGTAACCCTCGAATTCGTCGCCCACCTTGTCCGCCATGAAGCGGACCTTCTTCCACTGCAGCAGCTCGCGTTCGGCGTCGTCAGCGCGCCGCTCCCTCTCGGATGTGTGGCGCGCAGTCTCGGGTAGCTCATCTTCGAGCTCCTCGCGCCGCACCTGCGTGATCGGCACCGGCTGGCGGGACTCGCGAAGCATGCGGTGGACCACCAGATCGGGGTAACGGCGGATCGGCGACGTGAAGTGCGTATAGTGCTCCGCCGCGAGACCGAAGTGGCCAAGGCTCACGGCGTCGTACCGCGCCTTCTGCATCGTCCGCAGCATGAGCGCCGCGATCGGCCGTTCTTCGGGCGTGCCGCGCATGCGATCGATGAGCCGCTGAAAATGTCTGGGTGTGATGGTGCCGCCCGTGGCGCCAAGGCTGTACCCGAGCGGCTCGATGAACGCTTCGAAATCCGCCACCTTCTTCAGATCCGGCGGCTCGTGCACGCGGTGCAACGCGGGAACGACGTTGGCGACCAGATGACCCGCAACCGTCTCGTTCGCAAGAAGCATGAACTCCTCGATCAAACGATGCGCGACGTTGCGCTCGGCGGGAATGATCGCTTCGATTTCGCCGTACTCCGACAGGATCACTTCCGTCTCGGGCAGATCGAAGTCGATCGAGCCGCGGCGGCGGCGGCGCGCGTTGAGTGTCTCGAACAGCTCGTGCATCATCTCGAACAGGGGGACGAGCCTCTGGTGCTCGGCGGTCACCGCCGGATCACGATCCGTCAGGATCGCGTTCACCGCCGTGTATGTCATCCGGGCATCACTGTTAATGACGCCGTCGTGCATCTCGTAGCGGACGACCTGGCCTCGACGGTCGACCTCCATCAGGCACGACTGGACCAGCCGGTCGACGTGCGGATTCAGGCTGCAGAGTCCTGTCGCCAGCTCCGCCGGGAACATGTGCACGGCGCGCTCGGTGAAATACACCGACGTTCCGCGCTCGTACCCTTCTTCGTCCAGAGCACTGCCCTCCTTGACGTAGTGCGACACGTCAGCAATGTGGACCCCGAGCCAGTAATGCCCATTCGGCAGCTTCTCCAGCGTGATGGCATCGTCGAAGTCGCGCGCGTGCTCGCCGTCGATCGTGACCGTCGTGACCGGGCGAAAGTCGGTGCGCCCCTCGATGTCGCGCGGATTGACGATCGTCCCCAGGCGCCGTGCCTCCTCGATCGATTCTTCCGAGTGGGCTTCAGGGATATTGTGCTTGCGAATAATGATCTGCGTGTCGACGCCGGGCTCGTTGATATTGCCCAGCACTTCGACGACATGGCCGACGGCACCGCGCGTTGTGGTCGGCCAGCGGGTGATTTCAACGACCACCATGTCGCCCGGTTCCGCCGACGACGACCGGCCCGTTGGGATCTGCACCTCGGTCGTCACGCGGCGGTCGAAGGGGACCACGTGACCGACGCCGGACGGATCAGTCTCGAATCGCCCGACGATCGTGCCGTGGGCGCGCTCGAGGATGCGGACGATGCGTCCTTCGGGCCCGCGCTCGGACTGCTGCTCGATGCGCACGAGGACCCGATCGCCGTGCATCGCCTCGGTGAGATTGGCAGCCGCGACGTAGATGTCCTGCCGTTCGCCAGGCTCGACCTGTTCGGGCACGACGAAGCCGAAACCCGCGGGATTGGTCTGGAGACGGCCCGCAACGACGTCCTCCTTCTCGGGGAGGCCGAACCGATTGCCGCGGATCTGCACGAGGTCGCCGGAATGAACGAGCGCGTTGAGCTGCCGCTTGAAAGCGACCCGCTCCTCGCGGGGCACCCGCAGGAGGCGGGCCAGCTCGCGGGCGGTCGTCGGATGCTGGAGGCGTTCCTTGATGAGTTCGAGAATCTGATCTGGTGGTGGCATTTACGCAATCAGGGCGACTTGCAGATCTCCAACGTTGGTGCCGGTCGGACCAGTGCGAATGAGATCGTCGAGCGCGCGAAAGAAGTGATAACTGTCGTTGTTGTCGAGAAAAGCTGGCGCGTCGAGCCGCTGTGCGGCCGCGCGGTGCAGCGTTGTGGTATCGACGAGAGCGCCGGCGGCATCTGTCGGCCCGTCGATCCCGTCGGTACCGACGCTGGCTGCGACGACGAGCGGCGCGGGTGCTGTTCCCCCGTCGTGCGGCGCGGATCGTGTCAGGTCCGCGATGAACGCCACGAGCGCCAGCGCGAATTCCTGATTCCGCCCTCCTACGCCGTCACCCTTGACGTGAACCGTGGTTTCGCCCGCACCAATGACGCAGGCAGGGCGGGTCATTGTCGTGAGTGCGTCGCGCACGTCTGCCGCGAATGACCGGGCCGCGTGACGCGCTTCTCCGACAATGGGCGTGTCGAGCACACGGACATCGTAGCCCCGCGACATGGCCGCCTGCGCCGCACCCATGACCGCCGTCATACGTCCGCCGATGATTCGCGCCTCGGATCGCGTCAGCCGCCCGTCATCCGCCTTGGGCGTTTCCGGAACGTCGCCTGCGATTCCGCGCTCGATCCACGCCACAACGGACGGCGGATACGCCGCGCGTCCGCCGCGTGCATCCAGCACATTCATCGCCGCGGCGAACGTGCTGGGGTCAGCCACGGTAGGCCCCGATCCAATCACCGACAGATCGTCACCCACGACGTCGGAAATCGCGAGCGTGACTATCGACGCGTTCGTTGCAGCGGCCAAGCGACCTCCCTTGATCGCGGAGAGGTGTTTCCGCACCGTGTTGAGCTCGTCAATCGTGGCGCCGCGCAGCAGCAGCGCCCGCACGGTTTCCTGCTTGTCTGCAAGCGCTACCGGCGCGACGGGCAGCGCCATCAGCGCCGAGGCGCCCCCGGATAACAGCACAACGAGCAGATCGTCCGTCCGCGACTTGCCTGCCACGTCAAGGGCGCGCCGCGCGGCAGCAACGCTGCCAGCAGTCGGAAGGGGATGGCCCCCGTCGTACCATTCGGCGTCTGGAGGAAGATCGCCCGGGCGCGACGGTCCGATCCCCAAGCTGACACGCAGCGGCATTCGGGCAGCGCTCGCGAACGCGTTCAGCATCACGCCCGCCGCCTTGCCGACGGCAATGACATCAATGGCGGCAGCGGACCGCAGGGCAGCGGACAGAGCGGAATCGCGAAGGGCGTGATGAATCAGACGGCTGGCATCGGCAGCATCCAGCGCCGCATGCAGGACAGCACGGAGGTCGTGACGGAGGTCTGGAACGGAGCGCGTCAGTGAGTGTGTCGAGGGTCGGACCAGGCCGAAAGGCCCGTGACAACGTCGAATTCTCTGAGAAGGCGGCTGACCACTTGATCGGCGTCAGCCTTGGTGCAGAGTCGATCGAGCTGCGACATCACTTTCGTCAGCGCGCGTTCGACGTCGGTGATGGCATCCTCGGAATAGAACTCGCGCTGCTGTTCGAGGCAGCGCCGGCACTTGACGAACTCTTCTCGGTAGAAATCTGAGACGGAATGGAATACAGGATCGCACTGCGGGCGGGAATCGGCCAGGAAGCGTGATAAACGGCTTCTCGACGCAGACATATATCTGATTTCCTTGAGTGTAACGGCCCCTCAGGGGACTGTCAAACGCCGGCCACCCGGCAAATTATGTCGCGTGACGCGATGCGGCAAACCCGCCGGCCGCACCCACAAACATCCCCCCGGCCACCAGCAGGATCGCCTCGTGAATTGGAAGAAAGTGCAGCGACGCGCCATCGAGGATGGCCGCCAGATCGGCGCCCCACCACACGCCCACAGCCTTGAACCCCAGCCACAGAATTGTTAGCGCAACGACCGCCCCGATGCCCCCTTGTAGCAGCCCTTCAGCAATGAACGGCCCCCGGATGAACGCAAGCGGCGACCCCACGAGCGTCATGATGTCAATTTCCTCGCGGCGCGTGTACAGGCCAAGCCGGACCACGGCGGCCACGGTGACGGCCGCGGCGAGAGCCATCAGGAACGCAAGCGCGAAACCGGCGCCGCGAAGGGCGTTGAGCCCACTTGCCATCCGCGCGAGCCACTCCCGGTCGTAGCGGACATCCGCCACGCCAGGTAGCGTTGCCACCTGCTTCACCAGCGCATCTGCGCGACCGTTGCCTTCCGCGCCGGGCCGGACCCGCACCTCCAGCGACGCTGGAAACGGGTTATCGCCCAGATCCGTGGTCAGCGCAGCGAGATCGGTGAACTGTCGGCGAAAACGCGTCAGCGCCTCCGCCTTCGATACATATTCGCGTCCTTCGGCCACACCGCTTTGGTCAACCGCGGCCTCGATCGTCCCCCGCTGTTCCGAGGTCGCATCGTCGCGCAGGAACACGGAAAATTCCGTCGCAGAGGTCCATTGGGTAAGCAGCTGATCCACGTTCCACGTGAGCAGCAGGAGCGATCCAAGCACGAGTGCGGCGAGGGCAATGGCGATGATGGCAAACGCCGTCGACCGGCCGCCACGCCACAGGCTCGCCCATGCTTGACGCAGCGCGTAATCGATTGCCCTCATGCCACCTCGACGATGCGCCCCTGGTCGAGCGTGACCGTGCGCCGGCCAACGAGACGAATGAGCTCGCGGTCATGGGTCGCGATGACGACGGTGGTGCCACCGGCGTTGATCTCGCGCAGCAGGTTCATGATTTCCAGAGACAGATCGGGATCGAGGTTGCCGGTCGGCTCATCGGCCAGCACCAGCGCAGGATCGTTGACGAGCGCCCGCGCGATGGCGATCCGCTGCTGTTCGCCGCCGGACAGATCTCGCGGATAGGCATTCATGCGGTGTTGGAGTCCCACCCACTTGAGGACCTGGAACGTGCGCCGCCGCTGTTGCGTCGATGGGACGCCGAGGACTTCGAGCACGAACGAGACGTTCTCGAAAACGGTCCGCGTCGGAATCAGCTTGAAGTCCTGGAAGATGAACCCAATCCCGCGCCGATATTCCTGGATCTCGCTGCGACGGAGGCTCGTGAGATTGTGGCCGTTGACGAAGATCTCGCCTTCGCTGGGCGTCTCCTGCATCAGCACGAGACGCAGGAAGGTGGACTTGCCGGCACCGCTTGCCCCGGTAAGGAACACGAACTCGCCCTTCTCCACCGAGAGGGACAGGTCCTGCAGCGCGTACAAGCCGCGACTGTAAAGTTTCGAGAGGTGGTGCGTCTCGATCACGCTGCCTGTGCACCCGGGGCCAAAGGCATTATTTGTGAGGTTGGATGCCGGAAGTATATCACGGGGCTGATCGATAACTCTCGAGCTCGACGCGAACATGACCGAAGCCGGCGTCGAGGTCGAGGGCAAGCGGGATCCGACGTGGCTCGTTGCTCAGCCACAGGACGGCGCTCAGTTGCTCACGTTCCTCGACTCGTCGTTGAAGCCTGGGAGTAATGCGCAACGCATCGACGTCCCTCCCCTGGACCCGAACGTTGTCACGGCCATCGACCGACAGCTCAACGACGAAGTTCCGACCTGCCTCATTCACCGGAAAACGGTAGTGCTCGCCTTCGCGCAAGGGTAGGGTTCGCGCATAAAACAACGCGGCTATCGCGTCGCGGGCATGAGGAAACATCGGCAGGACCACCGCGCCTTCAGCCCGGGCATCGGCGACCGAGCGTCCGGTTCGCACCACACCCGTGGTGTGATCGTAAAGGAAGGCGCGGGTGACATGGCGCGAGCCTTCCTGCTGATCGCGCTCGTGGATTTCAGGCAACAGGTCGCCGCTGGCCTGCGTTGCGAACACATCCCGGGCTTCGAAGAACTTCGCCACCCACGGAGCCGTCGCGGCCGTCACGACCAGGCGATAGGCAGGCGGCTCGACGCTGATGGCGATGTCACCGGCCGACAGGTTCAGACCCGCGCTGCCCCACACGACCCGGTAGCGCGCGATCTCGCCGACCTGAAACGGAATGGGGCCGGCCGGTGGCGGATCGATCGTCGACGTTGCTGCCAGCCGCGCGTCTATGGCCGGAGTCCACCGCAGCTCATAGATCGTCCCGTCGTTGAACCGGGCGCGCTCGACCGCCGGAGAGGGTCCGTCCTCGGGCGACGGCGCGATCGGCGCGGGCGTGACGACGAAACGCACACGGCTGTCGCGCAGCGCGAGCAGCGCGTCGCCCGACGGAAACGTGTTGAGGGCGTCGACGAGCGGCCTGTAGAACGACGGACGCTGCCCGCTGTAGCCGTTGACGATCGGACGCCGATACTCGAGCGACTGGACCATGGCCAGCGTGCTGGCAATGTCGGCGTCGAGTGGAAGAATCGCGACCGCGCCAGGCTCCGGTGCGGCAGCAAGCCACTGCCCCACGTCTGTTCGCAGCGGCGGTGCCGCGGTTAACGATATCGGGACATGGAGCCACTCGAGTGCTGCCAATGCGAAGAGCACAAAGAGTACGTAACCACGAAGGTCACGAAGAACTCGAGTGCGCTCTTCGTGACCTTTGTGATTCACCTCGTCTTTGTGTCCTAGAGGTAAGACGCCGTGAGCACGCGGGGAGAGCTCGCGCCAGCCGATCGCGGCGAGCGTGCAAAGGGCGAAGAGCACAACGACCGAAAACCGCGCCGGGGCGCGAATCGCCTGGAAGCCGAAGATGAAGCGATGGAACGCGGCGTACAGCGGGCGAATGCCATCGGGACCGAGCGACAGCACGAAGCCGAGGATTGCAATCGCAACCATCGTCAGTACGATCGGGCGGCTGTCGCTTCGCCACCCGAGCCACGCGCCCGCGATCGCGAGCGCGGCCAGCACGAATCCTGGAAACAGCTCGCGTTCAGGGCCGGTATGCGGCGGCTCGCTCGAGGCCGCCCTGTCGCGCTGACGAAGGAGATCCGTGCGGCCATACACCATGTTGCCCGGAGGAACCTGCAGGTAGCTGGACACGTACGCCGCGTTGCGGCTCGCCTCGTAGAGGTTGCGTCCGAAACCCTCGCTTTGCCCTACGCGCCAGTACACCACCGCGACCGGCGCGACGATCAGCGCGCCAATCGCGCCGGCGGCGACAAGACGGCGTAGCAGAGCGCTGCTGCGCCAGCGCCCGACGCCGATGGCGAGCGCGACGCCCCCCACCGCGAGTGCAAGACCCCCGATGACACCGTAGTACACCGACGAGAGCGCCTGCAGTCCGGCGACGACGCCCAGGTAAGTCACGTCGCGTCGCCGTCGGCCCGCGATGACGCGATGAAGAAACAGGAAGGCGATCGGGAGAAAGTACAGCGACTGGAGCTGCAGATGGATCAGATGCGCGAAGCGGTACGAACCGAACCCCCATGCAAGACCGGCGAGATATGCGCCGCTCTCGGTGCAGATCACGGAGCGCACGAACAGATGCATCGCCAGCGCGCTGGCCACAAGTGACACGATCAACAGGAGGTTGTAGCAGGCGACGACATCGTGCGTGATCGCATATAGCGGCGAAAGCAGCACGCTCTGGAGCAGAAGGTGATCCGAATACGCCAGGGTTCCAGCCGCGGGATGAAAGATGTTGGCGTTGAAGACGCGGCCGGTGAGGATTGAGGCGGGATCGCTGAGTACCGCTTGCATATCCCAGCCGAGGATCCACAGATTGAGGAACGGATCGCCTGGCCCCGAGGGCGCGCCCAGGAGCGAGCCCGGATGGATAGCGAGCGGCCAGGTCGTCACGACCGCAGCGGCGAGGTACGCAAACAGCGGTGCGAGAAGAAACCGGGCCTGGTTCCACCGAGGAGCGAAACCGCGCCCGGTTTCGCCAGTCATGTGAGCGCCAGTTCGCGCTTCAGCAGCTCGTTAGCGAGCTTCGGATTGGCTTTCCCGCCGCTCGCCTTCATCACCTGTCCCACCAGATACCCGAACGTCTGGCTTTTGCCCGCCCGGTATTGCGCCGCGGCGTCGCTGTTTTTCCCGATAACATCCCGTACGATCGCCAGCAGCGCGCCTTCGTCGCTGTTCTGCGCCAGGCCATCGGCCCTGACGATGTCATCCGCCGACCGGCCCGAGTCGTACATCTTCGCAAAGACATCCTTCGCGATGGTGCTGCTGATCGTCCCTTTTTCCACGAGCGCGATCAGTCCTGCGAGCGCGCCTGGCGCAAGCGGCGCCTCCTCGATGGCGACACCGCGCTCCTTGAGTGTGCGCAGCAACTCCCCCATAACCCAGTTGCTCACGGCTTTCGGACTGCCCGACGCGGATGCAGCCTGCTCGAAATAGTTTGCCAGCGCGGCCGACTGCGTCAGCACCCCCGCGTCGTACTCCGGCAACCCGTAGGCGGCGACGAAGCGCTGCCGTCTTGCGTCGGGCAACTCGGGCATCGTCTCGCGCACCGCCGCGATGCGCGCCTCGTCCACCACCAGCGGCGGAAGATCCGGTTCGGGGAAATAGCGATAGTCGTGCGCTTCTTCCTTGCTGCGCATCGACAGCGTGCGCCCCGCAGCGGAGTCCCACAACCGGGTTTCCTGGATCACGCGTCCGCCGCCCTCGATGACGTCTACCTGCCGATCGATTTCGTATTCGAGCGCCTTCTGCAGATAACGGAACGAGTTCAGGTTCTTGACCTCGGCCTTCGTCCCGAACGCCTGCTGCCCCGCCGGACGGACCGATATGTTCGCGTCGCATCGCAGGCTGCCCTCTTCCATGTTGCCGTCGTTGACGCCGAGCCACACCAGGATGTCGCGGAGGCGCTCGAAGAACTCCGCCGCTTGCGCCGCGGATCGCATGTCGGGCTCGCTAACGATTTCGATCAGTGGCACGCCACTGCGGTTGTAGTCGATGTAGGTCCGACGATCGGAATCGGGAAATCCTTCGTGCAGCGACTTCCCGGCATCTTCCTCCATGTGGATGCGCGTCAAGCCGACGCGGAGCGTACGGCCCCCCACGGAGATGTCGAGGCCGCCGCGGAGCGCAAGCGGCCGCTCATACTGCGAGATCTGATAACCCTTCGGCAGGTCGGGATAGAAGTAGTTCTTCCGGGCGAAGATGGACAGTGGCTGCACGTCGCAACCCAGGGCAATCGCGGCCTTGATTGCGTAGTCGACGGCGGCTCGATTGAGGACGGGCAGGGCGCCCGGAAGCCCGAGACAGACCGGGCACACCTGCGAATTCGGCGGAGCACCGAACGATGTGCTGCAGGCGCAGAAGATCTTCGTGCGGGTCTGCAGCTGCGCGTGAATCTCCAGGCCGATAACCGGCTCGAACTCCATAAGGTAAATCCCAAATCCCAAGTTCGGGGTTTGGGATTACACCTTCGGACCGGCTGCCTTGACGGCGGGATCGACGTCCTTCTCGAACGCCTTGAAGTTCTCGATGAACATCCCGGCAAGCTTCTTCGCCTGCTCGTCGTAGGCAGTCTTATCCGGCCACGTTGTCCGCGGATCGAGCACGCTGTCGGGAACGCCGGGGCACGTAGTCGGCATGTCGAGATTGAAGATTGAATCCTTCTGATATTTCACGCCATCGAGCTGGCCGGCCAGCGCCGCGGTGATCATGGCGCGCGTGTACGCGATCTTCATTCGTGAGCCCGTGCCGTAGGGTCCGCCGGTCCACCCGGTGTTTACGAGCCACACACGCGCGTCGTGCTTCGCGATCCGATCGCCGAGCATCTTCGCGTAGACGTTCGGATTCAGCGGGAGGAATGGCGCGCCAAAGCAGGTACTGAAGGTCGCCTTCGGCTCCGTGACGCCGCGCTCCGTGCCTGCCACGCGGGCGGTGTAGCCCGAGAGGAAGTGATACATCGCGCCGTCTGGCGTCAACCGCGCGATTGGCGGGAGCACGCCGTATGCGTCAGCCGTGAGCATCACGACATTCTTCGGATGGCCCGCCTGCCCGGAGGGAATCGCATTGTCGATGAAGTCGAGGGGATAGGAACTGCGCGTGTTCTCGGTGTACGTCATGTCATCGAGATTCATCTCACGCGTATCGGGATCGAGCACGACGTTCTCGAGAATCGTGCCGAAGCGTCGCGATGCCACCCAGATCTGCGGCTCGGCTTCCTTCGACAGCTTGATCACCTTCGCGTAGCAACCGCCCTCGAAATTGAAGATGCCGCGGTCGCTCCATCCATGCTCGTCGTCACCGATGAGCCCGCGCTGGGGATCGCTGGAAAGCGTCGTCTTGCCGGTGCCTGAGAGACCGAAGAAAAGCGCCGAATCGCCGTCCTTGCCGACGTTTGCCGAGCAATGCATCGACAGGACCCCCTTGAGCGGGAGCGTGTAGTTGAGAATCGTGAAAATCGACTTCTTGATTTCGCCCGCGTAGTTGGTGCCGGCGATGAGGACGAGTTTCTTTCCGAAGTGGACGAAGATGGCGGTCTCGCTGCGGCATCCGTGCTTCGCCGGGTCGGCCTTTAACCCGGGGCAATCGATAACCGTGTACTCGGGCCGATGCGTCGCGCGCTTGGCAGGGTCGGTTTCCGGAATGAACATGTTGCGCGCGAACAGGTTATGCCACGCGAATTCGTTGACGACGCGGACCGGAAGCCGATACGCCGGATCGGCGCCGCCCCACGCATCGAGCACGTACAGCTCTTTGTCCTGCACGTAGTTCATCATGTCGCGGTGCAGGGTATCGAAATGCACCTCATCAACAGGACGATTGACGTTGCCCCAGTGAACGTTCATGTCCGTGGTGGGTTCTTTGACGGTGAATTTATCGAGCGGTGAGCGTCCCGTGTGTTGGCCGGTTCGTGCCACAAGCGGACCGTCCGCGGCAAGGATGGCTTCGTTGCGGCGGATCGCGGTCTCATAGAGCACGGCCGGGCTCAGGTTCCAGTGGACGCGTCCGGACCGGGTAATACCAAGCGCTTCAAGGCCGTGCGCCCGCTCAACCTGTGTGCTCATCTCAAAGCTCCCCATATTGCAGCGGCGTCCGGGCCGTGCCGACGTGGCCGCCGGATGGCGGCGATGGCTAAAAAGGCCGATAAACAGAAAAAAGGAATCGTACCGGTGAGATCGATACCAGTCAACCCGCCCGAGGGCGAATGGTGCCGAATTGACCTGAATCCCTGTATAGTTGGAGCCGCGGTAAACGTTCCCGTGCCGCAACCGTATTTCATGACTAGAACGCCTCCCGGACGGGCCTCCTCAATGGCTGTCAGCGTCGGTGCTGTCGCACCGGCTGCGCCTCTGTCGAGGGACTCGCAGCTGGCGGCGGAAATCAAGGCCCTCGTCGTCGGGGGCGAGCGCGACGCCGCGCGGGACCGGTATGGGGATCTGGTGGCGCGCCAGCAGCGGCGGGCCGTCCGAATCGCCTATCAATACCTGCGCGACGCACACGATGCCGACGAGGCAGTGCAGGACGCCTTCGTGAAAGTGTTCACGCACATCACCAGCTACCGCGAAGACCTTCCGTTCGAAGTCTGGTTCACGCGCATCCTCGTGAACGCGTGCCTGGACCTCCGGAAGTCTCGCGCGCGTCGCCTGCGCTGGTCAGTGCCGCTGGCCTCGACGAAGGAGTCGGCACCGACCGATCCGGCGACGTCGGAACAGACGCCCGAGCAGCGGCTAGTCTCGCGGGAACGCGCGAATGAAATTACGACGGCCGTCGAATCGCTCCCCGATCGCCAGCGCACGGTGTTCACGCTGTGCCACCTGGCGGAGCAGACGACTGCCGAGGTCAGCGCGGCGCTCGGGGTGAGCGAGGCGACCGTTCGAGTCCATTTGTTCCGCGCCATCCGCAAACTGCGGCGGCTGCTGGAGCACAAGCAATGACACAGCTTCACTTGTCGGACGATCGTCTCATCGAAGTCTGTCTCCTCGAGGCGGCCTCCATCGCCGAGCAGGAGCATCTGGGCGCGTGTGCCCGCTGCGACGCGCGGCGCGCGCGCCTGCGCACTCTGCTCGACGATGTGTCTGGAGCGGCGGTGACAGAAGCCGACGCGGCCTTTCCGCCTGACCGGCTCGCGCGTCAGCAGGCCCGCATCCTCTCGCAACTCCAGCACGACGGACGACCCGGTCGGCTGATCGCCTTCCCGGCGGGGCACGCCCATGAAGCGACGGTGTCCCGCACGCGTCCCTCGACACGATGGATTGCCGCAGCCGCGGTCGCGGGCCTCGTAATCGGCGTGCTCGCTGGCCGGTTCGGTCACGATTACTCGCTTGGACGGCCGGGCGGCACGAGGATCGCGGTCACGCGATCGGCCGACGCTCCGGAACTGCGCACCGGCGCGATCCTGGAAATATCGACCGCCGTCTCGGAGGAGGAGTTCCTCAGCCAGATTGAAATCGCGATCGATGGTCCGGCGGCCGCCGCGCTGCAGCCGCTCGACGACCTGACGCCGCTGCCGTGGGAAGTGCGCTAGTTCCTTGCCGCCTCTGATCTTTCGCAAGGGCCTCGATCTCAAGCACGAAGTCGCCGACACGCTCGCAGAGAGCTACCACAGCGAACTTGTCGCATCAATCAAGGACAACAACTTTCAGTACACGTCTGGCAGGCTGACAGTCCGCCTCGCGCGGGAGTTCGGGTTCTGCTACGGCGTCGACCGCGCGGTCGACTACGCCTACCAGACACGCAAGCGATTCCCGGATCGCTCGGTGCTCCTCACTGGTGAAATCATCCACAACCCGCATGTCAACGACCAGCTGCGTGCGCAAGGATTCCGCTTTCTCACCGACCGGGGCGAGTCGATCGACACGCTGACGCCGAATGACGTCGTGATCCTCCCTGCCTTCGGCGTCACGATTGAGCTCCTCGGGGAGCTCGATCGACGTGGCTGCACCCTTGTCGATACGACGTGCGGTTCCGTGCTGAACGTCTGGAAGAACGTGAAACGCTACGCGGCCGACGGCTTCACGTCGGTGATTCACGGAAAATACTGGCACGAGGAAACGCGCGCCACAGCGTCGCAAGCGCTCCATTCCGGCAACGGACGGTACCTGGTTGTCTTGAACCGCGATGAGGCAACGATGGTCTGTGGCTACATCCGCGGCGGCGCTGACCGCGCCGCGTTTTTTGCCCGCTTCGAGAGTGCTGTCTCGCCTGGCTTCGATCCCGATCGCGATCTGCAGCGTGTCGGCTGCGCGAACCAGACGACGATGCTCAGCTCGGAATCGCTCGAGATCGGCGAGATGTTCCGCGCCGCGATTCGCGACCGTTATGGCGACGAGGATCTCGCTCTGCGCTTTCGCGCCTTCGATACGATCTGTAGCGCCACGCAGGATCGCCAGGATGCCGTGGCGGCGCTTCTCGACGAACAGCCGCTGGACCTCATGATCGTCATTGGCGGTTACAACAGTAGTAACACCTGCAATCTCGCGCGGATGTGCGATCCGAGGGTCGCGACGTACCACATCGCCGCACCCGACTGTCTTGTATCAAGGTCTGCAATCCGGCACAAACCTGTCGGCGGCAAGGAAGAACAGATCTCGGCGGGATGGTTGCGGGAGCGCGGGAGCGTGAGGGTTGGCCTGACGTCCGGCGCGTCGACGCCCGACAACCTGGTGGATCTCGTGGTTCGCCGCCTCGACGAATTGGCGAACCAGGTGTGAACGGCCGGCTGCTCCTCGGGATCGGGCTCAATGGCGAGGCGAAAAACGCTGTCCAACCTTGTTTTTCAGGTATCCACCCTTGTTTTTCAGGTATCCACCCTTGTTTTCGGGTATTAGTGCAGCTCGCTGCTCGGTTCGGCGGCGCTCAGGGCCACTTGGCGCAAAGGGCGTGCCAGTAACAGTTACGGTAAACGCGACGGGCCCGTCCGTCGTATTCTCCGGCAAGTCAGCCATGAAATTTCGCAAATTCTCGATGCAGTGTGCGGCCCTGGCGATCCTGATCGCCGGTGTCTTCCTGTCGACCGTCCCGGCATCCGCGCAGGGCTTCAAGTGGTGGCAATCCGACAGCTTCAAGCGCGAGCTTGGGCTGACCGCGGACCAAAGCACCAAGATCGAAGCGATCTTTCAGCGAACGCTTCCGGCGCTCAGGACTCTCAAGGGGGCGCTGGACAAGGCTGAAGCGGATTTCAATCAGATGGTCGAGGCGTCCGACGACGCCCAGGTAATGGCGCAGGTCGGGGTCGTCGAGGCCGCGCGGTCCGAGCTCAATAAATCCAGGACGATGATGCTACTTCGCATGCGACGGGTGCTGACGCCGGACCAGCGCGTGAAATTCGTCATGCTTCAGCAGAGGACGCGCGACCGCCGCCGGGCCGGGGACGATCACCAGCGGTAATTTTTTTCTTCCTTCGAAAACATCATGAAGACCTTTGCTTTCCTCGTCCGTTCGCTTGCGTATGTGGTGATCGCCGTGTCGGCGGTCCAGCCTGCGGCTGCGCAGACCTCTCGTGCCGACGCCGTGCGCCTCGACGAGCTCGCGCGCGAGGCCGCGCGAACCTTCGCAACAGCCCGCGCCGACCTGGATCAGACGCGGCCGACCACGCCTCCTCCCCCGCCGGGAACCAATGTCGATCTGACACTCGACGAAGCGACGACGCGCGCGCTGGAGCGCAACCTCGATATCGCGGTTGAACGCTTGAATCCTCAGACGTTCGATTTTTCGATTGCGGCGCTCGACGCGAGCTATCTGCCGACCTTCACGTCTAACGTGGGCCTTCGCAGCCAGACGCAGTTTCCCCGGAGTCAAACGGCCGGCGCAGACATGCTAACCACCGAAACATTCACGGGAAACTCGGGCGTCGCCCAGAATGTGAAGTGGGGTGGCGGCAGCTTTGCGGTGACGTTCAACAACAACCGTCAGAAGCAGACGGACCTGTTCGCGACCCGCAATCCGGTACTGAACGCAAACGTGAATGCGATCTACATCCAGCCGCTGCTGCGCGGGTTCCGCATCGACGGTACGCGATCGCAGCTTCAGGTGACCCACCTCACTCAGGAGATGTCGGAAATCGCCCTGCGGGGCACCATCGTTCGCACATTGGCGAACGTCCGGAACGCATATTGGGACTTGGTATTCGCGATCGAAGCGGCCGACGTCGCGGGCCGCTCGCTCTCGCTGGCGACCAAGCTCGTCGAAGACAATCGCGCGCGCGTCGAGGTCGGTGCGATGGCGCCACTCGACGTTGTCCAGGCGCAAGCGGAGGAGGCGACGCGCCGACAGGTGCTGACGAGGGCAGACGCGGAACGACGGACGGCCGAACTGGCGTTGAAGCGGTTGATCGTCAACGGCACCGACGATCCATTCTGGACCGCGGCCATCAATCCCGTGGATCGGCCAACTTATACGACGGAAGCGCTCGACGTTGCGGGCGCAGTAAAACAGGCGCTTACCAACCGCACGGATCTCCAGCAGTCTCAGAAGCAGCTGGCGGCCAACGACATCAGCTTACGCAGCCTCGCAGACCAGCTACTGCCAGCGCTCGATCTGACCTCCAGCTACGGTCTGGCCGGCGTGGGCGGCCCCCAGTTCATACGACAAGGATTGGGCGGTGCGATTGCCCAGACGATCCCGAGCGGGTACTCGGACGCCCTTCGGATTATCAGCGACCGAACGGCGCCCACCTGGAATTTCGCTCTCAGTCTGAGCTATCCGA
>Ga0105340_1000463_pt1 | contig 19692 bp, 23 predicted proteins | sample EasRivMeERMLT700_FD_89676 | JGI IMG/M metagenome (GOLD analysis project Ga0105340, IMG submission 89676) | Soil microbial communities from meander-bound floodplain in the East River, Colorado, USA - East River MetaG ERMLT700 | ecosystem: Environmental > Terrestrial > Soil > Floodplain | place...
CCCGGCCTTCGCGGAGGACCTGCACCTCAGCCTGACCGCCGCCGGGCTGCTCGGAACGATTCACCTCATCGGCTACTTGTTCGGCACGCTGGCGTCGCCTTCGCTCAACGCGAAGGTGGGCGCGCTGGCGCTCTGCCGCGCGAGCCATGTCGCCTTCGCCTTCGCAATGCTCGTCTGCGGGCTGACGTCCGACATTGCAACGGTGGCGGCAGGCAGGTTCGTCGCCGGGCTCGCCGCGGGCTTCGGCGTTTTTTCCATCTTTCTCATCGTCTTCGACGCCACCGAACCGTCAAAGCGTTCCGCCGCGGGATCGCTCGTCTGGTCCGGCATCGGCGTCGCCATCGTCGCGAGCGGGCTCGCTTCCGGCCCGATCCTCGAGGGCGGCGCATGGCGCCTGTCCTTCATCGTGCCGGCGGCGCTGGCGCTCGCAGTCGCGGTGTTCATTCCGCGCACGGTATCGGCCGCTCCCGCGCAGCCGAAAGTCGCCGGGACCTCGCCGTCGCGCCTCGCCGAGCTTGCTTCCGCCCGGTGGATCTTCCTCGTCGCCGCGTATTTCCTTTTCGCCGTGGGCTACATCTCCTACGTGACCTTTGCCGGCGTCATGCTGAAGGAAATCGGCCTTTCTCCCACGGGCGTTACGTGGTTCTGGGTGATGTATGGAGCGTCCTCGATCGCCGGCGTTGCCCTGGGCGCGGCCCTGCTGTCGGGCGGCTTCGCGCGACGCATCGCGCTGAGCGCCGCGCTCGGCACCGGAGCGATCGGCTCGTTGCTGGTCGTGCACGGCGGGAATTGGAGCGTGTTCGCCGCATCGGTCGTGGTCGGACTGGGCAGCGTCGCCACGCCGGCGATCGTCACCTTCCTGATCCGCAACCGGACGAGCGACGCGGCCTATCCGTTTTTCTTTACGGTCGGCACCGCGAGCCTGGGTCTCGGCCAGCTCGGCGGACCCGCGGTGAGCGGACTTCTCGCCGACGGGTTCGGAGCATCGGCGATCGGCTGGTTCGCCGCCGCGATCTACGGCGCAGGCACGCTTGCCGCGGCCGCCGACGGCTTCGTCAGCCGGACGCGGACAACCACCTGAAAGTCCACACAGCCATGAACAAGCGATTTCTCGTCACCGCATTCCTCGTCCTCCTTGGAGCATTCGTGAATCCGGCAGGTGCGCAAAGCGGCAAGCCAACCATCGTCCTCGTCCACGGCGCGTTCGCCGAGTCCTCGAGCTGGGACGCTGTGGTCGGCGAGCTGCGCGCCTTAGGCTATCCGGTAGTTGCCGCCGCGAATCCGCTGCGCGGCGTGAAGAACGACGCGGACTACGTCGCGAGCATTCTCTCGGCCATCAAGGGTCCCATCGTGCTGGTCGGCCACTCCTACGGCGGAAACGTGATCACGAATGCCGTCAGCGGCAACCGCAACGTCAAGGCTCTCGTGTACGTGGCGGCATTCGCTCCCGACAAGGGCGAAAGCGCGGCCGAGATCTGCGGGCGCTATCCCGGCGGAGCGCTCGTATCCATGCTCGCACCGCCCGTGGCGCTACCCGGTGGCGGCAAGGACCTCTATATCGAGCAGGACAAGTTCGGCGCGCAGTTCGACGCGGACGTCGCCTCGAAGTACATCAAAGTGATGGCTGCCACGCAGCGACCGATCGCCGAGGCGGCGATCAACGAACCTTCGGGCGCGCCTGCGTGGGAGACGACGCCGTCGTGGTTCATCTACGGCGAGCTCGACCAGAACATCCCGCAGGCGGCTCTCGCCTTCATGGCGCAGCGTGCCAGGTCGAAGGAAACGGTCGTGGTGAAGGGCGCCGCGCACTTCGTGATGGTTTCTCGTCCGGACGCCGTGGTGGACCTCATCCGCCGCGCCGCGAGCTCGGAATAGCGAACCAGGGAGCCAAGATGGACCCGCGTACAAGAGTATTGCTCGAGGCGCCCATCGCCCGAACATTGCTGCGGCTCGCGGTGCCGAATATCCTCGTGCTCGGAGCGCAGGCTGCGGCAGGCCTGATCGAGACTTATTTCATCGGCAAGCTCGGAACGGAGTCCCTGGCGGGCGTTGCGCTCGTTTTCCCCGTCGTGATGCTGATGCAGATGATGTCGGCCGGCGCCATGGGCGGCGGCATCGCGTCCGCCATCGCCCGAGCGCTCGGCGGCTCCCGCCGTGCCGACGCCAATGCATTGGCATTGCACGCCGTCATCATCGCCCTCGTGCTCGGGCTCGCCTTCACCCTCGCGGTCCTTGGCGGTGGGCGCTGGCTCTATGGTGCGATGGGCGCCGAGGGTGCGTCGATGGACGCCGCTCTGACCTACTCCAACTGGGTTTTCGTCGGCGCGGTGCTCATATGGCTCTTCAACTCGCTCGCGGCCGTAGTTCGCGGCACGGGAAACATGGCTGTGCCGGCCATCGTGACCCTGGCAGGCACGGCGATCCTGATCCCACTCTCGCCTTTGCTGATCTTCGGCTGGGGGCCGTTCCCGGCGTTCGGGATCGCCGGCGGCGCCATTGCGTTGCTAGCCTTCTACGCCGGCGGGACCCTCGCCTTATCGGCGTATCTGTGTTCCGGCAAGGGTGTCCTGCAGCCGTCCCTGCGTGGCGTGAAGTTTCGCTGGCCGCTTTTCCGCGACATCCTGCGCGTCGGCGCGGTTGCCGCCCTGGTCACCCTTTCGACCAACCTCACCATCGTGGTCGGCACGGCGCTGGTCGGGGAGTTCGGAACCGCGGCGATCGCGGGCTATGGAACCGGCGCACGGCTGGAGTATCTGCTCGTGCCCCTCGTCTTCGGGCTGGGCGCGCCGATGGTTGCCATGGTCGGGACCAGCATCGGAGCGGGCAAGCGCGAGCGCGCCTTGCGCGTGGCGTGGATCGGGGCCGCCATCGCCGCCGCGCTCACCGAAGCCATCGGCCTGTGCGCCGCGGCCTTTCCCTACGCCTGGCTTTCTCTCTTCGATACCGACCCCGCCATGCTCGAGAGCGGAGCGCTCTACTTGCGCGCGGTCGGCCCCTTCTACGGAATGTTCGGCCTTGCGCTTTCCTTGTACTTCGCCTCGCAAGGCGCAGGCCGGCTGGCGTGGCCGCTGGCGGGCAACCTGGTGCGCCTGGGGATTGCTGCCGCTGGAGGGTTTTTGGCGCTGCGTTGGACCGGCGATATCACCTATGTATTCCTGGCGCAGAGCGCTGCGCTTGTCGCGTTCGGCCTGATCAATGCGGCCTCGGTCGCCGGCGGAGCCTGGTTCGGACCGCTCAGATGGCCGACAAGGGCGATCACCTGTGTCGGTTGACACACAGCGTGAATCGCACGAAACAAACCCGGCGCGTCGGCGCCGGATTCTGAGCCCGTCTTTAGCTTGAGGAGCGACACATGCCCCATACGCTGACAATCAACGGCAAAGCTCGCAGCGTCGATGTCGACGACGACACGCCGATCCTCTGGGTGCTTCGCGATGTGCTGGGAATGACCGGCACGAAATTCGGTTGCGGCCTCGCCTTGTGCGGCGCATGCACCATCCATGTCGATGGCCAGCCGGCGCGTTCTTGCATCACGCCGGTCTCTGCGGCGGCCGGCAAGCGCATCACCACGATCGAGGCCATTGGTGCCACCGCCGCCGGCAAGAAAATCCAGCAGGCCTGGATCGCGCTGGAGGTGCCGCAATGCGGCTATTGCCAGTCCGGCCAGATCATGTCCGCGACCGCGTTGCTCGCCGCCAACCCAAACCCGACCGATGGCGATATCGACGCCGCCATGTCGGGGAACGTCTGTCGCTGCGGCACTTATGCGCGGATCCGCCAGGGCATCAAGCACGCGGCGAACGGCAAGAAAGGGGTCTGACATGACGCTCACCGTGGATCTTTCCCGCCGGCAATTCCTGAGTGCGAGCGCGGCGCTGGGCGGAGGCCTTCTCATCGGTTTCAGGACGGCACCCTCGAGTGGAGCGACAGCAGGCGCGGCCTTTGCGCCCAACGCCTTCATCCGCATCGGAGCCGATGGGCAAATCGTCCTGACCATGCCCTATGTCGAGATGGGCCAGGGCACCTATACCTCCATCCCGATGCTGATCGCCGAAGAGCTGGAGGTGGACCTGAAGCAGGTGCGGCTGGAACACGCTCCGCCCAACGAAAAGCTTTACGGCAATCCCTTGCTCGGCGGCATCCAGGCAACGGGCAATTCGAATGCGGTACGCGCGTCGTGGCAGCCGTTGCGCCAAGCCGGTGCGGCCGCGAGAACCATGCTCGTGTCGGCGGCGGCAAAGCGCTGGAATGTCGACCCGGCGTCCTGCCGCGCGCAAAGCGGTGAAGTGCGTCACGGGCCGACCGGGAGACGCCTCAAGTATGGCGAGCTCGCCGCCGACGCCGCCCGCCTGCCCGTTCCCGAAAGCGTGGTCCTCAAGCGCCCGGCGGATTTCAAGCTCATCGGCACCCCGGCCAAGCGCCTGGACACGCCCGCGAAGGTCAACGGTACGGCCGTCTATGGCATCGACGTTCGGCCGCCGGGCGTGAAGATCGCGACCCTCGCACAATCGCCCGTCTTCGGCGGTCGCGTGAAGAGCGTGGATGATGCGAAGGCTAAGGCCGTCAAGGGCGTGCGTCAGATCGTACGGCTCGACGACGCCGTAGCGGTCGTGGCCGACCACATGGGGGCGGCGAAGAAAGGGCTGGCGGCCCTGGTGATCGAATGGGACGACGGCCCGCACGCCTACCTCAACACTGAAAAGATCGTGGCCGAGCTCGAAAGGGCGACGCTCATTTCGGGGGCGGTCGCGCAGAACATCGGCAATAGCGACAAGGCCATGGCGAGCGCGGTCACCAAGGTCGAGGCGACCTACCAGGTCCCGTTCCTCGCGCACGCGACCATGGAGCCGATGAACTGCACGGTTCATGTCCGCAAGGACGGCTGCGAAATCTGGGTCGGCACGCAGGTCATGGCGCGCGCCCAGGAGGCGGCGGCGAAGACCGCCGGCCTGCCGCTGGACAAGGTGGTGGTGCACAACCATCTCCTCGGCGGCGGCTTCGGCCGCCGGCTCGAGGTCGACGGCATCACGCGCGCCGTGCAGATCGCCATGCAGGTGGACGGTCCGGTGAAGGTCGTGTGGAGCCGCGAAGAAGACATCCAGCACGACATGTACCGGCCTCTTTTCTTCGACCGGATCTCGGGCGGTCTCGATGAAAAAGGAGCGCCGGTCGCCTGGAACAATCGCTTCGCGGGCTCCTCGGTCATCGCGCGGTGGGTCCCGCCGGGGTTCAACAATGGCCTCGACCCGGACACCACCGAGGGCGCGATCGATCTGGTTTATGCCCTGCCGAACCTGCACGTCGAGTACCTGCGGGTGGAACCTCCGGGCATTCCGACGGCCTTCTGGCGCAGCGTGGGGCCGTCGCACAATGTCTTCGTGACCGAAAGCTTCATGGACGAGCTTGCGGCGGCGGCGAAGCAGGATCCGGTGGCCTATCGCCGGGTCCTCCTCGACAAGACCCCCCGCGCCAAGGCAGTCCTCGAGCTCGCGGCGCAAAAGGCCGGTTGGGGAAAGCCCTTGCCTAAAGGGGTCGGCCGTGGCGTCTCCGTCCAGCACGCGTTCGCGACTTATCTGGCGCAGGTTGCCGAAGTGGAGGTGTCGAAGGACGGAGCCGTTCGCGTGCGGCGCGTCGTCTGCGCGGTCGATTGCGGCACCGTCGTCAACCCCGATACCGTCCGGGCGCAGATCCAGAGCGGGATCGTATTCGGCGTCACGGCGGCGCTCCATGGACAGATCACCCTGAAGGGCGGTCGTGTCGAGCAAAGCAATTTCCACGATTACCAGATGCTGCGGATGAACGAAACGCCCGCAATCGAGGTTTACATCGTGAACAGCGTCGAGCAGCCGGGAGGCATGGGCGAGGCCGGAACCTCAGCGCTCGCTCCGGCAGTGACCAATGCGATCTTTGCCGCGACGGGTAAACGCATTCGCAAGCTTCCCGTCGCGAATCAAGCCGCTATCGCCTAGCGCCGCTGACCCGCTCTTAGCGCTCGGACCGATCTCCGATCAGGCTGCTCAGCGCGTCGAGCGCCTCCGCCTCGTCCGGGCCACTCGCCTCGATCAATATGGTGCCGCCCACGCTCGCGGCGAGGAGCATGACGGCGAGGATGTTGCGCGCGTTTGCCGTGCGCCCCTTGAACGCGAGCGACACGCTGCACGTGAACCTGGACGCGACGCGGACGATCTGCGCCGCGAGCCGCGCATGCAGACCGTGTGTGTTGCCTACGTTGACTTGACGCGTTTGCATGCGGAGGATGATACGACCGCCGGCATCGGCGGGTGCGTGGCCGCGATTACAAACGAAACATGATCAACGTGGCCTGGTCGGCCTGATCCTCTCCTGCATGTACGTCTGGAGGCGGCGAAGCGCGAGCGTACCTTCGCGGCCGCCTTCGATGGCCGCGTCAACCTGGTCGGGCATGAGCGAGAGGCGGGTCGGAATCGCCTCGATGCGCTCGCGCAACGGGCTTTCGAGCTCGTCGACGGAGAGATGCGCGAGCGAGAATTTCACATCGGCGCAATTCCACTGCGCTGGTCCGCCGAGGCGGATCACCTCGGCCTGGCTCAGGCCGCAGCGGAAGGCGATGACCGCTTCCTGCCATCCCTGGATCATGCTGCCGAGGGCGTCGGCGGCGTGCCGCGCGGCCGCGTCGACCGCGGCGTCGGTTGCGGAGAGCGCCAGATCGACGCCGCTTGGCCCGGCTTCGCGGTGCGTCCAATCGCCGTTCGGCCCCTGCGAGGCGTCGACCACGATCAGGAGCAGACGACGGATTTTTACGGCGTCACGCTCGGTCAGTGGGGCATAAGGCGTGCCGTACGCCAGGCGGGACATGATCAAGGTGGACACCGCGAAATTGTCGGTGAGGCCCCCATCGGCGAGCTTGATGAACCTGACCGTCGGATCCCGGTAGGCGGTCACGGCTTTCACGATCCCGCTGAACACCCGCGATGCGCCGGCTCTGGCGCCGATCGAGGCGAGCTCCGCGGGAAGAGGCTTGCAGCTCTCGGGATAGGTGCGCACGACGACCGGGGCGAAAAGCACCGGCACCGCCATGGACGCGGCAACCGCTTCGGCGACGCTGTAGCGTGACAGATCGCTGCAGATAATCTCGAAGAGGGGCGGAAGGAAGGGAAAAGGCACGCGGTGATAGAGGTCCGTCGCGTGGATGCGGATGTCGGGACCCTGCCGGCGGAAGATGTCGGCAAACGTCGCGCCCTGAAAGACCCGGCGATCGAGCCCGTCGCCGAAATCCTCGCGGGCGTTGAGGCCGCCGCCCAGCATCCGCATCAAGTTCGCCGGGTTGAACAGCGACAGCCGCATCTCGCTCTCGAAACCGGGCAGCAACACCTCGCTTCGAAAGCGCGCCAGGCCCTCGCGGCCGTACACACCGTAATGCGCCGCGGTGAGGGAGCCTCCGGAAACGCTGCTGATCGATGCCAGGTCGTCGAGCAGATCGCCGTCGGCCGTCTTCGCGCGCTCGAGCGCGGTGAGCACGCCGTGGGCGAAAGCCGCGGCGCGCAGCCCGCCGCCGGAGAACGACAGCACGATCGAGTTCTCGCGCATGAAGTCCGTGGGCGCGCCCATGCTGGGAGGCGTGGAGGTCGACAGCGGCGCGTTCGTCGCCGGGTTGAACACCGAAGTGGCGCAGCCGGCGAGCATTGCCAGGACGAGAAGCAGGGCCGAGAGCTTTGTGTCAGATGAAATAATGGATTTACCTGTCCGACACCCCATTGATGGTGCCGCTGCGTAGCATGATACGGTGAGCTACCTGTTCGAGCTCTCGCTCCCCGTCGGCGGCGTCGACCACATCCTCGGGCCGTCGCACGCGGCGGTGACGGTCGTCGAGTATGGCGACTTCGAATGCCCTAACTGCAAGCAGGCGGCGCCAGCGGTGAAGCTCCTGCTGACGCGCTTCACTGGCCGGGTGCGCTTCGTCTACCGACACTTCCCGCTCGAGGGCGTGCATCCGCATGCGCTGCACGCGGCGCTGGCCGCGGAGGCCGCCGCGGGGCAAGGCAAGTTCTGGGAAATGCACGATGTGCTGTTCGAGAACCAGAGCCACCTCAAGCTTCCGCAGCTGCGCCACTATGCCGAGCGCCTGGAGCTCGACATGGCGCGCTACGATGCCGAGATGGCCGACGAGGTCTACCTGCAGCGCGTGCGCGAGCACATCGAAAGCGGAGAGCGCAGCGGGGTGCGCGGCACGCCCGGGTTCTTCCTGAACGGCGTCATCCAGGACGTCTCGTTCGGCATGCAGAAGCTTTTCGACGCCGTGGAGGCCGCGCTGCGCAAGTGAACGCGATCTACGAGAAGCGCCGCGAGCAGATGTTCCCCAAGCTCGCGCCGGCGCAGCTCGCACGCCTCGAGGCGCTCGGCACGCGCAGCGCAACCCGCGCCGGCGAGGTGCTGGTCGAGCCGGGCGAGCGCCAGCAGCGCCTGCTCGTGGTGCTCGACGGCAGCCTGGAAGTGCAGCACGGCGCGGAGCGGGTCACGGTGCTCGAGGCGGGTGATTTCTCCGGCGAGTTGAGCACGCTGCGCGGCGTCGCCGGTTTTACGCGCATCCGCGCGCGTGATAGCGGCACGGTGCTCGCCATCGACAACGAGCGGCTTCGCGAGCTGGTGCAGACCGACGCCGAGCTTTCCGAGATCATGATGCGGGCGTTCATTCTGCGCCGCATGGGGCTGGTCGCCTCCGAGCACGCCGAGGTGACGCTCGTCGGCTCGCGCGCCTGCTCCGCCACGCTCAAGCTGCGCGAGTTCCTCACGCGCAATGCGTATCCGCACGTCAGCCTGGAGCTCGAGAGCGATCCCGAGGTGCAGGCGCTGCTCGAGCGCTTCCGCGTGACCTCGGACGAGATTCCGGTGCTGATCGGACACTGCGGCCGGGTGTTCCGTCATCCGAGCGTGAGCGACATCGCTGGATACCTGAACATGAACCCGGCGGTCGATTTTTCGGCCGTGCACGACGTGGTCGTCGTCGGCGCCGGGCCTGCCGGCCTCTCGGCGGCGACCTACGCCGCCTCCGAAGGCCTGTGCGTGCTCGTCGTCGAGTCGCTCGCCTATGGCGGCCAGGCCGGGTCGAGCTCCAAGATCGAGAACTACCTCGGCTTCCCCACCGGGATCTCGGGACAGGCGCTTGCCGGCCGGGCCTTCGTGCAGGCGCAGAAGTTCGGCGCGAACGTCATCGTGGCAGCCGACGCCGCGCGCCTGCGCTGCGACGAGCGCCCCTACGTCGTGGAGCTCGCGGACGGCCGTGCCGTGCGCACGCGTACGGTCATCATTGCGAGCGGCGCGCAGTACCGCGAGCTGGAGCTCGAGAATCTGCGGCGATTCACCGGCATTGGCGTCTATTACGCAGCGACCCATCTGGAAGCGAAGTTCTGTCGCGGCGAGGAGATCGTCATCGTCGGCGGCGGCAACTCGGCCGGGCAGGCGGCGGTGTTCCTCGCAGGCGCGTGCCGCCACGTGCACATCCTGGTGCGCTCGGCAGGACTCGCAGAAAGCATGTCGGATTACCTCGTCCGGCGTATCGACGGGAGCCCGAATATCACCCTGCACGCGCGCACGCAGCTCACGGCGCTGGAGGGCAACGGGCGACTCGAGCGGATCGCCTGGCACGGCCCCGAGGGCGAGCAGGCGCGCGACATTGCCCACGTCTTCCTCATGACCGGCGCGGCACCCAACACGCGCTGGCTGGAAGACTGCGTCTGCCTCGACGAGAAGGGCTTCGTACGCACCGGCTCACAGCTCACGCCGGAAGAGCTGGCTGACGCGCGCTGGCCGCTCGAGCGCCCGCCACACATGCTCGAGACCTGCATTCCCGGGGTGTTCGCCGTGGGCGACGTGCGCTCCGGCAGCGTCAAGCGCATCGCCTCCGCGGTCGGCGAAGGGGCGATCTGCGTGCAGCTCGTGCACCGCAGCCTGTAACAACTGAAACCCGGGCCGCCGCCCGGGACATGCGCCCGAAACGCTCGGGACGCATAGTGGCCTCATGAAGACGACCCAGACCCGCCTGAGCGAAGAGCGCCGCCAGCGTTCGGCGGCCGTGCTCGAGAAGCACCTCGCCGATCTCTTCCGGCGCCTGCCGACGCTCACCGGCTTTACGCTGCGTCAGGACCTCGAAGTGAGCGACGTCGCGGTCCACGCCTGGCCCGGCTACGTCGCCGGCGAGGAGCTCTACAAGGATCTGATGGTGGCGCTCACCGATCTCGCCGAGGAGCGCCCCGACGCGATCGAGCTCCTGCGCGGCCGCACTTTCGCCCGGGCCTTCCACTAAAAGTGTCCGCTGACGCATAGCCCGCGCGCGGCGACATAGCCGCGCAACAGCGCCCGGCAACACTCCCGGCCGTGAACAAAACAGGGAGCTCGGCCATGTCCGAAATCAATGCAATGCGCCGCAACGTCCTCATCAGCGGCGCAGCGCTCGCAGCCGGAATCACCCTTCCCCTCGCGGCGAACGCCGCTCAACTCAACCAAGGAAAGACCAGCATGGGCACGATGACGACGAACGACGGCACGCAGATCTATTACAAGGACTGGGGCAAGGGACAGCCCGTGGTTTTCAGCCACGGCTGGCCGCTCAGCTCGGACGCCTGGGAAGCACAGATGTTTTTCCTCGCCGCCAACGGCTTTCGCGCCATCGGCCACGACCGCCGCGGCCACGGCCGCTCGAGCCAGCCGTGGGACGGCAACGACATGGACACCTACGCCGACGACCTGGCGCAGCTCTTCGAGAAGCTCGATCTCAGGAACGCGATCATGGTCGGCCACTCCACCGGCGGCGGCGAGGTCGCACGCTTCATCGGCCGCCATGGCACGAAGCGCGTCGCCGGCGCGGTGCTGATGGGCGCGGTGCCGCCGATCATGCTGAAGACCGCGGCCTATCCGGGCGGCCTGCCGCTCGAGGTGTTCGACGGCTTCCGCAAGGCCTACCTCGCCGACCGCGCGCAGTTCTTCCTCGACGTCGCCAGCGGCCCGTTCTTCAACTTCAACCGTCCCGGCGCCAAGGTGTCGCAGGGCCTGATCCAGTCGTGGTGGCTGCAGGGCATGATGTCCGGCCACAAGAACGCCTACGACTGCATCAAGGCGTTCTCCGAGACCGACTTCACCGATGACCTGAAGAAATTCGACGTGCCGACGCTCATCATCCACGGCGACGACGACCAGATCGTGCCGATCGGCAATGCGGCGCTGCTCTCGGCGAAGCTGGTGAAGGGCGCGCAGCTCAAGATCTACAAGGGCGGCTCGCACAGCCTGGGCGACACAGCCAAGGAGCAGCTCAACGCCGACCTGCTCGCATTCGCAAGATCCGTCCGCAGCAAATCCGCGTCGGCGAACGCCGAGCGCGAGACTGTCTGAGTTCAATCAACAAAGGAGATCATCATGGGAATCACTAGTACCGCTTCGGCGGCTGTCGTTCTCGTCCACGGTGGCTTCGTCGACGGTTCCGGCTGGGAAGATGTCTACCGGATCCTCAAGAAAGACGGCTACCCGGTAAGCATCGTCCAGAATCCGACGTCATCACTGGCCGATGATGTGGCCGCCACGGAGCGTGTCGTTGCGGGACAGAAGGCTCCGGTGGTTCTCGTTGGCCACTCCTACGGCGGCGTGGTCATCACCGAGGCCGGCAACCATCCGAACGTCGCGGCGCTCGTCTACATCGCGGCTTTTGCTCCGGACAAAGGCGAGTCCGTGGCCGCGCTCATCAAGGATCCGCCGCCCGGGGCGCCGGTTCCGCCCATCCTGCCGCCCCAGGACGGCTATCTGTTGCTCGATACGTCGAAGTTCGCCACGTCCTTCGCCGCAGACTTGCCCAAGGACAAGGCCGAGTTCATGGCCAACTCACAGCTTCCCTGGGGCGTCGCCGCTCTCACCGGCGAGATCAGCGAGCCCGCCTGGAAGGCGAAGCCGAGCTGGTACATGGTCGCCACCGACGACCGCATGATCCCGCCCGCCGCGCAGCGTGCGATGTCGAAACGCGCGGGCTCGACGGTGAGCGAATCGGCAGGCAGCCACGCGATTTACGTGTCGCAGCCTGAAGCGGTCGCCGCAATCATCCGGAAGGCCGCTCAACGGGTCGCGTCCTCGGCCCGCCCGGAGCGCGAGACGGTCTAAGCTCGCACCTGATGAAGTCGTTCGGCGGAAACCCGCGCGGCGCGCGCCTTGAGCGCATCAAGGCGTCGCCGCGCTGGGCGGGCGAGCGGTTTCGCAATCTGCACCCGGTGATGCCGGGCCTGCGCGACCCGAGCGTGGCGATGCCGACGATCGGTGAGTTCCTGTGCGGCGGCGAGCGGCGTGCTCCGCTGCGGCCGCTGCCTTCAGTGAACCCGCTCGAAGTCTGGGGCAAGCCGCCGCAGAGCGGCCTGCGCGCCACCTGGCTCGGCCATTCCACGGTGCTGATCGAGATCGACGGCCTGCGCGTGCTCACCGACCCGGTCTGGGGACGGCGCGCGTCGCCGTCGTCGCTCGCCGGCCCGAAGCGCTTCCAGCCGGTGCCGGTTCCGCTGCGCGAGATGCCGCCGGTAGATCTAGTGATCGTTTCGCACGACCACTACGATCACCTTGACTACCCGACGATCCACGAAATGGCCAAGGGCGACGTGCCGTTCGTCACCTCGCTCGGCATCGGCGCGCACCTCGAATATTGGGGCGTGAGGCCCGAGTGCATCGTCGAGCTCGACTGGTGGGAATCATACGAGCTGCCGGACAGCGGGCTCACCGTGACCGCCGCGCCCTCGCAGCACTTCTCCGGGCGCGGCCTGCACAACCGCAATTCGACCTTGTGGTCTTCGCTCGTGCTCCGCTCGCCGCGTCACGCCGTGTTCTTCAGCGGCGATACCGGTCTTACTACGGAATATCAGTCGATCCGCGAGCGCCTCGGGCCGTTCGATCTCGTGATGCTCGAGGTCGGCGGGTTGCATCCTTCGTGGGGCGACATGCATCTCGGGCCGGAGAACGCGCTAAAGGCGCTGGCGCTGCTCGGCGGCGGCGCCTTCCTGCCGGTGCATTGGGGCACCTTCAGCCTCGCCATGCATGCGTGGGACCAGCCGGCGGAAGTCTTGCTGGAGCTGGCCCCGAAGGCGGGCGCGCAACTCTTGATGCCTCGGCTCGGCGAAGCGGTCGAGCCGGCGCACGTAGAACGCGTCGAGCCCTGGTGGCGTGCAGTTGATTCTTCTCCATCCCAAACAACACCACAGCCTGCGACCACGCTGCCGAAATCGGTGCCCTGGCCGCTCGATTAGCGCGCAGGCTTGTGCTCGAGCCACTCGAGCAGGGCGTCGAGCGCAGGGCAAAGGGACTGACCCCAGGCCGTAAGGCAGTACTCCACTTTCGGCGGAACCTGGTTATGCACGGTCCGCTCGACGATGCCGTCGGCTTCCATCTGGCGCAGCTGCTGCGCGAGCATTTTTTGCGAGATGCCTTCGATCGCGCGCTCCAGGTCGGAGAAACGCAGCACCCGCCCGCCGAAGAGATGAAACACGATCAGCAGCTTCCAGCGGCCGTCGATGAGCTTGAGGGCCTGCTCGATCCCGCGGGCGGCAGTGATCTCCGTGTATGCAGGACGGTCACTTACTTTTTCGTGCGTTCTTGTCATTTGGCGAGCATATCGCCATCTTGCGGGGATGCCCATCCAGCTCCCGCCGCCGATCGAACTGTACGTCAAGGCCGAAAACTCGGGCGAGGTCGAAGCGCTGTCCGAATGCTTCGCGCCCGACGCCACGGTGCGCGATGAAAAGCGCACCTATGAAGGGCTTGCCGCCATCAAGGAATGGAAGGCCGAGACCAAAAGGAAATACAGCCACAGCGTCACACCGCTCGAGCTCGTCCATCGGGGCGGAAAGGCGGTCCTCAAGGCGAGGCTCCGCGGCAACTTTCCGGGCAGTCCAGCGACGCTTGAATTCGTCTTCGTGCTCGAAGGCGGGAAGATCACATCCCTGGAGATTCACTGATGCAACGGGCGCTCGTCACGGGCGGCACCCAGGGCATCGGCGAAGCGGTAGTGGCGGCGCTTCGCGAAGCGCGCGCGACTGTGCTCACGACGGCGCGTTCACGGCCGGAAAAACTTGCAAACGCCGAGCACTTCGTCGCCGCGGACGTATCCACCGTCGAGGGTTGCGCAACGGTGGCGAAAGCTGTGCACGATCGCCTAGGCGGCGTCGACATCATCGTCCATGTGGTCGGCGGCTCGTCGGCGCCGGCCGGCGGCTTCGCGGTGCTCGACGACAAGGAATGGCAGAAGGCGCTCGACCAGAATCTCTTCGCCGCGGTGCGCCTCGATCGCGCGCTGCTGCCGGCGATGATCAAGCAGGGCAGCGGCGTCATCATCCACGTCACTTCGATCCAGAGCCGCCTGCCGCTGCCCGACGCCACCATCGCCTATGCGGCGGCGAAGGCCGGGCTCTCGAACTACAGCAAGGCCCTGTCCAAGGAAGTGAGCCCGAAGGGCATCCGTGTGATCAGGGTCTCCCCCGGTTTTGTCGAGACCGAGGCAGCGGAGCGGCTGATCAATCAATTGGCGAGGAAAGCGGGCACCGATTACGAGGGCGCACGCAAGGGCCTGATGAGCTCGCTCGGCGGCATCCCGATCGGCCGCCCGGCAAAGCCGAGGGAAGTGGCGGACCTCGTCGCGTTCCTTGCCTCGCCGCGCGCCGCATCGATCACCGGCGCGGAATACGTGATCGACGGCGGCACCGTGCCCACGGCGTAGCGCGAAGACGCAGCGTCAGTGATAGCAGCCCGACTTCATGCTCTTCGGGTTGTTGCACATCGGGCAGGCGCAGTTCCAGTTCCTGCCGGTGGCCGGGTCGCCGGCGTAGCGCGTGTGCACGTCGGCGCCGGAACTCGAATGCACCACCGCCGCGTCCATCGGGGTGGTGGTCGTCATCGAGCCGGCGCAGCCGGCTAGCGCAAAGAAGGCGGCTGCGACGGTGAGCTTCTCGAGCATGAGGTCTCCCATAAGGGCGGGAATTGCGCGCGCATCCTCGCCCGAGCGTGTAGCGCGGCGACCGCAACGCCTCGTGCGCGCGTGGCAACTGACACGCGCCGCCAGGCCGCGGCATCAGCAGGACACGGTCGGCCGGCAACCTGTAGCCATGACCCATCTCACCCACGAGCAGCAGACCTTCGTCCTGCACCAGATCCGCAACTGGGTGTTCGGCCACTACGCGGTCTTCAGCGCCCTCAACGCCGCCTGGTCGGCGCACGGCGCCGAAGCGCACTTCTGGAACTGACATGGCGGCCCTTGCGCGCTTCAGCCACGGACGTGTCCTGCTGCATCTCGTCGCGATGCTGGGGGACCGGGCGTTTCGCTTCCACGCCGCGGGCATCCTGCGCGAATTCGCGAGCCGGTGAGGATTCTCCTCACCGTCGCGTGTCTTGCGACGCTCGCCGGCTGCGCCGGCTTCGGCGCGGCCGACTGCGGCCCGGACTGGTACGCGATTGGACATCGCGACGGCATCCTGGGCGCCTACCCGCAGAGTGATCTCTACGCCCGGCGCTGCGACGGCCCGGTGGATGCCGCACGCTACCGCGATGGCTGGCAGGACGGATTTCGCAGAAGGCCCAACCCGACCGCGTAGCAGGTGGCCTGAAGTACTACTACTGCATGAACCAGCCGTGGCTGACCACCAGGGATTGTCCGGTGAGCGCATTCGTCGGAAATGACGCGAAGAAGAGCGCCGCCTCCGCGACGTCGCCGACGGTGGTGAACTCGCCGTCGACGGTCTCCTTGAGCATCACCTTGCGCACGACGTCCTCCTCCGAGATGCCCAGGCTCCTCGCCTGCTCGGGGATCTGCTTCTCGACCAGCGCCGTGCGCACGAAGCCGGGGCAGATCACGTTGGCGCGCACGCCGTGCGCCGCGCCCTCCTTGGCGACGACCTTGGCGAGCCCGATCAGCCCGTGCTTGGCGGTAACGTAGGGCGCCTTGAGCGGCGAGGCTTCCTTGGAATGCACCGAGCCCATGTAGATGACGCTGCCGCGCCCCGCCTTGTACATGTGCGGCAGGCAGGCGCGAGTGGTGAGGAACGCGCCGTCCAGGTGGATGGCGAGCATTTTCTTCCACTCGGCGTAGCTGAACTCTTCGAGCGGGTGGATGATCTGGATGCCCGCGTTGCTGATCAGGATGTCGACGCGGCCGAAGGCATCGACCATTCCGGCGACGCCCTTGTTCACCGCGGCCTCGTCGGTGACATCCATCGCGATGCCGATTGCCCGGCCTCCGCTCGCGCTGATCTGCGAAGCCGTGGCTTGCGCCGCTTTTCCGTCGAGATCGGCAATCGCCACCTTGGCGCCTTCGCGCGCAAAGAGGAGCGCGATGTCCTTGCCGATGCCGCTGGCAGCGCCGGTGATGAGGGCAGACTTGTCTTTGAGTTGCATGCGGTCCTTTCGTCCGATGGGGTTAGCGCGACAGATCGACGACCCGAACGCCGCTCTCGACCTCCGTCGCCTTGAGCCAGTCGCGATGGGCGCAGGTGCGCCGCATGTCGTCGAGGCCGGCCTGCCAGAGCTCGCGCACCGTGGTGCGGGAGAATTCGTAGTCTTTCGAGTTCGAGGAGTGGGCGTAGCGCCGGTTGATCAGGTGGGCGATGGTGATCTGGCGCTGCTGGGCCAGCTCCGCGTGCAGCAGCTTGTAGTCGGGGTCGTCGTGAAGGGCGGGCGGGAGCTTTTCCATGAGCCGGCTCAACGCGGTGCGCAGCTTGGCGATCTCCTGGACGCGCTTGGTGTTGGACCGTGTCTTGCTCGAATAGCGGATGTCCTTCTCACGCTCGAGCACCTGGTCGAGGTTCGCCGGCAGCTCGCCCCTCGCGCTGAAGAGGTCGACCTGCACGATCAGGGCATTCAGGTTCGGCGAATCGTCCATCACGTGCCACAACGGCGAATTGGAGACGATGCCGCCGTCCCAGTAGTGCTCGCCATCGATCATCACCGGCGGAAAACTCGGCGGCAGCGAGCCGCTCGCCATGATGTGCTCGACGCCGAGCTTGCGCTCGCGGTTGTCGAAATAAAGTGAGTTGCCGGTGTGCACGTTAACCGAGCCGACGCTCAGACGCACGCGCTGCTCATGGTTCAGGAAATCGAAATCCACCAGCTCGCTGAGCGTCCTGCGTAGCGGCGAGGTGTCGTAGATGCTGAGCGCCCCGGGCGTGGCATCGGGCGCGAACACGGCGGGAGGAACCCGCGGAGAGAAGAACCCCGGAACGCCGAAACTCGCTGCGGCGAGCGCGTTGAACCGGTTCAGCCCGGCGCGCAGCGGCGTGAGCTGCGCCAGCGGGTTCCAGGGCAGTCCGGACGACACCCGATGCCAGAATTCGCGCAGCCGCTCGAGCCTGCGCTCGGGCGGGTTGCCCGCGATCAGCGCGCCGTTAATGGCGCCGATCGATACGCCCGTCACCCAGTCCGGCGCCAATCCCTGCTCGGCCATCCCCTCGTAAACGCCCGCCTGGTACGCGCCGAGCGCGCCGCCGCCTTGCAGTACAAGCACCGTGTGATCGTGCGCCATGCGAAACTCCAGTATGTGCGGCCGCGATGTCCGAGGCTGTCACAAATCGACCGCCCTTGTCTCAGATGCAACACGTCTCGAAATATCCGTGCAGCCGCCGTCCCATAGACTGCTGTCATGAAAGCAGCATTCTTCGGCCTCATAGCCTTCACGACACTGGGGATTCTGGTCCTCCTGGCCATGACTGAAGTCGGCGCGGATGTCTTTCTCGCCATCATCGCGGCGGTGACGCCGCCGAATGGCTGATGTCCTGATCCTGCAGTCGCGCCTGCGCCCGGTCGGCAACTCGCAGGTGCGCCGCCTCCTGCCCGCAGCGAAGAAGCAGGCAGTCGGCCCGTTTCTTTTCTTCGACCATTTCGGGCCCGAGGAGCGCGAGCAGTCGAGCAGGAACGACGTGCTGCCGCATCCGCACATCGGACTTTCCACCGTGACCTACCTCTTCGAAGGCCGGATGGTCCATCGCGACAGCATCGGCTCGGTCCAGGCGATCGAGCCCGGCGGCGCGATCAACTGGATGACCGCGGGCCGCGGTGTCGCGCACTCCGAGCGCGCGCCGAAGGAGCTTTTGGGCGAGCGGCGGCGCACGCACGGGCTGCAGCTCTGGGCCGGCCTGCCGCGGGCTCTCGAGGAGCGCGAGCCGGGCTTCGCCCATACGCCCGGCGAAGCGATTCCCGAAGAGGAGCGCGACGGCATTCGCATGCGCGTCCTCATCGGCCGCGGCTGGGGCATGGAATCGCCGGTCGTGCCGCTGTCCGAGACGCTGTACGTCGATATCGCGCTGCCTGCCGGCGGTGCGCTCGACATTCCTGCGCTCGCCGCCGAGCGCGCCGTGTACTCGGTCGATAGTGCTTTTTCCCTGCAGAGCCAGACCGTGGAGCCGTACACAATGGCGGTGCTACCCGCCGGCGATACGCTCCGGCTCGAAGCGCAGGCGCCTGCGCGAGTGGTGCTCATCGGCGGCGAGCCGCTCGATGGGGCGCGCTTCATGTGGTGGAACTTCGTCTCGTCCAGCCGCGAGCGGATCAAGCAAGCCGCTGCGGAATGGGACGCGCACCACACTCCACGCATCCCGGGCGAGACCGAATGGATCCCGCTCCCAGGATCGCCGTCGTTCCTGCCGTAGATTTCAGACAGTCTTGGTTCCTACCCTGGAGGTCTTCGCAAACCCAGCCTTCGCGGACGAGCCGGGTCCTCGCGAAAGCGGCATGAATAGGTCTATCCTCGGTACCGGGACCCGTCAGCATGCCTGCAAACTTTGACGCTCTCATCATCGGCACGGGCCAGGCCGGTCCCTCCCTGGCCGCGCGTCTTTCCGGCGCCGGTATGAAAGTCGCCGTGGTCGAAAAGCACAAGTTCGGCGGCACCTGCGTGAACAACGGCTGCACCCCCACGAAAGCCATGGTGGCGAGCGCCTACGCCGCGCAGGTGGCGCGGCGCGCACGCGAGTACGGCGTGCGGGTGGAGGGAGAACCGCAAGTCGACATGAAGCGGGTCAAGGCGCGCAAGGATGAAATCGTGCGCAAATCGAGCGAGGGCGTCGAGAAATGGATGGAGGGGCTGAAAGGCGCGAAGGTATACCGCGGCCACGCGCGCTTCATCGGGAAAAACACGATCCAGGTCGGGGGCGATCAACTTACTGCCGACAAGATCTTCATCAACGTCGGCGGCCGCCCGCTGATCGCCAAGATGCCAGGGCTCGATACCGTGCCCTACCTGACCAACGTGACGATGATGGATCTCGACTTCATCCCTGAGCACCTGATCGTCATTGGCGGGAGCTACGTGGGATTGGAGTTCGCCCAGATGATGCGGCGCTTCGGCAGCCGCGTCACGGTCGTGGAGATGGGCCCTCGCGTGGTAGCGCGCGAGGACGAGGACGTGTCCCTGGAGATCCAGCGCTTTCTGGCTGACGAAGGCATCGGGCTGCGGCTCAACGCAGAATGCCTGACCGTGCAGAAGGAGTCCGACGGGCTTTCCGTCGGCCTGGATTGCAAGGAGGGGGCGCCGCGCGAGCACGGGACACACCTCTTGCTCGCCGTTGGCCGCGTCTCCAACACCGACGACCTTGGCCTGGACCTCGCCGGCATGACAACCGATCAACGCGGCTACATCGAGGTCGACGAAGGGCTTCGCACTTCCAACCCGCAGGTCTGGGCGCTGGGTGACTGCAACGGCAAGGGAGCCTTCAC
>Ga0105340_1000465_pt1 | contig 19652 bp, 18 predicted proteins | sample EasRivMeERMLT700_FD_89676 | JGI IMG/M metagenome (GOLD analysis project Ga0105340, IMG submission 89676) | Soil microbial communities from meander-bound floodplain in the East River, Colorado, USA - East River MetaG ERMLT700 | ecosystem: Environmental > Terrestrial > Soil > Floodplain | place...
AATATCGTCGCAAAGAACCGTGAAGCCGGCGACATGCGCGGCAAAGTACACGGCGCCTTGCGACGGCGGGCCGCTTTTGCCGGCGGAGCCGATCAAGAAATGTTCCGGCGTCGCATCGGCGCCGAGGCCATTGATGAGCAAAGTCAACGGATTGAGCCGATCACCGGGGCCGTGCGCGATCCAGGCGAACTTGCCGAATCCGTCCATGTTTTTGTTGTTCTTGAGCTTCCATCCCGCCGGCGTTGCGATTTGGCCCGCGGAGATGGCGAGGTCGGAATTGAAGCCGACGCGATCGATGCCGAAGGATTTCTTCAGCGATACGTAATCGTCAACGACATTGGCGGAGAACGTCAGGCGAACTTCACCGGCGTTCAAGCCGCCGCCGGAAACGCCGAGGCCATCGTAGGCTTCGACCAGGACACCGCCATAAGCTACGCCGTCCTTGAGCGCATTGGATTGATCCAGGATGACGGTTTGCGAAACGTAATCGGCACTGACCGGCGACGCTGAAATCAATCCGGTGATGAGCGTCGCGATCCAAACAGGGTTGCGCATCGAGGTAAACACGGTAGTCCTCCTCCGTGAGGGGCAAATCTGGCGTCGGCCAATCCAGCCGCCGCGCTGCGAATGTATCCGAACGGTTGGTAGAGTGTAGCGAAACTAATGAATTTGCGTCAAGTCGGGTTTTGCGTCCATTGCAGCCACACGGAGGCTTCCGCATCGCTCGGCATGCGCCAATCACCGCGCGGCGACAGGCTGATCGAGCCGACCTTGGGGCCGTCCGGCAAACACGAACGCTTGAATTGATTGGTAAAGAATCGTTGCAAGAAAACCTTGAGCCAACGACGCATCTCGTCGGTCGAGTACGCTTTCTCAAACGTGCCGTGCTCGGCCAAGAAAAGGATCTTCTCGGGCGGCGCTCCATAGCGAAGAAAATGGAACAGGAAAAAGTCATGCAGTTCATACGGGCCGATGACGCTCTCGGTCGATTGGACCGTCGCGCCGTCCTTGCCGGCCGGCAACAGCTCCGGCGAAATCACGGTGGCGACGATGTCGAGCAGCGTCGTGCGGGCGGCGCCGTCGAACTCGTTTTGAGCGGCCCAGCGCACCAGAAACTTTACAAGCGTCTTCGGGATGCTGACGTTCGGATTGTACATGCTGGTGTGATCGCCATTGTAGGTGCACCAGCCGAGCGCCAGTTCCGAAAGATCGCCCGTGCCGATTGTGAAGCCGGTGTTCATCAACAGCGAGGTGCGCATACGAGCTTGCACGTTTTCGAAGACCAGATCGTGACAACTCTCCGCCGGCACGTCGCGCAACTTGGATGAAAATGACTCAACCGTCAATCCGTCGAGATCGATGCCAAACGGGCGATGGCCAAGCCTGCGCATCTCTTCCAGGCACAACAGGCGGATATCGATTTCGCGCGCCGCCGCGCCGAGAAGCTGCATGAGAGCCAGCGCATTTGTTTTGGTGCGCGGCGTCGTGCCGAAGCCGGGCATGGTGAGCGCCTGGATTTTTGTGCGTGGCGACGCGAGCGCGTCAAACGTTTTGCAGGCGACCAGGAGCGCGAGCGTCGAATCGAGGCCGCCGGAGACGCCGATCGCGACCGGCGGTTTGCCGATGTGTTCCAGCCTCTTCGCCAGGCCCGCGACCTGGGCGTGAAAGATCTCGCCGCAACGCTCCGCGAGCTGCTCCTGCCCGCTCGGCACGAATGGATGCGCCTCGATCGGACGAATCAGCCGCGCCGCCGATTTCGATAATTGGAACGGCACGCGCCGGAATTCGCACCCTTGCAATACCTCGCGGCTATCGTTGAAGCTGTTTTGCTTTTGGCGATCGTTTTGCAAACGTTCGACGTCGATCTCGCTGACAACGAGCAGGTCATCGCGCTGGAAACGCGGCGACTCGGTCAATACGTTGCCGTTCTCGGCGATGATGCCGTGGCCGCCGAAGACGAGGTCGGTTGTTGACTCCGCGACGCCGTTGGATGCGTAGACGTAGCCCGCGATGCATCGGCCCGATTGGCTGGCCACGAGTTGCCGGCGATAGCCCGCCTTGCCGATGACTTCATTGCTCGCCGACAGGTTGACGAGAATCTTGGCGCCGGCAAGTGCCTGATAGCAGCTCGGCGGGATCGGCGTCCACAAATCCTCGCAGATTTCGACGCCGACGGCGATGTTCGAGTGAACTTCGTCAACAAACAGCAGATCGGTCCCGAACGGCGTTTGTCGTTGTTGCCATTCGACGTGACGATCCCTTTGGCCACGGTCCGGCGTGAACCAGCGAGCTTCGTAGAACTCCTTGTAATTCGGCAGATACGATTTCGGGACGACGCCAAGAAGCTGTCCCTTTTGGCACACGGCCGCGACGTTGTAAAGTTGATCGCCGGCAAGCCATGGCAGCCCGACAATGAAGACACCGGAGAAACGGCGTTCGCTCTCACCGAGCAAGTGATCCAAGGTAAGCAGGGCGGCCTTCTGCAACGCAGGCTGATGAAAGAGGTCGCCGCACGTGTAGCCGGTCAGCGCCAATTCGGGGAACACCGCGAGATGAACGGTTTGCGCTTCGGCGCGATCCAGCAACGCGACGATGCGTTCGATGTTGAAATGGCAATCCGCAACGCGAAGGCGAGGCAGCGCTGCCGCGACGCGGACGAAACCGTGCTGGAGCATGGAGATCACTTTCCATCGGTGCCAAACCCAGGAATCGCGGTGCTTATTCCGGGGCGTGCGCGGGTTGCTCTTTATCTTAGCGGATTTGTGCGAATTTCTCGTGCCCGCCGGCGTGTGAGAACGTTTGCTTGCCGCGCCGTCGCGCCGGGGTAGAATACACGCGGTTCGAGTATTCACTTTTGCCAGTTGACCAAAATGCCGCGAAGCATCGTTACCATTGACGACCTTTCCAACGACGAGTTGGAACAGGTATTTGTCATTGCCGACGACATCCTCGCACGCATGGCGGATCCGGCCAGGCCGTATCGAATTCGAGGCCGCGCCAAGCTGGCCGAGGATCAAATCCTCTCTACATTGTTTTTCGAGCCAAGTACGCGCACCCGTTTTTCCTTTGAATCCGCGATGGAGCGGCTGGGCGGCGGCGTCATTTCATCGCCCAATTCCGCCGCCACTTCGGCGGCCAAAGGCGAGAGCATCGCGGACACCGTGCGCGTGGTCGAGAATTATGCGGATGTCATCGTCATGCGGCACCCCGCCGAGGGCGCGGCTCGCGTCGCCGCGGATTATGCGTGTGTCCCGGTAATCAACGCCGGCGACGGCAGCCACGAACATCCGACACAAACGCTGTGCGATCTTTACACGCTGCACAAAGAACGCGGCATGAAGTCGCTCGCCGATTTCAGCGGACTGAATATCGTCTTGTACGGCGATCTCAAACATGGACGCACCGTTCATTCGCTCGTCTTCGCCCTGGCTCGGCTCCGCGCCTGCATCATCCTGGTGCCGGTAAAGGGCCTCGAATTGCCGGAGCACGTCACGCGCCGCCTGCAACGGGATTATGATTGCGTCGCCGCCATGCCGGAAAAACCGAGCCCGGGACGCGATTTGCCGGTGGACATGATTTACGTCACGCCGAAAGGGCCGCACCAACAAACCATCTACGGCTTCCTCGACGCGCCTGCCGAATTGAAAAACGTGCTCTCGGACATCCATGTTTTCTATGTCACGCGGCTGCAAACGGAGCGCGGCACCGATGCGAGCGGCCGAGGCGCCTATCAAAAAATCGACAACGAATTCATGAAGAAAAAAAGCTACAAGGACAGCCGCGTGATGCATCCATTGCCGCGCGTCGGCGAGTTGGGCTATGACCTCGACGACGATCCGAGGGGCGTTTACTTCAAGCAAGCGGCGTACGGAGTCACGGTGCGGATGGCGCTGTTGACGTGGCTCCTGGACCTCACGAAAACGGGAACGCCGCCGGCCGCGCGCGAATGCGAATTGCCGGAGTATTGTCACAAGGACGGCATCCAATGCAACAACCCGGCTTGCGTCACCAGGCTGGCCACAGAGCAACAGTACATTGAGAAGGAATTCTGGATTGTCGAACAGAAAGACTCAATCGTGTTGCGGTGCATGTATTGCGAGTACGAATACACGATTGCGTGCGTCGGCCGCGTGTCGAAACGCGAATACTCGACGGACCCGGCTCAACTGAAAGTCACGCCTCGCAACGACCGCATCCTGTTTGCTCAGGTGCAGGATGCCGTCAACGCTGGCTACACATCGAGCGCCGAATCCGCCGCATTGCCGTAGGGCCAAGCGGCTCGCTTGTCCCCTGTTCTTATGGGACAAGCGAGCCGCTTGTCCCTACGAACTTTCACTTCTTCATTCCCAAATAAGTGCCGACGTCCACCATGGGACGCAGCAACGTCACGAGTTCCGGCGAAAGGTCGGCCGCACGGCTATCGAACGCTTTGCGATTTTGCTCTCGGTTGCCGTTCGTTCGCGCCAGCGCCGCCCAGGCCAGGCCGAGCGTGGTTCCATCCTTGTCGCTTTTCTCCAGATCGGCCAGGTCGTCGGCGCTTGCCGTGCTGGGCGATGATTCGCACTTGGCAAGGAAGATTTCCAGTTGTGCACGCAGCTTGAACGGCGGCGTCAGTCTTTTGTCGAGGATTTCCTTGACGGCGTCGAGCTTATCCAGGCGAGCGGCGAGCCGGACGAGTTGCAATTGCTGCCACTGCGTCGGCGTCGCGCCTCTTTCGGCGGCAATCGTCAAGGCGTCCTGCAAAAACTGGCTCGCCTTGTCCTTGTTCTTCGGATCACCAAGGGCAATCGACGCGACGCCGATGCAGGCGTCCAAACGATCGACGGCAAAGCCCGGCGCCTTAGCCAAAGCCGCGGCCTTGGCGTAGTCCTCGGTGCGAGCATACGCCTCCGCGAAACCAACGCGCAGATGGCCGTCCACGTCCTTGTTCGCTTCGGGTTCGCCCGGCAACGCCTTCTTCGCTTCTGCTTCGCCCTTGGCATAAAGCAAAGCGATATGTTGGCGGTAGGCAACCGACTTCGTGCTTGCATCGACACTGGCAAGATTGCCGGCGAGCTGAATGGCCAACTCCGCTTTTTCTCGTTCGCACAAGCGCGTGCCGAGTTCGCGCAGCGCCATCACTTGAACTTCCGGGCTTTGGATCTTCATCAAGGCATTGGCCATTCCCTCGCGCACACTGTTCCACGGCTGCTTTTTCTTTTCGCGAAACTCCTCGTCCGTGCCGCCGATTTCAACAAATGCCAGCGCTGCGTCGATCAAGAAGAGGTCCTCGTTAACCGGCGCCTTGTCCTTGTGGCCCTCGATTTGCTTGAAGCTCTGTTCGACCAAGTTGGGCACGCCCTTGAGGTGATCCATCGCCTTGTTGGCGCCGGCGGGCTCGCGCAAATACAACAAGCCGAGGGTGCGATGGGCATCGGCGCGGAGAAGCGGGTCCTTGATTTTCAAATCGGCCGGGTTGACGAATTCCTCGATGTTCTTGATGGCACGATATTGCTGATTGCTGGAGCGCAATTTGAACAAACCGACGATCGCGGCCGTCGCAAGCCCAATGGCGCAGCAAATCAGAAAGCCTCGCCGAATCCAGCCGAAGGCGCCGAGCCCCGGTTTCTTCGGCTCCTCGACGGCGCCGGCTTGTCTGAGCGAATCCTGGCGTGCCCGCGTGCTCGTCTCGGTGCCCCAAGCGTTCTCCAGTTCCTCCGGCTGATTGACGATCGCGGCAGCCGGGCCTCGGCGATCCATCTTGCGCCAGTCTTTTTTGCCCTCGACCTTCGGCAAGGGAACCTTGATGATGCGGCCGCATTCCTCGTTGGGGCATTGCGTCTGCTTGCCGGCCTGATCAATCGGCAATTTCAATTCCTCGTCGCACCACTGGCATTTGAAGTCGATTGTCTGCGGCGTGGTATCTTCCTCGACTGGCGGCGGCTCGTCGGCGAGGGCGGAAAGCGCCTCGGCCTCGACGTGCTCCGGCGGCGGTTCGGGCTCGCCGTTCTTGACGGCGCCGTTGCCGTTCGCTGAAGTTGCAGCGGGCGGCGTTCCATTCGGCGGCGCCGGGCCAGCGGGTTTCACCACCTTGGCCGGTTTCGTCGCAATCGATGATTTCTTGCCGACCGGAACCCCCGCCGCGGGTTTTGGCGCGGCAACATCCGCCGGCGCCGGCGACGCCGCCACGACCACGACGTTCTGGCACACCGGACATTTGATCTTCTTGCCCGCCAGGTGATCCTTCACGCTCAGCGTCTTCTTGCATTTTTCGCATTTGACCCGAATCGGCATGATGGGTTCTCTGAAGTTCATCCACGAAGACGTTGGCCGACTGTCAGTTTAACGGTTGAGCGCTTGATGGGTAAGTTTATTTTTGGTGATTGGATCGTCGAATGCAATGGGAATTGTCGGCGCAGCGGATCGACAATCACGACGAAGTCGCACGTGAATGCAGCTGTTGTTCGAGCCAAATGCCATCGTCTGCACTAAGCGGCGGCGAAATCGACTGCGCGTAATCGATGCTGCGATGATAACGAAAGCTACCGTATATGGCGTCAATCATCGGTTGCAATGCGAGGGGAACATCGGCATCCGGATTCAACAATGGCACCGAGATAGCGGGCAACAGCGTACGGAAATGGGCCGTACGAACTTGGCAGAAAGGCATTCGATTCTTTCGAGCGATCAGAAGCGCATACGGACTGCTCGGCCAAGCATCTTGCATCGGCATGCGCTGGCCACCGCGAAGAAGGTCAATTTCAATCAGATTCGCTGACCGGGCTTGCAAGATCCCTTGCCGCTTGCGAAGGTACATGTCCCAGCCAGGAGAATTCGGCTTTTTGTTGGACGGCGACAAGAGTTCGATGCAAGTCACCAATTGATGGTCCGAATCGGCCTCCTGTATTTCCACGAACGTCTCGCGAAACTCTTCCTCAACAAACGCCCGCACAGCCAACTCATCCGGTTCAGCGACGGCAGTCGCCACTTCGTGGTGTGACGCGGCGCTCTCGGGCGAACCAGAAACAATTGCAACATCCGGCTTGAACGGATGACGTTTTTGCGAGTCATCGTTCGCTAAAACGACATAGTTACGTTCGCCCGTTCGGACGAGATACCGATCTGGAACAACACCGGTGAGATAGCGACCAATATCTTCAATCAAGTGTCCGTGGAAATCCTCCCACAACCCACATCCCTCAATGAACGGGTCCATGCCCGGAAAAGGTGATTTCATCGCCCGCCCTCACTTCAACAACGGCAACCCGACGCGCCCGTTCGGCTCATTCTCGCAACCATCGTCATGATGATCGTCCTCGCGTGAATCGACCTTGAACGCCGGCATCCCCGACTTCAGCCTGCCCGCCGCACGCTCTTCTTCCTCCCAGATGTCGACCTCCTTCATCAGCACATCGACCATCTCGCTTTCGGGCACGGTGTAGAGCTTTTCGCCGCGTTTGAAGATCATGCCCTTGCCGCCGCCCGCCGCGATGCCGAGGTCCGCTTCGCGCGCCTCGCCGGGGCCGTTGACGACGCAGCCGAGGACGCTGATCTTGATCGCCGTCGTGCGGCCCTTTAAGCGATCTTCCAGCTGGGCGATGATCTTTTCCAGGTCGATCTCCAGTCGGCCGCACGTTGGGCACGCGATCAACTCCGGCCTGCGGACGCGCCTTTGCGTCGCCTGCAGGATGTCGAACGCCGCGGCAATTTCAGGAACCGGATCGCCCAGGAGCGAGATGCGAATGGTGTCGCCGATGCCGTCGAGCAAGAGCGGCGCCAGACCGCACGCGGACTTCGTGACGGCGTACGGCGCCTTGCCGGCTTCGGTGATGCCGATGTGCGTCGGATAGTTCGCCTGCTTGGCGTACATGCGATACGCTTCGACCGCGGTGAGGACGTCGCTCGATTTGAGCGAGATGATCATGTCGTGATAGCCTTCCGATTCCGCGATCTCGATGTAACGCATCGCGCTATCGACCATCGCGGGCGGGCACGGGTAGCCGTACTTCATCGCGAACTCGCGTTCGAGGCTGCCCGCGTTGACGCCGATGCGCATCGGCACGCCCTTCGCCTTCGCCTTCTTGAGCACCAGGCGAAAGCGATCCATGCCGCCGAGGTTGCCGGGGTTGATGCGCAGTTTGTCGATCGGATGATCGAGAGCCGCGAGGGCCATTTTGTGATCGAAGTGAATATCGACGATGAGCGGAATCTTGATTTGCCGCTTGATCTCGCTCAACACGGCGGCATCCTCCGGCTTCGGCACGGTGACGCGCACGAGTTCGCAGCCGGCTTCTTCGAGACGATGAATCTCGGTGAGGACGGCCTTGATGTTGCTGGTGTCGGGCGTGGTCATCGATTGCACGATGACGGGATTCTCGCCGCCGATCGCGACATTGCCGACCTGGACGACGCGGGTTTTATGGCGATGGAACGTATGTTGGTACACGAAGGACTCCTGTGTGACCTTTCTTCGTTTAGCGCTCGCAGGGAAGCGCCGGGGTCGCGGGCGCTTCCCTGCGAGCGCTAAACGAAGAATGGCTATCTCTCTTCCCGTTATTCTATCGCGGGATTAACCGGCGACATCGTAGTTTCTTGAGTATGGCGGCGTCAAGCGGACCTTATTAACGATGCCAACGCATCAATCAGTTTTTCCTTGACGCGCCGCCCCGTCTCCAGCACTTCGCCGTGATGGATCGCTCCTTCACTCAGGCCGGCTGCCTTGTTGGTGATGCACGAGATCGCGGCGCACTCCATGCCGAGCGCGAAGCCGGCTTCGATTTCGCGGCCGGTGGACATGCCGACGGCGTCGGCGCCCATCGTGCGCAAAGCGCGAATCTCCGCGGGCGTTTCGTAGCTTGGGCCGGTGAGTTGCGCGTAGATGCCGCGCGGCAGCGGAAGCAGATCAAGAAGGCGCGGCGAATACGCCGCTTGCGGTTTCGCGGCCGCGCGTGATTCAGCGAGCGCTAAACCGCAAGCGGCGCGCCACCAGTTCTCGCGCGTCCCATCCAGGTGCCCGCTAAGCGCCATCAAATCGCCCGGCTGCAAGTCATCGCGAATGCCGCCCGCCGCATTCGTCGCCACCAGGATGGACGCGCCGAGTTCATGCACAATATGCACCGGCTGCACGACGCGTCGCCAGGCGTGTCCTTCGTAATAATGCAACCGCCCTGCGAACACCAGCACCGGCACGTTCGACCATTGCCCCAACAGCAAAACGCCGCGATGCCCGGCGACGCCGGATGTCTCCATGCCCGGCACATTGCCGAACGGCAACTCGACCGCGTCCTCAAGCCGATCCGCGATGTCGCTCAAGCCGCTTCCGAGGATTAACGCGACGCGCGGCGGCCGATCGCGGACGATTTGCTGCAAGTCGGCAAATTCAGTGATGCGCCGTGTCATTGTTTTCGGCGAGCCGAGCCCCGTGAGGGGCCGGTTGAATATGCGCATACTCAACCGGCCCCTCACGGGGCTCGGCTCGCCTTTTCCTCGCCCCAGCGTTTGAACAACTGATGCTCGACGCCAAGCTGATCGCAAATGCGCCCGACGATGAAGTCGATCGCGTCATTCAAGTTTTTCGGCTTCGTGTAAAACCCCGGCGACGCCGGCAAAACAACGGCCCCGACCTCGACACAAATCGTCAAGTTGCGCAATTGAACGATCGACAGCGGCGTTTCGCGTGGCACCAAGACGAGCTTGCGTTTCTCTTTGAGATGCACGTCGGCCGCTCGATGAATCAAGTTTTGAGATAAGCCATGCGCAATCGCCGCCGCCGTTCCGGAGCTGCACGGGCAAATCACCATGCCAGCCGTTTGGAAGCTGCCCGACGCGATGCCGGCCATGAAGTTGCGATAGTCATGGTAAAGCACTTGCCCTGTTTTGGGTGCATTCGTCAGCAGATCATTCAAGCGGAATTGTTCTAGATCGACCCGCCGATCCAACTCCTGGAGGATGACTTGAGCCGCCGCCGGACTCAGCACGAGATGCACCGTGCGATCGGCGCGCAGCAGCACTTCGAGCAGCCGCACGCCGTAGCATGCGCCGCTCGCGCCGGTCATCGCCAGAACGAGGTCGTTGGCAGCCATGGACGGATTCTTCCTCTCGCGGAGCGAGAGGACCACCATTATGGATTGGCTTCTTTTTTCTCTTGAACGTTCGGCTTCACCTGTCCGTTGCCGTCGGTTGGCGCGGACGGCGACGGAGGCGCCGGCGGCAGCAACATGTCCGGATGCGATGAGCGATGCAGCACCTTGTCCGCGACCGTCTCCGCGACTTCTTCGAGCCGCTCCGTCACCGGTCCCACGATCGGCGGCATTTCTGTCGGATTGCCCGTCACGACCGGCTTCACCCAGAATTGATAAATGATGTACGCCGCCACTCCACCGATGACCACCAGCACGAGTATCGGCTTCACATACCGCGACTCCGCTTCGATTAACTCGATGATGGTGTCGGCGGACCAATAGCCAAGAAAGAAGAGCAGACTGACGCCGGGGATCGCGTAAATCCCGTCCGCAATCAGAAAAAAGGCAATCGGCAGCTTGGTAATTCCCGCCGTGATGAATATCGGCGCTCGAATGCCGGGCGTCAATCGAGCAAATAGCAGGATCTTGACTCCGTATTTTTTGAAGTTGTCTGCGATTTTCTCGAAACGCTCGGGCGTCAACAGCCGAGTGCGAACGAACGGTATGTGAATGAGGCGATCACCAAAGTACCGGCCGATCAAATACAGAAAGCTATCGCCGATGATGACGCCGATGATGCAGACCGGCAGCATGGTCAAGATGCTAACCTTGCCGCTCGTCGCCATGGCGCCGCCGAGGACAATCGGCAATTCCTCCGGCATGGGAAACCCCAGGCCGGTCGCCAAAATGGCGATGAATACGCCCAGATGACCCCAACTGTCAATAAATTCCTGCATGAAGAGCCGATCTAATTCGGTTGCGTGGTGAGCCAGCTCAATCTCAAATCATAAAACAGACCGCAACCTGGGTACAATACGAACTTTCGAGAGGAACTTCCCCATGAAACTCGGCCTCATCAACTCCGCGTGGGCCCAATCCGGCCGCGAAACTTCGTATGGCATCCGCATGACCAAGGAGATCGGCTTCGACACCATCGACATCTTCACCGACCCCCTGGACATCGACATCAAGGAACGCAAGCTCATCAAACGCGAATGCGACAAGGCCAGCTTGCCGATCGTCAGCGTGGCGTGCGTCGCGGTCGGCGTGGTCGATTTCAATCCGAGCGTGCAGCGCTTCCACATGCAACGGACGCGGGCCTTTCTTGATCTCGTGTGCGAATTCGATGCCAAGAACTTGCTCCTCGTTCTTGGCGAATACATCTGGGAACAGCAAGTGATACCACCGAAGGAACAATGGCAAATCGCGGTCAAGAATCTGCGCGAACTCGGCGACTATGCGGGCAATCTCGACGTGCAGATTGCCCTGGAGCTGGAGCCGTTCAAGTTGTCGCTGTTGAACAACGTTGACAACATGGTGCGCTTCATCGACGACGTGAACCATCCGGCCGTGCGTGCGAACATCGACGTGTCGCATCTGGAACTGGCGCACGTCAAGCCGGAAGAATTGCGCCGCTTAAAAGGGAAGGCGATTCACGTGCACATCAGCGATTGCGACGGCAAGGTGCACGGCGATTTGCCGCCCGGCCGCGGCGTCATGAATTTCGAGCCGTACCTGCGCGAGATCAAGGCGCTTGGCATCGAAGGGGCGATGTCGATCGAACTGGAGTATTCGCCGCAGCCGGACAAGATTGCCGATTGGGTGCGCGAGGCGTATACGGCGACGGATCGGTTGATGCAGAAGGCAGGCCTTCGCGGATAATGGAACCACGGGGGGCACGGGGGAAAACAAAAGTAATTAATCTGGATTTGTCCCCGTGTCCCCCGTGCTCCCCGTGATTCAACTACACCTTCACGCAACGTTTTTCGCGTGCCGATGTCAACAGCGCGTCCATCACCTGCGCGGACTTGATCGCTTCCTCCGGCGCCGGCGCGACGGGTTTGTCCTCAAGCACATAGCGGCCAAAATCCTCCAGCATGCATTGAATCTGATCGTAGCCTGCGACGACGAACTCGTCCGCTTTGTCGCTCGCATCGTAATGCACCGTATACCCCGCCTTGCGCGGCAACCACATATCCGGCACCGTCAGCGTTCCTTTTTCGCCGACGACTTCGAGCCACTGGCGAAACGGATGCACGAAGCCGCAGTCGAAATTGGCGATGCGGCCATCGGCGAACCAGAGCGTCGCGCTCATGGCGACATCGACGCCGAACTGGAAGCGTGCCGCCGACCAGACCTTCACCGGCTCCTCGCCGAACGCCCAGCGGATGCCGTAGACCGGATAGCAGCCGACATCGAGCAAGGAGCCGCCGGCCATCTTTTCTTGCAGGCGAATGTTGGTGGGATCCAACGGCAGATTGAACGAAAACGCCGACGTGACGCGTTCGACCCGACCAAGCTTGCCGCTGGTAAGAAACGCCTTCATCTGCTGCGTCCGCGGATGGTGCGGCCACATGAAGCCGTCCATCAGTTTGATTTTCTTGTCGTGACAAAAGCAGACGAGCGCCTCGGCTTCGCGCGCCGTCGGCGTGAGCGGCTTTTCGCAGAGAACATGTTTGCCGCGCTCGGCGGCCTTGCGCGTCCATTCATCGTGCAGCGTGTTGGGCAGCGGATTGTAGACGGCGTCGATTTGCGGATCGTCGAGCAGCGCCTCGTAGCTGCCGAACGCTTTCGGAATGCCGGCTGCGTTCGCCGCGGTTTTCGCCTTGTCAAGCGAGCGGCTCGCGAGGCCGACGAGTTCGGCATTCGTCGCTTTCGCAAACGCGGGCAGCAAGCGTTGATTGATGTTCGCGACGCCGAGGATGCCCCAGCGGAGTTTTTTGGACATGGATTACCTCAATTAGAATCGTGACTCATCAATAACCCCGACTTTGCAATCGCCTGAGCACGCTTGCTCTGCCACTTCGCCTCCGCCTTTTCAAGGCGATGTGCCGTCACGTAGATGTAAATCGGCACGAAAATCGAAATCGCCACGCCAATCGAACCGGGACATAACCAGGCCTGGTTGTTGGTCGAAATCGCCAATGCAAACAGGATGCAGCACAGGGCCACAAAAGCCAATCCAAGGGCGACGCTCAACGTCTTCGATGGCAGGATCGTGAAGCCGAACATCAGGATGAGAGAATGCGACATGCGTTCGGTTTTCCACAGCAGGTCGATCAAGAATAGATCGGCGTTGAGCTTTGCTTCCGCCGCTAGAAGGGTATCCTCCGGCGGATTGGCCGTGACGTTCGACGAAGTATCGACTTGAATCGCCGTGTTGGGTATCGCGGGTGCGTCGGGGATGTCGTCGGCATCAATGAACCCGCCATCGTCCAATACGTGGAAATGTCTGCCGCAAACGTGACAGCTCACGCGGTGCGGGAATTGTTCGTTCAGAATCGTGAACCATTGGCCGCAACGGCAGGTGACACGCACATCTCAACTCCAACGGTCTTACCTTCCTTCGATCTCAGGAAACTCCACGCCGCGATAGACTTCCGCCAATGCGATCTTGACCGGCATGCTCGCGAATTCAAGAGTTTGCGAAAGGTCGCTGAGCTCGGTCATTAGCCAATCGCCGTTCGTTTGGCGCACGTGTCGCTCCACGAGCGGTTGGTCCTGGGCGATTAATACGTATTCCTGCAACGATGGGATTTGCCGATACATTTTGAATTTGGTGCCGCGATCGTAGTCCTCGGTAGAATCGGAGAGGACCTCGATCAATGCACGCGGGTTTTTGAGCGTGTCGAACAGGTCGTCTTCGAAAATTGGCTTGTCGCAGACAACGACAATATCTGGGTAGGTATACAAGCCGGTTGCGTCGACCTTGACACGCAAGTCGCTGGTTAGAACGCGGCACGGCCCGTCCTTGAGTTGATTTCCCATTTCGCGTGCCGTGTTGTCCTTGACGAGCGTGTGTTCCCAAGTCGCTCCGGCCATCGCGAACATTTCCCCGCGGTAATACTCGCTCCTGTACTCTGCCTTGCGTTCAATCGCGAGGTATTCTTGCGGCGTCAAGTATGTATTCGGGACCGAGGACATGAAGGCACCTCCACGCTGGTATTGTACCGCAATTCCCGAGGCGCAAGCCCCGGGAATCGCTGCGCTCATCCCAGGGCTTGGCGTTACCGCTTCACGTTGGAAATATGCTCCAGCGCCAGCATCAACGCCTGTGTCCCTTTACGCCCATAACCCTGAGCCTGCAGTGCGAGGTAAAGCTGATGCGCCAAAGCCAGACCCGGCATGGCGATGCCCATCTTTTTCGATTCGTCGAGCGCGATGCCCATGTCCTTGATGAAGTGCTCGACGTAAAAGCCCGGCTCGAAATTGCGCGCCATGATGCGAGGCCCCAGCACCTCGAGCGCCTTGCTGCCGGCGGCGCCGACACTCACCGACTTGAACACCGTTTCCAGATCGAGGCCGGCCTTGTAGCCGTAGAGCAGGCCTTCGCAGAGGGCGACCATGTTCGCAGAGATGAGGATTTGATTGACCATCTTGGTGTGCTGCCCGCTGCCGGCCGGGCCTTGATGGATGATGGTCTTGCCCATGCATTCGAAAATCGGTAGGGCGGCGTCCACCACATCCTTGTCGCCGCCGATCATGATCGAGAGGGCCGCGTTCTTGGCGCCGACGTCGCCGCCGGAGACGGGCGCGTCGAGGCTGTAGACGCCTTTCCCTTTCGCAGCGTCGTAAATCTCCCGGGCCAACGTCGGTTCGCTCGTCGTCATATCGACGAGGATCGTGCCGCCTTTTGAACCGGCGAGGGCGCCTTGCTGGCCGAGAAAGACCTCGCGCACGTCCTTTGGGAAGCCGACGATGGCGAAGACGACATCGCTCTGCTCCGCGACGGCTTTCGGCGTGTCGCCCCATTTGGCGCCTTGCTCCAGGAGCGTCTTGACATCCGGCTTGTCCTTGGAGCGATTGTAGATGGTCGCCTTGTAGCCCTTGCTCATGGCGTGGCCGCACATCCAGCGGCCCATGACGCCGGTGCCGATCCAGCCGATGCGGGTTTTCGCGGGGTCTGCTTTGGTGAGTGGCATGGAGATTTCCTTTCGTCGGAGTGAATTCGATGGGGACATTTTCACGCGCTTGACGGAATCGACAAGCGCCTTTTTTTTCCCGCCGCTTGCGGCTTCGCGTTCGCAAGGCGCCACGCGTTCGCGAAGCCGCAAGCGGCTTGCACTAAACAACCCTTCCGTTTACGATAAACATCGCCATGATCATCCCCAAGCTGCGATCCCCGATCGTCCTCGTGCACGGCCTTCTCGGCTTCGACAAGATCGACGCCCTCGGCACGACGCTCGTCAACTACTTCCCCGGCATCCCCGAACTGCTGACCGCCGCCGGCAATCGCGTGCTCATTCCCTCGCTTACGCCCACCGGCGGCATCGAGGAGCGGGCCAAACAGCTCAAAGCATTCCTTGAAAAAAACTCGCCCGGCGAACCGGTGCACGTCTTCGCGCATTCGATGGGCGGCCTCGATTCGCGCTACATGATCTCGCAACTCGACATGGCCGGCATGGTGCTGACGCTCACCACCATCGGCACGCCGCATCGTGGCACCAGCTTCGCGGACTGGGGCGTCGAGCGTTTCGAACGCATCGTCAAGCCGTTGTTGGACTCGATTGGCATGCCCTATCAGGCGTTTTACGATCTTCGCCGCGCCAGTTGCAAAGACTTCAACGAGAAGATCCCGAACGTGCCGACGGTCCGGTACTTCTCGGTCGCCGGCCAGCACGACGGACATTTGCTCCTGCCGGAATGGCTGTTGCCGTACAACATCGTCAAGAAGGCGGAAGGCGAAAATGACGGCATCGTCTCCGTCGCGTCCGCAAGTTGGGGCGAGCACGCCGACATCTGGGAAGGCGATCATCTTCGCCTCGTGAACTGGTTTCATCCAATCGCTCACTATCGCGGCTTGATGAAAGACCCGGCGCCGCGATATGGAGCGCTGTTGCGAAAACTGGCGGATTTAGGTTACTAACAAAACAAATCGGCCAGGCCTCGTCGTCCGTCTTAGCATCGGGAAGTCCATGGTGCAACCTTTTCGAAAAAGGGGGTGTCTCATGAAGCGTCTCGTGATTTGCTTTTTGGCGGTTGCCTGTATCGCGGCTCTCGCGGGGATCGATCCAGCGTTCACGCGGGCCGGCGGCGACGAAACCAAAAAGAAACTCGAACAGATGCGCAAGGAACTCGACGAGCTGAACGCCAAGGAAAAAGCGCTCGCCAAGCAGCGCGATGACCTGCAAAAAGCGATTGTGGAACTGCAGCGCGAAGCCAATCGCAGGGCCGAGGATCTGCGTAAACAGCAAGAAATCGAGCAGAAGAAATTCGACGAGGCCGACAAGAAGAAGCATCATGTCAAGATTGAGCTGCGCGGCAAAATCACGCAACTCAAGCAATATGGACAGTTCATTCAACATGACACATGGTACGTGCTGACGAACGAAACCTACTGGCCGCTGGATATCGGCAACAACAAGGCATTGCTGGAATCCGTGAAGAAGTTGAACGGCAAGCCGGTCGTCTTGACGGGTTCGATCAGCACGGCGAAGCGAACGACGCCCCTCTATCAACCGGTCCTTCCGGATTTTGACATCGGCTCCGGGCCGTTCCCGGTTCGACCCGGCAGCGGCCAGCCGCGAATTGGTCCTGGATACACGTTCACGACGGAGGTCCAACTGCCGGTCGTCGTGGATTCGGTGCGTTTGTTCGAAGAAAAGTAAAGCGTTTACGTTTAGCGCTCGCATGGCGCCACGCGAGCGCTAAACGAAAAAACCGATGGGACGCGCCGTCGTTCTTGTTGTTGGACAACGCATCGCCCGCACCCGAAAGGAAAACGCCATGTCCCATGTTTCTCGCCGCCGCTTCCTGGAAACCGGCCTCGCCGTCACCGCGGGCGGCCTGCTCGTCCCAAGTTTGACGACCCCTACGGAAACGTCCGGCGATCTCGGAACGTACGGCGCCTTCATCAATCAACAAGCACAACCGACGCCGGCCGAACTCGCGGCCAACCGCATGCGCGAACTGCCAATCCCCGCCGCGCAGGCGCCCGCTGCCAATGCCCGGGCAACGGAAGACAACATCCTCGGACCTTATCATCGGCAAAACGTTCCCTTTCGCGCCAAGATCACGCCGCCTCTGGAGCCGGGCACGGTGCTGACGATCAAAGGTCGTGTCTACGGCCTGGATACTCGCCGCGCATTGCCGACGACGACCATCGACATCTGGCAAGCGAACGCTCAGGGCCGTTACGACAACGACGATCCGGATCGCCCGCCCGCCGCCAATCTGTTCGTCCATCGCGCCCGCGTCATGACCGACGAGAACGGCTACTACGAATACGAGACGATTCATCCCGGCGCCTACCGCATCGGGCCCGAAGCGTGGCGGCCGCCGCACATCCACTACTGGGTGCGCAAGACCGGCTATCGCGACCTCGTCACGCAGCTTTATTGCCGCGGCGATCCGCATCAGCGCGAGGACCAGTTCATTCGGCCATCGCTGATCATCGACTTGCGTGAGATCCGCACGCCCCATGGCACGTACAAGACCGGCGTATTTGATATCGTACTCGCGCCCAGACAATGACATACAATGACGCGCAAGCCCCAGGATGAGCGCAGCGATTCCTGGGGGTTTTCGCGTGTGCACCCCCGCGAATCGCTGCGCTCATCGCGGGGCTTGCGGGTCATTGCATGAAAGCTGAAATCATCTCCATCGGCAGCGAACTCACCACCGGCCAGAATCTCGACACCAATAGTCAATGGCTCAGTCTCCGCCTTGCCGAGATCGGCATTCCCGTTCACTGGCACACCACGGTCGCCGACGATTTGCAGGAGAATATCGACGTCTTTCGCGTCGCCGCTAATCGCGCCGACCTGGTGCTCGCCACCGGCGGCCTCGGGCCGACGCTCGACGACTTGACGCGCGAAGCCGTCGCCAAGGTCGCGGGCGTTGATCTGGTTTTCGATGAGCCGTCGTTCGAACATATCAAGCATCTCTTCGAGAAACGCAATCGACCGATGCCGGACCGCAATCGCGTGCAAGCGTTCTTCCCGTCCGGAGCGGAAGTGGTGCCGAACCCGTATGGCACGGCGCCGGGATTCTGTTTGAAATTAGACAAGGAGACAGGGAGACAAGGAGACAAGGAGACAAGGAGACAAGGAGACAAGGAGAACGAGGATTCGCAACGAAAAGAATCGCACACTCTATCTCCTTGTCTCCTTGTCTCCTTGTCTCCTTGTCTCGTCTTCGCCTTGCCCGGCGTCCCGTCCGAAATGCGCGCCATGTACGAGGAGCAAGTCAAGCCGCGCCTGCTCAAGCTCGGGCTGTGCGGCGGCGTGCGCATTCAACGCAAGATCAACACCTTCGGCAGCGGCGAATCGCACATCGAGGAGAAACTTTTCGACCTGACGCGCCGCGGCCATGTTCCCGAAGTCGGCATCACCGCCAGCGACGCGACGATTTCGTTGCGCATCTCTGCGAGCGCGACGACGCTCGTCGAGGCGCACGCGCAGATTGCGCCGGTCGAAGCCGTCATTCGCGAACGCCTCGGCAAGTTCGTCCATGGCGTCGATGACGAGGATTTGCAGCACGCGGTGATTCGCCTGCTCGATGAGAAACGCAAAACGCTGGCGACGGCGGAGAGCATCACGGCGGGCCTCGTCGCGCAACGCCTCGGCCAGATTCCGGGAGCGAGCGCCTGGTTTCGCGGCGGCGTCATCGCGTATGTCAATCGCATCAAGCACGAGATGCTCGGCGTGCCGCAGGAATTGCTTGATGTTCACGGCGCGGTCAGCGCCCCGGTCGCGGAGGCGATGGCGATTGGTTGCCGCGAACGCATGGGCACCGATCTCGCCGTGAGCACGACCGGTTTAGCGGGGCCGGGCGGGGCGACGCCGGACAAGCCGGTCGGACTGGTTTATGTCGGTTTGGCGTGGGACGGCGGCGTGTCGTCGCTGTCGTTTAGCTGGGCGGGGACGCGCACGGAGATTCAAAGCCGAACGGCGAAGATGGCGCTCAATGTGGTGCGATTGAAATTGCTCGAGGAATGATCGATAATTCGGTCAAACTTCGGCATTCACACTTTTTCGCTGCTCGTTAAGTTCCGCTTTGTATTTTTCGAAATCGCTTTTGATTGCATCAAGAAAAAGGCGGTCGTTTTCCAAATCAGCGATGTCGTCTTCCGACAATCCCGGCTGTCGAAGTTGATCATCATGAAAATTGCGGTAATGATCCAACGCGTCGATAACGAATCGAACGGCTTTGAGTGAGAGTTGCATCGATCTTCTCCGTGTGTCAACTCACTTTGGCGAATGCAAGTTCGACGAACGCAAGCAAATCAACATAATCGTCGAGCTTCATGTCAATAGCTGGTTCCCAACTGAAATGATTGCCATGATCATTTACAACAATTAACTCATCCGGGTAGTCGAATCCAATAGGCAGCATCCACCAATTCTTTCCGGGCCCCTGATTCGAGAAAGTAGAAATACCCCCGGATTGGAGCGCAACCCATTCAATTCCATTGACTTGAAAAGTCGCAATGTCCTTGCCGACGCGAACCTTTGTCATCCGTGGACCATTCACGTTTCCCCGGCGATAAAG
>Ga0105340_1000467_pt1 | contig 19605 bp, 15 predicted proteins | sample EasRivMeERMLT700_FD_89676 | JGI IMG/M metagenome (GOLD analysis project Ga0105340, IMG submission 89676) | Soil microbial communities from meander-bound floodplain in the East River, Colorado, USA - East River MetaG ERMLT700 | ecosystem: Environmental > Terrestrial > Soil > Floodplain | place...
TCGTGATCAGCGGTTATGGGCAGGCGGTGATCGCGCAGGAATGTCCGGAGGGTTTGCGGCTGCCGGCGGGCGCGAAAAGTCACAACGTCAAGAGCATGAATGCGCCGTTTGCGAGCGGATCCAACCCACTGGATGCGATGGTGGTGATCCCGTGCAGCATGGGAACGCTGGGGCGAATCGCGCACGGATTCAGTGAAGACGTTTTGCTGCGCACCGCCGACGTGATGCTGAAGGAGAAACGGAAGCTGATTTTAGTGCCGCGTGAAACTCCGCTGAGCCTTGTGCACGTCAAGAATTTTGAACTGCTCCTGATGGCGGGCGCGACGATTCTGCCGGCAAACCCCGGCTTTTACACGCACCCGAAAACCGTGGAGCAAGTGGTGGACACGGTGGTGGCGCGTGTTTTGGACCACCTGGGTATTACGCAAAAGCTCGCCCCTCGCTGGCAGGAAGAAGAATAAGAGATGTTTTCGACGATTCGTAATTGGGGAGGTTTCGTCAAATTCTCGCACACAGTTTTCGCGCTGCCGTTTGCGCTGGCGGCCATGGTGGTGGCGGCGCGTGAAGATCGGGGATGGCCCGGCTGGAACAAATTCCTGCTGATCCTCGCGGCGATGGTGTGTGCGCGGACGTGCGCGATGTCGTTCAACCGAATCGTTGACCGCAAGTTCGACAAAGAGAACCCGCGAACCGCGACGCGGCATTTGCCGACGGGGCAAATCTCACTCGCCGCCGCCTGGACATTGTGCGCGCTGAGCGCGGCGGGTTTGATTGCAGCCAGCTATTTCCTGAATCCGCTCTGCTTTTACTTGTCGCCGGTGGCGATAGCCGTTGTGTGTTTTTACTCGCTGACCAAGCGTTTTACCGATTACACGCACGTGTTTCTTGGGATGGCGCTGGCGCTGGCGCCGATCGGCGGCTGGCTTGCGGTGGAAGGGACAGCGGTTTCCGTGCGCGACGTGCTCGCGATGCTGGTGCTGGCCCTCTCGGTTATTTTCTGGCTGATCGGGTTCGATATCATTTACGCGCTCCAGGACTATGATTTTGACCGGTCGCACGGTTTGCGGTCGCTGGTGGTCGCGTGGGGCCCGAAGAACGCGCTGAGCGCGGCGTTCCTTTCCCACCTGTTGATGTGGGGGTTGCTGCTGCTGTTCGGGTTGCTCTTGCGGTTTCGCGTGGCATATTTGGTCGGCCTGTTCATCATTCTGATTAGCCTGTTGCTGGAGCACTGGCTGGCGCGACGGCGCAGCCTGCAATGGATCAACCTCGCGTTTTTCCGGCTGAATGCGCTGATCAGCGTGGTGTTCCTGATCGTCACAGTTTCGGAAGTAATTTTCCGCGGCGGGTTTCGAGTGCGATGAGTTTTTTTCTGCAACGCAGTGAGTTGCGCGACATCTACGACAAGGTGGTCGCGGGTGAGCGCATTAACCAAGCCGATGCGCTGCGATTGTTCGAGAGCAAAGACCTGAATGCGGTGGGCGCAATTGCCGATTTCGTGCGGCAGCGAAAAGTGGGCAACCGCGCGAGCTACATCATCAACCGATATATCAATTATTCCAACTATTGCATCCTGAGCTGCCAGTTTTGCGCGTTCGCGCGCAAGAAACGGGACGCCGACGGTTTTCAATTCACGGTCGAGGAGATGGTGACCAGGGCGCGTGAGGCGCTGCACCTTGGAATTACCGAGCTTCATATCGTCGGGGGGCTGCACCCGAACCTTCCCTTCTCCTACTACACGGAGATGCTGCGCGCGTTAAAGCAACTCGACGGGCGTTTGCAGCTCAAATGCTTCACGGCGATCGAAGTTCTGCACCTGGCGTGGTTGGCAAAGAAAACGGTGAAAGAAACGCTGATCGAATTGAAGGAGGCGGGGCTCGATTCGCTCACGGGTGGAGGCGCAGAGATTTTTCGCAAGGAAGTGCGGTCGCAGATTGCGAAGGGAAAAGAATCGGCGGAAGAGTATTTGGACGTGCATCGCACGTGGCATCAGCTTGGTGGCCGGAGCACGTGCACCATGCTTTATGGACACGTGGAATCGCTGGCGGATCGCGTGGATCACCTGCGGCAGCTTCGCGCGCTCCAGGATGAAACGCACGGGTTCACCGGATTCGTTCCGCTGGCTTATCAACCGGAGAACAATGATATCCCGGTGACGGCGCCGCCAACGGGCTTCGACTCGTTGCGGACGATCGCAGTGAGCCGGATTTACCTCGATAACTTCGATCACGTCACCGCGTACTGGGTTGGCCTGGGGCTCAAACTCGCGCAGGTGGCCCTGAGTTATGGCGCCGATGACTTGCACGGCACAATCATCGAGGAACACATCTTTCACATGGCGGGGGCAAACTCGCCGCAGGTGCAAACGGAAGGAGCGATGTTGAAGGCCATTCGTGAGGCGGGTCGTGTTCCGGTGCAGCGCAATACATTTTACGAGGTCGTGCGCGTGCACGACCACGAGACCGGCGAAGTTCCGGCGGCGACGGGCGGGAAATCGCGCGTGCTCGAAAACAACCTCGCGAGTGCCTGACGCCATGGAAATTCCACGATTCAATGATCCGGAGGACATCGCCAGGCGTTTTGAGCGCGAGCAACGCGGCGTTCTGCGCAAGCGGGAAGAGGAGTTGTCGGAGTCTCTGGCGCCGTACCGGGTTGGGTCAGTTCCATATTTGAACGCGGTGCCGTTGACACGCGGCCTGGAGAGCGAAATCGTTTTCGCGACGCCGAGCAAGTTGGCGGAGATGCTGCAGCGCGATGAATTGGACGCCGCGCTGGTGAGCGTGACAGAGGTCCTGTTCAACGACCGTTACAACATTCTGGACGGCGTGGCGGTGGCATCGCTGGGCGAGGTGAAAAGCGTGTTCCTGGCGCATCGCAAATCCATTGATGACGTGGAAGTGGTTTTCTGCGATCCGGCTTCGCTGACGAGCATCAACCTGTTGCGCGTCTTGCTCGCTGAACGGGGAATTCGCGCGGAATTCAAGTCGCTGGTTTCGTATGACGACGCGGCGCAGCAGGATTACGTGTTGCTGATTGGCGATCCTGCGCTCGATTTTCTTCGCGCTTCGCACGAGCACGAGATTTGGGATTTAGGGGCGGCATGGCTGGAATTGACGCGCCTGCCGTTCGTTTACGCGGTCTGGGCGCTCCGCCGGGGCATCGATACCAAGCGGCTCGGCCGGCAGTTACGCGATGCGAAGGATTTCGGGCTGGAAACGCTCGATTACATCATTAGCAGCCGCAGCGAGTACGATCTGGAGTTTCGGAAGGATTACCTTGGCTGGCACATCCACTACCATTTGGGAGTAGATGAGAAGAAGGGCCTGGCGCGTTTTGCTGAGTTGTTGAGGAAGCACGGCGAAAACCAGGTCTACGACCCACAATTCGTCTCACCTTAAGACGGAGCATCCAGGCCGGAAGCGGGAGCTATACGAGCTGGTGGTTCCGTAACACCCCGAGCTTCACGGCCTGGATGGATTCCACGTCGTTACGGAAACCTGGTCCGTAACCGAAAATTGCTGCGTCCACCGCAGGTTCGCACCTGCTAGAGCGATGCGCGTGCCATTCGTGAGGCACGTAGGGAAACTACTACCGTCAAATCCTTAGTGGGCGTCCGAGGCCGCTAAGAGAAGCTCGTTTATCGTGGGTTTTGAGAAGCGAGGGTAAGTCGGATGAAATATCTCCGGCACGCGCAGGCCACTAGCGCGGACGAAGCGCGGAAACTTATCTTGCGCCGGCGGAAGGTTTATTTCAAACGCTTGCGCCCTGTTCAGAGGCGACGGGTTGAGCCTCTTTGTCTGCGGCTTGCGGTTCGGCGCTCTCGCCGGCGGCTTCGGTCGCGCCACTGACTTCCCCGGCCTGAGCCTGGGTTTCGCCGTCACCGGTTGCGACAGGCTCAGCGGGAGTGGCAGGAGCATCGCCCTCCGGAGCGGGCGCCGTCTTCTGCGGTTTTGGCGGCCTTGGCAGTGGCTTTTTGGCGGTTTCAAGCGCGCCGTTCGCAAATTCGATCACGTGGCCCTGGTGAATCAACCAGTGCAGATCGCCAATGACGGCCGTGACCTCGGGCGAGGGCTCGCTCGGCGGCGGCGGTGTTGCATCCGGCGCAGGAGGGGCAGCAACAACGGCTGGAGCCCCAGGGGCAAGCGCCGCGACCAGATCGCGGCGGGAGCAGCGCGGATGTTCGTTGACGTATTGAACGATCTTACTGACGCCCTCCGAGACCGGGACGGTTTCGAGGTCGAGATAATGCGGACGCGCGACAGAAACGTGCGTGATGGTTTTATTGACCTTGAAGAATTGCAGCCCTTGCGCGGCGAACTGCTGGCTGAGCACCGTGGCAATTTGCAAAGGAAAGCGCCTTTGGTCCTCCCAACCCTGGCGAACGGCGCGAACCAATCCATTGGAGCGAAGCTGGCGGCTGGCGGTGCCACTCATTTTGTGTGTCTCGACCGCCCGGATGATGTTCGGCGCGTGCACCTCGCGGAAATGTTTCTCAACTTCTTCGCGGCTGCCGAGCTTGAGAGGCTCGGGCATGTTGAGACAGACGTATTCCGTTTTCCAGCTCTGCTCTTCGATCCACTTTTTGACGACTTCCTCGTCTTTGACGATTTTGACGCGCGACTTGAACGCATCAAACGGCATGCGGCTGAACCGCTCGCCGTGCAACTTGCGGAGCTGGTTTTGGTAATCGTGATAGTTGGGCGGGCCGAGGATCGTCCCGCTCATGCCGCACTGGGCGACAAACGTATAAGTGCCCTTGGGGCCATCGACTTTCGTGCGCTCCGGTTGGTAGAACGTGGCGAAGTGTTTATCAAGCACGTAGCGAAGGGCTTCGTCTTCCGAGAGCCAAACGGTGTCGTCGAGCGCGCAGACGTAAAGCATTTGCAGCGGCTTGCCTTCCGCGTTTTTCTTCGTGCTCAGGGTGACGTTATGCCGTTCGGGCTTCTGCAGGATCATCTGCGCGATGTCGAACAGGGGATAGGCCCTGCCGGTCATGCGAATCTGGCGGGAGAGAGAATCGACGCCTTTGTCATCGGGAATAAAAGCGACTGTGACCTCGGGCAGAGGCGGTGGCACGGATCGTTCACGCAGCGGCGGACGCCGGTCGTCGCCCCGCTGACCACGATCAGGGCGGCCCCCGCCGGGGCGACGGCCGCCGTCAGGTCTTTTGCCGCCAGCGTGTCGAGGCGGCCGGTCTTGCCGTTGTGGTCCCCGGTCTCGATGGGGGCCTCGCGGGCGCGATGGCCGCTCGGCCTCGCCGGCAAAGTGTTCGTAGCGGTTTTGCTCCGGCGCCTTTTTCGCCCATGCCGGGAGAAAATGCAGCTCCAGATCAAAATCCGTATCAGATGTGCTCATTAAAACTCCATGAGGGCGGACACGAGCCTGCCCTTAAAACATTTCGCATTAGCATGTCGCGTGTTGATGGGGATTGCAAGCGTGGCTTCCGCTGCCGCAAATACAGGAAATCCACGAATAAAAAATCAGGGTCGGTACGGATAGCGGTTTCACCCAGATCGGCGCATAATGAGGGGTAGTTCTTTAGGATTTGATTCGGGCGACAGAACGTTTCTTCAGCGGGGTTCCCCAACCCCCACCTCCTTGGCGTCTGTTGCCCGAATCCTTTTTAGAGGCTGAGATGGCCAAGGGCCAGCAGGCCGTAATAGGTGTACTCTCCATCCACCATTGTGTCGCCCCAGTGTCCGTAGAACCCGCCTTCGTTCGTCCAAAGCGAGTCGACGAAGTCGAGGCATCGATCCTTCGCCGGGCCGAGCGGCTCTTCCAGTGCAGCCAGGGCGTGCAAGGCTGTGGCGGTTGAAAGCAGATCGGGCATGCGCGTGAGCGGGCTGGCGGTGAATCCACCATCCGAATGCTCGCGAGCGAGCAGCCACCTGGCGACGTCCTGGTGGATCGGCAGCTTGAGATTGTTCAGCAGGTTGACTGTGGCGGCGGTTGGATTGGTAGAACCGACGTTCACGCCGCGCTCGTTGGCCCAGGCGCAATCGGGGGTTTCGAGGAATTTCAGGCTTTGGACAAGGCGCAGAGGATCGGGCAGTTGCGCGCGCAGATCCTGATAGGCCGCGTAGCCGAGAAAGCACGCGTAGGCGGTGCCAGTTTTCGCACCGAGCGTGATGTTGAAGCCGCCATCCGGTGTCCTGAAGCGTTCGACAGTTGCGAGGAGTGGGTTTGCCTGCGCCGGTTGCTCGTTGATGGCGGCCCAACAGCGCGCGAGACAACACAGGTGAATGAAGTCGAGGTTCTCGCCTGAACCGAAGCTCCCGAGGAACGAGCGCATTTTGTTGCGATCGAAATCAGCTTGAAGCGCCAGCAAGCCTTCCAAACCGAACACCGTGTAATAAAGATCACTGCGTCCGGAGCGGTCCTTGAATCCGCCATCGGCATTTTGCTGAGACTGATAGAAAGCGTGAACGAGAGCAGCGGAATCACCCAGCAGTTTGGGCGCGAGGCGCGCGACCTGAAGCATCTCGAGACGCAGGCTCATGCATGTGAGGACGACATTCTAACGAATGGACATGAGGAGGGCGAAGGAAGCTCTATGTTGCGCGAGCTTGCGAAACAACTCGTCGTGCTCGTCGAACACTTTGTCAGCGTGCCTCTGAAGCAAGGTGTGGTTCGCCGTTCGCCGGAGCCGCTTCGTTCGCCGTTGCGATTCCGTTGGCCAGGTTCTTTTGCTCGAATTCCTTGCACCAGCCTTTGATTTCGGCGTCGTTGAAAATCTTTCCGATGACGCGGCGAAGGAGTCCTTTGAGGCTCGGGTTTTCGAGGTCGCGCAGCGAACGAATGGCTTCTTCCTTGTAGGTCTCGAGGAGCAGGCGCGCACGTTCGTCGGCTTTCAATTCCACGTAGAGCGCCTCGATCTGTTCGGCGTTGAGACCTGCTTTGCGATGCCAGAGGTTTTCGAGCATCGACTTCTGTTCGCCCTGCGCGCGTTCAGAGGCGACCGCGAGCAACAAACTCGGACGCATGCCCGTGATGTCGTTGGTTTCGCCTTTCTGGCCGAGGTCGCTGAGGTCGTCGCGGATTTGGTATGCGATTCCGAGAGCTTCGCTGTAGGCGCCGAGCACGTCGCCGACTTCCTCGTGCTGTTCGGTTCCGGCGTAGAGCGCGCCCAGACGCAGCGCGACTTCGAACGCGGGCGCGGTTTTGCTGCGGAAAATGTCGAGCACTTGCAACGACGTGAGCGGGCCGGGCTTGCGCATCCAGCACAATTCCGCGCCCTGGCCGCGGCACAATTGGCGCTGGCCCTGCGCGGCGACCGAAAGCATCTCGGCTTTCTGTTCGGCGGAAATGTTGCAGGCGGCGATCAGGCGATAACCTTCGCCGATGAGCAGGTCGCCGACATTCAGGGCGATAGCGACACCATGTTCTTCGTGCAACGTTTTCTCACCATAACGCATCGCGTCGTTGTCCTCGATGTCGTCGTGGATCAGCGATGCTTTGTGGAAACATTCGACTGCGACAGCGATCTTGCGGACGTCATCGGGCAACGGCGCACCGGGTGCTTCGCGCAAAGCCTGGAAGGCGGCCACGGCCAGGAACGGCCGCCAGCGTTTGCCGGCGCGGCCCAGCCATTCGCGTGCGATTTTCTCCGTTTCGCCTTCGGCGGTTCCCATGACGAGATCGAGCGAAGCGGGCGTGAACCAGAAGTCGACTTCGTCACGAAGCGCGCTCAAGTCCAGCCGGCGCGTGCGATCATCGCTGGTGAGATGGATGTAATCCCAAATCCAATCGAGATCGACCGTGGTGTCGATGCAATCGTCCTGAAGTAGCGGCACAGCGACACCGGGAATGGCGGCGGCTTCCATGTATGGAAAGGCCCGTTCCAGAACGCTCAGGCAACTGACGCCGACAATCGCCTCAATTTTGCCGGTCTGGATGAGCGACATGACAATGGCAGAGCCTTCGGCCACGAGCACGGCATAGCCGAGGCGCTCGGCTTCTGTTTGCAAATCCTGAATTGAGCAGAGGCCGCATTGCTTGCAGAGCAAACCGAACTCGTCGAACGGCGCGGGGCATTTGCTCTCGACCCGCAGGCACTTCGGCAGGAGGAGCAGGCGGCGTTCGAAGGGCACAGCGGCGAGTGTGTCGCGCCAGAGCTCGTTGTTGATCAGCACTCCGATGTAATCGCGATAGATCGGATCGCAACGAAGCATTGAGACAACGCGATCGGCGTGGACCTTTAGTTCGTCGACGGGGAGCGGCGGCACCGGATTGTGCTCCGCGACGTAGTTGCGAATGAAGTTTAGAATGTGCGTCCGCTCGATGGGCGTTTGCGGGACGTTCTTCTTTGGCAAACGGAAGCGCTGCACCGGCACTGGCCTGGGTATTACAAGCGGAGTCATAAATCAGTGACTTGGACGGCGTGACGTTGCGGTTGCTTCAGACTCGCGCCGTGTCCGCGAGCTCCATTGGCCGCGCGAGAGTCGTCTCCAGCGCGTGTTGTTTTCCGTGCACTTCATGATTTGCCTTTCGATACGCCCCAAAATCATAGAACCAATATTTTTTTGCCAGCCGATACATCCAATGCTTCTCCGGCACTTCGCAGCCCGGCAGCCATTGGCTGAAGCGTGGTTGCATCGCCTCCAACTCCGCCATGGCCGTGCCGCGCGGCGTGGTGTCTCGCGCCCCGTGCTTGAGCACGAGTTCCTTCACCAAATCCGGCCGCTCCAGCACCACGCAACCCCGCGTCGCTTGCGCGGAGAGTTCGCGAAAATCCTTCAGGAACTGCGAGTCGCGCATGGTGGCAAAAGCGCCCCGCGTGTCACGAATGTTTTCGGTCGCAAATTGAATGATTGGGCACGGCTCAATGTCGCCGCGCGGATTGATGTGGTGGCTGATGCCGGTGGACATCGGGCAGAGCGCCTGGCCGTCATGATCGTAATAGGCATCGATCATCGCGATGGGCATCTTTGCGCGCATCTCGACAATGAACTTGCGCACACGAACCAACTGATCGGGGCGCAAGGCGAGTTGCGGGTTCATCTTCGGCCCGACGGGGCGATAGGTGTGATACCAGACGTAGTGGACGCCGCGAGCGATTAATTCGCGAAGCCAATCTTCAGTCAGAAGCTCCTCGATGTTCGTCTGGCAAACACTGGTCGCAACGCCGGTCAGAATCCTGTTCTGCAGGCAATTCTCCAACCCGCGCAGCGTCTTGCTGAAGACGTCCTTCTTGCCGCGGCGCTCATCGCTGACAATCTCGCGACCCTCGATGCTGATCAGCGGCGTTACGTTGCCAAGACGCCGCAGTTCGGCCGCGACTTTGTCGGTGATGAACTGGCCATTCGTGAAAACCTGAAAGTAACAATCCGGGTGCGCGGCCAAAATCTGCATCAACTCCGGATGCATGAACGGTTCGCCGCCGAGGATGCCGAAGAAGACGTTGCCGTGCCGCTTTGCATCGCCGATGAGACGATTCATCGCGTCGAGATCGATGTGCTCGCGCGGCGCTTCGACATCAACCCAGCAGCCCTGGCAACGCAGGTTGCAACTGTTGATGATGGAGACATAGAGGAAGGGCGGGAAATATTCGCCCCGGCGAATTCGCTTCTTGAACTTCTCGACCGAGAGCATTCCTTTCACGCCAAAGTTCCATGCGAATTTCCAGAGGCACCGCGCATCAGCGGTTCGCAGTGTGCGATAAACAAGGCGTGGCAGCATGCTAAACGGGTTGGCTGGCCAGCGCCGCTTGCGCCTTGGCCTTTGCTTCCTCGGCGCGGCGTTGGATTTCATCGGGCGCGGGCAACGACATGAGCACCTCGGGCGGGATGTCGCCGGCCTGGGCGAGCTTGACCAAACATTTTTGGCGCTCTTTCAATGCCTTGTCGGAATCGCGCTCCTTGGAAAAGCGCGACTTGGCTCGTTCGCTGCGTTCACGCAGCATCGAATAGACATCACCACCGAGCAGTGCGGAAATATCAACCTTCATTTTCTCGCGCTGCAAATCAGCGTCACTGACCACATCGCCGTTGATTGGACCGGCTTTGTATTTCGGGAACATGATCGCCGCTTCGGGGCAGACGCGCGAACAGGCCGGGCAATTGGTCTTGCAGTTGTCGTTATTCTGCACCTGGATGCGCTGCTGTTCGTCGACGCCGTAGACACCGAAGAGACAGAAGCTCAGGCACTGCATGCAATTGGTGCAGCGATCGTAGTCGATGACCGGGAACCACGGCTTCCACTCGCCGTGCTTCAATCCCTGGGCGCTGGAACGGGCTTGCTCGACCGCGTCACAAATCCGGTCCACGTCGAAGGCATCGATTTGGTGCGCGCCAGCGCGGATTTCGGAAAACCGGCCCAGCAACAAGACATCCGGACCAGCGGCCTTTGCTGCGTCGCCGTTCACGGCGCGAGCGACGGCGTAACCCTTATCGAGCAACGCGTTGACGAGCGCAAACCGTTCTGAACTCTCGAGTGGCCGAGCGTCAGCGCCTTCGTCGAGCACTACTTTGAGCGCTGTCTGGTCCTTGATCGCCATATTCAGTTTGCAGTCTCCTTGCCCTGGGGCAAGTTCGGGGCCACGTCGGTAGCCAACAAACGTCCTGAAGCCTCATCTGCGCTTTGCACTCGCATGTTAATGACCTCGCAGCCCTCTTTCGGTAACGGCGCGCCGGTGGCGGCGAAGAGCCACTTCACGGCGCGTGGATAACACGCCGCGATCTTGATTGCTCCGGAGTCAGCCAATTGCTTCAGGGCCGGATCGCGCCGCGCAGACATTTCGCACAGGTCGCCCACGGCCTCGAAGGAGGCGTTGGAGTCGCACAGTTTTTGCAGAACGGCTGCCTTGACCTCCCGCGGCACGACCTGGGCGTGCGCGCAATGGCAATACAGGATTCTTGGCGTAGCCATAAAACAGTCGCCCATCTATACACCGCCGACAGCGTCGTGACAACGGATGGTTTTGTGCCAACGCCTGTGCCAGGGGGGCCGGACCGCTCAGGGGCTTGAGGCGAGCCTTCGTTTAGCTTAAGGCATTACTGCTCGCGGGATCGAAGTTGAAAGTATTGTTGAGGTGCGTTGAAAAGATTAGTTGCGGATTTCGTGGCGTTCTCGACTTTCAGGAATGGTCCCGCAACGTTGGTGGCTCTAAACAAGTCGTATTCGCCGGGCCAGGAAAGTATTACACCGGGAGGGTCCTTCGCTATGGTTAGCGGAGGTGCAACTGCCGGGACGATCTCGCCTGTGTTTCGTATCCGCGCCGGGTATTCGCCCTTGCCCCACCCCAAAGGGTTTACGAAAGCCACTTTGCTGAGTTGTGCTTCCGTAAGCCCCGACGCGTCTGTCCCAATGAAAAAGCGAGTTCCCTTCCCGTCCCAGCCGTGCCATCCGGTTAATTTGAGCTTCGCCGCCGACCATTGGACATCGCGACTGTCGCGGAACCGCACCACACCGCCCTCCGATCCACTCAAATCCAGGGAACCCGGGTGTTCGGGCCCGTCATACGAGGGATAGCCGAACTCGAGCACTTCAAGTTGCCCCAACTGATGTTTGACGTTGCCAGCTTCAAAAACGCCTCCTCGAAGAGTGAATGTGCCGGAGTTCGTTACGCCTCCATTTTTGCAGCTCAACGTTCCATTCTGGCCAATGAAAATGTTACGCGCAGTGAGCCCGCCCGCATCGAGCGAGTAGCTGGCAAATTGTTTCACCTCCAGGCTGCCCTGGACGACGTGAGTCCCCTCCTGGTGGCTAAACGATGTGTGAAAGCACCTCCGTGAATTGGCGTTCCACTCGCAACGCTGGCTGTCCACAACCACATTCGAAGTTATCAATTCTCCGCCGCGGAGGAGGAAATTCCCTGACTGATGGATCGTCAATGTGTCAGCAAGATTTGTTCCGCCACTTTGCGAGAACGAACCGCCTTTTACGTACACGTTGCTGGAAACCAGCAGTCCACCGCTTTGTTGATAGGTGCCATAACGGAATATACCGGTCTTCCCAACGTGCCGCTGATATTGGAAGTCACCGTTAAGCGTCATGCTTCCATTCGTGTGGATGCCTCCTCCCTGGCCGAACGACCCTGGGTTCGGCGAACTGGGATAACTCAGCGCGTCGTACCACGTTCCAAACGAGAGGCTGCCCGACACGAGCGTGCCGCCGCCCAGTCCGTAGCTGCCCCGGGCGTTATAGGCCCGTTCGGGCACGACCATAACGTCAATGATGTTCGTGCCGCCGGTTTGCGAAAAGCCGCCGCCGAAAAATGTCAGTCGCCCCGCGCGCAGCGATCCCCCTGTTGACAGGAATTCGCCCCAGTATGAGCCCCCGGACCGTGGTCGCATGCCGAACATAATTGAGTCGAAGCTTGTTTCACCCCCGTTTGAACAAATGTTGCAGTGCCGTTGGTGGTTACACTGTCGAACGTTGAAGAATGCACCAGGTACAAGTCTCGAAGCGACAGCTTCCCGCCTTCGAGGAGGAACCGGCTCCCGCCGTCCAGGGACAGCCGGTTCACATCACTGCGGCCCTGAAACTGATAGACGTTTCGATGGGGGAACACTTTCAGAAGGCCAATCGATGCGGACGAATTGCTCAAAGTTAGATCCGACGAAAGCAGGACCCGGACGATTTCCAGCCACGAGTTTTCAGCGAAAAGGAGAGGGGAACTAATATAGGCTTCGTACCCGGTGAGCGCGGAAGATAAGCTCACCACTGGTGCATTGGTGCCAACGGTCAACCACTCTACGTCCAATGAAACATTGGTGCCGGCGCGGTTTAAGAACAGCCCATTGATGGTTTCTGCAGGACCTTCGATCGTAAGTCTATTTAGCGAAAGCGAATTGGAAAAGTTAGCGGTAGTGCTCGCCCCGATCTCGAGCGTTTTCGAACCGAAATTTGTCACGAGAATCAAATTCTGGCCGGCGCCCGGCAATCCTCCGCTGGACCAAAAGGGTTCTTCCCACAGACCACTGGTCGGCTTCGTCCATGAATTGGTTGACGAATCCTGCGCCTCCACCAAAGGCATATGCACAACGTAAAGGAATACAAATAGCCCTCGTCGAACCCATCCTGGCGTCATACCTGACGATCTTTCGGAGAAGAGACCTCCACCTCTATGGGGTTCACCCCGCAGTTTCCATCCCCGCGGAGCAAGGAGTCGGGACCGTTCATTCCTTGCGCAGGCGAAGCTGAAAAAACTGCTGAGGCAGATCGAACAGATTCGTGAGCGGATTGGTGGCATTGGTCACTTCAATGAATGGTCCGTGGATATTTGTGGCGCTGAGCAGATCGTACTCGCCCGGCCAGGAAAGGACCAGGCTGGCAGAATCTCTCGTCACGGCCAGCGCCGGCGGGACACCGGGAACGATCTCGCCCGTTTTGAGTATGCGAGCGGGATACTGGCCCGAGCGCCAGCCCACGGGATTGACAAAGACCAGCTTGCTCAGTTGCGCTTCTGTCAGTCCTTGAGCGTTGGTCCCCAAAAAAAGCCGTTGCGAGCCGCCGTCAGCACTCCAGCCCATAATCCACAGGTTGACTCCTGACCAGGGCACGCCGCTGCTATCGCAAAAGCGCAACTCAGTCCGGTTCGTTGCGCCGAGAATCAAAGAGTTCGTGGCAGGCATGCATGGCCACGTGGTATCCGTAATTTCCAGCAATTCGAGCTTGCCAGGATGGTGCGCGCCAACGGCGCTCAAAGAACCCCCTCGCAGGGTAATGATCCCACGATTTGAAAGCACGCCGCCGCTGCAGATCAGCCTGGCCCGCAGACCGACGGAGATATTCGACGTCGTAAGCGTTCCCGCGTTGAGGTGATACCTGCCATAATCTCGGATCGTGAGGTTGTTTTCGATCGTGTGGGCTCCTCCTTCCTGGGTAATCCCTCCGCTGCCCCAGCAATTATAAGCATTGAGTCGCACTCCGCTGACGTGCGCACGGGAAGTCTTCAGTTCGCCGTCGGTTAACAAATATTCACCCCCTCCGGTAACTGAAAGGTATAGCGTGTGGTTCGTGCCCCTTGTTTGTGTGAATCGTCCGCCGACGTGCATGCCATCAGACTTCAGCAATCCTCCGCTTAGCGAGTACCGACCCACAGCGGCGAAGTATTTATCGAGGCTGCGTCCCGCATTTTCCAGAAAGCCGCTTAAGGAAATACCGGAGCTTACGTGAAGACCTCCGGATTGAACGAAGTGGCCGGAGGCGCGCGTGACCGGCCAACCGACCCCGGACCTCCCTAATCCGACGCTGCCCGATACGAGGGTGCCACCAGAAAGAAAGTAACTCCCACCGGCACAGTCGGGGTGGTTTGGTATCATCATCGCCTCAGTGATATTGGTTCCCGCACTTTGCGTGACGCTTCCGTGAAAAAACTCCATGCTTGAGCATTTCAACAATCCGCCCTGCAAAGCCAATTCGCCCCGACGGCTGTAGCTCCCGAGTCCCCACATCCCGAGCTTCATTACGTCGGCACTCGTTTCGCCTTCATTTTGAATGAACGTTGCAGACCCGTTGGTGGAGATCCCTTCCCAATTGGGAAGCGCAGACTGCAAGTACAATTCTTTGATAGAAAGAACGCCGCCGCTCAGCGTGAAGCTGCTGCCGGCATTGAACCCTGCGCGGTACAGATAATTGCTACCCCCGAACTGTTGGACGGTTTTGTCCGGACGCACCAGAAGAAGGCTCACTGACGCATACGAATTGCTGATCGTTAGCTCCGACGAAAGTCGAATACGTCCAATGTTCACCCTGGAATTCTCCGCAAACAGGGTAGCGGAGCTCAGGTCCGCCTCATAGGCGCTCAAGGCGGAAGAATAGCTCGTCAGTGACGCGTTCGTTCCGACGACAAGCCACTGCTGCGCGGTTAGCGGTACGTTCGTCCCGGCATTGTTCAGCAACAGGTGGTTGAAGGAATCGGCAGTTCCTTCGATCATTAGACCCCTGATTGCCAGCGCATTCGGAAAGTTCGCGGTCGTGTTGTGATTGATCTCGAGCAACTTCGATCCGGCGTTGGTCAAAGCCACCCACCCCTGGTCGGCCGCGGGCAAGCGGTCGCAGGACCAAAACGGTTCTTCCCAGAGACCGCTGGTAGATTTCGTCCAGGCGTTGACGCTAAGGTCGGGCGCATACCCGGACTGAACGATCATACCGCCATCGCCGACCGCCATAAATGAAGATTGTCCGTGCGTGACTGCATTCAGCGGTTTCGCAAACTCAATCGCCATCCCTGGCCAGTTCACGCCATCGGCGGACACCTGCAGCCGTCCCGAACCGGCCTTTTGCCCAACCGCCACAACAGCTATGCCCGAGGAAGCCAAAGCGCGAATGTCGAAGGATACTCGTGGCAGTGAGGTCCAGGAAATCCCGTCTATTGAGGTAAGCAGAACTCCGTCATCTCCTCCAACGATGATGCGACCCTGATGATGAATTGCCGCCCGCAAAGGCACCGTCGTGCCCGCGTCTTCCAGCGTCCAGTCCATCCCATTGGTGGATCGAATAATCGTGCCGTGATCTCCGACGGCAATGAGGGGCGTGCTCACAATGATTTCGCCGCCCTGTGCTTTGCGCCACGAAATGGCAAATAATGTGTTGGTGGTCGGTACTCCGTTCGTTTTCCCCTCGTAGAGAACATAGCTTTTCCCAGCCAGGCGGTCTCGCCCGACACCGAGGAACTGATAACGGCTTACGATTGCATACATCTCTTCTGTGCCGTTGGTCGAAAGCCGGTTGAAGGCGTCCGCGCCCTCGCGCCAAAAAGTAAAAACGCCTTCTCCCGCAAGGTAAAACCCACTCCACGCCGCATCGGCGCAAAAGAACGTTGAAACGGTGCCTGCCGACCTGGCCATCCAGTCTGTGCCATTCGAGGAGATCAGAATGATTCCTTGACTCCCGGCCGCAACGAACAAACCGCTACCATACGTGACACCGTTCAATTGGTTGGAGGACGGAGGAGTGCGGACGTGCCAGGTTACCGGAATCGCGGCCGTCCCTGAATGAACGGCCCAAAAGCATAGCAATATCCCCTTCAGAACCCATCCTGGCGTCATACCTGACGATCATTCGGAACAACAACCTCCGCCTCTATGGGGTTGACCCCGCAATATTTCGGGAGTGTCCTCAAGACCCCAAAACGACTTGCCGCAGGGCCGAAGTACGGCATAATAATGGCCTCGGATTTGGGATGGGGTCATAGCTCAGTTGGTAGAGCGTCTCGTTCGCAATGAGAAGGTCTGGGGTTCGACTCCCCATGGCTCCACCATCCCAATCAACCCAGATTCGCAAAGCGTTCTGCGGCTGAATTCCACACGTCCCTCTCCTGCGGTTCGAAGGTTTCGAGTTTGAAAGATTTTCCAATCACTTCACGCGCAGCCGCAAGAGAAGGCAGTTCGCCTGATGCAATCGCCTGGACGACCACATTTCCCAATGCCGTGGCTTCAACAGGCCCCGCGATGGCGGGAAGGCCCGTGGCGTTGGCGGTGAACTGGTTGAGCAGCCGGTTCTGGCTGCCACCGCCAAGGACGTGGAGTTGCTCGATCCGTTCGCCGGTGAGTCGTTCAAGTTCGCGCAGCGTCTTGCGGTACTGCAGGGCCAGGCTTTCGAGTGCGCAGCGGATTGTTTCTCCGATACCGTCGGGCGGCATTTGGCCGGACTCGACGCAATAATCGGCGATACGTTTCGGCATATCACCGGGCGCGATGAAGCGCGGATCCACAGGATTGATGAGCGGCCCGAGCGGCGGCGCCGCGTCGGCTTTCTGCGTCAACGTCGCGTAATCATAATCACGGCCCTGCCGGGCCCATTCGCGCCGGCATTCCTGGACAATCCAAAGGCCCACGATGTTCTTCAGAAGGCGCACTGAGCTCGCAAACCCAATTTCGTTGGTGAAGTTCAGATCGCGACTCAGCTCGGTCAAAACAGGTTCTGATCTCTCCAGGCCCATGAGCGACCACGTGCCGGAGCTGATGTACGCCCACGATTTGCCTTTCGCCGGCACCGCTGCGACGGCGGCGCCCGTGTCGTGAGAGCAACTTGCGAATACCTGCACATCAGCCAAACCGGCCACGGCCAGGTCCGGCTTCAAGGGGCCAAGCCGCGTGCCGGACGGAACGATGGCTGTAAACAGGCCGGGCTGAATCCCAAGCGCCGCGATAACTTTGGGCGACCAGTTTCGCGTGCGCGGGTTGTAAATCGCGCTGGTGCTCGCGAGCGACTCTTCGCTGGCGGCGACGCCAGACAATAGAAAGTTGAACGCATCGCCAATCATCAACAGCTTGCGCGCGCGCTTCAGGCGGTTTGGCGACTCCGCCGCCAATTGGTAAGCAGTGTTGATGGGCATGAACTGGATGCCCGTTTCAGCAAACAGCGCCGGCCAATCAACCTTCGACTGGAGATTTTCCACACCATGAGCCGTGCGCACATCGCGATAATGAAACGTTGGTTCGATAATTTTGTCGTTGGCGTCGAGGAGGACGTAGTCCAGCCCCCAGGAATCGGAGCTGATCGAGTGGACTGGGATTCCCAGCGCGCCTGCTTTGCGCAGTCCATTTTGCAACTCGTTCCAGAGAGCGTCGATGTCCCAGCAGAGTGAGCCGTTCACCTGCAGGGGCACGTTGGGAAATCGATGAACCTCTTCGAGGGCGATGTGGCCGCCCTCGATGCGCCCCAGCATCAAGCGCCCGCTCTCTGCCCCAAGGTCGCAGGCGAGGTAGTTCATTCGAGTTGCCGCCGGCGATGCGCCTCGTCCTTGCGGGTCGCGATGCGTTCGACCTCTTTCGCCGTCAGGAATTTTGGCCCGTCAATGGCCGCCGCGCCGACGAAAATCGCGGCAGCTTTTTCCGCCATCAGCGTACAGGCCAGCACTCCCTGCATGGTGGAGCCGGGCGCGATCGTTCCATGGTTCTCCAACAGGATCAGTTTCGGCACGGCGCCGGTCTCATCGCGTAATTGGGTCGTTCTCTTCGCGACCTCAAGCGCGAGCGGCAAACCCGGATCTGCATAGGGCACGAACACCGAACGCGCTCCGCAATAGACAACGTGATCCGGAAAGAGCCGATACTCGGCGAATTCCCGCGCGCGCGACGAACAGAGCACGCGGTTCACGCTGAGCGGATGACAGTGCGCAACGAACTGAACGCCGGGAAACGCGAGCAGAGCAGCGTGGAACATCGCTTCGAGGCTGGGTTTCTTTGAGTTCGAATCGACACGCGCAGCGAGGAGTTGTGTCTCGATCCATTCGTCCGTGGGATTGGTTTGCTCCAGGATCGCGAGCACGCGCGCGGTATCACACACAGTGATGTCGCGCTCGGTGAGCGTCGCCAGCGCGCAGCCACTCGCCTTGATCGCGAACTGCGTGTCGTTCAAGTTCGCCGAGATGTTTCCTTCGCCGAGGATCGCGAGGGTGCGGTCTTCCCGTCCAAGTTCACGCCCCAACTCGAGCAATTCCGCGATGCGAGTATCCATAAGCAAAAGATGATCGCAACCTGCCGCGGAAGACAAGTGACGTTAGCTCAACGCGAGGGCCCACGTGGCAACGATCAGCACGGCAAAAAGTCCGAGCGCGACATGATCGATCATCGGCCTCAAACGATCACGGCTGAGAGCCAGGCCGATGCCGAGCAGGACTCCGCTGCCGAATCCACCGACATGGGCAATGATATCGGTGCGCGGGTCGGGACTGAGGCCGAGCAACACAAGCAAGAGAAAGCCGCCGCAAAGAGCGCGAAGGATAATATCGCGCGCTGCGCCTCGCGTCAGTCCCACCGATTGCACGGTAATGGCGCCGAGCGCGCCCATCACGATCCCGGACGCACCGAGGCTTTGGTGCGTCTCTGGATAGACTATCAAGCCGGCCAGGTTGCCGCCGAGCCCCGCGAAATAAGAGGCGAGAAGCCCAAGCCCGGGCCCATACGCGCCCATGGCAAGACCGACGAGCACGAATCCGGTCGTGATGTTGATCGCCAGGTGCGCCACGTCACCATGCAACGTCATGGCCGTGAAGGGCCGCCACCACTCGCCCGCGTGCACGAGCCGGTTGTTCATGAGACCGGCCTGCTGCCATGCGTCGCCGCTTGCAGCGTTCGCGAAATAGATCACCAGCATTACGAGAGCCCACGCGAGAGCGCGCCAATCAAGGAGCAACCCGGCGGGCAATTCGCGCACCCACGTGCTGTGCTTGTTTTCGACGTGGTATTGGCGCAGCGCCTGCACCGCTCGGGCGTAATCGTTCGAGGGCACGCTGAGTTGCCACCGTTCCGATTCCGGCACGCGCTCGATGGTGCTCTCGATGCCCTGGCTCACGAGAACAAGGCTCCAGTCCATCGCCTGGCGCTCGGACTTCACCGGAATAACGCCCGTTTGTTGCACGGTGAAGATGTAGCACCGAGCGGCTGCCCGAGCAAAGAACACCGTGATTCCGACTTTGCGTCGCGCCGGCTTTGCTGCTCAATTCTGCGCGCATGCCCGACGTGCCGAAAACGATGCAGGCGGTTGTTTACCGCGGGGTCAATGACCTGCGGGTGGAAACGCTGCCTGTCCCGCGCATCACGGCGAGAGACATCCTGGTAAGGATCGCGGTTTGCGGTGTGTGTCCCACGGACATCAAAAAGATTCATTACGGAATAGTGCCGCCGCCGCGCGTGTTCGGGCACGAAACCTCCGGGACCA
>Ga0105340_1000468_pt1 | contig 19594 bp, 18 predicted proteins | sample EasRivMeERMLT700_FD_89676 | JGI IMG/M metagenome (GOLD analysis project Ga0105340, IMG submission 89676) | Soil microbial communities from meander-bound floodplain in the East River, Colorado, USA - East River MetaG ERMLT700 | ecosystem: Environmental > Terrestrial > Soil > Floodplain | place...
AAGTGCACTATGCGAAACTCTACTCCCCGTCATTCACTGTTGGTTCTCATATGCGTTGTTGCCGTCGCCGCAACCTGCATAGCCCTCTTTCGCGGGCGGACGAGTCTACAACGCGAGCGCTTGGTCGGCGAAGAGCAGGTATTCTATGACTACGCAGTCAAGGCAGGCAAGGACATGGCCGGTGGATCGCTCGAGGCGATGCTGCTGCGCCGAATTGGCGTCAAACGGATCACTCTCGTGGCTCTGGGATACCCTGGTAAGACTTGCGGCGAGGAGCCATTTGTGACGTCAACTTCATTCGAAGCAGTCGTAGTCGGCTACACCGCTCACGGGTTCCCGTACACAGCATTCAAGATCTCCTGTACCGGCGCGGCGAGATTGCCGCTTTTCGAGTGGTGGTAGACCGATTCGAATATTCCAGAAGAGCTGGCCGGGGCAGAGCTGCTGGTCGCAAAACTGGTCTGTTACAGCTCCTGCGCGGCGGTGGAGACCTGCGTTTAGAGTGTGGCACCGGTCCGGAAGAACGATGCGCAGCGCGCCTTCCTTGCTATCAATCTGCTAACGTTTCAAACGGGAAAAGCCCCCCAAAGGACCCGAAGAAGCCCCATATGCCGGCAGCCGGCGGCGCTGGTAACCCGTTCAGCAACGCAGGAATCGTCTGCGCCAACGTGGGCATCGGCGGATGGGATCGGTTTGGTCAATCGAAATTCCTGCATCATCAGGGACGCTGACAGCTAGTCAGCGACCATACCATTGGCTCCGAAACCGGGCGTCCCGGGACCGGCGCAGTAGCGCTGCAGCTAGAAGCGACCAGCAGCCGCTGCTCCCCAGATCGTCGAAGAGCACTCCGCGACGTTTGTTGAGCAGATGCCGGAGGAGGCCGATCGATGTTCGAATCCGACGGCCTGAACCACCGGACCACCGAAGGACCTGAAACTCACCCTGATGGTCCGGCAACTGGACAAATCGGCTCAGCGGGTTCATCATCAAAATCAACAGAGGGGTGGCTGGACTTCCTAATACACCGGGCGCTCGGGCCGCCTCTAGTGCAAGCGCGTATGACACGCGCCTGTACTCGGCACAGATGTAGTTGATCGTGACACACGAATTGGAGTGAACCAAATGTCAATCAACGTCTGTCGCCTCAAGACTCTGCCGCTTGACAAGGCTTTCGATGCCGAGCGACGCGCCATCGAACTGAATCCCGCGAACCGCGCTGATGCGCGTCGCGTCGTTCGGACACCTATCGGGCGCCGGGGCGGCCCGCGCCGCATCGCCGTCGTGATCGCCCGCAAATGGCCCGCGACGGGTGTTCGTTTGAGCGTCTCTTTCCTTGACAATCCACATCGAACCCTGCGCAGCCGCATCCTCTCGCATATGAATGCCTGGGGAGACTACGCGAACGTCCGCTTCAGCGAGACGAGCGGCGTTGGCGAGGTGCGAATCGCGCGGCTCGATGCGCCGGAGGACATGGCCGGTTACTGGTCGTATCTTGGCACGGAGATTCTCGACGCCCCGGAGGGTAGGCCCACCCTCAATCTCGAAGGGTTCACGATGCGCACCTTGGAAGCCGACTTTCGCCGCGTAGTGCGGCATGAAGCGGGTCACACGCTCGGCTTCGATCACGAGCACATGCGCAGCGACATCGTCATGAGGATCGATCGCAAGAAGGTTTTCGCCTACTTCGATCGCAAATACGGCTGGCCGCCCGAGGAAGTCGAAGCGCAGGTATTGACGCCCCTAGAGGACAAGTCCTTAATGGGCACAAAGGCCAGCGATCCCGTCTCGATAATGTGTTATCAGCTACCCGCGAGTGTCATGAGGAATCGCAAAGCGGTTCTGGGCGGAGCTGACATCAACGCTCGCGACGGTGCGTTTGCGGGAGAGCTCTACCCCAAGGTCGCGAAGCGAGCCAGCCTTGACCCTGGAAAGCCGATCCTTTCCTTGCCTACGCTCGTCGTCGCAACTGGTCGTCAGGATGACCACTCCGAGCAGTTCGAGCTCACGATCATGGATGATTTCAACGCCGGCACGCGGCGCAAGAGTGGCTATGGCAAGACGCCGAAGTACGCCCAAATGTTCGCGACCTACCGAGGTGCGCGCGTGACCGCCTCGCTGCAGCTGCGCGCTGAAAAGGGCGAGCCGAAAACCGGATTCGGTGACATCATCCAGATGCACGAGCGCATCAAAGCGTACACCAATCGTAGTGGCGGCTCCTTGCCGGATGACCAGGCAATGTTGCAGTTCGGCACGCAGCTCTTCAACACATTACTGCAGGGCGATGTGCGACGTCTGTATGACGAAGCGCGAACGCTCCAGAAGCGCCAGCTTGAAGTGGTCTTCACCTCAATGATTCCCTGGATTGGCGAGAAGCCATGGGAGTTCGCATATGATGCCGGACGGCAGAGCTTCCTCGCAACGGAAGACGTACGGTTTATCCGCAACGTCTTGACCAACATTCCTGCAGATTCGGTCATCCGGCCGAACGGGCCGCTACGCATCCTCATTGCGTCCGCCCAGCCGGTGGGTTTCGGGCATTTGTCGATCCAGCAGGAGGAGGTCGTAATTCGTCGCGGCTTTCAATCGCTCGTCGACGCCCATCTCGTGACTATCGAGACGCTTCCTCGCGCCACGCCCAGACAACTGCACGACAAGCTGGCGACAGCTTCGTTCCAGATCGTGCACTTCATCGGCCATGGGGTCTATGACGACGAGCGCCAGGAGGGCTGTCTGATTTTCGTCAACGAACTCGGTGGTGAGCAATATGTGGGCCAACGCTCCTTGCGTGAGATTTTCTGCAATCGCGGACTCAGCCTTGTATTCTTGAATGCGTGCGAGACTGGGCGCGGCGGACGCGCTGACTTCAACAAAGGCGTCGCCCAGTCCCTGGTCGCACATGGACTGCCAGCGCTCGTAGCCAACCAGTACAGCGTGCTGGACGCATCGGCAACCTCCTTCGCGCAGCATTTCTACTGCTTGCTCGCGCAAGGGCTGTCGATCGGCCGCGCGGCACGCGAGGCGCGCATCGCCGTCAACTATTCCCTACAAGGCGAACCGATCGACTGGGCCGTGCCGGTCGTCTACGCACGCGAGGGCTCAATGACGTTGTGCGATCTGCCGCCTGCCGACGCCCGGGCCGCCGCGCCGGCCCCCGCTATAAGGTCTTCGATGCGACGAGCCACTGAGCGCCATGCGGTGCGAGTGGGAGTCTGGGACATGGACAACGCGTTCCCAACGCTGGAGCGCACACTGGCGCAGCTGACAAGCGCTCAGTCGGAATTCGGATTCGAACTTGCAGACTTGTCCGTCCCTCTTGATGTCTGGTATCGCGAGCAAGGCGACAGGGAGACATACCTGCATGCGACCAAGCTGGCGCATCGTCTGCGCTGGGCACCGGTGGAGCTTGGAGTGCACGTCCTCGCTTGCTTCACACGACACTGGATGCGGAGTGAGAAGACGTTGAATATCTATGGATGGTGGCCCGCTGATCGCGAACCCTCGATTATCATCTACTCGGTGGCAGGATTTCCGGAGCTGAAGCCTGAGGGCGCAGCCACCGATCGATTTATCGCAAACGAGCTCGTAGGGGGTCTTTCCGGCTTCTTCGCTGAGCTTGGCACGCACCCACGTCGCAACGGCGGCTGCCCTCTGTACTTCAACAAGGAGCGCGATTTCCAGCACCTCATCCACCCACAAAGGTTCGACGCCGGCTGCCGGCGCAAGCTCCAGATCAAGATTGGACCACAACTCAAGGCACTTGATACCCTGCTCCAAGTATTCGTGTAGCACGAGGGAGAGTGAACGATGCCGGCAAAGAGGCGTACAACGAAGGCGCGTCGAAGCGCACGGGCCCAGACGGAATTGAATCCTGCAATAAAGAGCGGTCGCGATACGGCGAGTGACGTACTCGCCTTTCGTGCACGCCAGCGCCGTCAACGACGGACCAACGCGCGCCGAATGGAGCCCGAGTTACGGCGGCATGCGCCGTCAAGCCGCCCGCTAACGCGCATCGCGCGCGAGTTGCGCAGGGCGCCGCTCGCCGCGGGCGTACTCGTCGCGGAAGGCGACTCGTGGTTCGACTATCCGCTCAACGACGTGCTTCGGATTCTCGAGGATGATCACCTCTATGACGTTGAGTCCGTCGCGCACAAGGGCGATCGCGTGGAGGACATGGCATATTCGAAAGGTCAGTATGAAGCGTTCGCGCGCCGCCTTGAGAAGCTGCTGCGTGACGGCAAGATGCCGAAGGCCGTGTTGCTGTCGGGCGGCGGCAACGACATCGCCGGCGATGAGCTCGCGATCCTGCTCAACCATGCGACCTCGGCGCTGCCGACGCTGAATGAAGACGTCGTGCGCGGCGTAATCGACGTACGGCTGCGCGCCGCCTACGCCAGCATCATCAGCGGTGTCACCGCGATCGCATCGGAATACCTCGGTGCACCGCTCCCCATTATCACTCATGGCTACGCCTATCAGTGCCGGACGGCCGGGGTGTTCTTGGCGGCTGGTGGTTTTTGCCGGGCCCGTGGCTCAGACCCAGTTTCGAGAAAAAGGGCCACGTGAACGTGCAGGCCAACACCGGTGTGCTCGAGGAGTTGATCGACCGGTTCAACACGATGCTCGCGTCCGTGAGTGCCGATCCCCGTTTCGCTCACGTACACTATCTCGATCTTCGACCCACGCTATGGAACGATGCCCGTTACAAGCAGCATTGGGCCAATGAGCTGCACCCCAACGAACGGAGATTCAAGCTGGTGACGGCAGCGTTTGCCAACCTGATCGCACGGCTATGAGGTTCTCGTCGGCTGCTCGGCTCAGGCGCTGAGCCGGCTACCTCAGTACGAGTTGCGAGACATATTGATCGGCGTCGGCCGCGATTTTCGCGCGAACCTGCTCGCGCCGGAGCGCGTAGAAATCGGTGTTCAGCGTCATGCGCTGCGCCGCAGTCCAGAAGTGCACTTGTTGTCGCCCCCACTTGAAGAACAGGAAGCGCCGGCGCTCGTCGAGTGCGTGAAAATAAAAGGCCCCCAGAGCCATCGTGAGCGCACCGCTCTCTGCTCTCTGGACCGAGCCCAGCTGGAAGTTGCCGCTACTCTCAAGCGAGGCATGGAAGTCGAATAGCCTAATGGTCTTGTCGTCCTCCGCCAGACCCTCCAGCGCTTCGACGGACGCGCGCAGCACAGCAAGCTGATTCTGGGTGGCGATCGCAGTGATGACAGCGAGCGCGGCCTGATCCATCCTGAACTCGCCTTCGCGTTGCTCGAACTGGCTGAACACCAATTGCTCGCTTGCCCAACCAAGATTCTCCAGCACCTCCACGTATTTCTGATACCACAACGGCGTCTGCGTAAAGCGATCGGCGGCACCGCTTGCCGCTCGCGCAGCGAGCTGCACGGAGTACAAGACGTCCTGCTGCTCTTGTCCGCTGACACCAGCTACGAACGAGAGGAGACTGCCGGTGTTAATCGCCGCGCTCTCGCCGTGCGCCGCCGTCAGCCTCATGTGTTTCCGCGACGGCGTCTTGCGCGCTTGCTGCTTGTGCGCCGAGGGTCGACTGACGGGCGGCTTCAAAGTGAGCTCTTGCAAATACGCACTGACGCCCACGGGTACGACGCTGTGATCTGGCATCGTAGACCTCGGTGCGGTCCGACGCCCGGCGCCGGCGCGCCCCCTGGGACGCCGACCTGCGGAGGCCGCGCGTCGCGGCATGTTTAGTCGGCCATCCTCGTCGAACTCCGCACTCATGATGAAGTCCACCTCTTCCGCCGTATAGCCGGGATCCCAGTGCGTGTTCTCCGGTACATGACAGTGCCCGTAGTGGCCACTCTGCGTTTGCCAGATCACCGGGTTGCGCTTGTGGCGGCCAGGGTCGCGGCCGTTCTCGGCAGGCCGAGGCAATCCCGCCGGCCACTGCCGCGGGATCGCGTGCGTGGCTTCGATCCAGCGACACAAGCGCGCAACTTTCTCGACCGCGCGAGGGTCCTTAAGTAAGTGCGCAAACCCGATCAACTCGATCTGGATCGCGCCGTGACGGTTGGTCTGGACGCCGCCCACTTCGTTGCGCAACGCGCGTGCGCCCATCATAGTGTCGATATGCTGGTAGATCGTTGAGGCATCCACCGTAAAGTGGGGATCACAACGCTTGTCTCGATAAACGCTCATCGCGCCCTGGGTAGTGCTGCCCTCGGTCGTGTGGTGAACGATCCTGAATGGTCCGCCGAGGTGCGGGCCAGAGGGTCCCGTGATGGGGGTCCAGACGGCGAACGGACAAAGCGCCATATCACACCTCCTTGGCGGGTCTTCCGGCCCGGTCGTGGTCGACCTTTCGGACTCGAAGATCACCGTCTAAGCGCATGTCGATCTGCTGGGGCGCACCGGCTTCGATCTTCTCACACTTGAGGGCGAAGTGCTCAGTGATTGCTCTGATCAATGCATCTTGCGATCCCTGATCCTCCATCTGCCCCTCTCGTATAAAGGTGAACGGCTAACTAAGAAGTATGCTACATGGATAGCTCGTCGGCCCTTGCATGTGGTCACAAACTATTACGGTGAATTTGTGCCCGCATATGTATCAACCAAACCTGGACATGACTTGCCAGCTCCGCGCGGCCAGCGCGATGTCCAGCAGGTCCCGCTGGGTAACCGAGCACAGTCCAGATGCGTCTCGCCGCATAACGGACATAGCGTAACGCAAAGAGCCTTCGCCGCCACCAGCTCAGTGGGTGCCCGCACAGCCCCGCACACCGGCTGACCAAATCCGATCGTTCTCCCTGTTACCCGTTTTGCTACCGGATCAATCAGGAAACGGAAGGATTCGAGGGAACGAGCGGGAGGCCGGAGACTGGGCTCCAGAAGCCCTAACCTGATGAAAGGACTCACAATGAGCTACAGTGGCGGCAACTTCGGCTGCAAGGGGCGCAAATGGCCCGGTCTCTTGGAGACCGGTGCCCTTCATTGGTCGGACTGTCCGTGTTCTGTCCGAGAATGTGGTCCTACCCAGCCCACAAGAACCAAACTCGGCGGTCCCTAACCCATTGAATTTACGAGGCCCGTCGGCTTGACTTGGCTGGATTGAGCCACTGGAACGGGCTAATAACCCAAAGGTCGCGGGTTCAAATCCCGCCCCCAACCATTTCAGGCAGTTATGCGATTTGGGGCGGCCCGGACCGCCCCTTTTGCTTGCCGACTGCCCGGGTTCTGTCGGAGTTCGCCACCTGCACTTCTTGCGAGACCTGGCTCACAGGCAATCAGCGCCGTTGAAGACCGTTCAATCGCGGTGCCTCTCTCCTGGAGCCTTCCGACCACGATCGGTCGCACGATCTCACCCCAGTCGCTCTGGAGCTGTCGCCCCGGAGGGGTCTCGAACCGCACGGTCGCCCGGCTGGATCGCATCACGCGTTTGGGATGAATGTAGTTCTTGAGCACCGTGATGCCGCCCGTATACCCCAGGACTTGGATCTCGCGCAGGATCACCTGGGCGTTCCACACTCCCTCGTCCAAAAGGTCGTCGATCCGGGGCTTGTAGGGATCGAGCGCGCTTCCTCGCCGGCGACGCCCCCTGGTGGGTGGTCCGCCACGCTTGAGCGCTCGGCTCACCGTCTTCGGATGCACCCCCCAGCTCCCGACGATATCGCAGAGTAGACACCTCGTCTGGCCAGTGCTTGAATCACTTCGAAGTCCTCCTTGCCCAGCATCTGCACCTCCGTGTGGGTTGCTAGTCCACTCCGAACGTACAAATTGCCTGGCGCTTGGGGGACTTCTCAACCTGGCGGTCTCCGTACTTCTACCACCGGCGCTGACAGAATGGCCGGAGGCGCGCTAACTTCCTCGCTCGTGTAGGAATTGCTTGTGGTGATGCCGTAAGCTTCCCCAGGTCGTAGGCCATCTGAAAGTGGGTACGAGACGGTCGAAGAGATACAGACCGACTCGATGTGTTCCTCGTCCGCTACAAACCCTGCGTCCGCATCAGGGGGTGAACATGAACGGCCGAACGGCCTAGGCTTTCGATCGAAAGCTTGCCGTTGCAGAAGGAGATCGACGCCGCCAATCAGATCAAGGTGGCCTAGGAAAAGTACCGCTCGGGGCGAGTGTCCATACCGTCACTGTCCAGACTTAATCATTTCTTTACTTGACACACTCAGCCTTCGGTTCTAGCTTTGACGATGGTCCCCAAGGCACTGCTGAGTCAGACAGGAGGTCCGAAATGAAGACTCTTTCTTGCTTTGGATCAACGATTCGCCGGATACTCTTGGCGAGTGCGTTGGGCGCAGCTACCCTCACGATTCCGACAGCGGTCCCGGCAGATCCTTGCTCCCCAATGATTGAGGTCATATCACTCAACTACGCCCCACAAGTGGGGGAGATCATCGTACCCACGAGCGTGTCGCCAGGTGACCAAGAGTACTGCGATCGCAATTGGAATTGCCAATTAGGCGCAATTGCTTTCGCTGATGACAACAACTGTGGATTACTGGGAAACCCAATAGCCACGGGAATCGTGTTGTGGTCAGCTGGTGACATCTGCAGTTGTGGGACTGGAAGCGGAGAGTGTCGCTTCACAGTGTGCCAAGTGGACAACTGTGAACACCCGGCTTACAGGCGAGTCATTTTAACTCCGTGTGAGTAGTAGACAAGACAGCAACCTCAGAAGTCGCAACCCAAGTCTTCCGCATGGAGCAGGGCCCCGGGGTTAGCGCCCACCGGGCCTTTTTAATGATCTCATGGCATGATCAGCGTAAACTCCAGGATTAGGTTCGCTCAGGTTTGAAGAGCCGGAAGGGCGGTCCATGCGATTTTTTGGGGCAAATCTCGCCCATGGCCGCCGCTAGAGTTATATACTGCCTAGTCTGGAGCTAATGGATCATCGTCATGAATCGAGATAGGAGAGCATGCTCCTCGCATACATGAGCACTATGGTCCAGAATCGCACCCTCGACTTCAGAGCTCACTCGATTCGGATAAGGGTTTCTAGGCCCGGGAAGCACATCGATCAGCCCCTCGAAGCCATAGAGCTGATAGTTCCGTCGGATCTCGTAGAACTGCTGGCGGAAGTAGCCCATCGTGCGGCACGCCCTGCTGACGTTCCGCGACTCACCGGTCGACATTGCTCGTGCTCGTCTCCAAAATGTCTCCAAGAGCGGAGGAGCGGAGCGTTCTGGGCAGGAGTCCGCTGGACTCCAGAGCTTAGAGGGTATGGACATGCCTGTGAATTACTAATAGCTCGCTCCGGACAAGGTCAGACAAAGCAGAGAAGGCATTCCGTGACACACTCCGCAGTGGGGGAGATGAGGTACCACCCAACGGGATCAAGACATCCGCACCAGGTATCCCCGTCTGCCGGCGCACGCCCATCCTCCAGGCGCCTTATGGGTGCGAAGCGTTGGGTCGTTCTTGGAGCGGCGGAACTCCTTGCTGCAAAACGGACAGGCAAAGACGTAAGTAGATCCTAATGAGTGCCTTCTCCTTCTCGAGGGTGCACCAAGTGAGTGCACTGAAAATGGATTCGCGCGTCGTACAGGAGATGCGGTCGGTAAGATCGGGGCAAATCCGCCGGACGTAAATTCAACCTGATAGAGTGGGGTGAATGGTGTATCTGTGGGGCGAACGCCGATGATCTTAGCTGTAATAAATGCCTTGATAGGAACTGTCGATCCGACTTCTCGGGCATAAAGAAGGAGATTGCCGGTCGACGCTTGGCGGAGAGAGTATGGTTCCACAAGACGTTCTTTGCCATCATAGGTAAAACGAACCAGTAGTCGGTTCGCACCGGCAAAGCGAATTGCTTCAAGCCCTACGCCCCCACCCCAATACTGAATTCCAGCGGGCGCGACCCGTGTTTCCAATGTTCCCATTGGCGCAGGTGGCAAAGCAGGCCGCGCAACCCCGACTGGAAGATCGATCCACTGGAGAACCCTATCGATTTCTGAGAGCAGGCTATCAACCGGCGGGAGTTGCGGAAGCTGATGCCCGAGCATGTTCTTCCATTCCGATCGCAATTCATCTGTTTTCCGGATATGCGCCACAAGGATAGCGGATGCGGGCGGTGCAACACTTTTTGCCTGGCACTTTTGGATGAACAACTCCCGAGTGCGTGATAAGTCGATGTTGGTCGCTTGATTATTCACAACATAGACGACGTCATAGAGATCGCGCGGGCGCGTTCGCTCGAAGAGCGCTCGGGTCTTCTCGGCGAGAAGTTCTTCCAGCCCATACGCGTGGATGCTTGCAGGCTCTGGAAGTGTGTCGGGATAGGGATGAAAGATGGGTACCTCTTTCGGCTCACCAAGAACTGGTTCGTGGGAAGTTAGATCAAAGAGAATCCGCGGCACGCCCGGGAAAGCCAAGGGGCCACGATATCCGAGACGCGCTCTGAAAGTCGGGCGCCCCTGTTTATCCCGTCTGTCATCCACCTGCATTGCGTCTTCCGGGATCTCAATGCCGCTTTCGGACGATACGTTCCGGGCAATGTCCCTAAGAATGGTGAGAATCTCGTCTCGCGTGTAAGGAGCGTCCGGTGTCAGGGTGAAGTCCAAGTCCCCGGAAAAGCGATACGTTTCAAAGTAGCACTTCTTCAGACACGTGCCACCCTTGAATACCCAGGTGCTTGCGACCATCGGATGGCGGCCGAGTCCCCACAGCAACCATCCGAGAACATAATCTTTCTCAACAATCTCAGGTCGTAATTGCCATTCCCCAGAGCGATCGAGAATGTCCTGCTTTCTGATCATGTGTTGTTGTGCAAAGGGATGGAAACATTGATCCACAGCCCCCAGCGCTTCGAGAGCCGTCCCTTACTCTTGATCGAGGGATCGAGGCGAATGACGCCGGTGGAACGTCGAGCATGAGCGGCTTCAATAAGCCACGACTCTTCAGGGAAGAGTGTTTCGGCGAGGAAACCCAGACGCTTGATACCCGATGCGTGGCCGATGTGATCAAGAGTGTGAATGATCTTCGGGAAATCCTTCTTCGGCTCAGTGACATATGAATGGAGAATATCAATCAGGTGTCGAATGCCACCGATCCACGTAGGGTCAACAAGAGCATCGGCGATGGTTCGCTCACGATCTGCGATGGGAACTCGCACGTCTCCACGCCAGACAGTGCTGTTCTTCAAGAGACGCTCTTGGCGTACGCGGACGAGATGAAACTCTGCGCGCAGGAATGTTTGGGATCGCTCTCGGATGTTCGCTGAGGTGACGACGAATGTCGATCGAAAGAGTTGCTCGGTCAGGCCCCAGTGTTCAGCGGCGCTCCAGCCACCGATGTAGCATGGTTCGAAGAGACGAAAAGCAAGTACCCACGGATCTGGGGCAACTGCGGGTTCGTTGCCAGACTCGAGAGGCAGAACATAGTAGAAGCCCCGGCGCACGCGCGTAAGCCAACCCCGGCGAGCGAGTGCGGCAAGGCGTGCTGACGCAGCCCTACGTTCAAGACCGAGAAGAGAGGCAGCCTCGTGAACGGTAACAACACCGCCAACCGCCTTCCGGGAAAGCTTCGAAAGGACAGCCTTTACGGATGGCTCGCGGCTTAACTCATTGTCTTTGAGACGTTTCGTAGCCATGGGTATAGTCTAGATGTAATAGGCGCGCTTGAGGAATGTTATCTACATCTAGAGTATACCCCTGGAATCGATTGGGTCAAGCCCACTTATGGCACCTTCGCGGGGCCCCTAACCGGCATGGACTGGCAGACCGGCCAGACCGTGCATCGCGCGATCTTCGGCTGGGACCACCTCGGCAACGGGGCGTACGCGCTGATCCAGTTCTTTCCGAACGGCGACCCGCCATGGAAGAGCATCGGCGGGCCGCCGGTGAAGCTCGACTCCAAGTGATTGGGTTTTCCATGGCCGCGCGCCGCAATGATCACTCCGGCCATTTACACGAAGAGTTGACAGCTCCTCTTTTTCACCTTGACAGAACGAGTCTGCCCCGATACTTAACGCTTCGGGGGGAAGGAACCATGCGACGTTGCGGTGGACTATCCTATGAGCCCACCATTCATACGTGTTGTAGGGTTTCCACTTGCCCGCCAGCTTTGAAGGCCGCCCTCGATCTCCGCCCCAACCCACTCCTCTTTCAGGGAACAAGGAGAATAGCATGCGCCAAGGAACCCATTCTTGCGCTCTCGCTTTCGCACTTCTATGTTCCATCCTTCACGGTCGTCATTCCCACGCTGAGGAATCAAGAGTCCTATTAGAGGGGAAATTTGACCCGCAATTGCTTCGCGATAACGTTTCAGTCCTCGTAGATGGAGGCATTCGCGGAGCAGTCTATGCCCACGCTGAATGGACCATTGGGGCGCGAAACCAGAATGCACAGCCCTTTTGTAGTCCTTGCTCAGATCCGAATACGAATCCTTGGGTCGAACACTTGGAGTGCTTTCTGAGCCTCCCTCGAGTAACCAGCGCCAGATATGATTGGCAGAATTATATTCGCTTTGTGATTGGTCGAGCCAATGGTGATTGTCTTCCATGGTGGGAAAACGACATCGCTTGGGGATATAGCTACCGTCCACGGCTGCCTAATACGTTAGGCGCGAGAGAAAAGCCCGAGTCTCTACTGGAGTACGTCGGCCGCTATGCAGGGGCTGCGCGACGCAATGGGCTTAAGGGAGTTATTATCGATATGGAAACAACCAACGGCCTCGTCTCAAGTGTCAGCCACCCAAGTCCCGATAGCTCCGATTGCACTGGCTGCATAGCAAGATGCGATCGAAACCTTCCGAGTGGCCAGGATTCCGCATTGGCCGAATGGTGGTCTGGTGACTTGCTGTTTGCAAGTACGCAGGCTGACCCGTGCAATCCTTACGGCAATTCTCAGGTTCCACCTTTCGTGTCTCCCCTGCGGGAGACTCTGAGACATCGAGGGCGTCAATTCGCTAGAGTTTTGACGGATTCTTTTCCCGGACTAGACATTCTCCTTCTGCCTGAACTTGCCTCCGATGCCGCGAGTACTTGTTCCACACCGTGCACGCAAGAGGTTATGAGACGACCGCTCTGGCTAAACTTCTTCGAGGGCCTTGTAGAAGGTAAGGCAGTCGAGTCCCTGCCAATCGGGCGTATTGTTGTCCTTATCGAAGGCACCTACCGATCCGGAGTGGGAACGGGACCCACCCTTCGCCGGCACATCGATGACATAACCAGCAAAATACGGCAGTGCATGACATTACGAACTACCGACCAAGGCATTGATCTCAATACCTTCTTTGCGTTGGCTTTGGATGGATGGTATGTCGGTTGCGGCGTTGGCGCCTTGGCAGGCGATCCAGTTAATCAATCATTCTGTCCAGGTGGAAACTCTGATCTCAGCGACAGCTTCTGCCAGATCACTATGGCGTGCTCGACATCGACATCCGGCGCACAATGGCCAACACGAGGCAGTCTCAGAAGACAAGGAACCTTGGGAATTTCAAGAGGTGCCACTAACTTCGTCCCCTGGGATGTCGCCGAGCGAGAAGTGGCGCAGCAGCTCTTCGATCTTTCATCCATATCACGAACACAATACATCTTTAGCAATATGGAAGGCTCGTGGGAGGATCCGACTCCGGCTGCCACCCGCTACACCTATCCGCAGACAAACACCCAACCTGAAGATCTGGCATGCTATGGCGCGCCCATCTCCAACTTTCCCGGAATGTATCCTACGTATCAATACCTCGATGTTGGCCGTCCTAACCCTATGCGACGGGGTTTCCCCTGCTACCGTGATGCGCGATCTGTGTGCAAAGACACTGCACTCATTGATTTTTTGCAAGTACTCCGCGGCACGCGACCACTGCCGTCATCCAATCCTGGGAACGGATCATTCAAGCTCACGAATCCCTCCTTCGAGGGTACCACTTACTTCACCAAGCATGACTCACTATCAACGCCAGGGCAATGCGAATGGAAGCCCGGCAGCATGCATCCATTAGATAGGCTCGTTAGCAATCCGACTGCATTCTGTGGCGCCCGGTTGCCGATCGGATGGCAAGTATCCCAGAACAACAGCGATTCGGGATGTCAATTCTCAGACTCGGGTATATTCTCCTACGTCAATCCGGAAGAGGGGAACTATCGCCGCAACACCGACTATTGCCCTTCGCTTGGTAGTGCAACTCACGATACTCTGGCCTGCCTTTTTCCAAACAATCACGCGATTCAGATCCACATTTCGGGCCAGGGACAGCCGTGCGCGCCTTGTGCGTCGTGTCGTGGGCGCCTGTACCAGACAGTGTCTCTCGAGCCAGGAACATGGGAACTTGGCGCGATGCTACGAAGTGATCCCACTCCTAACGTCGACGGAAACCCCACCGGGCAGCTAGGGATCAGGTTCTTCTGCGAGGCGACCGGAGGACCAGAGCAATGGGCCTCGCCCAGTTTTACTGATTACGTCACCGCTCCCAACGCACCTCACTTACACCCTGAGGATCCGTCACCATATATACCGTGGTATAATAACCTCGTGAAAGGATGGTACTATGAGGGCGAACGCTTTCATGTCTTACAAGCAGGCACATACCGCGTGGGTGTTGAAACGGAGAAAACTAATGGGGAATATTTACGGCTGGACGACTTCATGCTTCAAAAGCAGGGAGCAAGCCTTCGAAACCCGCAGCTCGACTATGTTCGGAAACTCCCAACCGACCCCGCCTCCAACCCTACTTGGCTGCCCATGTACTGGCGCAGAAGGATCCTCGTTGCAAAGCCAGCGCAAGACACTACCCTTAGTACGTATATGTGGCCTTACACCCGGACCGACGGAGGATGCAACGATGCGTGTATCGCTCCATGCACCAATGAAGGCTGCCTAGGGAAACACGGTCCTGTCGCCCTCGAGCTGGCCATTCCTGGACCATCGTCCGGTTATCGAGAGTCCGAGATCTACCAAGACCTTTTCTTTGATGCTGCTATGGTCGGCAAGAGCTATACACTATCCGCCTTTACCCGATTGAGTCCGATTCACCAGGGAGACGCATTCGTCGATGTTACGGCGCGGATATACAACGGAGGCAACCTTATAAGCGAGACCCAAAGCCCTGTAACCCCCAGCAACGCCTGGCTGCAAGTAACTACCACTGTCATAATATCAACAGCCGGGCTCTACCGCTTTGCCATCTTTTTCGCTGGAGAGGGGACCGATCGAATCCTCGTCGATTCGATGGAGCTGGCGCAGCCGGTTGATCAGACGCCACCCGTCGTAGCGAGCTTTGTTACTGCTGCGCCGGATTCTTTAGTGCCCGGTCGCGCAGTTACACTTAGGTGGACAACGGATCCCGATGCCGTCGATGGCATCGTCTACTTCCGAAAGACAGGGGAGAGCACTTGGCGGCCGACGAACGCACGTCGCGCTACGACTACATCGGCGCGCTGGACGGTCCCCTTCCATTATTCAGCAATTGGGACACCGGTGCAGCTCAAGGTCTGGGCCATGGACCAGGCTCACAATCGAGGATCCGGCGAGGTTTCGTACACGATCATGCCGGGAGCATTTCATGCGGAATTCACTCGAGTTAGGCAGAGGCCAGGTCCCTTCGTCGTGGAGGATATTACCGGAGATGGCCTGCAGGACTTGGTAACGGCCTCTTCAAACTGGAGCGAACCGAATCCCCGCGAGTTTACACTGGATGATGCACCTTATGATTCCATTTTCGTTGCTCCCTATTACCCGGGTTCGCAGCGCTTCGGAAGCGCGTTGGATACGGAAGTGGATTGGACACTGGCAAGGCTTAACAGCTCCGAACGTCATGAGCGGCTGGTAGATATTGTCGGCGGTGAGTTCAATGGGACAGGCGCCGATGGTTATCTATACTTAACTGAGCGCCGAATTGAGGGAAACCAAAAGGCGTGGTTGAAGATTCGGGTCCCTACCAGAGCGTGTGATGCGATTGCAGATACACTCAGCCGGCCCGGCCTCGGAGGCGTTTGGTATCGTTCCCGCGCCCTGGCGCGTGGACGTTTGCTTAGCACGGCCGCCGACAGCGATGATTACGCTGTGCTAGGAATGGCTAATGACACGATCCGAGTGATCACTGCCGTGGTCGCACCAACACTATCTGGATGCAATACAGTCGCAACTGATGGGCCATTTACCACTGGTGGATTTCTTCCCGAGCCGCGAGGCATCTGCATTGGGGAGTTTTCGGGGAGCACGACGTATGGCGATGTTGTAACAATCACTCGTTTCACGCAAGGCGCCATTTCGCGAGCTAAGCTTCACGTGTTCCCGGGCAAGAAGAGTGGCGGTTTCAGCATCCCGCTCTCAGCGCCGGCAGATTCGTTTTGCATTGGGGATTCTGGCGCGCCCGGCGGATGCATTCCAAACAGAACCACTAGTCATATCGATGGTGGGATGATTGTTTCCTCGGAAAGCCTGATCCCAAACAATCCGGTGGGACAGCATGAAATGGCCATCGCAGTCTCACAGTCTGGCGGAGACGAGGTGTGGATTGCACCGGGAGTCAAGTTCAATCATGCCAGCGCCATTACAATAACCTTGAGCAATCGTCGGATTGTTGGTCTGGGCGTCGGAGATCTAAGTGACAACTGCAGTTCGCCTGATGGTAAGTCGGATCTCATCCTCGCGGTGCTAGACCCCGTGGACGGACTCGCCATCTACCAGTATATCAATAACGCACCAAATGGATTCAAGCCGCCTATTATCACGTACATAGGTGATGGCCTAAATAGTGGTCACGCAATCCCGGCAGTAGGTGGAAAGATACTGGCGGAAGACATTACTGGTGACGGTAGACCAGAGATAGTATTGTCGTTTGAACGAACGATTGGGACCATGCAATATGTGCTCCTCCGGCCCTTGGGATGTGATGGTGGCACTTGATGGATTAGATATGGAGTGCTCTCCGAACGTAGGACCACAGATTATGACGGAGTCCAGAAGCGGTTGTGGCTTGATTAGTTGGATTGATCTGGATGCCAAATGGTTGCGAAGATGATCAATGAGTCACTCACGGAGGAGATATTGTCAGTTATCGTTTGAGTGTGAACAACTCGGAAGAGATCTGATCGTGCCTCAAATGGCCGTGGATGAACAGTGGCGACGTAGGAAGGATGAACCTTCGAGACGTATTCCACGATGCTCTTTCCGGCTCGCTTGAAACGTATGGCCTCGGGCGATATCAGTCCCACCATGTCGACCACCGGGCGACGACAGGTGTACGCGATTGCCCCAATGTCATCGAGTGCCAAGAGGGCATCCCGCGGAGTATTGTGATCCAGCCACTCACCAGTGGTTACGTGCAAACCATTGATGTTATCGACTTGGCGGCCGTACCGCGATGCGGCGACGTAGGTGAGGGCAGCCTGAGATAGAACGCAAATCGTAAAGACGGAAAGCATGAAGGCTCGAGTTCGTCGGGTGCTGAGCATGAGAGCCAGGGCCCCCACGATCACGCACAAAAGAAACAGTGCCGGTTGAGCAAAGTGATCAAGGGCACGTACGTACTCCTGCGCGGAGACCGAGTGAGTCCACTTAAGAATCAGAGGCTTCAGTGGTGGTAACCATGCGGCCTTACTGAGAGCGGCTAACGCTAACAAGATAGCTCCAGTCCCGCCCGCCAGGCGCAGTTGCCTGATAAGTAGGGCGATTCCCCTAGATTGCGCCTGGAAGAGTCGCCCAGCTGCTACGAAGCCAATAGCGCCTAGGCAGCAGTAGAAGACCAATAGATGTGTGATGTATCGATACGCCAGCATGGCACCCGGTTCGACTACTGCCATCGCGAGAGGACAAAGGAGGAATGCGACGGGGATGAATCTGGTGGGAGAGATTCTGACAGTGCCGTGATCTAAGTGGGCGCCACGTGGGTCTTCGTTCCAGAGTACCTTGAGACCAAGGAGTGCAAATGGAAAGAATATCGCGTTAGTGGCGATGAGTCGCATTAGATAGACGGGCAAGTGAAAGAGTGGTCCTCTGATGGCCGTTTTCAGAATCCGATGTGGATCTCCGCTGAGGACGGCAGAAACAGCGTTGTCCCCGCCAACCTTGGCGTTGAAGGTGTTCGGCATGGGGGTGCCCACGGTCTGCAGGTTGAAGATGATAGATGGCGATAGCACTAAGGCGAGGATCGCAATATGAGGTATGCTGCCTATCAGGATTCCCCTCAACTCATACCGTAGGGGACGACGAGTGAAACCATGAGTAGCTGAGGATAGGGCAGCGATAACAATCAAAACAAGACACTCCGGTCGTGCGAGAACAGCAAGAGCGAACAAACACGTGCTGCCAAGACGTTTCCACGGTGAGTCATCTGCGGCCAAAAATAGGGTTGTCGCAGCTATTGAGAGCACAACATACAAGGGCACTTCCATGCCGCCTGCGGCGCCCCAAGCATAGAAGCGGAGCAGTGCGACGAGGATGCCGGCGAGCAATGCAGACGTCATATCGCCGGTGATCTGCTGGACGAGGGCAATGGCGCATGCGATGCCGGCTAGGTAAAGGGCTGCGCCCAAGACTTTGGTTCCCCACACCATATTTCCGGATGCTGCATACGAGGCAGCCATAGCGAGCGTCCAAAGTGGCGCTGTCGAGCCGCCTATTGGTTCGCCAGGATTAAAGGAAAAGCCGTGGCCTTCCACGAGATTGCGCGCGAACACAGCGTGGATCCATGCGTCATCAATGGGGAATCCAGGGCGCGTAGCGTAGCGAACCTCGCTTGAGAGAAAGGTCGCCATGACAGCGAGTCCGAGAAGCAGCGCAATTAGGTAGGTCACAGAACGACGTTGATCGCGACGTGCGTTTGCGGGCGGCGTGCGCGGTGCACCGGTCACGTTCATCGTCCTGCGTCCTGAGCCTTCGATAGCACCTCGAGGACCCAGCCCACCGCGACGGGAACCATCACGGCGACCGCGAGCAGCCAGGCTGGCCTCGCGATTCTATGCTCGAGCAAGGCATGGCCGCCTGCCACAGCGAGCAAGGCGAACAGGGGGAGCGTGGGGTAGCGGAACCGCCATTCACCGAAGACGATCCACCCGAGCGCGACCAGCCACACCACAGCGGCGATGCCGAGGGTCCGAAGCTCGGCCGGCGCCACATACAATCCGAGGAGCGCGAGTGGCAGCATCAGGAGCCAGGGCCCCATGCTGGCGGCCGGCAGCACGAGCTTCCCCAACCGACCCCCTGACCGGGCGTAGTACCCCTCGCGCAGGCTATACGGGAATTGCTGTTCGAGCCCGAACATCCGAAGCGCGCCCAGCCATCCCTTGCGGATGAAGCGACCGGGGTTGGCCTTGATCCAGGCCAGCGCATATGCCGAGCCTTTGAAGTGACGCTCGACCGCCGGCAAGGTCTCCGGAACCGGAGGATTGTCGCCAAGGAAGATGCGCTTCCCCCCGCGCTGCGTTCCGTCGGCGAACGGATTGTTGCCGACGAGCAAGTTGTAACCCGTCCGGCTCGAGATCAGGATCGGACCGTTGGTGGCGAGATTGCGGACGGTCCAGGGCAGGATCGCGAGACAGCCCACCACGGCCAGTGCCACGGCCGGCTTCGGGCCGTGCAGTCGCCACACGGCCAGGGCGAATAACGGGATCCAGCCGGCGATTTTCTCGTGAGTCAGGCGCGCCCAGCCGAGAAAGAGCCCTGCGGTCACTCCCCCCAGGACC
>Ga0105340_1000472_pt1 | contig 19521 bp, 15 predicted proteins | sample EasRivMeERMLT700_FD_89676 | JGI IMG/M metagenome (GOLD analysis project Ga0105340, IMG submission 89676) | Soil microbial communities from meander-bound floodplain in the East River, Colorado, USA - East River MetaG ERMLT700 | ecosystem: Environmental > Terrestrial > Soil > Floodplain | place...
TGAACCACCGGCCCGGCATCACCGGCGGACGATGGACGCGGATCAACTCCGCCGACGCTGCCTTATGCTCGCGGCAGAGGTAACGCATGTACGATTCCGCCAGCGTCTTGCCGGAGTCGGACGGGCGATGTACCGGCCGATCGGTCGGCACTTCGTTGCCTGGCTTTTCGACGAGACGCAACACGCCGGGCTCCGTCATGTCAAGAAACTCAACTCGTCGCGCTTTTTGTCCCGCCGGCGCGATGCGTTCCGTCGCCGGCACCTGGACGGGTTGATCCTGCGCTAATCCGAATACCAGCACGCCCTGACGATGGCGAACCCAGAAGTTCGCCTTGTCGTCCGGCAGTTTGACCTTCTTGACGACGTGGCCCGATTCGTCCTTGAGTTCAATTTCTACGTGAACCGCGTTGAAGTCCGTCAGATTGCTGACAAAGTGATAGTTATTCGTCATACGTAGCGGCTTGCAATAAACGGGAAACATGAAGTCGCCGGCGATGGCCCGCGCAAACAACGGTCCGACCTGTTGATCGGCCCCAATCGGCGGCGGCGCCGGCCAGGGACCGCTGTTCGCCGCAAGGGCCAACATGCCGATGGCGACCACATGCCAGATCGCGAACACGCTGCCGCCCGTCTTGAGCCACAGGGGCAACGGGCGCGGACTATTTGACAACGACATTGATCGATTCCCGTCTTGTAATGGCGAGGTGAAGCTCAATTAAAGATACCGGCAAAGTTCACGAAGGTGAAATGGATTCGCCGGATTTCGCAGACTTCCCATGCTCCCGCGGCCGCTAAGGTCGCTGTCAGTCGCACAAGCCGCACGGAAATGCAAATCACGAAACCCCGAAATACGAAAACACGAAATGGAATAATTAGTGTGACGGCGCTTGCCGGCTTTCATTTCGTGTTTTCGTCTTTCGAGTTTTCGTGATTGAGTTCGGCGAAACTTCAAGAATCGAGATAATCCTTGAGATACTTGCCGCCCGAGAGCTTGCCGCTGCCCTTGGTTTTGCCGTTCTTGGAAGGCGACTCTTCGGCGGGTTGCGTATCGCCTTCGAGAAAGGCGACGTCGATCATTTGAGTGGAGACGCCCGGATCGAGGACGGCGGAGTCGCCGCCTTCCTCGAAGAGCCATTTGATCAGATCTTCCCGAAGTTCCTGCACCGGCTCGTTTTCGTCGCGGGCGATCTGGAACGAGAAGGAGAGATCGCCGACTTCGAGAACGTCGCCGTTCTGAACCTCGATTTGATTGGTGATGCGTTTTTGATTGAGATAAGTGCCGTTGGCGCTCTTCAAATCGCGCACCAGCACGCGCCCGCCCCACCGCGCCACCGCGCAATGACGCCGGCTGACGAGGCTGCTATGCGGACGAAGGTGGCACAACGGATCGCGGCCAATGACAAAAAGGGCGTCAGGTAGTGGTATTTCTCGGCCTTTTTGCTTCCCTGCGAGCACCATCAGACTAGCTTGCATTACCCAACCTCTTTTCCGGGGAACGATGGCGAAGGATTGTCACTGTGATGGATTGAAATAAATAAATGAGCGTATCACAGCACTAACCCCCCTCTAACAAACCACTTCAGAGGTCCAAGGTTTCGAAGTCTCCGTTAATTCCTCGTTACATCATCCCATTGCCGGCACAAATAGTGCCGAATGCACATTATTGTAGCAAACGGCGCCCGACGCATTATCGGCTCAACCGAAACTGGCCATCGCCGCGTCTTCGTCCGGGAAGATCTTGAAGATGCGATCCAGTTTCGTGATCGTGAACACCTCGTAAATCTGGGGAATCACGTGACACATCGCCAGTCGCCCCTGCAAGCCGGTCAGCTTCTTGTGCAGATTGATGAGCTTGCCGAGTGCGGCGCTCGAGAGATATTCGACGTTGCTGAAGTTCAACAGCAACTCGCGCTTACCGGAATCGTCAACCAGACTGAAAAGCTGCTCCGCAATCGCCTGAATGGTCGGCTCGTCGAGAATGCGTTTGTCGAGGAAATGGACGACAGTGACGCCGGCAACTTGCTCAACCTTCAGGCGCTGGATCTTGGACATTGGAGATACCTCTTGCTTTCATTCCATTCTAACACGGATCGTTCGCGAAAGATCAATCCTCACTTTATTTCGTCTGGAATTTCAGGCAAATCGTTCCAGCAAAACGACGGAGGTGTCGTCATGCCTGCCTGTACCGCCCGTGTAATCCGCCGTGGTCTGGAACAGGTAGTTGAGCGCCCCCTCAATATCTTTGTTCTTGGCCTCTTGAAGCGTCTTCATCAGGCCCTGGGTGCCGAAGGCCAGCTCGCTGTGCGCGCCACCCTGCGGCGGCAACGCATCGGTCAGGCCGTCCGAGTAGATTAGTATACGAGAGCCGGCCGGAATGGGCACGGTGGACGAGGTGTATTCCACATCGGGATAGATTCCGAGCGGCAAGCCGGTCTCGTTGTCGGTGCCGATCGGCTTTACCTCGTCGGTGATCATGTTGTGCATCAGCGCCAGCGGATGGCCGGCGGAGGTCCAGTGCATTTCGTGGTTGTTGGTGTCGATTGCGGTGTAGAAAAGCGTGATGAATCCGCCGCCGGATTGAACGATGGAGTTGTCGCACAGGCGTTGATTGATCTCGCCGACGAACTGGGCCGTCTCGCGATAACGGGCGCCGGTGAACATGCGAATGAGCGTGTGCATGGCCATGATCGACATGCATGCTTTCAAGCCGTGGCCCGAAGCGTCGCCGACCATGAGCGCCAGCTGGTTCTTGTCCGGAAGGAACAAGTCGTAGTAATCGCCCCCCGCCATTATAACCGGCATTTCCCCGACGACCTGCACCTGAGCGGGCTCGTACCGCGCGGTGATCGCATAGCCCGGCGGCGGCGTCAAGCCTTTCGGGATGATCGACTCTTGCATGCGCCGCACGCCGTCCATCTCGTCGCGCAACAGTGAGGCCAGTTTCTTCGCTTCTTCCGCCCGCGCCGCCGCCACGGCCGATTCGAGGCTCGTGAGCGCGAGGAAGATAAAATCGCCGTTATCGTCACGAACGATATAAAAGCGCAACCCGTGCGTCATGAAGCGCGGCAAGTTGAGCATTTCCGTCTGGCGGCAGCCGAGCACCACCGGCATGCCGGGCAGGGTTTCCTGCATCTTCATGTACAGACGATAGCCGTCATCGGGCGTCTTCGGAAACGTCATTGCCAAGAGCACGACGTCCCATCTGCCCTGGACGTTCTCGGCGGAAAACTCCTCGGCCGTCAAACAGATCTTGATTTCGTTTCCTTCGGCGCCCAAGTACAGGCCCATCAAATCGGCCTGTTCCGAGTTGTCCCAAGCTACGAGTATCCGCATTAATAGAACCCTCGAGCATCCACGGGCACGAAATGCGCCGCTTGAGCGAAGCGCCGTTTCTGGCTAATAAATCCTACCAAAAAAACTTCGCAAGGGAAGTGATGGTCCCGTGCTTTTCGTGAGAACGGTCAATTCACGTACGTCAAACTCGGCGAAAAAGTCCATTCAGCCCGGGCATGGCTCTAATGAGTAGAACGTGAGAAGACCGCGCGTCAGTTCATTCAACGCTCGGGCGCAAGTTGCGTTTTTTGAAAACGCGCCGCTTCGGGAATTTCGCGTACCTCGACACCAATGTAGTCATCACGCTCCGCGTGATGGAGTTGGGCGTAACTCACAGACGGATTCGATCGACTGCGAATGCTGCCCGACTCCATTACGCTTAGCGTGATGACTCCTTTGCGGCATTGGATGACGCCTTTGTCAGGCATTCCCGCCAATCTTCCGATCCTATTTTGAGCAACCAGATTCCTCTTGCATCCAAAAATGCCATCCATTAGAATCTCCTCAATTCCGTTGAGTCTTTTGGGTCTGGTAGAGCTGTCATGGCCGCGACACCCTTCGATATCCCCCCGTTGACTTTCCCTCATCCCAACATTCTCGATTTGCGAGCGATTTTCATGCGACCGCGTCAGCCTACCGTGGGCCTCGTTGAAGTTGCATGATCCCCCTGAAGGAGGCCCTCCGTGGCTATGAAGTTGTATGTCGGTAATCTGCCCTACAGCATGACCGACGCCGATCTGCAGGACCTGTTTGCCCAGCACGGGACGGTTCAATCCGTCCAAATCATCATCGACCGCGATACCGGCCGTTCGAAGGGCTTCGGTTTCGTGGAGATGGGCTCCGGTGACGAAGCCCAGGCAGCCATCGCGGCGCTGCACGATAAGGAGATCGGAGGCCGAAAGCTCACGGTCAATGAAGCTCGGCCTCGCGAAGAACGCGGCCCGCGCGGTGGTGGCGGCGGCGGCGGCGGCGGTGGTGGTCGGGGCGGCTACGGCGGCGGAGGCGGTGGCGGTCGCGGCGGACGCTACTAACGAAACATCCATCCCCCTTGCTTCCCCTCGCAAGGGGGATTTTTTTTGCCCACCCGCTTGCGTTTAGCGCTCGCGCGGCGCCTCGCGAGCGCTAAACGCAAGCGGCTAATGATGATGCCCGTGCCCATCCCCCGCCCGAAAGATCGGATCCTGCCGATTCCCACGCGCCGCCAAATACGCGACTAAATCCAAAATCTCCTCCCGCGTCAACTTGTCCAACAACCCCTTCGGCATCACCGACACCGGCGACTTTGCCTTCGCCTCGATGTTCGCCGTCGGGATCACGATCGGCTCCGCCTTGACGAGCGGGTTCTCGATCAGCTTGATCTGCTTCGGCGTCTCTTCCAGAATCAAGCCGGTGATCGTTTTGCCCGCTTTCGTCTCGATCACCCACGTCTGATACTTCTCGTTGATTTTCGCCGACGGCTCCGTGATGTCCTTCAAAATGTCGAGCGCCTTGAACTTTAATTCCAGCTTCGCCAGATCGGGCGCGAAGTCATTGCCTTCGCCGTCCATCTTGTGGCACGCGATGCAATTGGCGACCTTGAACATCGCCTTGCCGTTGCCGAAGTTGCGCCCAGGTTTCATCAACTCGACGTCGGACGCGAGGTCTTCGTACTTCCATTCCGTGCGCGGCCGGCGATCCTTGAGCTGCGGATCCTCAATCTTGAGCGGATTCTTCGCGAGATACGATTCGGGATTCGCAAGGTATTCATCAAGATTGTCCACGACGTAAAGCGCGCCGTGCATGCGCATCCAGTGGCCGGGATAGGTGCACACATAGGGGTAAACTCCTGGCGTCGCCGGCGCCGTCCAGCTGAGCTTCTGCGTGTCGCGCGGCTGGAGCAAGCCGCTTGCCAGCAGCACCTTGGGGGAATTCGGCACGAACGCCCGCGCCTGGAACGCCGGATCTTGTGCACTGGCCTCCGCGAACTTGCCGAGTTCCTCCATCGAGCCGGGTTTCGCGAAGACGATGTTGTGCGGCATCAAGTCAATGTTCTCGAAGATGAACTCGACCGCCTTGCCCTTCTCGACGACGATCACTTCCTTGTCGAACGCCATGCGCTCCGGCAACGTGCCGATGCGAATGACGCGCACGCCGAGCTGGCCGAGTTCGGCACGCACTTTCTTGGCGCGATCGGGAACTAGAAACGTCGTCAAGCGATCGGCGAATTCAAGTGCGTCGAGCGCGTCGGGCGCCGTGCGGTCCTTGACGGGAATCTTCTTGATGTGCGCGAGCATCACGTCCACGAGCGGCTCCGCGTGCGCTTTGGGCCAAAACTGCTTCGGAATGCGCTGCATGGCGCGAATCGCCGCACCGCGGTCGATGTCATCCTTGACGAACGCCGCGAGCTTCTCGAACGTCTTCTCCTCCTGGCCGCGAACCGAGGTGAGCGCGACCATCGCATCGCGGCGAATCAACACGGACGCTTCAATGCCGGAAGTGAACGTAAACGTCGCCTTCACCGTCGGCGCGGGTTGCTTGGTGTATTTCTGGATTTCATTTTGCCGCGCGTCGAGGATCTTGAGCGTGTAGCCGGACAGCCGGCTGCCGAGGTCGGAGTCGGTGCGGTTGTAGATGACAATCGATTCGATGGCGACTTCCTTGCCGAGGTCGAGCTCCCACCACGGATTCGAGCCGGTCTCCGGCGTGTGCGTCTGACCGCCGTCGCCGAAACTGCCGCTCTTGTTGCCGTCGATCGCCCGGCTCGCGTCGCCGCCGTGGGCCGTCGCGCTTTGTGTCGCCTTGCCCTGGCGCGCGACGTTCTTGCCATCGGAATAAACCTCGACCTCGGCGAGCGTCAACGTTTTCTTTTTACCGGGGATCTCGATGCGGACGTAACGTCCATAATGTGCCTTGCCAGGCGCACCCTTCGATTCGAGATGTTCGGGCAGCTTGGCCAGCAACGGCTCGATTTTCGGATAGAGACTCGCTCGCATGCCAACGTCGGACACCATCGGCAGCGCCGCGAGGAAGTCGCGCAGCGCGGGGACCGACTTGGTCGCCAAGGTCCACGCCTTGTCCGCGGAGCCATCGACGTTCATGAGCGAGACATAGCCGATCTGGCGAATCACCGGCTGCTTGGCGGTGGTCGCGAGCGTTTCGAGTTCGGCTCGCGCGACGGCGAGTTCCTTGGGGCCGCGCGTCGTCAACATGCGCACCAGGTCGAAAATGACGTTCTCGTCGCGCGCTTCTTTCTGGGCGTCGATCCGTGCGATCGCGTCGAGCAGGACGCGCATCTCAGTCTTTCCATCCGCCTTGGCGAGCGCGACAAGCGACTCGCGGCGAACGTTGTCCTGCAAGCCGTGCCGCAGCAGGATCTCGTTGTATACTTCCGTTGTTTTCTTCGCCTTGAGAAGCGACTCATTGGAGATGTTGCGCAGGAAGAAACGGATGCCCGGATCGCTCGTAACGGAAATCGTCTGCCCCTTGGCGAGCGCTGCTTTCCAGTACGGCTCCAGGGTGCGTTTCGTTTCCTTCGAAACATAATCGAGATAATAGTCCGTCGGATGCTCGGCCGCGATCAGGGCGATCTCGATCGCTTCGGGATTATTAAAGAAGCTCGCCGCACGCACCGCTTCGAGACGAACGCGCGGATGCTTGTCCGCGGCTAGCCCCTTGAGCAACTCGAGCGAATCGGAGATCAGATCGCGTTGATAGCAGAGGACGCGCGTCGCCGCCGCCCGCGCCCGGCCGTCTTGCGCCGCGAGCACCTTCTTCAGGAGGTCGCGATTGGCGACGTTGTGATTCTGATGGACCCACAAGCCTTCCAATAGATGATGCTCGTAATCGGCATCTTTCTTGTCGAGCTTGGCGATCCAGTTACTCGTCGCGGCGATCACGTCTTCCGTTTTGCGCGACGACAATTCGAGCCGAGTGCGATACCGGACGCGATCTTCTGGATTCTTGAGGTTGTCCAGCAACTGCTCGACCGTCGCACCTTCGATTTTCGGCGTTTTTGACAACGGCCGGGCGTCGTAGGTGATGCGATACACTCGGCCATAGACGCGATTGCGATTGGGATCGCGCAGGTTGTGTTGCATATGGCCGATGATCGGGTTGTGCCAATCGCTGAAGTAGATGGCGCCATCGGGGCCCATCTTGACGTCGGAGGGGCGGAAGTTCACATCGGTGGACCAGATGAGCGGATCGGGCTTGCCGTCCACCATCGCTTCGTCCGCGGTGAAGCCGGAGCCGGTCTCGCGCATGACGAAGCGGTAGATGCCCTGGAAGGTGATGACGTTGGCGTTTAGGTAATTACCCTGATATTCCGGCGGGAAGTGCTGGCTGGAGAGAATCTCGTTGCCCGGGCACGGCCGACTCTTGTTCTTGAAGAACGTCTGCAAGCCAGCGTGCCGGCTCGGGTATTCCATGCGGCCCGAGAACGCGGCGGCGAAGTAGTTCGCGTTGCCGGTGCCGTCCGTGATAAAGTCCTGGCCCCAGCGATCGAAGACGTGCCCGTGCGGATTGGCGAAGCCGTAGTTGATGTACGTCTCGAACTTGAACGTCCGCGGCTCAAAGCGATAAGCGCCTGCGTTGGCGTTGCGCACCGGCGGGCCCCATGGCGTCTCGACCTGCGTGTGATGGAACGTGCCTTCCTGAAAGTAAAGTGCGCCGCCGCCGTCGATCACGAAGCTGTTGAGCGCATGATGCGTGTCTGCCGAGTCGATGCCGTGCAGGACGCGCTCGCGATAATCGGCTTTGCCTTTGCCCTTCGTGTCCTTCAAGAACATCAGGTCCGGTTGCTGCCCAACGAGCAGGCCGCCGTTCCAGAACTCCAGGCCCGTCGGCACGTGCAGCTTGTCGGCCCAGACGTCGCACTTGTCGGCCACGCCGTCGCCGTCGGTGTCTTCGAGGATGATGATCTTGTCGTTCATTTCCTCCTTCGGCTTCCAGTGCGGATAGCTCGGCATGCAAGCGACCCACAGCCGGCCCTTATTGTCCCACGCCATCTGCACGGGATTAGCTAAGTCTGGGAACTTCTCTTCCGACGCGAACAGGTTGACTTTGAGGTTCTTGCCGAGCTTCATCTTCGCGATCGCTTCCTCGCCGCTGAGGAATAGATGCTTCAACCCCGGCACATTGGGAACCTTGATCGGCTTGCCCTTGTCGTCGAGGGCGTCCTTGTAGCCCGGCTTGTTGGTGTTGATCTCGACAAACGGCTTCGTGTTGGAGTCATCGACCTTGTACGGTTTGCCTTGCGCCGCGGCCCAGACGAGCTTGTCGCGATTGGCGGTCATCTCGTCGAGAATCTCCATCTCGCGCTGCGCGACTTCGCGATTGGTGTTGATCTTGCCGAAGATTTTCTTGCCCGTCTTCGGATCGTACTCCTCGAACTTCAAATCCGCCCGGCCGCCGTAGATGGAGTAGCCGTCCACGGTGCGATAGCGGTTGAACCAGTAGAAATTGCGTTCGAGGACGGCGGCGCGGGTTTTTTCAAGAATCGACCGGGCAGTATCTTCGCGTTTACCGAACATATTAAGGTCGGTCATATGCGAAAGTTGCTGGTCACCGGCCTCATTAAGATGAATCCCATTAATGGTCCATTTCACATGCTTCCATTGTGAGTATTCTTTCAAGGTCGGCGAAAAAAGATCGACAAAATCTACATTGTTCGCCTTCGCGACCTTTTCCATCGCGTCACAGTAAAGCCCTAAACGCACATTGTTCTCTTTGCCATCGGGCAGATTCTTGTCCTTGAGGTCCTCATGCGCGATCGGCGAAAAGAGCACGACGCGCGGGGCCGACGTGCCGTTGTATTTATTGGCGAGCAAGTTCTTGACATAAGCGTCGAGATCGGCCGAGAACTTGGCGACGCCTTCCTGCCCCTTGAACGATTCGTTGTAGCCGAAGAACGCGAAGACGACGTCGGTCTTCGTCTTCGTCAGCCAACTGTCCGGCGAGCCGAAGCTGGCGGAACGCAGTCGCATGACGACCTCATCGCCGGAGTAGCCGAGGTTGCGGAAGACGAGATCGTGCTGCGGAAAGCGCGTGTGGAGGAGCGTCTCCAGCCAGCCGTGGTGCTGCATGCGTTCGGCGAGCGTGTTGCCGACGATGGCGATGCGGTCGCCCTTCTTGAGTTCGAGCCGTTGAGCATGCGCGAACGAAATAGACAACAGAATGACGACGACGGCGAGGAGGTGCTTGGTCATGGCGTTGAACCCGTTTTCGGAGAGCCGCGGCGGCGGCGGGATGGTTGTTGCTTTTTATAGGGGAAGGTAGAATGAAACTCAAACCGCGTCGCCTGCATGCGAGGCTCATCATGAAAAAGAAGGAAGCAAAAATGGGGCGTTTCGCCGTCGAGGTTGAAATAACCAACTATGCGGACATGGTTGCGGCGGAGAACGGCCACCTCGATCCGGCCAAAATTCGCCGCAAAGTCGTCGAAGGACTCGTAGACTCCGGCGCGACGCGGATGGTGTTGCCGGAATCCCTGGTGAAAGAGCTCGGCTTGCCGCCGTTCAAATCCAAGACGAAAGTGAAATGCGCGGACGGCCGTCGCAGCTTGCGTCGTGAAGTCGGCGCCGTTCACCTGGGTCTGCAAGGTCGATACAGCCTATTCACGGCCATCGTGCAGCCCAATCGCGACACCGCGTTGATCGGCGCGATCGTGCTCGAAGATCTGGACTTTCTGGTGGACTGCAAGAAGCTGAAACTCGTGCCACGCGATCCGGATTATGTTCTGAGCGAAATCGAATAAACCAACGCGGCACGACGAGCCTATTTGAGCTGACGTTTCTCATGTTCATTAAAGCCGGCTCATCGCTGCGCTTTTTCGCTGGACAATCAAGATCATTCGGCGTTACATTTGATTCCACACTTCCCAAACTACGTGGAGTCGGACCATGAACAAGCGACGTGCCGCGTTCACGTTGATCGAGTTATTGGTTGTCATCGCCATCATCGCGATCTTGATTGCGCTCCTGGTCCCCGCGGTGCAAAAGGTGCGCGAGGCGGCGGCGCGGTCGCAGTGTCAGAACAACATGAAACAAATCGGCCTGGCCGCGCATAGTTGCCACGACACCTACAAGGCGCTTCCGCCGCTTTCGTCCGCGGACGCAAGCACCTTGACGACCGCGCCGGCGTACAAGAACTTCCGGGGCTGGACGGTGTTCGTCTTCCTGCTTCCGTACATTGAGCAGGGGCCGCTCTATGAAATCGCCTACAGCCGTAGGGACCAGCCCTACATCGGCCCCTATCCGAATCCCACGGTCTATGGTCAGCGCATCCCAGTGTACTTGTGCCCGACGGACGCCACCAGTCCGAACAAGATGGGCGTCGTTCAGGGCACGCGGAACAATTCGCCGGTGGCAACTATGGGGCCAACTTCCTCGTGTTCGGCAACCCGCCCGGCGACCCCAACGGCCGGTCCACGTTTCAAAAACTCACGGATGGCACTTCCAATATTGTTTTCTTCGGCGAGCGTTACATCAAGTGCGGCACGTGCCCGTCCGGCGGCGAGGCGGGATGCTGGAGCCCGCTGTGGGCGGACGCCAACGCCGATTGGCGGCCGGACATTTGCCGCAGCGGTACTTTTGCGACGCCGCCCAACTGTCCGCTCTTTCAATCGGGCGTGCCATGGAACAACGGCTGCGTCAGGGAGAGAGCCCAGACGCTTCACTCGGGCAGCATGGTCGTGGGCATGGGCGACGGGACCGTGCGCATGGTGTCGGCCGGGCTCACGGCAGCGGCCTGGGGGATGCTTTGCGACCCGCGTGACGGCGGATCAGTGACCTTGGATTGATGAGGCGAGTCAAAATACGGAGCGTGACGCATGACCCCGCGAATGATTTATCCGCTTGTCGTCGGCATTTTTTTGATGGCAGCCGGTTGCGGTGAGAGGACGTACAAGGTTACGGGAACGGTGACCTTCGACGGAAAGCCGGTCGAGAATGGCAGCATCGTGTTCGAATCAGCCGAAGGCGGCGCTGGGCTCGCCAGTGCAGGAATCAGCAACGGCAAGTACGAGCTCCAATCCAAGGTCGGCAAGAAAAAGGTCATCATCTCGGCGAACCGCGTTCGCCCCGGCACCGAGAAGGACATTCAGCCGTCCTATGATGCCTATATTCCCGCCAAGTACAACACGGAGAGCGAATTGACAAAAGAGGTCATGCCCGCCGAAAATCGCTTCGACTTCGATCTCAAGAAATAGACGCGCCACTCGCTTGCGGTTTCGCGCACCCGACGCCTCGCGCCAACGCGAAACCGCAAGCGATGCTCATCTCGCCTGCCGTTGCATCAACACCCACACACTCATGCACGCGCCGGCCGCGACGCAGCACGCCAGCGCGACGGCGAACCACCATGCTGTCGCCCACAAAAACGCGTGGCCGACGCGCTGCGGCATCGTGTAAGTCTTGTCGCCCTTGCCGCCTGGGACGTGCTCGGCCAGCGTCACGTGGATGTGATAGTACGTTTCCGCCCCAATCAGGTCGCCGAACTGCACGCTCAAGCCCTGCATTTCCTTTTCAATCTCTTGAATCTTGCCTTCCAGACGCAGCGAATCTTCCAGCGTCGGGCTTTTGCCTTCGCGCAATTTGACGATCGCTTCCAGATGCTTCTTGAGCGATTGCCGCTTTGCAAATAGCGTGCGGAACTCGCCGGTACGGTCCTTTTGTTCGACGGTGATGGAGGACAGCGTGCCGATCGTCTGGAGCTTATCGACCAGCGCGTCGAAGTTATCGGGATGCACGCCGATCTCGATCGCCAGTTTGCGGTTGGGTTCGATGCCGCTGCGGTGCTCTGTGAAGATCTCGGCTTTTTGCTCCTGCTTGTTTTGCTCTTTGATGGCGTCGCGAATCGCTGCTTCGTCCTTCGTGAATTCGCTCGTGCCGATGGCCAGGATGGCGCGTTTATCGTGGATGCGGATCAATTCCACTTTGGGGTGATCGAGCACCAACGGCAACGCAGTCCAGCCGAGGCCGAGCTGCTTGAGATTGTTGGCGCCCTGGAATTGTTGTTGGCTCGAACGAAACTCCGAAATCGTGATCGGCGTCGGCAGCGGATAGTCGAGCGTGATGCCGCGCAGCGTGCCGGCGACCCACAGCACCAGAAATACCAGGAACCCGACGGCGGCGGCCTTTTGCAGGTAGAAACGCATGATGAACCTCATTCAAAAGAGATGGAAATGGAGGACCTTTCCTTACTACGAATAGACGAGTATTCTTGGTTCAAGGTCGGACCATCGCCGGAGGTTCTCTCATGCTGCACCCCGTATTCGGCAAACTTGAATGGCAAGCCGACGACAACCAATGGCACACCGTACACCATTTCGGCACGCTCGCCAAGTACGACGTTTACTACGACGGCCGCTCCTACGCTGATCTGGAAGCCGAGGACGCGGATCGTCCGCCGGAAAAGCCTGGCGTGGTGGAAAAGGGCCTCGACAAGGTTTCGCAAAAGGTCGCCGACTGGATCGAGAAGGACATGTCCGAATACGACGAGTTCGATAAGGAGAACGAAGAAGACGATGCAGCGTACGCGCGCGAAGAAGTGATTCGGAAGGCTCGATATCGCCAGGGGGTCTTCCCCGTCGTCATCGAGGATCCGACGCAGAAAGGGCCGTCGCCCGAACAGGAGCATGCGTTTCGCGAGTTCGTCGCGAAGGAAGCGGACGTCGTCGCGGCGATCATGAAAGGCGTCTTCGACCAATATTGTGAAAACCGCCGCGGCCAGCCGGATTGGTACAAGATGTTTCCCGAGGCCAAGACGGTCACGGATTTGAGGAAAATGCTCCGCTGCACCGAAATCCACATCTCGGAGTATCACTTCAAGGGCGTCGCTTACATCGGCCTTTACTTTGATTGCATCTGGGACAGCGAGCACGGCCTGGGCGTCCTCTGGCATCAGGATCACGTCGTCGCCGTCGGCGATTATGACACGGTGACCGACGTTCCCGAAGCGGACAACTTCCCCGCCGAGGAGCCGCTGACGCCGCACCAGCAGCTCGTTGAAGCGGTGTTCGGCAAGGACGAGGCCAAGATCAAGCAGCTCGTCGCGGAAGGGGCCGACATCAATGCACTGGCGGGCGAATATCCGCCGTTGCACCTGGCGGCCGTGAATCTCGAATACGACATGGTCAAGCGTTTTCTGGAACTGGGCGCCGACCCGAATTTGAAGGACGACGAGGGCAAGACCGCGCTGCAGGCCATGGCGACGTTTGACAAGACGATGAGCTTGAACCAGAAGAGCATCATCATGCGATTCATGATGCGGCTGGCGCAGTGGTTCAATCCGGAGCCGTTCAACAAGGCGCGACGAGACACGAAGCGGATCATGGAATTGTTGCAGGCGCATGGAGCGAAGTAATCAAACGACCGGGAAAACACCTTCTTCAATCAACTCAGCCCGCAACGGTACTCGATCGGCCCCGTTAAGCGGAACCTGGGGCGACAAAAGGGGTAAAAGGGGGGGAGGCTCCGCCGCAACTCATTGAAAAACAATAACTTGCGACGCCGACTTGTTGCCCAAGTCTTGTTGGGTAAAAGCCCAACGCTCGGAGTGGACAACGCACCCAATTCCGATGCTTTTTGAGCCTTGATTCACGGGCATTTCAAACGCCGACGACGCGGTACTCGCCGAAACAATAGATGACGCTTTGTTCCGGATGGGCCGGCTCATAGAGCACGGTGATGGTCTGGTTACTGGAGATGCTGTTGAATTGTTCCCTGCTCACGTCCATCGAAGCTTCGCGATGCCCTCCCGCGGAAACGGTATAAGTATAGGTCAGGCGATACCTGTGCGTTTTGCGTCCCAGCACGTGTTTCCCCGTGATCTTCCCGAGCGTCGCCGTGCCGAGCTTCGCAAGCTTGCGCCGGTGAACGGCCCGGCTGACGAAGAACCACGTCAAGAGCACAAAGACGGCGCCCGTGATCAACGTGACTCCGGCGGCCGCGAAGTAGCCGCCAGCGATGCCAATCTCCGGCTCGACAATCGAGGCGCTGAGGGCAGGCCGGAAGGTAAGTGCGCGGACGGTGATGGGATCGTCAACTTTCAATTCGTTGTAGGTGCGCAAATCCACGAAAACCTCCGAATCGTGCACTTGGCCGTCGAGGTGGAATTGGAATTGCATGACATAACTGTGTCCGCGTCGCCCGCGATCTTCCTTCTTGGTGATCTTGCCCGGGGCGTTCGTGCCGGTCCACTTGCCGAGCGTGGTAAAGGCCAGGGGCACGATGGTGGCCGGGCATAAGCAAATGCTGATGGCGCCAAGGAAAAGCAGGGCACAACCAGAAAGCCACGGGAACGCGCGTAGGCGCACGGCCCGCGGGGTCGCCGGAAACGTCGCGGGCGCCGGCGAAAAGGAGTCGCTCCCAGAAGGTGCGTCCTGGCTCATGGTGATACTAATAGTCGTCCGATCATCATTGTCCAAATTCGAGGAGGAACGAACGGCCGAGACCGCAAACCGTCGTCGGTTGAGATTCGTCTTACCATTGACACAATCGCTTTTCCAAAAGGGGCCACCCATGCGACGTCTACTTGCCATCGCGATCTTCGCCATCGTCGGCACTTCCGCGCACGCCAGCGGCATGCTCATTCCCACCGAGGTCAAGTTGCCGCCGCTCGCTCTGGTCGATCAGAAAGTGACGATCGACATCACCGAGCAAGTCGCGACCACGCGCATCGAGCAGTCGTTCCGCAATCACACCGGCCGGCAACTCGAAGCGACTTACCTCTTCCCGGTGCCGATGGGCGCGTCCGTTCGCAAGTTCACCATGTGGGTCAACGGCGTCGAAACCCCCGGCGCCATCGTCGAAGCCGCCGAGGCCCGCAAGATCTACCTGTCCATCGTCTCGCAAACCAAGGACCCCGGCCTGCTCGAATACATGAACCATCGCCTCATCAAGCTGCGCGTCTTCCCGGTGCTGCCCAAGGAAGATCAACGCATCTCGCTCACCTACACCAGCGTCAACCAGAACGACAACGGTCTCATCGAGTACGTGTTCCCGATGAAGACCGACGGCAAGGCGGCCCAGACGCTTGAGAAGTTCTCGGTCAATCTGACCATGAAGTCCGAGCACCCGATCACCAATATCTACTCGCCGAGCCACGCGATCACCATCACCCGGCCCAACGACAAGCAAGCGACCGTCGGCTTCGAGAAGAACCAGGCGACCCTTGATCGCGACTTCCAACTCTTCTACCAGGCGGCCCCGAAGGACATCGGCCTGACCGCGCTGACGCATCGCCCGATCGCCGATCGGCCCGGGTACTTCATGATGCTCCTGTCGCCGCGGGCCGAGCTGTCGAAGTCGCAGCACCAGCCGCGCGATTTCGTCTACGTGATCGACACCTCCGGCTCGATGCGCATCGGCAATCGTCTGGGCCAGGCGAAGAACGCGCTCAAATACTGCTTGAAGAGCCTGACCGAAAAGGATCGTTTCGCAATCGTCCAGTTCGCCTCGCAGGTCATCAAGTACGAGAACAAGCTGGAAGCCGCGACGCCGGGGAATATCGAAGCGGCTCGCAAGTGGGTCGATGATCTCGATTCCACCGGCGGCACCTTCATCGACGGCGCGTTGCAAGAAGCGCTCGCGATGCGCTCCAGCGACGAGAGCCGAACCTTCACGATGGTTTTTTTCACCGACGGCCAGCCGACCTGGGGCGAAAAGGATCCGCACAAGATCATCGCCAACGTCGCCAAGAAAAATTCCGGCAACACACGCATCTTCAGCTTCGGCGTCGGCAATGACGTCAACACCGTTCTCTTGGATGCGATCGCCGACAACACCAAGGCGATCTCCTCTTATGTGCGCGAAGGCGAAGACATCGAAGCGAAGGTGTCGAGCCTCTATTCCAAGATCAGCAATCCGGTCCTCGCCAATCTGAAGCTCGAAGTCGGCGACGGCATCAAGGTCAGCGAAGTCTATCCGCCGCAATTGCCCGATCTCTTCCATGGCAGCCAGCTCGTCGTCTTTGGCCGCTACACCGGCAAGGGCCACACGTCGATCAAGCTGACCGGCACGATCGGCAAGGAGACGAAGGAGTTCGTCTATGAACTCAACTTCGCGGAAAAGACCGAAGGGCATCAAGGCTTCGTCGAGGACCTCTGGGCTCGCCGCAAGGTCGGCTATCTGCTCGATCAAATTCGCGTGCAGGGCGAGACGAAGGAAGTCGTCGAAGAAGTGACGCAGCTCGCCAAGCGTTACGGCATCACGACGCCGTACACAAGTTATTTGCTGGTGCCGGACGGCGCGCTGGCGCCGGTCGCCGGTCTCGGCAAGGGCGCCGGATTGCCGCGGGCACTTTCCGCGCCTGGCGGCGCCGGCGGGCCACAAAAGAAGGTCGCCGATTTCGCCAAGGGCCTGGACAAGGCGCCGGTCACCGAGTCACGCACGACCCAGGAAACCGAGCGTCTGAACGACGCCGCCAAGAAGGGGGACGCCAAGGACAAGAAGGCCGTAGCTGACGCGTTCTATCAGCAATCGGCCCTGCAAAAAGCGCAATCGGCGTTCAATGGCAAACAGCTTCACAATGTGCAGCAGGGCCAGCTCGGCGTCGATTTCGCGGTGAGGAACAACGCGTTGCGCTTCCAGAATCAGCAGGAGCGCGTCGCGTCCCGCAACGTGCAAAACCGCAACGTCGTCGAAGTCGGCGGCGTCTGGATCGACGACGCGTTCACCACGAAGCTGGAAACCGTCGCCGTCAAGGCCCAGTCCGAGGCGTACTTCCGCATCCTCGAACTGCATCCGCAAGTGAAGGACGTCTACACGCTCGGCAACTACCTGATCTGGGTGACGCCAAGCGGCACGGCGTTGATCATCGACGCCAACAACGGCGTCGAGACGATGGAAGACGCGGCGATCAATCGGTTGTTCGTTCCTCCTTCGAAGAAGTAACAACTTTGCAAAAAAATCTGGGGCAAAAAAATGAAGACAACGGAGTTACTCTCCTGTCTTCATTTTTTTGCCCCAGATCTTTTTGCTAATTTGACTTGCCTCAAATCACCGTGCCATCCAGCACGATCGCGCTCTTGGGAATCACCACAATCCCATCGCGAATCACGAAGTTCGGGCCCTCGCCGTTCTTGATCTTGTCCTTGTTGATCAGGTGCACCTTGGCGCCGACGCGGGCGTCCTTGTCGAGGATCGCGGTGTCGATGACGCTGCCGTCGCCGATGCCGATGTGGGGCAGGCCGCGACGCTGGTTCTCCGCCTTTTGCACGACGCTTTCGTAGCCGTCGGCGCCGATCAGAACGCTGTTCTTGATGGTGACGTTCTTGCCGATGTGCGTGCGAACGCCGACGACCGAATGGATAATGCGCGTGCCGGCGCCGATGACGCAGCCGTCGGCGACCAGCGCATTTTCAAGCGTGGCGGAACTCATGCGCGAGGCGGGCAGGTAACGCATGCGCGTGTAGATCAATCCCTCCGGAGCATGGAAGACGAAGGGCGGATCATCCGCGGTCAAGGCGATGTTCGCTTCGTGATACGACTTCACGGTGCCGACGTCTTCCCAGTAGCCGTCGAAGAGATGCGCGTAGACCGGGCGCGACTCGATGCTGCGCGGGAAGATTTCCTTGCCGAAGTCGGTCGCCAGCGGCGGATCGTTGAGCAATTGAAACAGGGCGTCGCGCTGGAATAGGTAAATTCCCATGCTCGCCAGATAGTTGCGCCCCTGCGGCTCGACGCCGCGCGCCTTGATCCAGTCTTCGCTCATACGGACCGGATCGCGCTTGTCGGCGGTTTGCGGCTTCTCGACGAAGCCGGTGACTCGGCCGGCGTCGTCGGCGCGCAAGAGGCCGAGCGCGGGCGTCTGGTCCTCGCGCACCGGCATGACGGCGATGGTGATCTCGGCGCCGGTTTTTCGATGCGTCGCCAGCAATTTCTGGAAATCCATGCGGTATAATTGATCGCCGGAAAGAATCAGCACGTCGGTGCACGGATCTTCATGAACATAGCGGATGTTTTGCCGAACGGCGTCGGCGGTGCCCTGATACCAGTCGGACGCCTCGTTGGTTTGCAGGGCGGCCAGGATTTCAACAAATCCCTTGGAGAATGGATCGAATTTATAAGTGTTGGCGATGTGGCGGTGCAGGCTCACGGAGAGATACTGCGTCAGGACGAAGATGCGATTGCAATTGCTGTTGATGCAGTTGCTGATGGGGATGTCGATGAGGCGATACTTGCCGCCGATCGGCACGGCGGGCTTGGAGCGCAGCATGGTCAGGGGATATAAACGGGTGCCGCGCCCGCCGCCGAGGATGAGGCTCAAGACATCGCACTGCATGATGGAGATTTCCTGCTTGGTCGAGGTGGTTCGATTGGCGAACAGGGACATGGTAGCAGAGCGTTCGCGGCGGGGAAAAAGGAAATCGAGAAGTTTTTCGAAGATCGGGGTAACCATGAGAAAATGCATCGTCTTCGTGTTGCCGCTGCTCCTGTGCGGATGCGGCGAATCGACTGAATCCATGCGCAACCGCGCCACGTCGCAAGTGAATGTGATTGGCGACAAGCTGAGCGAGAAGATCGGCGAGGACGGCTGGTTCGTCCGCGTCAACGACGTGGACGAGGTCGATCCGTGGGACAAGAAGATCACGGTCAAATACGAACGCCAGGGCATTCGCGAAACGTTGACGGTGCGTTCCGGCGGCCAGGATGGCTTGCCGTTCACGAAGGACGACATCGCGGTTCGTTTTCATCTCGACTCGGACGTGGCTCGCGAAGCGCGCGGTAAAGAATGGCAAAAGTCGGTGGAAGGCTTTGGCAGAGCGGTCACCAAGGGATTGACGAAGGGCGTTGTTGATACCGTCAAGGAAACGCTCTCGAAGTAATCTTCGCAGCTTGTCTATTCTCGTCACTTTTCAGTAAGCACCATTGATGTTCAGAAAAGGAAAACGCGTGCATTGGGAGGGCGAGGCTCCTGCCGAGCCGTTTGGACTACGTTGGTTCGAGGTTCGCGGCTCGGCGGGAGCCTCGCCCTCCCGGCTTCTCGTGTTTTCCTTTTTTTGAAGATCAGTAAACACAAGCTCGCGCACATCGGTCTTGACGCATGTAAGTCCCCTCGCTATGGTCCCGCCGCATTTATAACCAAACTTGAAGAAAAATGGATCATTCGAGTCGGCCGTTTTCAGGCGTCCGCCTTGGGGAAGGCGACGTGTGGGCGGTAGGCGAATACCGGGGTTCGACGGCAAAGGAGGCCAGGGGTGGCTACGCA
>Ga0105340_1000474_pt1 | contig 19492 bp, 17 predicted proteins | sample EasRivMeERMLT700_FD_89676 | JGI IMG/M metagenome (GOLD analysis project Ga0105340, IMG submission 89676) | Soil microbial communities from meander-bound floodplain in the East River, Colorado, USA - East River MetaG ERMLT700 | ecosystem: Environmental > Terrestrial > Soil > Floodplain | place...
ACGCGCTCCGCGACCATCGCGGCGGTGGTGAGCACCAGGCCCGCGACCGAAGCCGCGTTCTGCAGCGCGAAGCGCACGACCTTGGTCGGATCGATGACGCCTTGCTCCACGAGATCGCCGAACTCGGCGGTCTGCGCGTTATAGCCGAAGCTGTCCTTGCCCTCGACCACCTTGTTGAGGACCACGGAAGGCTCGGCGCCGCTGTTGGCGACGATCTGCCTCAGCGGCTCTTCCAGCGCGCGCAGCACGATCTGGATGCCGCCGTCCTGGTCGCGGTTGGCGCCCTTGAGGTCCTTCAGCCTGGCGCGCGCGCGCAGGTAGGCCACTCCGCCGCCGGGCACCACGCCTTCCTCGACGGCCGCGCGGGTCGCATGCAACGCGTCCTCGACCCGGGCCTTCTTCTCCTTCATCTCGATCTCGGTCGCGGCGCCGACCTTGATCAGGGCCACGCCGCCGGCGAGCTTCGCCAGGCGCTCCTGCAGCTTTTCCTTGTCGTAGTCGCTGGTCGCCTCTTCGATCTGCAGGCGGATCTGCTTGATGCGGCCCTCGATCTGCTTCTTGTCGCCGGCGCCGTCGATGAGGGTGGTGTTTTCCTTGGTGCTCTCGACTTTCTTGACGCGGCCGAGGTCCTTGAGCGTGGTCTTCTCGAGCTGCAGGCCGAGCTCTTCCGAGATCACCGTCGCGCCGGTGAGCACCGCGATATCGTCGAGCATCGCCTTCCTGCGGTCGCCGAATCCCGGCGCCTTGACCGCAAGGGTCTTGAGGATGCCGCGCAGGTTGTTCACCACCAGCGTGGCGAGCGCCTCGCCCTCGACTTCCTCGGCGACGATCAGGAGCGGCTTGCCCGCCTTCGCCACCTGCTCGAGCAGCGGCAGCAGATCGCGGATCGTGCTGATTTTCTTGTCGCACAGCAGGACGTAGGCGTCCTCGAGCAGCGCGTTCTGCTTTTCCGCGTTGTTGATGAAGTACGGCGAGAGGTAGCCGCGGTCGAACTGCATGCCCTCGACCAGCTCGAGCTCGTTCTGCAGCGACTTGCCGTCCTCGACGGTGATCACGCCTTCCTTGCCGACCTTCTCCATCGCGTCGGCGATGATCTTGCCCACCTCGGTGTCGAGGTTGGCGGAGATCGACCCGACCTGCGCGACTTCCTTGGAGGAGGCGCAGGGGCGCGAGATGTTCTTCAGCTCTGCGACCACCGTGGCGACCGCCTGGTCGATGCCGCGCTTGAGGTCCATGGGATTCATGCCGGAGGCGACGTATTTCATGCCCTCGCGCACGATCGCCTGGGCGAGCACCGTCGCCGTGGTGGTGCCGTCACCGGCCACGTCGGAAGTCTTGGAGGCGACTTCCTTCACCATCTGCGCGCCCATGTTCTCGAACTTGTCCTTGAGCTCGATCTCCTTCGCGACCGACACGCCGTCCTTGGTGACGGTCGGCGATCCCCAGGAGCGATCGAGCACCACGTTGCGGCCTCTGGGGCCGAGCGTGATCTTCACCGCGTCGGCGAGGATGTTCAGCCCGCGGACCATCCTCGTTCTTGCATCGTCGTGCAGCCGTACGTCCTTGGCGCTCATTGGGTTCCTTCCACTACGCCCATGATGTCTTCCTCGCGCATCACGAGGAGCTCATCGCCCTTCACCCGGACGGTCTGACCGGAGTACTTGCCGAACAGCACCCGGTCGCCGACCTTGACGTCGAGGGGCACGAGCTCTCCCTCGTCGGTCCGTTTTCCCTTGCCGACCGCCGTGACCTCGCCCTGGTCGGGCTTCTCCGCCGCGGTGTCGGGGATGACGATGCCGGAGGCGGTCTTCTTTTCCTCGTCGAGACGCTTGACGATTACGCGGTCGTGCAATGGACGGATTTTCATCGGGACTCCTTCAATGTTGTGCGGTGATGGCCGAAGCGCAAAGTCAACGTGTTCTGTTCGGATCGCTCGACGGCCGCGAATTCCAGCGCGAAGGCGAGGGCTTCCATGAACGGCCCGGCCTGCAGAGGCTTGGTGAGGTATTGGAAGAAGCCGGCCTCCAGCCCCTTGACGATGGTCTCGGGCGCGCGGTTGGCGCCGAGCGCCAGGATGGGCGTCGCTTCCGTGGCCGGGTCGGCGCGCAGGACCTTCATGAACTCGAGGGCGCTCATGCCCGCGAGATCGACGTTGATCAGGATCGCTTCCGGCCGCTGGGCGCGCGCCAGCTTGATTCCGAGATTCGCGTCCGCTGCGCGCAGCAGCAGCAGGTCCTTGCGGCCCGCGAGCAGCGTCTCCACCAGCGCGACGCTCTCGGCGTGGTCTTCGACGTACAGCAGCCTGCAGCGCCTGGGGCCGGTTTTGGGCATAGCTCGGGCAATCATGGCCGACACCATCTCATGCCACGGCGCCCCGGCACCGTGCGCTAGAGCGCTTAGCGGGACTAAGTCTTCAGGATTCGCGGGCGCTTGATCAGCTGACGCCCTCGACGATACGGAAGTCGCGCTCGGCGCCGTCGCCCAGCACCCGCAGCGCTTCCTGGTAGCCGGGGTTGGCGTGCGCCGCCATCGCCTTGTGGACGTTGTCGAACTCGACGATTACCACGCGCTCCTTCATTCCCAGCTCGTGCACCTGCGACGGGCTGGCGCGCACGATGAACCTGCCGCCAGCCTTCTGCACCGCCGGCACGGCGAGCTTGGCATAGGCCGCCCACTTCTCCTGGTCCTTGATCTTGCGGTAGGTCACGACGATGTAGCCCTTGCCCATGACTCCTCCTCGATTCCGTGTGATCGCGCTGGCCCGCGACATCCTAGCCTAGCGGCGAAGGGTCATGGCTTCACCATAAGGGCGGCCAGCTCGGCGGCGTCGGCGAGCTGCTCCACCCTGAGAACGGCATCGCGCAGCTCGGCGACGCGCGTTTTCGGCAATGCATGCAGGGCGAGCTTCTCGAACTTGTCGATGATGTCCGCGGCGGGTGCGAAGTTGGCGTCGCCGCCGCGTGGGGTGTCGGCGCTGCGCTCGAGGCGCGTGCCGTTCTTCAGGTGCACCGCGACGCGCACGGCATGGCGATGCTTCGCGCCGCGCGCGGTGATGGCCGGATCGGCATGGACGTAGACGCGCTCGGCTAGGGCGATGCGGCGGGGGTCGTGGACCGAGGCGTCATCGAATTGATCGACGAAGCAGTCGCCGTCCAGGAGATACGTCGCGACGCAGAAGGGGAGGTTGAGCTGCGCCGCGGTGAGCCCCTTCGGCTCGTATTTCCAGCCGACGTGGTCCGCCGTGACCTGGGAGCCATGTACGTCTATTCGGTCGATATTGGTTGCAGTGAAGTGGTGCTCGGACTGAAGCGCACGGATTGAATCGAGCGTCGTGTGATTGCTGCCGACGCAGGCATAGAACTTGAGCGCCACGCCCATCGTCTGCCATACGCTGCCGAGGCCCGCGGTCAGCTGCGATAGGTCGAAGCGGTCGGTCGAGCGGGAGAAGGTGGTGCAGAAGCCGCCGTACTCGCTCTCGAACACGTCCTCGATGCCGGTGAAGCCGCGTTCGGCGAGGAGAGCGCCGTAGAGCCCGCTTTGCGAGGAACGGCCGGCGTGCATGCGCTTCACCATCGCGCCGTACTGCGCCGCCATGAGGCCGGCGGACTGGGTGCCCGCAATGCCTAGCGCATGTACTGTTTTGTTTGTGTTTAAACCCAACCCTCTGGCGGCGGCTGCAGCCGCGGCGAAGACGCCGACGGTCGCACCGGAATGCCAGCCCTGGCCGATGTGCTCCGGCCCCATGCAGAGGCCCACTCGCGGACCGGTCTCGTAGCCTGCCACCGCCGCGGCAAGAAATTCCCTACCCGAGAGGTTGCGCTTGAGCTCCGCGACCGCAATGAGCGCCGGCAGCACGACCGCGCCGACATGCAGGACGCCGGCCCGGTGCACGTCGTCGAGCTCGAAGCTCTGCACCTGCGTGCCGTTCGCGAGCGCAGCGTGCGGCGCCGAGAGCCGTTTAGCCGTTCCCCAAACAACGCAGCTTCCACTCGCGTCCAGGTCGGTTAGGGTTTTATTGAGAATCCGGCACCACTCGAGGTGCGCGCCGTAGAGCGCGCAGCCGAGCGCGTCGAGAATCAGGAGCTTGAGGCGCTCGCGGACGTCGGTGGGAATCGCCGCGTAGTCAAGCGAAGACCCAAACTCGGCGAGTCCGCGGGTGTAGCGGTTGTCCACCTACTCGACGCGCAGGCCGCCGGCGCGCACCGCTTCGCGCATGCGCGCGAGCTCCGCTTTGATGTGCGCTGCGAACTCCTGCGGCGTGCTGCCGATCACCTCGGCGCCTTCTCCGGCGAGCCGCTTCGCGACCTCCGGATCCTTCAGCGATTTCACGATTTCCTTGTGCAGGCGGTCGATGATCGCGGGCGGCGTCCCCGCCGGGGCGAGGATGCCGTACCAGGAGCCCGCCTCGTACCCGGGCAGCCCGGACTCGGCGACGGTCGGCACCTCCGGAAGGAGCGCCGAGCGCTTGCTGCTCGTCACCGCGAGCGCGCGCAGCTTCCCCGCCTGGATGTGCGGCAGGATGGCGACGATGCTGTTGAACATCAGCTCGACGCGGCCGGTCATCAGGTCGGTCATGGCCGGCCCGACGCCCTTGTACGGTATGTGCGTCATCTTGACGCCCGACATCGTCTCGTAGAGCAGCGCGGCGACGTGCGACGAGCTGCCGTTGCCGTTCGAGGCGTAGTTGAGCTTGCCCGGGTTCGCGCGCGCATACGCGGCGAATTCCGCGATGGTGCGCACCGGCAGTGAAGGCGTGACCACCAGCACCGAAGGCGCGGAGGCGACGAGCGTGATCGGCGCGAAGTCCTTGACCGGGTCGTAGGAAAGCTTCGCGTGCAGGTTCGGATTGACGGCGTGGCTGCCGACACCGCCGAGGAACAGCGTATAGCCGTCGGGCGCCGCTCTCGCCGCCGCGTCGGCGCCGATGATGCCGCCCGCGCCCGGCCGGTTGTCGACCACGATCGCCTGTCCGAGCGCGGGGCCCGCCTGCTGCGCGATCGCCCGCGCCACGGTGTCGTTGCCGCCGCCGGGCGGGAAGGGAACGATGAGCTGGATCGGCTTCGCCGGATAGGTCTGCGCGCAGGCCAGACTTGCGATGAACAGGAGGATGAAGATCAGATTTTTCATGGCCCCGCGATGCTACAACGGCCAGGAAAAATGGGGACAGACCCCATTTTCCTGCGGGCTACGCTGAGCGCGATGCGCGGCGCAGGAAACCGGAAAAGGCGCTGCCCGCAAGTACGGTAAGCTTGCCTTCATAAGAGGCTGGAGCCGGTCCTGCGGACCGACCGGCGGCGCCGAGATGCCGGCCGCCGAAGACCTCCCGGATGCGATCAAGGATCTCGCGCGCCGGCATGCGCACGAGATCAGCGATACGCGGTGGCGCTACGACGTCGATCAACTGGCGGACAGGATCCGCCCGGTGCTGGGCACCTCCGGCAAGCCTGGCCGCCGGTTCGGAGCGTTAGAAGCAAAGCCTGGTCGTCGCGCCCGGCTTCATCGACCCCCACACGCACTACGACGCCCAGATCTGCCTGCGATTATGCGTCGTTACCCGGACGCGGCGCAGCTTTCGGACGGGCGGATAAGGACCGGGTGTTGCTACGACGACGCCCGGCAGGCTAGCGTTCGGGCATGGCGAAGAACGTGATCTTCGTAAGCCACTGCAACGACGACGAGTTCACCGCCCACATCTTTCCGCACCTTGAATCGCTGGAACGCTCGCTCGACATCCAGGTGTGGACCGACAAGGGCGACATTCGCGCCGGCGATCAATGGAACGATGAGATCGCCCAGGCGCTCGATCGCGCCTGCCTGGCCGTGATCCTCATCAGCCCGAATTTCCTCAATTCGGATTTCATCACCCGGGTCGAGGTCCCGCGCTTGCGCAAGCTGGCGAAATCGGGCCTTCGCATCGTCCCGCTGCACATGATGCCCGCCTCATGGCCGGACTGGATTGCGGCGACGGACATGCGTCCGAAGGGAAAGCAGTCGCTGTTCGAGATCCGCGAGGCGGATAAGGCGAAATTCGAGCGCCAGATGGCCAAGGTGATGGACGAGATCCGCGCGCTGCTCAAGGACCGGGTGGGCGCGGCGCGCGAGCAGCCGGCGGTCGCGCTTGACCGTAGGGCCAACACGCCGAGCGTGAAGCTGCTTTGCGCATCGCTGCTGCACGATATGCCCGACGCCGAAGATTTTGCGCGCCTCGTGGCGGCGGAAATAGCGCGCATCACGGAGCTCGACCCGGACGGGGTCTTCAACGCCACGCGGCTGTTCATCGAGTACCACCTGCTGGAGTCGGAACATCCCGGGAACGCGGCGACGCTCGAGCTGGCGAAAGAGCGGGGCGGCAAGCCGCCGGAAGCGCTGCTCGATCTCTTCGCCAGGATCGGGAAGGATCCCGGCTCGAAGGACATCACGCACGACGTGCTGTCCGAGTTCTTCAACCGCACCCTCGAGCGCCAGGACGCGTGGAAGCGCTACTTCGAAGCCGTGGCCGAGCACGGCGGCGCGCCGAAGGAATCGATCGCGTCGCTGCTGCGCATCCACGCGCAGATCGGCTACATCGCGCCGCAGTCGCTGGTTGCCGGCCTGCTCGCGCGCTTCGGCAACGAATGGCGTCCGGTGCTCGACGCCTATCAGAGCGCGGTCCCGAAGCGCGGCGAGCGCAGCAAGAGCGCCTTCGAGAGCCTGCAGGCGTCGCAGTGGAACTGCTGGCTGATGTGGGGGCCGAGCGTGCCGCTCTGCACGTGCGAGCAGTGGCACGGCGCGTACGCCTTCCAGTACGGCTACGGCGACGAGAACAACTCGCTCCCGGTTCTCGAGCTCGCGGCGGACGAGCAGGGCCTGCCGCCGCGCCTCGGCGCGCTCGGCAACCAGCTGCGCGCGGAGCGCCGTGGCGCCAAGGTGAGCGTGCTCACCGCGCGGTTGCGATGGGGCCCGTGGTTTCTCGAGGAGCACACCGCGCCGAAAACGAAGGAGGAGTTCGACCTTGCGGCGGCGAACCGCCGCAAGCGGCGCAAGCAGGGGCTCGCCAAGTATCCGGCGGCGCCCGCCCAGATCTCGCTCTACAGGGAAACGAGCACCTCGGGCCTCGTGCTGCAGCTCGACGAAAAGGACGCTCCGGAGTCGGAGCAGGAAACGCGCGTCTATTTCTCCGCGTACTACTGGCTTATTTTCCTCGTCGCCACGCCGCCGCCGCCCGGCGAAGCCGGCAAGGAGGGGCCCGCGCTTCTGCGGCGCAAGCAATATCCCGAGTGGGACGACGGCCTGGAGGAGCGCCAGAACGCCATCGCGGGCGAAAGGCTATGGCAGGATCTTCTGCCGGTGTTCGTCCACGCGAACATCGGCGATCCCGAGGCGTTCCGGTTCCAGCGGCAGGTGCTGGTGCAGAACGCGCTGCAGCTCTTGCGCGAGGTGTGGTCGCAGCGCAAGAGCCTCTTCCATGCCGACGACGTTGCGGCGGGCATCCGGTTCTACCTTGCGTGCGCGTCCGACTATAGCGGCTGCGGCTGCCCGATCCGGTATGCGCCCGAGCGCTCGCTGGTGCAGGAGCTGCGCGCACGCCTGGAGGCCGAGCCGGACCGGGAGTTCGCCCAGGCGATCCAGCTTCCCGCCGAGAACGAAAAGCCGGAGGATCGGCCTCCGGGCCTGGCCGGATACTTCTCGGCCTGTCACATGCCGGAGCTCATCGCGGGCTACTACGATCACGTAGCGAAGATTTCCGGGCCTGAATAGTGCGGAGCGGCGTCGCCTTCACCGAGCTCGACGCGTCGCCGGCCGGGCTGCGGGCGCTCAGGCGTTTTTACAAGGCGCTGTACGTTCGCGAGTTCCCGGATCCGCACGAGCGCGAATCGCTCGCCAACATGGAGCGCTATCTCGCGCTGAAGGCAAAGGGCTGGTATGGCGTGAACAACTACCACGTGCTGCTGATGCAAAGCGGCGGCGAGGTCGTGGGCGGCTCGATCTCCGACTACCTCGCAAGACCGAATGCCGGCGTCATCGAGTTCCTGTTCACGAAACCGGGCCGGCGCAGGCGCGGGCTGGGCCGCGCGCTCCTGGATGCCACCGTGCGCCTTCTTCGGCGCGACGCTCACGCCGCCGGCGGAAAGCCGCTCGCCGCGGTCGTGGGCGAGATGAACGATCCGTTCAAGCAGCCCGCAACGCCGGACAGCATGGATCCTTTCGAGCGTGCCGGGATCTGGGGAAGGTGGGGCTTCGGGCGGGTCGACTTCCCCTACGTGCAGCCCGCGCTGTCGTCGAAGCAGCGGCCGGTGGAATGCCTCGCGCTCGTCGCGAAGCTGCCGCGCGGCGCGCGCCGCAGGGTGCGCAGCGAGTGGGTGATGGACGTCGTCAGCGAGTACATGCGCTGGGCGATGCGCATTCCGCGGCCTTCGGGCAATGCGCAGCACCGCGACATGCAGCGCTACGCGGCGACGCACCCGATCGTCGTGGTCGTTCCGCTCCGGCGCTACGCCATGCAAAGGCGTTCGGACTGAGGGTCGGGCCGGCGCTATGATGCCGGCGTGGCCTGCGATCTGCTGATCCGGAACGGGACGCTTGTCGACGGCACCGGCGCGCCGGCGAGGCGGGCGGATGTGCAGAGCGGGGCGTGGATGGAGTGGACGCGCTGCTGGACATCACGCTGGAAGACGATCTCGAGAACGAGTTCACCATGCAGTCGTTCAACTCGCGCCCGGAACGCATGGCTGAGCTCCTGAACAACAAAGATATGTTGCTGGGGCTCGGCGACGGCGGCGCGCACCTCGACATGCTGTGCGACTCGGGCTATCCGACGTATGTGCTGGGGACGTGGGTGCGCGAGCGCGGTGTTCTCACGCTTGAGGAAGCGGTAAGACGGATGACCTCGGATCCTGCCGACTTCTTTGGAATTCGAGACAGAGGCAGGATTGCACCCGGGATGGCTGCCGACATCGTGATCTTCGACCCGGCGACCGTGGGTTCGGGCGGCCGACCGGAGCGGCTCTACGACCTGCCGGGCGGGGCGAAGCGGATGGTGATGCGCTCGCGCGGGATCGAGATGACGCTGGTGAACGGCGTGGTGGCTTGGGAGAAGGGCAACTTCACCGGCGCCACGGCCGGGCAGGTGCTGCGCTCCTAGACGGCTACGGAGCGTAGATCCAGAAGTCAGCGGTCAGTGCGGCGCCGGGGGCGGGGAGCGGGGCCGGGACCTGGACGCAGACGAAGGGATGGGGCTGCTTCCCCTGGCGGCTCATCCAGGCCAGCTCGACACCCGGGAACTGGGTGGCGTCGGCCATGAACCACTGCGCGCGCACGATGTTCTGGAGCGTGGTGCCGGCGGCGCGGCAGACCTTGTCGGCGAAGCCGAGGACGGCGAGGGCCTGGACCTGCGAGGCGCGCGCAAGGCTGTCGAAAGGATCCGAAGAAGCAAAGCCGATCGGCATGAAACCCGACGGGAACACGAGCTCGCCGGCACGCACGCAGGCGCCATAAGACGACATCGCGGGCAGGTCGGGCTTGAGCACTTCCTTCTTGCGCTTCGAGCCGTCGCGCAGCGCGAGCAGGTTGATCTCGACGATCCCGTCGACGAAGCCGAAGGCCTTGGTGGGCACGGCGGTGAGCGCGCAGGGATGCGCGCCGACGTGCTGGTGCCACACATCGAGCGCGTCCGGAATGTCGGCGGCGGTCGGGACGTAGATCTGCGCCTTGAGGATGTTCTGCCACGATGACTCACCCGCCTTGAGGGCGGGCTCGAGGCGCTTCTTGATGATGAACTCGGTCTGGCGGCGCACGGCGTTCGGGCCGCCCCAGTTGCGCAGCTCCTTCGGCAGCCGCACGGCCGGGTCGAGCGCGTTCTCGTCGCTCGCCATCTGGCCGGCGACGAACACGAAGTCGTTGCAGGTGATCGCCGGCACGAAGAACGAGCCGATCGGCACCGGGACTTCCTTCGGATAGAGCTTGCCGATCTCGTAGTCCTTGCCGGGGACGACCGCGATCATCGACATGGAGATGTGCGAGTTCGCCTTGAACAGGCGCTCCATCAGCACCGAGGTGGAAGGCGGGATGTAGTCGCCGAACTCGCCGTGCCTCGCCAGTTGGTAGGCACGCACCGCCTCGAATGCCGGGTAGTACTGGTCGACGCGCACGCTGTGCCTGAAGTCGGAGCCGAACTCGGCGAGCATCTTTCGCATGCGCTTCAGGATGTATTCCGCTTCGCGCTTCAGGCGCGGCGCGCCGAACGAAGGAAAGACCGCGGGGCCTTCCACTTCGGGCGCGGCGCCGGAGGCGAAATCGAACGCTTCATGGCCGGTGAGGAAGAGCCACGGTCCGGCCTTCACTGCGTAGGCGTACGGCACGGCGGTTCCGGCAAGGCTCTCTACGCCGCGGATTTCGATGTTGGGCATGCGTTAGGATACGACGAGGGGGGTGAGGCGCTGTGCTCGCGGTGCGAAACGTCAGCAAGGTCTTCGGCGCGGAGGCGGACCGCTACGTCGCGCTCGACGGCATCGATCTCTCGGTATCGGAAGGCGAGCTCGTCTGCCTGCTCGGCCCCTCGGGCTGCGGCAAATCCACGCTCCTCAACATCCTCGCGGGCTTCGAGCAGGCGAGCGGCGGCACGGTGCAGTTCGACGGCGCGCCGGTGCGCGGCGCCGGCAAGGACCGCGTGATGTTCTTCCAGGACGCGGGCGCGGCGCTGCTGCCGTGGTACTCCGCCGAGGAGAACGTGCGCTTCGCGCTGCGCGTGCGCAAGCTGCCGAAGGAGCAATGGCCGGCCATCATCGACAAGTACCTGGCGATGGTTGGCCTCGCCGAGCATCGCCGCAAGTTCCCCGCCCAGCTCTCGGGCGGCATGCGCCAGCGCCTGCAGATCGCGCGGGCGCTGGCGGTCGAGCCGAAGGCGCTCCTCATGGACGAGCCGTTCGGCGCGCTGGACGCGCTGACGCGGCGCAGGATGCACGGCTTCCTGCTCGACATCTGGCAGCGCACCGGCAAGACGATCGTCTTCGTGACGCACGACATCGCCGAGGCGGTGACCCTCGCCGACCGGATTTGTCTCATGTCGGTCGGGCCGGGCTCGCGCATCACCGAAGTGATCGACGTCGACCTGCCGCGGCCGCGCGACCTCGGCGATCCGGCGGCGGGGCGGCTCTTCAAGCGCGTGGAAGGGCTGTTGATGTGAGGGCGGCGGCGTTTTTCGTCGGGTCCATCGTCATTGCCTTTGCCGGGTGGCAATTCCTTTCGACCTTCGTCTTCAACCCCTTCCTGATCCCGCCGCCGCTGGTGGTGCTCGAGACCATGATCCCGATGGTGAAGAGCGGGGAAATCTTCCGCCACGTGGCGATCAGCCTCGCGCGCGTGGGCGTGGGGTTCGTCAGCGGCTGCGCGGCGGGGATCGTGCTGGGAGTGTTGCTCGGGCGCATCCGGCTGGTCAACGACCTGCTCGATCCCATCATCGAGCTGCTGCGCTATCTTTCGCCCACCGCGATGATCCCGATCGCGGTAATCTGGTTCGGCATCGGCGAGACCTCCAAGTATTTCCTCATTTTCTGGGGCACGTTCTTCATCGTGCTGATCAACACCACGGCCGGGGTGATGCGCGCGCCGATCATCCGCCAGCGCGCGGCGGAGTGCCTGGGCGCCAGCGAGCTGCAGATCTTCCTGCTGGTGGTGATCCCGTCGGCCGCACCGTATATCGTCACCGGCATGCGCATCGCCATGGCCTCGTCCTTCATGAGCATCATCCCGGCCGAGATCCTGGCGGCGGATTCGGGCATCGGCTACCTGTTGCAGCACTCCTCGATCCTGCTGCAGACCAACCGCATCTTCGTCGCGCTGCTGACGATCTGCGTCATCGGCTTCATCTTCGACCGCCTGTTCCGCATGGCAGTCGATCGCATGCTCTCGCGCTACATGTCGTATATTGCGTTGACCTAGGAGGCCTCATGAGACTTGCAAGCATCTTGGCGGCACTGGTTATTGCGACGGGAACGGCGCAGGCGCAACCACTGAAGAAGGTGGTGCTCTTCGGGCAGCCGTCGGTGAACAACGACGCGATCTGGATGGCGCTCGAGCACGGCTACTTCAAGGAGCAGGGGCTCGACGTCGAGTACCGCGTGTTCCCCTCCGGGACCACCGCGTTCCAGACCTTCAGGACCGGCCAGGGCGACATCGTCATGACCGGCGACCTGCCGAGCGTGCAGTACTTCTTCAACAACCCGGGCCAGTACCAGACCTTCGTCGCGATCGAGCGCGACGCGAAGGGCTACGTGGTGATCGCGCGCAAGGACATCCGCAAGCCCCAGGACCTCGCCGGCAAGACGGTCGCCACGCGCGTCGGCTCGACCGGCTCGTGGTTCGTCTCGGAGTACCTGACGAAGAACAAAGTGGATCCGAAGAGCGTGTCGGTCAAGAACCTCGACACGCAGCTCCTGCCGGCGGCGCTATGCAAGGGCGATATTTCGGCCTTCTTCATCTGGCAGCCGATCGGCTCGCGCACGCTCGAGATCTGCCCGAACGACGCCCACCAGCTCTCCGATGCGACCGGCTATGTCCAGGGCTACCTGGTGGCGGGCGCGCGCCCCGAGTTCCTCAACACGCCCGACGGGGCGGACAAGGTGACGCGCTTCCTGCGCGCCATCATGAAAGGGCGCGCCAAGGCCGAGAGCGACTTCAAGGCCGTCGCGGCCTTCGCCGCCAAGACCTACAGCCTGAGCGAGAAGGCGACGCGCGACCAGTGGGAGACGAACATCCGCCCGATCGCGCTCGACAAGGTGTACTACGACGACTTCTGCAGCCTCTCCAAGTGGGCGCGCGGCGCCGGGCTCACCACCGAGCCGGTGGACTTCACCAAGCTCACCTGGCCGAACGGGCTGCGCGCGATCGATCCGAAGCTCGCCGAGGCGCCACCCGCGCCCTGCTGACGGCCCGCCATGATCTGTGATGTCGTGATCCGCGGCGGTCGCGTCGTCGACGGCACCGGCGCGCCTGCGCGGCGGGAGGACATCGGCATCGCGGGCGGGAAGATCGTTCCCCCAGGCAAGGCAGACAGGATCATCGATGCCGACGGCCTGGTCGTCGCGCCGGGGTTCATCGATCCTCACACCCACTACGACGCGCAGATCTGCTGGGACGGCGCGACGACGCCGTCGAGCTGGCATGGCGTGACGACGGTGGTGATGGGGAACTGCGGAGTGGGGATCGCGCCTTGCCGGCCCGCGGCGAGAGAGATCGCGATGCGCGACCTGGTGAACGTGGAGGCGATCCCGTTCGAGGTCCTGAACGCCGGGATCACGTGGGACTGGGAGACGTTCCCGCAATACATGGACGCGGCGGCGAAGCGCAAGCCGGCGCTGAATCTGGCATTCCTGGCGCCGCTGACACCGTTCAGGCACTACGTGATGGGCGAGGCGTCGATGGAGCGGGCCGCGGACGCGGACGAAGTCGCTCAAATCAAGCTTCTACTTGGAAAAGCAATTGATGCTGGGGCGTTCGGGTGGTCGAGCACGCTGCTCAACCAGCACATGGGCTACGGCGGGCGGCCGCTCGCATGCCGCAACGCGAGCCGCGAGGAGCTGAAGGCCTATTGCAACGTGCTGCGCGAGCGCGGCAAGGGCGCCATTGAAATCGCGATGACGAAGCAGATCGGGGTGATGGACGACCCGGAGCTCGAGCTGCTCGACTTCATGCTCGCCGAGAGCGCCAGGCCGATCACGTTCATCGCGATGTTCGACCGCGACGATATTTCGGAGGCGGTGCGCACGTCGCTGCGCAAAGCAAGGCCGATGATCCAGCGCGGGGCGCGGCCGCAGACCTCGCCGCTGCCGCTGACGCGCGAGATCAATATGAGGAACCCGTTCTCGTTCGCCGGATTCCCGGCGTGGAAGCGGGTGTTCGAGGACAAGTCGAAAGCGGCCCAGGCTGCCGTCTATGGAGATGCTGGTTTCAGAAATGAATTTCGAGAAAACCTGAAGAAGCCCGCGGGATTCGGGAACTGGTCGCGGATCGCCGTGCACGAGGTGAAGAATCCGAAGCTGAAGCACCTCGAGGGAAAGACCGTGGCCGAGGTGGCGGCCGCGCGCGGTTGCGACGGAGTGGACGCGCTGCTCGACATCACGCTCGAGGACGATCTCGAGAACGAGTTCACCATGCAGTCGTTCAATACGCGTGTGGACCGCATGTCTGAAATTTTGAATAACAAAGACATGCTTCTGGGGCTCGGCGACGGCGGCGCGCACCTGGACATGCTGTGCGACTCGGGCTATCCGACCTATGTGCTCGGGACCTGGGTGCGGGAGCGGAAGGTTCTCTCTCTCGAGGAAGCGGTGCGGCGGATGACCTCCGACCCAGCCGATTTCTTCGGAATTCGAGACAGAGGCAGGATTGCGACGGGGATGGCCGCGGACCTCGTGATTTTCGACCCGGCAACCGTCGGGTCGGGCGGGCGCCCGGAGCGGCTCTACGACCTGCCGGGCGGGGCGAAGCGCATGGTGATGCGCTCGCGCGGCATCGAGATGACGCTGGTGAACGGCGTGGTGACGTGGGAGAGGGGTTCGCTGACCGGCGCTGCAGCAGGGCGCGTTCTGCGCTCCTGAACGGCTAGCCCGCTCAATATCCCAGCTTGGTCTTCAGGTCGATCACGTGCGGCTTCGTCTCGCCGACGATGACGAGCTTCTGCCCCTTCGCGCGCTTCTTGAGCACCGGGGCGAGGGCGTGCTTCGCGGCGGACCAGTTCTCGCGCACCGGCTTCTTGCCGCCCTTGGCCTTGCGCGCCTCTTCCTTCTTCTGTTCCATCTCCCAGTCCGCCTTGCGTCCCTCGTCGATCTCGGCGACGGGGTAGGTGAGGTGGAGGGTGAAGGGCTTCTTGCCGCGCGCCTTGAGCAGCATCTCGATCGACTCGCGCTCCGGGTTGCCGTGCTCGCCGTCGCCGGAGAACACATAGTGATCGGCGGTGATGCGCCTGAAAAAATCCTCCTCGAGGTTGTTCGAGCTGCCGTGGTGCGGCACCTTGAGGAGCTCGACGTGCAGGGTGCGGCCTTTCGCGAGCAGCCCGGTTTCCTCGAGGCCCTGCAGGATCTTGTCGCCGCGCGCGTCGCCGGTGAGCAGCATGCGCTTGCGCCCGCATTCGGCCAGCACGACGAGGCTGGACAGGTTGGCGACCGACTCGTCGACATACGCGGCCAGCGCCGCCTCGTTGCCCTTTTTCCTCTTCTTCAGCTCCTCGAGCCATTCGTCGTGCTTCTCCTGCAGCTCCTGCAGCTCCTTGCGCATCGGGCCGACGACCGTGAGCTTCAGCCCGTTGCCCAGGTCGACGGCGTTCCTGTCGGCAAGGATCAGCTTGCCGTCGTGCTCCGCGTTGAGCGTCCATCCCAGCGCTTCGGCGTCGCCGCGCAGCGCGTGGCCCTGCGCGATGCTCGCGAGCACCAGAAGCGACGATTCGGCGATCTCCTGGTCCGCGTCCGTGCCGTTCGGAAGGAGGTCGCTGCCGGCGCCCGGCCGCAGGCCGCCGCGGACCGAGGCGGCGCCGAACTGCGCGGTGACCGACGCGGTCAGCTCGCCGGGATCGTTGCCGATGATGTCGTCGAAGCTGTTGTGCCAGAGGCTCTGCACCTGCACCAGCCCCGCGCCCGTGGCCGCGCGCAGCTCGCGCGTCAGGTCGAGAATGCCGCGGATATGGTCGTCGTCGACGTGGCTCACCATCACGATGTCGAGCGGGAGGGGTGCCTGCGCAGCCAGGCGGCGCTTCTCGCGGATCCGGAGCAGGCGCGGCTTGAGGTGGGGCGCATAGACGTCCGCGGGCCCGCCGTCGATGACCATGAGGCCGGGGTTCGCCTTGGTGCCGAAGTGCAGAAGCATGCAGTCGCCCTTGCGGGCGCGGCGCACGTCCAGGCTGAAGATCAATCGGTGCCCTAGATGGACTGGAAGGCGCGCAGCACGTCGAGCATGCCGTGGCCCTGGAAGCTCTTTTCGCGCCCGAGGTCGGTGGCGCTCGCGCACAGGATCTGCTTGATGCGCCGCGGCTGGCCGACGAGCTCGGAGTAGCGCGCCATCAGCATCGCCGCCGCGCCGCTCACGTGCGGCGCCGCCATGCTGGTGCCGTCGAGATCGCCCCACTCCCCGCCGGGCAGCGGCGCGCGGATGCGCTCGCCGGGGGCGACGAGGTCGGGCTTCATCCGGCCGTCGCCGGTCGGCCCGCGGCTCGAAAAGAAGCTCACGCCGTAGGTATGCGGCCAGTAGCGGTGGGTCGAGCCGACCGTGATCACGCCGTCGGCGTTCCCCGGGTCGGTCACGCTGAACGCCGCGTAGCTTTCGTACACGCCTTCCTTGGTCTCGAAGTTCTGGTAGCCGCGGTTGCCCGCCGCGGCCACCACGGAGACGCCGCTGTTCACCAGGCGCTCGCACTCGTTGCACACCGGCGTGCGGCCGCAGGCGTAGTTGCGCACGTCGTGCCGGATCGACAGGCTCAGGTTGGCGCCGTGGATCGTCATGAAGCTGTTGCGCTCGTTGATGTAGCGGATGTACTGCAGCGCCGCGATGATCGCGAACTCGGTCTCCTTCAGCGTCGGCGCGAGCACCCGGAAGTCGTACAGGTACATGTCGGGGCACATGCCGTCCGCCTGGTCGCCGGACTGCTCGTCGTCGGGCGGCGGCGGCGCGGCCTTCCTGCCTTTCCTGCCCTTCTTCGCGCCGCCGTCCTTGTTCGCGGCGATGATCCCCGCGACGTGCGTGCCGTGATTGCTCGGCGGAGCCACTTCCGGAGCGATCTCGATCAGGCCCTCGACCAGCTCCCAGTTGATCGCGCGTCCCTGGCGCGCATCCTGCGCCAGCCGGGTGAGGTGCTCGAGCGCCGTCTTCGCGTCCGGCGGATTCTTGAGCTCCTTGCGCCGCTGCTCGAGGAGGTTCTCGATGCGCGCCTCGGCCTTTGCCGGGCGCACGTTGTCGAGGCTGACGATCTCGCGGATCCGGGTGAAGTCGAAAGCCCTCTTGACGCGCGAGTTGCCCTCGGCATCGCCGAAGGCCTCGTGCTGCGCGTCGATGCCCGAGTCGATCACCGCCCAGACGAGCTCCTTGCAGCTCACGGTAAAGAGGCTGCGCGCCGAATCCGCCTTCACCGCCGGCACCGACTTCGTCAGCGCGGCGCTCGCCTGGCGGTTGCGCGCGACGTGCCAGACCAGCGAGTGCTCTTCCGGCTGGTACAGGTGCTTCAACTGCCCGCGCAGCATTACGGCGATCTCTTCCTGGACCTTCTTGTCCAGCAGGCGCTCGAGCAGCTCCGCCTCGCTGCTGTCGCCCTTCTGCTCCTCGGCCCACAGGATGAGGCCGGCGAGGGTGATGTAGCGCACGTGGGACTCGATGTCCTGCATGCTGACCGGGGCGGCGGCATTCGGCCAGTCCTTGTACGCGCCGAGGATGTCGTTCATCTTCTTTTTCATGATTCCGGGCTCGTAGGCGGCGATCTTCCGGGCGACGCGCCGGTCGTGCCACCACGCGGTCATCGGCACGATGATGCGCAGCACGTCCTGGAAAGTGAGCCGCGCGGCGACGATGCCCTGCAGGAACGCCACGTCGGCGTCCCTGCCCGAGCCCGTCTTCGCCTTCGGCTTTTTCTCGAGGCAGTCGGCGAGGATCGTGGCCACTTTGCCGGCGGCGACGTCCCTGTAGGGGGTGATCAGGAGCTCGAGTTGCGCGGCGGGGCTTTGGGCGAATGCGAGCCAGACGTCGCCGAGGATCGGCGAATCCTGGAGCTGGCGCCGGTCGTCCTCGGGCCCGAGCAGGATGAACTCCACCAGCTTGTGCGGGACTTGAACGGCCATCGCTCAGACTCCCGTCGCCGGGTAAGGGAAGCCCTTCGGCTTTTGCAGCCCGCGGTCCACGTGGGCGCGCAGCGCCGCGTCGCAGACGGCGTAGCCCCAGTTGATGAGCCGCTCCTGCCGGGCATCGTCCATGCGCTTGAGCCGCGTCTTGGTCTGCGCGAGCTCGGTGGTGCGTCCCAGCGGGCAGTCGAGCGGGCTGTCCACCGGGTAGCTCGCCATATCGGTGCGGATGCCCCAGTACGCGCCCTTGCGCGCGCCCGAGACGAAGGAGTCGATGGTTTGCCGCTTGCGCAGCGAGCGCACCTGGTTGTCGATGACGTCGAGAACGCGAAAGGCGTGCCGCGCCCAATCCGTCTTCGGCTCTTCCTCGGGCTGCATCTGGCCGCCGCCGTCGCTCACCAGCACCGTGTCGTAGCGCTTCCAGACGGTCTCGAGGCCGAGGTTGTCGTAGACGCCCCCGTCGGTGAGCACGGCTTTGGTCGTATAGGGCGGGCGCTGCAGGTCGGTTCCGGAGTTCGGCGTGAAGGCGCCTTCGTCGAAGCGCATTTCCACCGGCGACAGCACGGGCGGAAAAGCCGACGACGCCGCGACGGCCCTGGCGAGCGAGACCGTCGGATTCCTGATCTCGCCCACCCGGTAGTCGCGGATATAGGGCTTCGAGAAGCGCCACAGGACGCCGGACTGCACGTTCGTGGCGTTGATGACGAAGCGCGGATTGTCGGGAAGATCCTGCAGCGTGGCCTTGCCGAAGAGATGCTCCTCGTACGCCGCGGCGACCCGGTCGCTGACGCTTCCCGGCAGCGCCAGCCCGAGGATGATGGCCTCGGCGTCGATAGTCTCCCCGGCAAGGCGGCGGATCGGGGCGACCACCTGCGGCACGAAATCGGACTGGATCTTCGCTGGATCGAAGCTGAGCTGATTCCACTTGAGCGCGAGCGTTGCGGCGGTAATCGAGCCTCCCGATACGCTGGAGATCCTTTTCGTCTTGCGCAGCAAGCCCGCCTCATACAGGCGCCAGAGCGCTCCGACGTGGAACACCATGGCGCGATACCCGCCTCCCGAAAGGCAAAGACCGATGCCGGCTTCGGGTTTGGCAACCTCGTCGCCGGGGATGAGCTGAACCGGTGGCTGCGGCATGCGTACCTCCCCCTCCGAGTGAGACCCACGTGAAGCGCCACGACTTTACTACCGTATCCTGAGGGTCAGGTGCCGATGCTGCGGATGAGCGGGCAGCGCTCGGCGAGCGGCTCGATGCGCTTCAGGACCGAGACGCCGATGAAGTAGTGGCACTCGCGCGTCTTCGGGATCCTGCTGTCGGCCGAAAAGACAAGGATGCCGATGTTGGTGGCCCACATGCCGAGCCAGGCAGCGACCAGAACGGCAACTCCCCCGAGGCTGAGCTTCATAGGCGACGAATGTTACTCCTTGGGCGGCGTTATGATCCCCGGTTCCTCACCGGGAGAAAACATGCAATCCAAGCGCAAGGCGTCATTGGTCGTCGCGGCCGCGCTGCTCGCGGGCGCGGCGCACGCACAGCAGCCGCAGCAGACCTGCTTCCCCTCGAAGCACGGGAAGGACGACCAGGTCGGCAACCTGAACTACGTGACGCCGGAGAAGACGCTGGCGGCGGCGAAGCTGGTGACGAAGGGCAAGAGCTATCGCCTCGGTATCGAGACCAACAAGGACACGCCGGCGTTTCC
>Ga0105340_1000479_pt1 | contig 19401 bp, 17 predicted proteins | sample EasRivMeERMLT700_FD_89676 | JGI IMG/M metagenome (GOLD analysis project Ga0105340, IMG submission 89676) | Soil microbial communities from meander-bound floodplain in the East River, Colorado, USA - East River MetaG ERMLT700 | ecosystem: Environmental > Terrestrial > Soil > Floodplain | place...
ACCCGCTGGCTGCGTTTGTTCTCGTGGATTATGCGCTGGGAAACTTCAAAGGGACGGACCTTGCGCGCTGGATTCGGAAGCAAAGCGGGCTTTCGCGTTTGCCGGTGGTGATGTTCAGCGGCTGCATGGAGGTGGTTGAGATGGCAGAATGTTACGTAGCGGGAGCGGATTACTTCATTAGAAAACCGGTGCACTTTGAGGATTTGCTGAAGGTGGTGCGCGGTTTGGATGCGTGCCTGGAACACCAACCGCCGCGCGTGGCAGCGTTGGCAGATGTGGCGGCTGACCCAACTGTGGATCGCGAGGCGCTAAGCACCGCGTTGAAGGATGGGCTGGCCCAGAACAGGGCATTGCAGGAGCAGGCTCGTGCGCGAATGGCCAAACTCGATCTCACGATGGCGGTAAGAAAGGAAGTGCTGAAAAAGATTCCGTTTGTGCCGAAGACGGGCGAGGAGCCAAAGGCACCCGGACGTGCTTAGCTCTCCTCGATATTGATTCCCGGAAGTCGTTGTTCGCAGACAGTGGCAATGACGACGGCAACTTCGCCGGCGGTGTATGGAGCGGTAATGACGCCGTTCAAGGAGGGTTCGACCCCTTCGGACAGGGAGTCGAAGTTCTCTGGGGTGCCCAGGGCGACGATGGGGAGATGGCGAATCGATGGAGAGGACTGGATAAAGGTGATCAAGCGCTCGCCGTCCGGGATGGTGACCAGGTCGATGAGGACGCAGTTCTCTTTGCGGATAGGGTCGCGGACGATCTTTTCGATAAACGCGGCGGCGTTCGGGGAGTGAGACACCGCGCTCGTTTTGAGGGCGGCTATGACAATGTCCGGCAACGCGGGGTTGCAGGTTACGACGTGAACCACGGGTGTTTGTACGGGAAAAAGAGTAGGAATGCAACGGGTGGTTAGCCGCGCCTACGTGCTTCCAGCATTCGTTCATCGCAGCCCGTTCGCATCGCGTACACTCACCTACCACCTCGCCAGTTTAGCCACCGTCAATTCTGCGGCGGCCCGAAAAGGTAGACAAGACTGGCGTGGTGATCTTCACACCAGGTCAATGCGGCTCGGCTGCTGGCGAACCGCATCGCCTTCGCAGTGGTCCTGCGGCGATGCTGCGTTACCAGGATTCCTCGCTTGCCAGGGGCAGGGAGGAACAGCGTTTGACGTTGTGACGCCGGGTCGTAACCGGCTACCGTTTTCAGCGGCAGATGGGCCATACTAATCCTATGGTTTGTTTGTCAGGGGTCGGCTGTTACTGCAGCCGGCCCCACCTCGCCTGTCTACGCCCGCGCGGTTCGATTTGCAACGGATTTACTTCAGATTTGAATCACCGGTCATTCTTGCCGGTTCGACCTGGCGGACCTTTTCAACCTTTCCTCTCGCGTCTCCTGGCCGGCTCAAATGAAAAGGTTGAAAGAATCGTCGTAAGTCGTTGCTGTTACACATCGTTCCGGCTTGTTCCCCCTTTTCACACTTAACTCTCGGCTGTGACAGGAGGTGACAGAAGATGACAAAATTCATGATAATCTCTGCTTGACGGGATCGGCCAAAGGAAAAGCCCAAACATAAGAGAAGCACCAACGCTGAAGTAATCAGTGGACGGAAGTAGTCAGGAAGCCAGAAATCCCAAGCATGGTCTCCGGCAATCTTATACTTTGTGATGGCTGGAGTGTCCTGCAATGATTGCGCGTACATTTGGTTTATCCAAGCAGCCCATTGCGGGCGAGATTGCCGGACGAGCGGAGGATTCTGCCGCGGTGAACAGGCTTAATGGTTTGCTGGGCGGATGAGGTCGGTGAGGGGAGGGGCGGTCCTGGGAATGGCGGCGTGGAAGTTTTCGCCGAGGAAGGCCGCGAGGGTGGCGGCTACTTGCGACTGAGCGACGAGGGGCGTATTGCTGCGCTCGCCCAGGGGCGGAGTGTCCGGGCCGATGACGGCGAACCAGGTGTATGCGGAGTCGGCGATTTCTTTGCCGTGGTTTTTCCACGCGACAGGGGCAGGACCGCGGCCATGATCGACGGTGATGAAGAAGGTGGTGGCGCCGCGGTATTCGGGGAGCGATTGGGTGAGCGCCCAGAGTTCGCTGATGAAACGATCGAACTCACGCGCAGCTTTGAGGTAGCGCTCGTAGTTTCCTTCATGGGCCCAATCGTCCGTCTCTCCGAAGGAAACATACATAGCGCGCGGTTTGATGGTGCGGACGGCGTGCTTCGCGGCGTAGCCGACGAAGGTGTCGAGGATGACGTTGCCCCAGACGGTGCGGCTGCGCTCCGCCATTTCGGTGAGGGCTTCGGGCACGGGGAGACGGCGCGTGCCGTCCGGGACTTCCCACGCGCTCCAGACGGGAAAACCGCCGCGAGGCGCGTTCAGAATCCATGCGAGGACGTCCCAGTTCAACGCGGCGGCGACGCGCCCCTCGAACGATGGTTTTGAGTGCAGCCACTCGAAGACATTCGTGTTGGCGTTGAGCTTCTTGTCGTTGCTGTCGATCTTCGGGTCCGCAATGCCGGTGAGGAATTCGTTGTAACCGGGGTAGGAGAAGTTGTGACCGTTGGAGACGCGTGCGTCGCTGCCTTTGTCGCGATTGCCCCACAGTTGACCCTGCTTTGCAACCGTGTTCCAGAGGAAGGGAAGAAGGACCTCGCGCCGGGCTTCCGGAGTGTCACGCCAGAAATTGGTGCGGATCGCGTTTGTGCTGCCGTAGTTGCCGAATTCTTTGGTGAGCGGCATTTCCTCCGCGCCGCGGAAGACTTCCTGCCAACGCAGGCCGTCGGCGGTGATGAGGAAGATGTTTTTTGTTTTCGTTTGGGCGTGGGCGGTGGTGAGTGAGAGAAATATCAGGAGTGCAAGGGAGATCGGCCTGAGTGCATGGTGCATGGCCGCGAACCGTATCAGGAACGTGAGTTGGCTGACAACTCATGCGCCAGTGTAACATATTTGAAAGCGCCAGAGGACTGGCGCACTCCATGACGCTTCGCGAATTCGAGAATGTAACGGAATTCGCGGACGGCGACGGAGCGCCGTCCCTACCTTCTAGGGCAACTCGAGCGTCACGACGACGGCGCGGTGGTCGGAGGGGTAGGGCTGCACGATGATGTTTGCGAATTTGGGATCCTCACCGACGATGTCGCAGCGTTTGACGGTCACGTTCGATCCGACGAAGACGAAGTCGATGCGGTCGTGGCGATCTTTTGGGTCGTCGGGCTTCGTCGTGGGCGTCCATGTCCAGCCGGGGTGAACGACTTCGTCGGGAAACGCGGTGCGGAACGCATCGCGCATGCCTGCGCGTGTTACGGCGAGCGTGGAGGGGAATTCCACAGCGAGAGGGCACTTGCGAGAATCCGCGGCGCGTTGGGTCCAGTCCTGATGGGAGGGTTCGTTGAAATCACCGGTGAGAAACACAGGCTGCCCGGCCGCGAGCGCCGGCTTGAGTTCGGAGAGCAATCGTTCCACCTGATCGCCTCTGGCTTTGCGCGCTTCGCTGACGGCTTCGGCGGCGGTTTTGATGAACGGCGCATCTGCGTAGGGAATGTTGAGAAGCTGGTAGGGCTGGTAAGGCGCGTGCATGAGGTGCGCGTTGAACATCCATGCCTGACCGCCTGAAGGCAGGCGCAGGGAGACGCCCCATTTTCGCGGAGTGTTTGTGATAATGGTAAAGCGGGTCAGGATTGCGGTGCGTTCGCCCTGGTCGAAGTAATTCCACCCCAGCATCTCGGCGAGCTTGCGACCATTGTCGGGACTGCGGCCGTCTTTTTTATGGCCATGGGTTTCCTGCAAGCCGACAACATCGGCTTTTGCGGCGCGAATGACTTCGAGCGTCTGCGATAGTGGTTGTTTGCCGGAATCGCCACCGACCCACAGGTTGAAGGTCATCACGCGAATGGATTCGGCGGCGCGAAGTCGCACGGAAGATGAAGCTAGTAACAAACCGCATAAGAGAACGAGCCAACGGGTTGCGCGCATTTATAGAGTTCGCCGGAAATGAGAGGCAGGGCGCAAGGGAAATCCGAGGGTGTATGGTGACTGCAACGGGGGAGGTTAAATGCGGAACTCCGACGCAGGGATGGATCGAAAATCCCAAACACCAATCACCAAGCACCAGAGAAGCACCAAAGCGCCAGAGGACTGGCGCACTCCAAGACGCTTCGCGATGCGCGACGCAAAGAGAAAACCGCTAAAGCGGTTGAGGGGCTTCCATGTGGACGTCATTCACCCAACTGAAGTTGGGTGTTAATGAGAATGGGACGTCACTCCCCTCGAAGCCGCAAATGACTGAAATCGGGCCAAAACAGGCGTAATTGCGTAGCGGTACGGAGGTCCGGCGCCATGAGAGTGGAAAGAAACCTGCTATGTTGGACGCGCGCGCTGCTGTCCCAGGGTGGGGTTCGTTGAGCGGTGGCATGGATCGCGGGCCGTTTAGCGGAGAGAACGATGAGTGACGAAGGTAACAAGACTGTGCTGGTGGTGGATGATGATCGCGAAACGCGAGAGATGATCCGCGAGTGGTTGAGTTCCAGCGGTTACAACCTGCTGTGCGCTGAAAATGGGAAGGAAGGGACGAAGATTTTCCGGCGACAACGCGTGGATCTTGTCCTCCTCGATGTGTTCATGCCGGAGCAGGACGGGATCGAAGTTTTGATGGAAATGCGCCGAATGGCTAAGGCGACGAAAGTGGTGATGATGTCGGGAGGAGGAGGCCGGATGAAACTGGAGCACGTGCTGAAACTTGCCGGCAAACTCGGCGCGACTGAAACGCTCCCGAAGCCATTTACCCCCGTGGAGCTCACGCAGACTGTGGACCGGTTGATCGGCAAAGCCGGCGGCACGCCCGAGGCGCGCAAAGCGCCTTAGCATTCGCCGAACGCATCTATATTTTCCCCGGCATTTCCCTGACCTATTTCGTCATGGCCGGACGCGGGCGCGGTTTGTCCCATGATGAATTGTCGGATCGAAATCGAATGCCCTGACGCCTGGCGTGCGACCCTTTGCCGTTGCTGAAGACCGGGCTGTCCAACCGATCGGAGGGTTTGCCAGTGCGGATTTCTTCGGCGATGTCTGCGACGGATTCCAAAATGCGAGTGGGCTGGTAAACGTAATCGCCAACGTTCTCAAGTTGTGTCGAGCCGCTCAGCACGAGGAAGGCTTGCATGCCGGCTTCGACCGCGCCGCGAATGTCCGTTTCCATGGTGTCGCCAATCATCACGAACTGGTCGAGGGCGCCGCGAGCGGCTTCGGTGAGTTTGCGGCGCGCCTGATGGAACATATAACCGTTGGGTTTGCCGAGATAGTACGCGCGCCGGCCCGTGCTGGCTTCGAGAAAGGCGGCGAGTGCGCCCGCGCCCGGTCGCGTCTTCTCGCTGGAGACTGGGCACCAGTTGTCGGGGTTGGTGGCGAGAAGGCGCGCTCCGCGCTCAATGCACTCGTGCGCCTTGGCGAGTTTTTCCGTGGTCGCTCCGCCTTCGCCCACAACGACGTAGCTCGGGTGGATCCCGTCGTTCGCGATGCGATGTTCGTGCAATGCAGTCAGCAGTCCACCTTCACCGATGACAAACACGGTGCAGGCAGGATGCGTCTCGCTGAGAAAATCCGCGGTGTTCAGCGCGGACGTGTAGAAATGCCGCGGGGACAGGTACGGCATGCCAAGATGTTTGAGCCGCACCGCCAGGTCTTCCGGCGTCGGCGCGGAGTTGTTCGTGAGAAAAAGAAAGGGCGTGCCCGTGGTAGTGAGCGCCTCTACAAAGTCGATCGCGCCATCGATCAGGTGATTCTCCCTGTAGATAACGCCGTCCATGTCGATCATGTATCCTGTTTTCATTTTTGCGCCGCGCTCGAAAGCGCGACGATCATCCATAAGCACATGGGCTGCCATCGTGCGATCGAAGCGCGAACGCACGCAGCGAAAGTGCGGGCAGCAGCGACAGGGAACGCAATCTGTTCACGCTGTGAAAATCGGCACAACCACGGCTTTGCTCATCGCAACGATGCGAAGAATTCAGGTTTGGTGCGGACCTTTGGCGGGGGCACAGGTTCGGGTCGCTCTCATTCTAAAAGTAGGTAAAGTGCGTATTGCTGGCGTACGGACGCATGCGAAGATTCCCGTAACTCCTGAGCTGGTGCAGCCGAAGATATGGCCACATTGTTGGTATTGCTTGCACTCGCGCTCGCGGTTCTGGTGACCTACGTGGCAGTGGCAAAATAGTCTCGTCCCGATCCTGCGGAAGTTTTGCGTCCGGTCCGGGATGCCGGAATTTTGTTAAAAAATTCACAGACTCAGCCATCACGCCGGGCGCGGCGTTCTCGGTGAGCGCAGTCGGCCCGCGGAAATTCTTCCGCGTCCTCAACCAGTAAACACGCTGGAATAATTGGTGTCACAAGCGGGGCTAGAAATCGCCCCGCTTTTTTTGTGTACGCGAGCGTGTGATTACTGCTGCCGAGGAAGCGAGCGAACGATAGATTGTCGGACGTCGAATGAAGCAGGCCATCATCATTGCGGGCGGTATGGGGACGCGCTTGAAGGCGCGGTTGGGGGATTTGCCGAAGCCGATGATTCCCATCGGCGGCAAGCCGTTGCTGGAGCACCAGGTCGAGTTGGCGAAGCGGCATGGTTTTACGGAGATCGTGATTTTTGCCTGTTACCGGCCTGACCTGATCCAGGCGCACCTGGGCGACGGGAGCCGCGGGGGCGTGAAGATCAGTTACGAAATCGAGAAGACGCCGCTGGGAACGGCAGGGGCGGTGCTGGCCGGGATGCGTTTGCTCGCAGAACGATTTCTCGTGTTCTACGGCGACACGATGGCGAATGTCGATCTCGGACGAATCTGGGACCGGCACGTGGCCAGTGGGGCAGGGGTGACGTTGTTACTCCACCCAAACGATCATCCGCTGGACTCCGATCTTGTGGAGACGGACGAGGCGGATTGGGTCACGGCGTTTCACAATCGGCCGCATCCGGCAGGGAAATATTTTCAGAACCTCGTGAACGCTGGGCTCTACGTGGTGGAGAAGGCGGCCCTTCAGCCCTGGGCAAGCGACGTGAAGCCGATGGATTTTGGGAAGGATTTGTTCCCGGCGATGTTGCGCGCGGGCCAGCGGCTGCTCGGGTATAACACGCCGGAGTATATCAAAGACATCGGCACGCCGGAGCGCTACGATCGGGTGTCAGCAGAGTACGCGAGCGGGGTGATCGCGAGGAGTTCATTGCAGACGCCGCAGCCGACGGTGTTCCTGGACCGCGACGGGACGTTAAATCGCGAAGTGGACGGGGTGACGTCCCCTGAAAAGCTGGAGCTGTTGCCGGGAGTGGCCGAAGCGATCTACAAATTGAACCGCAGCGGTATTCGCGCAGTAGTGATCAGCAACCAGCCGATCATCGCCAAAGGGTTTTGCCGCGAGGCCGACGTGCAGGCGGTGCACAACAAGCTGGAGACGTTGCTGGGCGCGGAGCACGCATTTCTTGATCGCATTTACTATTGCCCGCACCACCCGGAGAAAGGGTTCGAGGGAGAGCGCGTGGAATTAAAAATTGCGTGCGATTGCCGCAAGCCCGGCATTGGAATGATTCAGCGCGCGGTGCGGGACTTGAATGTCGACTTAAAGCAATCGTGGCTCATCGGAGACACAACAACGGATTTGCAAACGGCGAAGAACGCGGGGTTGAGGTCGATCCTCGTCCGCACCGGTTACGCGGGCAAGGACAACAAATATCCGGCGCAAGCCGATTGTGTGTGCGACACGCTTGGCGAGGCGGTGGCGAAGATTACCGCAGAACTCGGCAGTTGAAATTAGAGACTCGTGACCTCGTCTGCTACGAGCAAAGGAGGATTAGTCGTGGACGAAGATGATTTTACTGCCCTGTGGTTCGAAGGCGAAATCCATGCGACGCAAATCACCCAGCGCTTTTGCGATAGCGTCGTGACGTTCGCGCGGTGCGTAGAACATGAGGAAGCCACCGCTGCCGGCGCCGAGCAACTTGCCACCGATGGCGCCGGCCTTGCGGCCAGCGGCATACCAGTCGTCGATGGCTTTGGTGCTGACGGCGCTGGTGAGGCCGCGTTTGAGTTCCCAGTTTTCGTGAATGATCTCGCCAAAAGCATTCACGTTGTTCTTCTGCAACTCGGCTTTGAGTTGGCGCGCGAGTTCGACCATGCGCCGCAACGTTCTCTGTTTGGCTTTCTCCGACGCGACGACTTCCTGTTGCGTTTTGAGGAGGGTTGAGGCGCTGCGAGTAATGCCGGTGTAGAACACCAGCGTGTTTGCCTGGAGTTCGCGAAGTGTTTCGCGCCTGCAAATGATGGGTTCCACGGCGACAGAGTCGTCCGGATAAAATTCGATGAAGTTGAATCCGCCGAACGCGGCGGCGAACTGGTCCTGCTTGCCGATGGGTTCGCCGCAACGATCGATTTCGATTTCGCAACTTTCGCGCGCAAGCTGTTCCGCAGAGGCGTAGCGGCAGGCGTAGGCGTGCAACGCGTGGAGCAACCCGACGGTGAAGGAACTGGATGAGCCGAGGCCGGAGCCCTTGGCGGGAATGTCCGCGATGGACGTGATCTCGACGCCGCCGTTGATGCCGAGGAGCTTGATGGCTTCGCGCACGAGGGGATGCTTGACGTGGTCGACCGTGCGCGCCTCCTCCGTCTTCGAGTAACTGACGCGAATGCGGTCGTCGAATTTTTGGTTGACGGTGACGTAGACAAATTTGTTGATGGCGGTGGAGACGACCGCGCCACCGTACTTGCGATAGAAGACGGGCAGGTCGCTGCCGCCGCCGACGAAACTCATGCGCAAGGGTGTCTTGCTGATAATCATTCCGGCAGCAAAGTAATCAGTTTGCGCGCCAAAGACACCAGAAAAGCCACGGGAGGGATGGTAAACCTGCGGGGAACCCGGCCGCGGCGCGCTGGGACAGCGCGCCCTACCTTGCCGACCGAACTACTCGCTGACAATGCGGTAGAACCGGATCGGCTCGGTCGTGGAGTCGGTGACGGTGCGCGTGCCTGTGGTGGGCTGCGGCGCTATGTCGGTGGCGTGCCGCCAGGAGTTGCTGCTGGTGCCGGTGCCGTTGAGCAGCTCGGTATTGTACTGCAGCGTGTAACGGGTATTTGCGAGACCGGTGAACTGAATGGTTGTGAGGCTCGGCGAGCGTTGCACGGACTCGACCCGCACAGACGGGCCTTTGCCAGGAGTCGGCGATGCGGTGATCCAGTTAGCTGGATCGTTTCCATACTGCTCAGGAAAACGGCGCTGGAGAGCCGGGCCGTGTCCATCCGGTTCGGTGGGCCATGGCGCGTTGTCGGAGTATTTGATTTGTTCCACGCGGACGTACGGGACAAGGCCCACGTCCGGCGGACGAGTTTGCGGCGGATCGGGCTTAAGGAGTTCTACGTCGCCGTTTCCGTTTTGGAGTTTGCCTTCGTACGGGCCGTAAATGGGAGCGCCTGACGGCACACCGAACTTGCTGCGAAAGGCGGCGAGCTGGATCGCGTTGGTGGAGGGATCGAAGTTCACGATCAGCAAGTAGCCACCGGGCGGCAGGCTGACGCTCTGCGGAAAATTGAAGTCGACGACCCCGCGCAAGCGCCACGTGTTTGTCGGGACAAGCGGATCGAAGAGAGGCGTCGTGGCCGCGGTCAGGTTGTAGAGCTCGACGTACTCGTCGATGCTGTTGTCGACGGCGTTGGTGCCGATGAATTCGTCGGGCGGATGATAGTGAATTTCGGAAACGACCACGGGACCGATTTTCGGATAGGCATTGGGTGCGCCGGTCCCGGTGCGAAACTGCGTCTGGCTCGAAGGGTTCGAAACGCCGAACGTGTGCTGGCTCATGGCGACAAAGTCGGTCTCGCCGTCGCTCGTGACGTAGCGGCCGAAGGACACGCCGTTCTCGGCCGGGCCGAAATCGCGGCTCGTCCTGAAAAATGTGAGGTTACCGGCGGCGTCCGCGGTATGGAGATACACATCGTCGCCGCGGGATGAATTCAATGTGAAACTGCGGCCCGTGCCCTGGCCATTCGGATTGAAGCCCGAAGGTAGGCCGGGCGCTTCATAAAACACCCTGTAACCACCCGCAGGAATAACGGTGCCGACCGGAATCTGGAATTTTTTTGGATCGTCCTTTGAATCGCTCAGCCACCAGTAGCTGATGTCGACGGGGTTGGCGGTTGGATTGTAGAGTTCGATAGCGTCTTCAAGCGGAGGATCGGTATGCGTGAGCACTTCGTTGATAATGACGTCCGTGATGAGTTGGAAATTGCTCGCTTCGGGGGTGGATCGTCCGACGGCGAAGGTAATAATGTTCGCGTCGCCGTCGGGAAGCCTGCCAAAGGACGCGCCCTCGGCACTGCTGGTATACGACACGCGGTCGATCATTGTCGCGCGGTCGGGCTGATACATCGTAAGTTGCTCGCCACTGTTGCTCAGTTTGAAGTCGAGTTGGTCGGCGTCGGGGTTCGCGCCACCGGGTTCGCTGGCAAATAACTGGAGGAAGCCGCCTGGCGCGATGAAGGAGAGCGCATTCATGGCCCGATTCGTGGCTCCCGCTGGCTGGTCCGTAAAGACCAACCCGCCAAGGTCAATATAATTGGTGGTGGTGTTATAGAGTTCGAACCAGTCCTCCCCACCGTCTGGATCGGGCATGACTTCGTTGATGCTGAGATTATTCGCCACCGCCGAGCCTAATGGGATTGGCTGATTGGCGAACTCGAAGGTCGGCACTGTCAACATCCATGTGCCGGTTGCATTGGGGACGCGGCCAATGGAAACGTCCTCGGCCTGGATTCCGAAAACAACGCGATCGACCTGGAGGCCGCCGGAGGATGGCGCATTGAACACGGTGAGGTCGTCGCCGGCGCGTGATTTCACGCTGAAAACGGTGTGCAGCCCGGGCGAGTTGGTGGCGTCGTCGAGCCAAACGGCGAGATAGTCGTTGGCCGGGATGATGGTGCCGGCAGGGAAGATGAATTTGCGCGGGGAACTCAGGCTGTCGCTGAGGCTCCAATCGCTGATATTCACGGGCGCGGCGGTGGTGTTGTAAAGCTCGACCCACGCGGGAAACTGACCGTCATTTGCGACGACTGTTTTGTTGTTCGCCATCACTTCGTTGATGACGACCTGAGCGCGCGCCAGGCCCGGGCTGAAAAGCAAAGCGCCGAGGACGACGAGAAGTCGCGACGGCAATGCAATGAGGTTCGCTGTCCTTGAAATCACATTTATTCTATACAACGAAAGCGGAATGTTGCCAAATGAGAATTGCCCCGCGCCCAAATTTTTTGCGGGTTGACAACAAAAAACGCCACCCGATTTGCCGGGTGGCGTTTGAATCAAAGCGTGACGCTTAGCTGGAGAGAGCGCCTGTTCCCGCCGCAGGGGAAGCCTGCGTGAAGAGCAGTTTGCCGTTGTCGACGGTGACCTGGACGGGTTCGCCCTCGTGCAAATTGCCCTTAAGGATTTCCTCGGCCAGCGGGTCTTCCAGGAAGCGCTCGACGGAACGTCGCATGGGACGCGCGCCGTAGGTCGGGTCGTAGCCCTTCTCGACGAGGAAGTCTTTGGCCTTTTCGTCGAGGTTGAGCCTGAGGTTCTTTCCTTTCAAACGTTCCATGACCTTTGCGATTTCGAGGTCGAGGATGCGGATCAGGTCCGGCTTGGTGAGCGAGCGGAAGACGATGATGTCGTCGAGGCGATTCAGGAACTCAGGCCGGAACTGGCGCTTGGCCTCGTCCATGATTTTATCGCGCATCTTCTCGTAGCTGTGCTCGTCCGAAATTGGCGAGAAGCCCATCGTCGAGTTTTTCTTGATGGTCTCGGCGCCGACATTCGAGGTCATCAGGATGACGGTGTTGCGGAAATTGACGACGCGCCCAACGTTGTCGGTGAGTTTGCCTTCTTCAAGAATCTGAAGAAGCATGTTCATCACGTCGGGGTGCGCCTTTTCGATTTCGTCGAAAAGAACAACTGAATAAGGCTTGCGCCGAACCTGTTCGGTCAGCTGGCCGCCTTCTTCATAACCAACGTAGCCCGGAGGAGAGCCGACCATGCGTGATGCATTGTGGCGTTCCATGTACTCCGACATGTCGAGTTGAATGAGCGACTTGGAATCGCCAAACATCGTTTCGGCCAGTGACTTTGCGAGCAGCGTCTTGCCGACACCAGTCGGCCCCAGTAACGCGAACGTGCCAATGGGGCGGCGCGGATCTTTCAGGTCTGCGCGCGAGCGGCGCAATGCTTTGCAAATGGCGGAGACAGCTTCCTGCTGGCCGATAACGACCTTGGCCATTTCGGATTCCATCGCGAGCAAGCGCTGCGCTTCGTCCTGCTCCATGCGCTTGAGGGGAATGCCAGTCCACTTCGCAACCACTTGAAGAATTTCTTCCTCGTCGACCTTCACACGCTTTTCTTCCCGGCTGGATTTCCAGGCGTTGAGCACCGAGTCCTGTTTCTCCTTGGCGTGCTTTTCCTTGTCGCGCATGGCGGCGGCGCCCTCGAAGTCCTGCTCCTTGATGGCCTTTTCCTTGCGCGTCTTGATCTCCTCGATTTCGGATTCGATATCCTTCAATTCGGGAGGACGCGTCATCGCGCCGATGCGCGCGCGTGAACCGGCTTCGTCCATCAGGTCGATGGCTTTGTCGGGCAGATAGCGGTCGGTGATGTAGCGGTCTGAAAATTTAACGGAAGCCTCAACGGCCATGTCAGTGATCTCGGCTTCGTGATGCTCTTCGTATTTTGGCCGAAGACCCTTGAGGATGAGGATGGCCTCTTCGATCGAAGGTGCTTCGACCTTGACGCTTTGGAAGCGGCGTTCGAGGGCCGCATCCTTCTCGATGTATTTGCGGTACTCGTTAAGTGTTGTCGCGCCGATGCACTGCATCTCGCCACGGCTCAGGGCGGGCTTGATAATATTTGATGCGTCCATCGTGCCTTCCGCCGAACCGGCGCCGACGATGGTGTGGAGTTCGTCGATGAAGAGAATGATGTTTTTCGCGCGGCGGATTTCGTCCATGACGGCCTTGATGCGCTCTTCAAATTGGCCGCGGTATTTTGTGCCGGCGACCATGAGAGCGAGGTCGAGGGTGATGACGCGTTTCTCACGGAGCAATTCCGGGACGTTGCCCTTCGCAATTTCCTGGGCGAGGCCTTCGACGATGGCGGTCTTGCCAACGCCCGCTTCGCCGAGGAGCACCGGGTTGTTCTTGGTGCGGCGGCAAAGGATTTGAATGACGCGCTCGATTTCGTTCTTGCGGCCGATGACGGGGTCCATCTCGCCCTTGCGAGCGATCTCGGTGAGGTCGCGGCCGAATGCTTTCAACGCGGGCGTTTTGACTTCACCCTTCTTTTCGGGTGTTTTTTCCGGCGTTTCGGAAGCGGGCTGTTCTTCCTGCGAAGTGAAATTCGGATCGAGTTCTTTCAGAATTTCCTGGCGCGTCTGCTCGATATCGACATCGAGGTTCTTCAACACGCGCGCGGCGACACCGTCGCCTTCACGGAGCAGGCCAAGGAGGATGTGCTCGGTGCCGACGTAAGTATGGTTGAGCGCCTTTGCTTCCTTGGCGGCGAGCGCGAGGACCTTCTTGACCCGGGGCGTGTACGGGATGTTGCCGATCATCTTTTGATCGGGGCCAGTGCCGACCTGTTTCTCGACTTCCATGCGGACGGTCTCGAGGTCGAGGCCGAGCTTTTGGAGCACGTTGACGGCGACCCCCTGGCCGAGCTTGATGAGGCCGAGGAGGAGGTGTTCTGTGCCGACAAAATTGTGATTGAACCGGTCGGCTTCCTTACGCGCGAGGGCGAGCACCTGCTGCGCCCGCGGCGTGAAATTGTTCATGGCTTCGTCGCTCATATTTAAACTTCAATAACTAATAAGCTGCGGAAATGTTTTGTCCAGTGTCATGCCCCGCCCCGACAATGAAGTTCACCCGCCACACACACCTTCCGAGCTTCCTGGACAAATTACACTTTCGGGCCAGTTTTGTCATTACAAGATTTACCGTGCATCGGCAATTTCTGCACGATTTTTCGCGCAGAACCGACGCGAGGGTTCGGATTGCAGGAATTGGGCCGAGGAGGCCGGAGAGCTATGGATCCGGTGGCGGCAAACCGGGGGGGCGGGGGACGTCTAAGGAAGGCAGGACGGGAGGAAGGGGGGAGGCGTTGATTTTGGATTCTGGATTTTGGATTGGTGATTGATCCTGGGCGGCGTTTCGCCGATTGCCCGGCTGTGTTTTCGAAAGGTTATCGGAGAGGTCAGCGCCCTCGTTACCTCGGGGGTTACAGGTAGGACGCGGCGCCCGTGGGGACACGTCGCCCTACCCCCGTCATTCTCATGCTACCTCGTCTCCAACAACTGAAAGCATGGAAGCAGAACTGCCATGAGCACTGGGAAAAAAACCAGACACAAGGTGGTCATCGTCCACGCGACGAAGGCCGTCCCGGCCTCCGGAGGGCTGTGTTTGCGAATCAGTGCAAACACGCAGTAGGCCACAACGGGAACCGGCAGGACCAACAGAATTGGACTCAAGCTTAGACAAAGCCTCGTGAACGCCGGCGGCGTCTGAGACCAATGCGGTGAAAGATTGGCCACGGCTGTGAGCATCGCCCAGAGACTGAGGCATGCGAAGGTGAACGTGATGGTAATCAGGATGGGTGTGAGTTTTTTCATAGGCATTTTGGCATGGGAGTTGAGAGGTTATAGTACGTGATTAGACGGCACAAGTATCGTGCAACCATCTCATCATGTCTCTCGCCCAAGTCGTAAACTCTCGCCACTTGGCAGGACCCTCACAACACCACTCCAACCGCGGGCTGCCGTCTTGCTCCTCGTAACCAAACATTGCGCCATCGACACAAATGCCGCTGTGTTGACCGACGATAGGTACTGAAACAGACCGCGCCGCAGCCAATCTGGTGGCAAGCTCAGATACGTCCAACGGTCTGTCTCGCAGCTCAATCTTCGGGTGACTGTGGAAGCCCTCCTGCAATCCCAGCAGTGGGTCACGCAACCGCTGACAATCGTATGGACGATCCCACGTGACCTGACGAACGACGATCAACGCAGCCTCGCGACGACGCAGCTCAAACACCGACCACGAGTGGTAAGCCTCGAATGCCGGATAGTGCCACAACCTCAGTCGCAACCAATAACTAGTGAGAAGAGGTGCGGATGGGATTGCCGTAGCGTCCCGCAAGTAGCTGTGTGCTCGCTGTTCTGTTTCATGTAACTCTTTAGTTCGCTGCTCTGCAGTCATTGGCGTGATGGATCGTTCTGGCTAGACCGCTCGTGCTGGTGAATTGACATATCGTTCTCTCAATTGGTTGAGATGCGCTGCCAGTTCCGCGCAGTCCCGGCCGTAATTGTCGGGCAAGGCACCCTCGAAACCCGTGAGTGTTCGGTTGATGCGCTTGACGGTCTGTGCTCTGTCCCGGTGTGGATAGCTCGCCGAGAAATCCAAACCAACCAGGCGCTGGCGCTGCCCCGTGCTGAATTCGGCGACGCCAAATCTCTCAATGTCGGACCACCGATAGAATGTGGTGCGCCACATGGATCGGACCGTGATGCCGTCTGAACGGATGCGAAGGAACGAACTGCCCGGGATGAACTGGATGAGTGCAACCGCGGCACAGAGGCCGAAGAAGACGATGCCCCCATAGGCCCAGAACCTTTCGCGCGACGACGATCCGGGATCTCCAACCATCAGGAAGCCGATAGATACGAAAGCAGCGGAGATTAAGAGAACGAGTGCCCATGTGACTTTGCGGGGCCGGAGGATTTCGTCATTTGTCGATGGTGGCATGGCGGCCTAAAAGGGATTGAACTTCATCTTTGAGGGATAGTAGTGGCGTTTTCATAGGCCCGGTCAACCGGGAAAGATGTGAGAGTGGATCTTATCTTGAATCCCAACGGGATTCTGACTCAAAGCCCAGGGTTGCGAGGCACGAGCTACCCTGGGTTGCCCGCACCCGGCGATCGCGTCAACCGCAACGCGGTTGCGGCGATTTGCGATTAATCCCAGACATATTTCTCGTCCCATTCGATCTCATGCCAGCGAAGTAAAGCGCGCAACTCGTCCTGAAAGCCGATCTTTCGATGATGTTCGTCCTGCGCGACGATGTATTCCATTACCTGTTTGACGCTCGACTGGCTGACCGAGAAGGCTGCGTAGCCGCCTTGCCACGCGAAGTCGGCATATTGGTCATCCCGTTCTTTCAACCAAGTGTTGGACACGCGCTTCAATTCTTTCACCCATTCGGCCTGCGTGATCGTTCGACTCAACCGCGCCAATAAATGAACGTGGTCATCAATGCCGCCAACGATCAGGGATGGGCATTCAAGTTCTCGCGAAACACTCCCAAGATAAGCGTGCAACGACGCCCGTGTGGTTTTATCCCGCAGGAAGGGCCGACGGTCTTTTGTCGAGAATACCAAGTGGATGTAAACAGCGGAAAGCGACTGAGGCATGTTGCAAGAGTGATCTACCGCGGCGCAGTTCGCGAGCGATATCGGGGCTCGGCGGCGACGCAATCCAAGCCACAACCGCGTTGCGGTTGACCGACCGGGAGACCGTATTCCCAGGGTAGCTCGTGCCTCGCAACCCTGGGCTTTAGAGCGCAATCCCTTCGGGATTGGCGGTAACGGAGCCGAAAAGCATGGTCATGTCAGGATTTTTCCGGCGGCTGCTGAGATCCGGAGCCGTTGGAGTGGACCCTGGGGCGGCTGACGTTGCGCAGGCGGTCGCGGAGCATGTCGGCGCGGAGGAGGTCGCGTTCTTCGGCGCTTAGTTTTTCGGAGAAGCGCTTCTGGAGGTGCGCGGGTTGGGTGATGATGAATAGTTCATCGACCAACCAGCGCTCAAGATTCTCGAAAAGGTTAAGGTCGACGCCCATGCGCATCAGCGAGAGCTGGTTCATCGTCTCCTTGGACGAGATGATGTGGGCGTTGCAGAGGGTTCCGTAGGCGCGGCCAATGTGGTTGTAAACGGCCTTTGGCTTTTTCTCGAGGAGGACCTGGCGGGCATTTTCTTCGTGCTCGATGATTTGCGCGAGGACCTTGTTGAGGCGCTCGACGATATCGGCTTCTGTTTCGCCGAGGGTCATCTGGTTGGATACCTGGAAGACATTGCCGAGGGCTTCGGTGCCTTCGCCGTAGAGACCGCGCACCGCCAGACCGAGCTTGTTGACGGCCTGGATGATCTGGTTGATCTGCTCCGCCAGGACAAGGCCGGGCAGGTGCAGCATGGCGCTGACACGGATGCCGGTGCCGAGGTTTGTGGGGCAGGCGGTGAGGTAGCCGAGGTCGGAAGTGAAAGCGTAGGGCAGCTTTTTCTCCAGTTTTGAATCGATCTGATCGATGGCATTCCATGCCTGCTTCAACTGAAGGCCGGGGCGGAGGGCTTGCATTCGCAAGTGGTCCTCCTCATTGATCATGACGCAGAGGGATTCGTCACGGTTGAGGACGAGGCCGCTGCCGGCGCTTTTGGCGGCGTGCTCACGACTGATCAAGTGGCGTTCGACGAGGATGTTTTTGTCGAGGACAGTCAGGTTGTCCATCGATTCGGAAAACGCGTTGGCCATTTGGGACAAGGACTCGACGGCCGGACGAATTGCTTCGAGGGCTTTGACTCGTTCGGCTTTCTTGGCCCAACCGGGGAAGGGCATGCCTTTGAGGTTGCGCGCGAGGCGCACGCGGCTGGAGAGGACGATGCGATTGTGCGGCCCTTCGCGCCGGGAAGCGTCAGCAGGTGAGGCCAGAAATTCGTGGACGTTCATCAGGCGGTCAGTTCGGTCAGTTTTTCCCTGGTGTTCTTGATTTCGTCGCGGATCTGCGCGGCTTGTTCGAAATTTTCGTCCTCGACGGCTTTATCGAGTTTTTTTTGCAGGGATTTGAGTTTGTCGGAGAGATCGCGGCTTTGCTGAAGGGACTGGGGCGCCTTGCCGAGGTGCTTGGTGCCTTTGTGCATGGATTTGAGCAGGCTCTCGAGACCATCGGCAAAGGTGACGTAACATTCCGAGCAGCCGAGCCGTCCGGCTTTCTTGAAATCGGCCTGGGTGAAACCACAATGCGGGCACTTGAGGTCGCTGCTGCCGGCAGCCTGTTCCATTTCCTGCGAAGCGCCGAGTCCCAGGAGCAGGTCGGCGAGGGAGAACCCGGCGGGATCATTGACGCCCTTGGCTTTGGCGCATTCCTCGCACAGGTCGACCTTCTGCATCTTGTCCCCGACGATTTGGGTTAGATGCACTTTGGCTTCGCGGTCTTTGCAAACGCAACACTGCATAGTTAAAGGGAGCGCTCGAGCCTCTCGTACGCCCTGCACAAGGTACGGGAAGTTCGTCCGTCTAGCAAGTCAGGGATTGCCCGATTCGCACAAATCAATTGACGATTAGATCGGTTCGCCCGTTGAGTGGGTGAGGGCCTTATATTTTGTGACGAGGTCTTTGGTGACCTGGCCGGGCTTGCCAGCGCCGACCACGCGGCCATCGATCTTGACGACAGGAATGAGTTCCGCGCCCGTGCCGGTGAGGAAGCATTCGTCGGCATTGAAGAGGTCGTAACGCGTGAGATTCGGTTCGCTCACAGGAATGCCGGACAGGCGCGCCAATTCCATCACGACGCCGCGCGTGATGCCATACAACGCGCCGGCGGAGAGTGGCGGTGTGAACATCTGGCCGTCTTTGATGATGAAGATGTTGTCACCGGTGCACTCGGAGACGTAGCCCTCCGAGTTCAACATGATGGCTTCCTCGCAGCCGCCGTTGTTCGCCTCGATCTTGGCGAGGATGTTGTTGAGGTAGTTGAGCGACTTGATGGCCGGGTTTAGGGCGCTGTGAAGGTTGCGGACCGTCGGCACTGTGATGATGTCGAGGCCGCGCTCATACATTTCAGCGGGGTAAAGCTGGATTTTATCGGCGATGACGATCACAGAGGGCTTTTTGCAACGGTTTGGATTGAGGCCGAGCCCGCCGACGCCGCGCGTCACGAGCAACCGGATGTAACCGTCGCGAATTCCGTTTTGGCGGCAGGTATCGACGACGACGCGCATGATTTCGGCATGGGACATCGGGATGTTGAGCAGGATGGCCTTTGCCGAATAGAACAGCCGGTCGATGTGCTCTTTGAGTTTGAAAACGCGGCCGTTGTAGGCGCGAATGCCTTCAAAAATGCCGTCGCCGTAAAGCAGGCCGTGGTCGAACACGGAAACTTTCGCGTTCGCCTCATCGAGATACTGCCCGTCGATATAGATCTTTAGACCCGAAGTCACAGTTTGGACACGCTACGGCAAAGCGTGCCGTGCCGCAACCAACGAGTTGGCAATTTGGGGAATGCGAACAAAGGACCAGTGCGCTTCAACTATGAAACCCTTCAGTGCGAAGGCTGGGATTGATCGGGCGATGGCTGGGGCAAGGCGCCTTTCTCCACC
>Ga0105340_1000488_pt1 | contig 19057 bp, 19 predicted proteins | sample EasRivMeERMLT700_FD_89676 | JGI IMG/M metagenome (GOLD analysis project Ga0105340, IMG submission 89676) | Soil microbial communities from meander-bound floodplain in the East River, Colorado, USA - East River MetaG ERMLT700 | ecosystem: Environmental > Terrestrial > Soil > Floodplain | place...
AAGACGGCTTGAATCTGGGGACTGGCGCCGAGCATGCCTTCAAAAGTCTGGCCGGTGAACGTGCGCTCGGCCTGGCGACTTTCTCTTTCCAACTGCGAAACGTAAGCCGCACGTTTGAGGATGACCTTTAGTTCATCCATCTCAACCGGTTTACAGAGCAGATCATACGCGCCGTCGCCAATGGCGCGCACGGCGTTCTCCTTTTCCGATTGGCCTGTGATGATGATGACTTTGGCCGATTGATCCAGCGCCAGAAGTTCGGCGAGACTGGCGAGGCCCTCATCCGGCGTGCCGGGATGCGGGGGCAATCCCAGGTCCAGCAAGACGACGGGGGGCTGGTGTTCGCGGAACGTTGCCAACGCGCTGGCGCGGTCCTCGGCAAAAGTAACTTCGTAGTCCTTTGCGAGCGCCCATTTCATCTGGACGCGAATATCTTCGTCGTCATCAACAATCAATAAACGCGGTTTCACTTCGAATCTCCCTTCAAAGGCAGTAATACACGAAACGTGGTGCCTTTGCCCACTTCGCTCTTAACTTCAATACGCCCACGATGCGCATTGACGATCATTTTGCTGTGAAAAAGTCCAATGCCGACACCTTTTTTCTTGGTAGTTTGGAATGGGCGAAAAAGTGAACGCGCGACGAACTCCTGGCTCATGCCGCAGCCGTTGTCGCTGACTGAGAGCGCGGCCCATCCGTCGTCGTGGGCGGTCTCGACACGAATTTCACCGGCATTTCCTGTTGCATCACGCGCATTCAAGAGCAGGTTCACGACCACCTTTTGAATTTGTGCCGGGTCAATGAGCACCTTCGGGAGCGGGGCTAACGAGCGTACAAGGCCCTCGCCGGTCGCCCCCTTCAATGACTCCAGGGCTTCGGTGACGACTTCGTTCAGGTCGGTCTCGATCGGCTGCAGTTCAAGGCGCTGCCGCAGAAGGGTCATGCGGCCAATCAGGTCATTGATACGCTCGACGCTTTTGCCAATGGCGCGCAACGCATCCTCGCGAAACGCCGGGTCTTCGAAGTGCGTTGGGAGATTTCGGAGCATGAGAGACAGGGTCGACGCGGTGTTTTTCAAATCATGGACGAAGAAGGCAGACATCGTCTGGAACGCCTCCATTTCCCGGGCCTGAAGAAGTTGTCGCGTAAGCTGGAGGTTGAGCAGCCCGCTGGCGGCCTGAGAGCCGAGCGATTTGAAAAGTTCGAAATCTTCGACCGAAAAAGGTATGCCGTTGACGCGATCGCCGATAATCAGCATCCCAAGGAACTGTCCCTTACCAAGGAGCGGAGCGCAGATACGCTTGCCGCCTTTGCCGAAGATATCGGGGTTCCGTTTCTTGAGTTCTTCGATCCAACTCTCACGGGAATCCTCCAGCGCGAAAGGGTCCGGCTGTTTCGCAACGTATCGGGCGGCGTCTTCGAGACAGTTGTCGACGTCGCTGGAAGTGACGGCGTCACTTTGCGGCAACGAGGTGGAAGCAGCGAGAGTCATCCTGCCACTGCCCGGTTGTTGAAGCCAAACCGAGACGGAAAGCGTCTGGACGGCGTCCGAAATCAAATTGGCAAGCTCGCGCGCGTAAGCCGCTTCGTCGACAATTGAACTCGTCCGTTCACTGAAGCTGCGCCAGAGCGCGCGATAGTCGTAAAAAGGGCGGTCAAAATGCCGGCTGACAAATCGCCGTACGATAAATCGGGCGCGATCTGATGCCAGGAGAAGTCCTAAACCAATGAGCGCTAAAAGGACGAACAGCGCCTGCACTGGAAATGTTGCTTCGCCGCCCAGATAAACGATGAGTTGGCCAGCACCCCAATCACCAGCAAATACGCGCCTGCCAGAAGCACCGTGACCGATTTCTCCAGCACAGCCAGCGATGGATACACCTCCACCCCGGATAGACTGGAGCGAAAGAATGAAATGCTGATCAGCAGGCAGCCCATGATCAATGCCCCGGAATTGAACACCCCAAGGCCGGGATTGGCTGCCGAATACAACAGCGCCTGGCTGCTCGTGTACACCCGGGCCGCAAAAACCAACCCCAGCCCAATGATTACGAACTTGATTCGCCATCTCAGCGTGCCGACTGCCGCCGAATACGTCCGCTCCAGGTTCATTAGCACCAGCACCGCGGCGATCAGCAGCACAAGATGAATCCCTCGCCCAAGCCATGCGAGTTCCAACGCTGGCTGCAACCCCATCCCCGGAACGCTTCGATCAACCGCGAACAAATGCTCGAAGCCCAGGAGAGGCGCCAGCGGCAGCAGACACGCCGTGATCAGCACTCCTTTCCACCCACTGAGAAACCGTTTTGCGTTCCCTCGTGAATAACACAGGCTGAACGTCAGCCATGTCGCGGGCAGCGCGCAGCGAAGGCCAAACCGAAGAGCCTCCAACCGCAGGATATCCTCGAACCCTTCCGTACGGGATACTTGCAAGCCGAGGAACGCGTCGGCCGCCAACAAGATCATCCCAACAGTGAAACTCCAAACCGTGAGCGTGCGCGGGCGTTTCACCAGAGCGCCCAACCCGAGGCCCAGTGCCCACAGGCTGGCGACAATCGAGAGTATGTGCTCAGGGTTCAAGCGACCTGCTAAGAGTGCTTTTACTGTTCAGGATCGAGTGAGATCGTTCAAGCTCTATCGGACGCCTGAGATCAACTCCACACGGTAAAAGAGGCAACGGCCGCTTGTTGGTCTTATGTGTGTCCACAACCTGGTAGTTGAGGCGGCGAACAAGGGGCCGCTGACGTCGACCCAAACAGGATCGGTGAGCGTTTGCGTGGCGAGGACTCGATAGAGCGCGCCGGGTTCGCTTGCCCAGCTCAAAACCGTTCCGCGATCGTCGGCGAAAATCGAGGCAATTCGCAGGCTGGAATCCGAGGCAAAATCGCCGGAAGTATAGGCAATCTCCGAGGAAAAATCGCTCTCGATGCCAAAGTGGCTGTAGGCCGTGACGGCGAAAAAGTACGTTGTGCCGGAGATTAGATTTGAGACTGAACATGAAGTCGCCGGTCCGACATCGATGGCAACCGGGTAGGTGCGAGATGCGATGCCGTAATAGAGGCGGTAGCCGGCGACATTCGGGTCTGAGTCATCCCATGCCAGTGTGACAGCCTCGCTAATGGCCGGATAGATCAGGAAAGCTCCAGCGAAGAGGAGCGCGTATTGCAGCACGCGAAGGCGACGCGTGCGCCGAAGCAGCAAGTCCAACCAGCCTACACCGCTTGTGTCAATCGACAGTTCTTTCGAGCGCCGACTTTTTTCGTGCCCTCCCGAGGCCGAAAAGGTTCGCATTCTGATTGGAACGCGCTATCTCCCTGACGCGTTCCATGGACACACGCCGGATGCGTGGTGTCTCTGGTCGTGCAACGCGAGAAGTGTGAAGAGGGCACGGATGCAAACGCAACGGCGCAATCTCAAAACTTATTCACAACATTTTCGCCGTTTATTCACAAGCATCCTGGCACGTTAGTTGGTCCGGGCGGGGACAGGCGCGCCATGCCATTGCCCCACGAGGCATTTATGTGTAAAGTAGGGGTCTTGGGAAATTGAGACAGGAATGAAAACTGAAGTGCCGAAAGACGAAGTGAACGAGTTGGGTGAGCCTGTGGATTCGCCCGTCCAGGAAACTGAGACGGCGGCGGGGCAACCTCTGACTGAGGAGAATATTCAGGAGTTGCAGGCGCAAGCGGCCAAGGCCGACGAATACCGCGACCAACTGCTGCGGACCGCAGCGGACCTGGATAATTACAAGAAGCGGGCTGCTCGCGAAAAGCAGGAAGCGCTCAAATTTGCGAACGAATCCTTGATCGGAAAACTCATTCCGATTCTCGACAATTTTGACATGGCGCTTGCCGCCGTTTCCAGTGCACAGGGTGAGTCGGCCCAGTCTGTGAGCACTGACTCGCTACAGCAAGGGGTGTCAATGATCCAACAGCAACTCCGGCAAGTCCTCGCTGACGCCGGCCTGGAGGAAATCAATGCTACTGGCCAACCGTTTGATCCGAATTACCACGAGGCCGTTTCGCAGCAGGAGTCGGTAGAGGTCCCGGAAGGCCACGTGATGCAACAATTGCGCAAAGGCTTCAAACTACGTGAGCGGCTGTTGCGGCCCGCGACAGTGGTTGTCGCCAAAGCGCCCCCTGAATAGCAATTCGCGAGCACTCTTATCTTATATTCTGACAACGGCAATGACGACCAACCCCGACGCGCGAGCGCGTACTTGGAAAGCCTAAGCGATGGCGAAGCGCGACTACTATGAAGTCCTTGGCGTCGGGCAAGACGCCGGCGAGGAAGACATCAAAAAGGCCTACCGAAAACTGGCCGTCAAATATCATCCCGACAAGAACCCCGGTGACAAAACCGCGGAAGAAAAATTCAAGGAAGTCGGCGAGGCTTACGAAGCCCTGAGCGATCCACAGAAGCGGGCGGCCTACGATCAGTACGGGCACGCGGCATTTGATCCCCGCATGCGCGCAGGCCGGGGCGGAGGAGGCTTTCACGATCCATTTGAGATTTTCCGCGAAGCCTTCGGCGGCGGCACGGGCAGTATCTTTGATGATTTGTTCGGTGGCGGGAGCCGTTCGGATCCCACGGGTCCTCAGCGCGGGGCGGACCTGCGTTACGACATGGAACTCAGCTTCGAGGAAGCGGCCCGTGGGTGCGAGAAGGAGATATCGGTCACGAAGCTCGACCAGTGCGATCATTGCCGAGGCTCCGGCCGCACGCCGGAATCAAAAGTGAAAACGTGCGCTACTTGCGGCGGTCGCGGACAGGTGGTGACAGCGCGCGGAATTTTCAGCATCGCGCAAACATGCCCGCGATGCGAAGGCGCCGGACGGACGATCGAAAACCCGTGCAAACCGTGCCGTGGCACGGGCCGGCGAGAGCGCTCAACCAAGATCAAGCTGAAAGTTCCCGCGGGGGTCGACACGGGCGCACGGCTGCGTTCGTCTGGCAACGGGGAGGCGGGACTGCGCGGCGGACCGGCGGGCGACCTTTACGTAGTCCTCCACGCTAAACAGCATGAAATCTTCGGACGCGAAGGGGACGATTTGATTTGTGAGGTGCCTATCAGCTTTGTGCAGGCTGCGCTCGGGGCGGACATCGAGGTGCCAACGCTTGATGGACCGGCCAGGATTAAAATTCCGCATGGCACACAGACGGGAAGCGTTTTTCGGCTGAAGGGCAAAGGGGTAAAAAACGTGCAGGGTTATGGCTGGGGAGATCTGCACGTGCGCGTTTCGGTTGAAGTGCCCACGAACATGAATCCCGAGCAGCGGGCCAAGCTCCAGGAGTTTTCGGACCTGTGCGACCGCAGCGTGAATCCGAAGATGCAGAGCTTTTTCGAGAAGGCTAAAAACCTCTTCCGTTAGAACCGGTATGCCCCGGTTCTATCTTCCGCCCGAAGCGTGCAAGGGTGACACGCTGTTGCTGACGGGGCGTGAAGCGCACCACGGCGCGCAGGTGCTCCGTCTGCGGGCCGGAGATGAAGTGACGGTGCTGGACGGCGCGGGCACACGACTCGTCTGCGCGCTGAAGGGCGTGAGTCGAAAGGCCATTGAGCTTTCTGTCCGGTCACGCGAAAAGATCCCGCGGCCAGGATTCGAACTCACGTTGTTCCAGGCAATCGTCAAGGGCAAGACGATGGAAACGATCGTGGAGAAAGCGACCGAACTGGGCGTGAGCCGGGTTGTGCCGCTGATCACGGAGCGTGTCGTTTCGCAACTGGATGCCGAGCGAAGCGAAAGTAAACAGGCGAAGTGGCAACTCACGGCGATCGAATCGATCAAGCAGTGCGGATCGCCGTGGCTGCCACATATCGACGCGCCGCAAAGACTGAGTGATGCTTTAAAACCATCCGGGCACTTTGATCTGGCGTTTGTCGCGTCGCTTCGTGACGGTCGGCACGTGAGACACTGGGTACAGACGTTATGGAGCGGCGAGCTCCGCGAGCCCGCTCAGTGCCCGACCGGAAGGTCCTCCGGCTGCGTTTGGATCGGGCCGGAAGGGGACTTTACAGACGCGGAGCTTGATGCGATTGAGGCAAGCGGGGCGAAGCCGATCACTCTTGGTCCGTTGGTGCTCCGCGCGGATACCGCGGCCATCGCGAGCCTCGCACTCGTGCGCTCCGAAGTCGATTGGCTCACCTCGACTGCACCAGCACCTTGAAGGCGCGGCCAAGATGATTTGGGTGGGTGAGGGTCTGGAATTGACGGACGCGCTCTGAGTTCCAATCGGCGATTCGAGGAACAAGCTGGGCCAGGAATTCCTCCTGGCTCGCGAAGCATTCGGTCTTCAACCCGACACGCTCCCCTGCCCTTTTGATCTCAGCGAAATTCACGTCCGCCGTGAGGTCCTGGTCGCCTGGATTTGCGAGCACGTCTCTCACGACCTGGTGATGGCGATAGGCGCGAAGGGTTCCCGCCACCCGATGGGGCGATAGCAAGTCCTTCATCTCGCCGCCGTAGTCGAAGGTCACGAGGTTTCCGGCGCGAAGTTTTCGGGCCGCGGTTTGCCACCAGCAACGGGCAGCAGGGCTTACCTCCACTTGAAATCCGTCGGGGAGGAATGGGTCGAGTTCGGCGGGAACGGCGGGCTGTCCAAGGTCGTGCTCCAGGAATACCTCGCACCACGCGAGATGGTCTTTCGCGACGGAGACTTTCGCCTCCAGCCACTGACCGCCCCGCCAGCGGAGCACATGAACGGGCATAGCATCGAGCAACTCGTTGGAGAACAGGATCCCAGAGACTTCGGGCATCTCATCTAGACTGGCAAACCACGCCACTTGCCCGGCAAAAACGTCCAGTTTGGCGCGCTGCCAGTCGCGGCGGGTGGTGGAGGGTTCGACGATCCCGTATCGTGGTGCGAGGTCCGGGCGGTTGCGGCGCAACGCCGTGAGGATGTCGAAGGCGAGTTGGCCATCGTGCGCGCCAGCCTCGATAATGGAAAGCGCGTCCGAGCGCGAGTGGCAGAGCCAATCGGCGAATTGGCAGGCGAGAAGCTCGCCAAAAAGGGGGCCGACGCTCACCGAGGTGTAGTAATCACCCCCCCGCCCGACTGGCGCGGAGGAGCGCTCGTAGTATCCAATTTTTGGACAGTAAAGGGCGATCTCCATGAAGCGAGCAAAGGAAATGTTGCCCGTAGCGAGAATTTCCTGCCGGATAACACTCTCAACCGGGTTCATGGCGACAAGGGCCTGGGGGTGTCGGTATCACTTTTGCTATTGCTGTCGGTTGTATGGCTAAAATCGACGCTTTCTTCAACCTGATGTTTGAGCAGAACGCCTCGGACCTGCATCTGTCCACAGGCAATCCGCCCATCCTGCGCATTCGCGGCGAACTCCAGCGAGTCGATTTCCCTCCGCTCGAGAACGACTCGCTCAAGGCAATGCTGTACGAGATTGCGCCCGAGTACAAGATCAAACTCTTCGAGGAAACGGGTGACGTGGATTTCGGCTATGAAATCCCGAACGTCTCGCGTTTTCGCGCGAATTTCTTCAACCAAAAGAACGGCATTGCGGCGGTGTTCCGCCAGATTCCGAGCAAAGTGCTCTCGTTTGAAGATTTCGAGAAGCTCGACGCGCCGTTGCCGCCCGTGCTTAAGAAGTTCGCGATGCTGCACAAGGGATTGATCGTGGTGACCGGCCCGACTGGCTCCGGCAAGTCGACCACCCTGGCCGCCATGGTGGATTATGTGAACAAGAACCGCCGCGACCATGTTATCACAGTGGAAGACCCGATCGAATTCGTGCACGAGAGCAAGAACTGCCTGGTGAACCATCGTGAAGTGGGCGTGCATACGCAGTCCTTCGCGGCGGCATTGCGCGGCGCGTTGCGTGAAGACCCGGACGTCATTCTGGTTGGTGAAATGCGCGACCTCGAAACGATCGAACTGGCGATCACCGCCGCAAGCACCGGCCACCTCGTCTTCGGCACGCTGCACACGCAAAGCGCGGCGAAAACGGTCGATCGTATGATCGACGTTTTCCCTTCGGAGCAGCAGAACAAGATTCGCGCGACTCTTTCGGAATCGCTCAAGGGCGTTGTGGCCCAGAGCCTTTTCAAGCGCGTGGACAAGAAAGGACGTTGCGCGGCGGTGGAAGTGATGGTGTTCACGACGGCTATTGCGAACCTTGTGCGCGAAGGCAAGACGCACCAACTGCCGGGCATGATCCAGGTGGGCAAGAAGCTGGGGAACCAACCGCTCGACGACTCGATCATGGACTTCCTGAAGATGAAGCGCATCTCGCCAGAGGAAGCGTACGACAAATGCCTCGATAAAAAGAAATTCCGTCCGTTCCTTTCATCTCCTCCGCTGGATGACGACAACTCGTAAAAGACAAAGTCCAACAAGACGAATATGCGCCGCAACGAACTCGACTACCTGCTGAGCACCCTGTTGGACTTCAACAAGGACGTGTCCGACATCATCTTCACGGTAGACCGCCCGCCGCAGGTCGAAGCTTCCGGTGTCCTGTTGCCGGTGCCGGTGAGCCCGCCGATCGACCGACTAACGCCGTTTCAGACGGAAATGATCGCGCTGAACATCATCTCAGGCAGCCCGCGCCTGACGGAGGATCTGCTCAAATACGGTTCGTGCGACTCCTCCTACACGCTTGGGGATCGGGCACGCTTTCGTATCAATATCTTTTCTCAACGAGGCGCGCACTCGATCGTGCTGCGCAAACTGAATGCGCAGATTCCCACGATTGTTGACCTGAATCTGCCTGAAGTCGTGTTGCAAGCAGCGAAGGAAAAGACCGGCCTGGTGCTCCTGACGGGCGCAACCGGCTCCGGCAAGTCGACTACGTTGGCGGCACTTATTGAAGAGATCAACTCGACCAAGCCGATCCACGTCATCACGCTGGAAGATCCGGTGGAGTTCATCTACACGCAAAAGATGGCCACGATCAACCAGCGGGAGCTGGGAACGGACTTCGATTGCTTCTCCAACGGTTTGCGCGCGGCGTTGCGCCAGGCGCCGAAGGTGATTCTCGTCGGCGAAATGCGTGACCGGGCCACGGTGGAGATTGCGCTGAGCGCAGCGGAAACGGGGCACCTTGTTTTCAGCACACTGCACACGATCGACGCGGGGCAAACAATTAATCGTATTCTTGGTTTGTTCGAGACGGAGGAGCAGGAACAGGTGCGTTATCGGCTTGCCGACACGTTGCGCTGGGTGATCAGCCAGCGGCTTGCGCCCAGGATCTCGGGCGGGCGATATCCGCTGGTCGAGGTGATGGGAGCGAACCTGCGCACGAAGGAAAGCATCGTGCAGGGCGAGAGCGAAGGGAAAAGCTTTTACGAGATTATCGAAGCAAGCCACACCTTCGGTTGGCGCACATTCGATCACGCGTGCCTGGAAGCCTACAAGCGCGGTATTGTCAGCGAGGAAACGGCGACCATGTTCTCCAGCAAGCGCGGCGTGGTGACTCGTGGCATCGACTTGCTCAAGAAAACCCGTGGCGAACAGACCTCGAACATTAGCGACTTGCGGATGACGCCGGCCGCCGAGAGAGCAATGAAAGGCGCCGCGCCTGCGATCCCGATGACCCTCAAACTTAAATAATATGTCAGTCGAATTTGATTTTCTCACACCCACGGACAAGCCGGCACTGGTCGGACTGACGACCCCCGAATTGCAGGACACCGCGAAAACGGCACTGGATCAACTCGGTTACAAGGTCCACACCGCGATCAACCACGGCGAGTTCCTGCACAAATTCGCACAGGTCCCCTACCAGGTGGTGGTGCTCGAGGAAACGTTTTCCTCCACGACCCCCGAGGAAAACGAGAGTCTGCTCACGATCCAACGCATGCCGATGAGCATGAGGCGCCACGCGGTGTTCATTCTTTTCGGCTTTTCGATGGCCACGTTTAACCCGATGCAGGCGTTTCAACAGGGCGTGCATGCGGTGGTAAATCCCGCCGAAATGTTCTTGTTAATCCAACTAATTCAAAAGGCGGTGGGCGACAACGATTTGTTCCTGCACACTTTCCGCGAAGGCATGAAGACACTGGGATAGTCGACCTGGAACTGAAGTCGAGCACATCTCTCAAACGAAAGTCCCTGGTCGCTTCGTTTCATTCTCGCACACACGCTGAAGTGATTGGTATTGTCCGCGACATGGTTCCAATCCACGTGCGACCTCGGTTCAAACCGCTGATTGGGCTCCTTCACTCTCTTGTCCTGCTTGCCATGCTGCTTTGCGCATCATCCGGTTGTGTAAGCCATCAATACAAAGTGACTTTGCGCAATGAACAGGTGATCCCCGCGCGCACGCGGCCGAAACTTGACAAAGCAACAGCGACTTACAGCTTCAAAGATCTCTCGGGCCGGAAGGTTACGATACCCGCCCAACTGATCAAGGAGATCGAGATACGCTGAAGCATCGCGCCCCGTCTGCGCGTTTCACACCTGGCATTAATTACTAATCGGGTGGACGCGCAAGCCCTTGCTGTGACTCTCTATTCCGGCGGCAGTTCACACACAAGACCGAGATCGCTTTCGTGATTGTCGCATGCCGGAGGCAAATGGCGCGGTGACAGGTTTCGCAGTTCTGATTGCATTTGGCGCCACAGATTGCGCAGGAATGTGTCCTTTTACGCAAGGTGGAGAAGAAAAGCTGGTCGAGCTTCGGCGAGAACATGTCCATCGGCGTGCGGCGATAAAACAGCGCGATGAGAAAGACGACAGCGAAGCTGGCATAAACAAGAAACGTATTGATGGGCGCTTCGAGGCCGACGGCGTGTGGAAACAGGTATCCCTCTCTTGAGAACGGCCAAAACAAATAGAGGTCCCACCCGCTGAGTTGTGCGTCGGTCAGGAGGTGACTGCCGAACGCGAGAAAGCTTAAAACGGCCGACCGCACAGTTCGGCAACGGTAAGTCACGTAGCCCACAAACAGCGCCCACAGGAAAACATTGTGGCCGAAGGTGTGATGCCAGCGCGCATAAACTTCAGCGCCAAACACGTACGGAATCGCGTCGATGTCAGGAAGGATTGCGCCGATAACGCACCATTTGCGCAATTTGCGGTCACCACCGCCAACAACACCGATCGTCCAACCAAGCGCGGCATGAGGCTCCAGGTGCATGCGTTGTTATAATCGAATCGAGCGGCGCTTACAACGCGGTATGTCCGGTTTTTATACAAATTTCACAAAGCAAGCTTGGGGACTGCTCACGCGTGGCTGGCGCAGGCATTGCTCAAATCGGGTTATGGCGCGCTCCAGACGCAAGAGACGGATGCGCAGGCGAAAGCGGCTTTTGAAGATCGCCGTGCTCGGCCTCGTCGTGTTTACGGGCATCGCCCTCTGCCGGCAGATCATCGCGCAAAAGGCGGTGGAGACCGTGATCAAGCAGACGACCGGGTTCCCAATCCGGATTCAATCGGTGCAAGTCAGTCCGTGGCACAGTCGTTTCGCAGCCGAGGGCATTCAGTTGTTCAATCCGCCGGGGTTCCCTGAGCAGTTGTTTGCCGACGTTCCGCGTGTTTACGTTGACTACAAATTCGGCTCGCTGCTCCGTGGCCATCCTCAACTCGCGCGCGCAGATTTGTACATTCGAGAGCTTGTCATCGTCAGGAACACCAACGGCCACTCGAACCTCGAGCAGCTTCGGGGGCTGGGCATGCTTGAGTTCGAGGGGCGCTCTGTTCCGCGTCCGTTCCAAATCGATACGCTAAATCTCCAGATCGGAAGAGTGGTCACCCGCGATTACAGTGAGGGTATATATAAAGAGAGCACGCGCGTTCTTGACGTGACGGTGACGTTTCGCAATGTGACGGAAAAGACTGATATTAACCGCCGCATTTATTATGCGGTGCTGAGGAGGGTTTGGTTTGGGGGCACTAGCGTGCCGACCATTGGGGTTGGTGAGGCGGCGTTTGCCAGGAAGTCGAGTGACTGAATGTTTGTCGTGGGAACCGCTTCCCTCCCCTGCTCCGCCGCCGATGTCTGTTCTCATTAGGAATGCAGGAATTCAGGAATTGCCGCAAAAAGAACGCAAGGAACGCAAAGAGGGGCCGAAAATTGACGGGGGGCAGAGAAGGTTGGATACTTGCTAGTCGACGTCACGATGAAGGCCACACACCACAGGGCAGTCGGTTGGGTCATTAGCTGTCATCACATGCACACGCGATTTCTAGCGTTGTTCTTGTTGCTCGCGACGGCACTGGCTCTGAGTGTTTCGAGAGCGCCCAGCGCAGAGCAGACTAACAAGACAGCGAGACTGACTGTTCACGGCAGGCTCACGTATTACAATGGCAATCCTTCATCGCGGATATGGATTGTCGGCACGAAGCGGCTTTTGGGCATTCGTGAGGCCGGCGATGAGGTGGCAAACATGCCGAAGGAATTGCGCGATTTGATGTCGTGGGATAGGGAAATTTTTGCAGATTTTGTTGTTGAGCCACTCACGCCATACAAGCAGGGGGTCATGCAGATGGTCCGCGTGGTTTCAGCGTCCAAGATTGTTGTGACCGAGAAAGACAAGATTGTTTTGAGAAAGGACAAGCTGTGACATCTAACCCTGCGCTGCAGCGGACGGCGGCAACATAAGCGCCTCTGTGGCCGGCGGGGCTCAGCTTTTGGCCCGCAACGGCCTCCATAAACCCGGCCGTTGCTAGGGTGCGTTGCTGCGGGCGAGGTTGCTCGCTGGCCCTGGCTCAAACCAATCGCCTCTCAGCCAGTCAACCACCATCTCGATGGATTTCGCGTCGAGCATTTTCTCGGCGCCGAATGCCGGCATGCGGTCGTTGCGACGGCCATAGAATCGTGCGTGCGCCGGGTTGTTGATGAAGTCGATCATCCATGGGCGCGAGCCGTATGCGGTGAGGTCGGGGGCGCTGGCGTCTTCGTCGGGTTTGCGGAAGGCATGGCATTCGGTGCAGTTGATGTCGCTGCCAGTGATGAGGTCGCGACCAGAGGCGATAAGAGGAGCCTCGCGAGTGTCGACGTCGCGTTGGGAGTTGAGTTGGGCTTCGGCGGAAAGTGCGGCGACGATTTGGCGGAGTTGCTCGGGGGAGGTCTTGGGGATGTTCTTTTTGACCCATTTGGTCATTTTGCCGTCGGCGAATTTGGTGCCGCCGAAATAGTTTGAGCTGCTGATTTTCGCCGGGTCGAGGAGGCCCGCGATCCACTCGCGAGAGGCGAAGCCTTTGAGGTCGGGCGCCCTGGGCGCGTTGGTGGTGACGAGGCCCAGGCCGTCGTGGCCATCGTATCGGTGGCAGCTCGCGCAATTGCGGGCGAAGATCCGCGGTCCCTGGCTGTAAGGGTCTTCGCGCAGGAGTGTGGCCGCGCCGGCGACAGGGATGCCATTGGCTTTGGCGAGGACTTTGATGCGTTCGGCGTCGCGATGGGCAGCTTTCACCGCCGCAGTGTATGCGGGTTGCTTGCGATCGTCGGAAATGGCGAGGCAAGTCAGGAGCGCAACGCCAATGAGCAGTGCGCAAATGAAGCCGATGTTGAAGCGATGGCCGAGTCGCCAGTTTCCGAAGATGGGCATGAGGACCAGGATGAGCATGACAATGCTGGGGATGATAATCGCACCCCAGATTTCGGTGCCGCCGGGGAAGTATTTCAGGAATTGGAAGAGGAAAAGAAAATACCACTCCGGGCGGGCCGCGCCGTAAGGTTCTGAAGGATCGGCGGGCGCGCCAAGGTCAGCGCCGCCGGACATGCCTTTGAGTCGCGGCCAGACGACGAGGAACAGGACGACGGCGAGAACGGCAAGGCACGCGACGGCGTCTTTCAACACCTGGTCGGGCCAAAAGGGAGCGTCGCGACGGCGGATCGGTTGCCTGGCTGTGAGGCCGTGCCGCCGGAACAGATAAATGTGGACGATGAGGAGGAGAATGATCAGGCCCGGCAGGACGCCGGCGTGCAAAGCGAAGAAGCGAGAGAGTGTGTGATGGCCATAATCAGCGCCGCCTATGACGATCTTTTGCAACGCGGGGCCAATCACAGGCGTGATGGCCATGATGTTGGTCGCGACTTTCGTGGCCCAGTAGCCTTTTTGGTCCCACGGGAGCAGGTATCCGGTGAGCGAGAGACCAAGCACGAGCAGCAGCAGTCCGACACCGAACCAGAAATTCACTTCGCGCGGAGCTTTGTAAGCGCCGTCAATGATCACCTGCATCAGGTGGAGGACGAGAAGGATGTTCATGACTTGCGCGGTGAAGTGATGGATACCGCGCAGCAGCCAGCCGCCTGTCATTTCATACTGGATGTAGTAGACGCTTTCCCAGGCCGTTTGCGAACTGGGGTTATAGGCCATCCAAAGAAAAATCCCGGTGATGAACTGGACGGCGAGTGTGAAGGTAAGCGTGCTGCCCCAAACATAACGCCAGCGCGCGCCGCCCGGGACATTCTCGTAAAGAGCTTCGTGGGCGATTTTGCGGTAGCCGGTGCGGCCGTCGAGCCAGTCGAAGAGGGATCTCATGCCGGAACTTTTTCGTGAACGCCGGCACGGAAGTTTTGGAATCTCACCCACACCTCTTTGTCCTTACGGATCTCAACGTCAAGTGCGTCGAGAGGGCGTGGCGAAGGGCTGCGCGGAGTGCTGATCTTGCCATCAAGCGCGAAAGTGCTGTCGTGGCACGGACAGAAGTAGCCGTTGCGCGCGGCCATAAATTCGACAAAGCAGCCGGCGTGGGGACACACGACGTTGAATGCACTGACAGTCTTTGGACCGGTGCGGCGGAGATAGACGGCGCCAATCGGTGTCTGCGGAGACCTATTCCATGCGTCGGTGCGGCTGGCAACGATGGAGAATTTACGTGGCGTGCCGTCCTCGGGAATCGCGCCCAGCGGAGCGACGAACACCGGTTCGCCCTGAACGGCCTTGCGGCGAAGCGGGTCGAAGAGGACCGCGATGCCACTGAGGAGCGGAACGATACCGACAACGGCGCCGATCACGCCTGCGGCGAAACGCTTTAGAAAGCCGCGGCGTTGCGGCGGCGTGTAATGCTGTGTAGTCGAGTTGCTCACGAAAGTGCGCGCATGATTAACAGTTTTTCCAAAAAATGCAAACGAGCCGTTCAGTTTTAAGATGCCCGAAGCGCATGAGTTGTTCCACAAATCAAGCGCCGGTGATTTCGTTGAGAGCAACAGCCCTGTGCTCGGCAGCGCTACGGTAACCGGCCTCGACAAGAGCCATTGTGTTCAAATTGTCCTGGCCGCTGATGGCCGGCGCGGCGCCGTTCTCCAGGGCGATGAGCAACTGCGCCATCGTGCCGATGAACGCATCCGGAAACCAGCTTTCCGCCCAGCGCGGACGATGAAAGTCCTTATCGCCCTTCGCAGCGTAGCGAATGGTTGAGGGCGTGGTGTAAGGATCCTGGCACCAACCGATGTTGCCGATGGCGAGTCCGTTCAGGCCTTCAATGCGCCACTCGATGCGAATATCGGCGGGGGCGCCTTCGCGCGCTGGCCCGGTCCACGTGTCATCGATGCCGACGCCGCGCAGGCCGCTGCCGTACTCCAGAATGTAACTGCAGATGCCATCGGTGTGGGGAAATTTTGTGCGTGGGTCGGGGCGCACGCTGCAGAAGATACGTTCCGGATCGCCAAACCAGTAGCGGAAGGTGTCGAGGTGGTGAATGGACATGATGCGGAGCGTGACCCAGCCCAGGTCCGCCTGCCATGGCATCCAGTGTGGAATGCCGCGCATGTCAATGGTCGCGAAAACAGGTTCCCCAATGACGCCGTTCTCGAGAAGGGTCCTGGCGGCGCGGACCGATTGGTCGTAGCGCATGTTTTGATTTACTGCGAGCGTGATGCCGGCGCGTTCGCAGGCGCGGACGATTTCGCGAGCTTCGGCGTAATTCATTCCGAGGGGCTTTTGCGCGAGAATGCCACGTACGGTTTTACGCGCGCACGCGGCGTGAATGAGCCCAGCCTGCGCGTTCGGAGGCACGGCAATATCGAGCACTTCCAGCGAGGGGTCATCCAGGAGTTGCTCATACCGCTCGTAGACCTTTGGGATGCCGTGGCGTGCCACGACCTTCTCCGTGTGGGCGCGAGTGCGCGAGGCAATCGCGACCGGGTTGAAGCCGGCCTTTCGGTACGCGACGAGGTGGCAATCGTTGACGATGAAGCCGCTGCCGAGGATGCCTATGCGAAAATCCTTTCGGCGCGGCATCGGCGAATGAATGGCGAGGTCCATGAGTCTAGATCGAGCATACCCGCCACAGAAAATTACCACAACTCCCCCACTTGATTTAGGCCGGAAGTCGAAAAAGGTTTAAGGGGAAAGGTGATATATGACCAACACGATCATCGTAGCGACGGACCTTGGAGCATTCAAAGCCTATCGACTGGACCGAACGGCGCTGAACACGCCGCGGCTGGAATTGATTGAAGACATGGAACTTGTCGATGGCCACGGGCGGCTTGGAGACAAAGTAACCGACCAGGCAGGGAGGTATTCAATCCCAATGCAGAGCATGGCGATGTCCAACGGCGAACGGCAAAAGATCGGGTTGGAATTAAAGCGGCGGTTGATCAAACAGATAGCTGGGCGCCTCACGAAGCTGGCGAACCGCCGTGATGTTGAGGAGATTTACTTTTCGGCGGCGTCAGAGGTGAACGAGATGATCCTCGACGAAGCGGGGCCCCAGGTGCGAGGCAAGATCGAGAAGAACGTGGCGTGCAACCTTGCCAAACTGGACAAGAAGGAATTGCTGCGGCACTTCCTGGAACCCGAGCCGGCGACGCGTTAACCACAAGACTTGAATTCCCAATCGTCACGGCGTTGGATAGCGGCATGTTTCAATACGTCGCACTGGCGAAGGACAAGCAGTGGCAGCCGGGACCATATCCGGGTGTCGAGTTGATGGTGCTGCACAAAAACGAATCGACCGGTGGAGTTTGTGTGCTGCGAAAGTTTCGCGCGGGCGTGACGGTGCCGGCGCATACGCACCCGAAGGCCAATGAGTATGCTTACGTGTTGTCCGGCGAATGGGAGGAGTCGGGAGTTCTCTATTCGACGGGGGCGTTTTTCTTCGCACCGAAAGGCGAGCAGCACGGGCCGCATGTGGCGCGAACAGAAGTGCTGAGCCTGACAATGTTCGATGGGCCGTTGACGGTGGCCTGATTATTTGCCGACGGTCACTGCATCCGGGGGAGCGGCGGCTTCAGGGCGCTTGCGCTTGAAGAAGGCCGCGAAGTCCGCCAACAGAGTGTAGACGACGGGGATCACGATCAGCGTCAGGAAGGTGCTCGTGAGCATCCCCCCGACCACCGCCACGCCCATGGGGCGGCGGCTTTCGGCGCCAGCGCCGAACCCAATAGCAATTGGAAGGATGCCCGCGATGGTTGAGAACGCGGTCATCAGGATTGGCCGCAGGCGCACGATACCCGCTTGCAGCATTGCATCGTGAGGGTTGACGCCCTCGGCACGCTGTTGATTGGCGAACTCGACGAGGAGAATTGAGTTTTTCGTGACGAGCCCAATGAGCAGTACGAGCCCAATTTGACTGAACAGATTGATGTTCATCGCCGGGACAACCGGCATGATGCCCGTCTTGCCGAGGTAATTGACCAACCACAGCAAACCGAATGCTCCGACGGCAGCCAACGGTATCGCGAGGATAACGGTGAGCGGATGCACGAGGCTTTCGAACTGCGCGGCGAGCACCATATAGACGATGATGATCGCGAGGATGAGCACGAACCAAACTTCAGCACCGGCATCGCGCAGATCGCGGGACTCACCGGACCAATCGTAAAGGAAGCCCTGCGGCAGATCGGTGCGCAACAATTCCTCGACACGCTGGAGGGCGGTGCCGAGCGGGACGCCAATGGGAGTGGCCGAGATCGTCGCGCTGCGGAGGCGGTTGTAATGTTCGATGGTGTTGGGCGCGGAGCCGGAACGATAGGAGACGACACTGCTGAGTTGCACGAGCGAGTTGCTGGCGTTGCGCACGTAGAGCTGATCAAGCGATTGCGGCGTGAGGCGCGACTCGCGTTCGAGTTGCGCGATGACCTCATATTCCTTGCCGCCAATTTTGATGCGGCTCAGGTCGAGGCCGCCGAACATGATCTGCATGGTGCGCGAAATATCTTCGATGGAGACACCCAGCGCCGAAGCGCGATCGCGATCGATGTTCAAGCGCAGCTCTGGTTTGTTCACCTCGAAGGAAGGGCGCACATTTTGCAGCCATGTCTGACCGCGCAATTTGTTCACCAGTTGGGTCGTGTATTTATCGAGTTCGCCGAGATCCTGCGCCTGGATGACAAGGTTGAACGGCGCGTTGATGCCACGGCTGAAGGCCTTGGGAAGGCTGGGAAAGGCCAGGGCGCCTTCGATCTGCGTGAAGAGCTTGTTACGCAAGCCATCCGGCGCATTGACGATTTCCTGGACGCTGCGTTTCCGATCGTGGTTGAAATGGATAAAGAAAATAGCATTGTTCGCCTGGCCGGGACCGCTGAATCCCGGCGCCACAATCCCACCAAACAATCTCACTTCCGGAGTTCCCTTAAGGATGCCTTCCACTTCCTCCATCATGCGCAGGGTGTACTCGGTCGTGGCGCCTTCGGGCGCGGAAAGAATGCACAGCAACAAGCCCCGATCTTCATCAGGAAGGAACTCCTGCTCCAGGTGGCGATACGTGAAAACCATCAACACGAGGCTGCCGACGGCGGCAATAACAATCACGAAGCGATGGACGAGCGACCATTGCAGCAGGCGGCGGTAGCCGTTGTTGAAGACGGTGAGCAGCCGTTCAAATCCACGAATGACGAAATTGTGACGGGTCTGGTGAGTTTCCTTCAGGATGCGGGAGGCCATCATCGGTGTGAGAGTCAAGGCGACGAAGGCCGAGATGATGACCGAGCCAGCAACTGCAACCGCAAACTCGACAAAGAGCCTGCCGGTCGTGCTGGTTTGGAAAGCGAGAGGAATGAAGACCGCAACCAGCGAAATCGTGATTGCGATGATCGCGAATGCGATCTCGTCCATGGCTTTGAAGGCGGCTTTCATCGGCGGCATCCCCTGCTCTATGTGCCGGAAAATATTCTCGAGGACGACAATCGCGTCATCGACCACGACGCCGA
>Ga0105340_1000489_pt1 | contig 19047 bp, 18 predicted proteins | sample EasRivMeERMLT700_FD_89676 | JGI IMG/M metagenome (GOLD analysis project Ga0105340, IMG submission 89676) | Soil microbial communities from meander-bound floodplain in the East River, Colorado, USA - East River MetaG ERMLT700 | ecosystem: Environmental > Terrestrial > Soil > Floodplain | place...
GCGATGATGCCTGCTGGCAGGCCGATAGCGATCGCGACCAGCGTGGAAACCGCCACGAGGAAGAGATGCCGCTCGACCATCGCCGCCAGCTCTGACGAATGCGAAGCCCAGAATGAAAGTAAACGCATCAGTCCGTGACGGTAGACGGTAGACGATCGACGGTAGACACCCTGACTCCCGGCACCAGGGCATCCAGAAACTGACGCACCCTCGGATCGGTTGTGTGCGCAAGACGATCGGGCGTCTCGCACGCGATCAGTCGCCCATCGTCCAGCACACCGACACGATCGCCGAGCGCGAATGCTTCGACGACGTCGTGCGTGACGAGGACGACCGTTTGCTTCAGGTGACGCCGGATGCGTTGGAATTCGTCACGGAGCTCGACGCGCGTCATCGGATCGAGCGCGCCAAACGGTTCGTCCATCAGGAGGACCGGCGGATCGACGGCGAGCGCTCGCGCCACGCCGACACGTTGTCGCTGGCCGCCTGACAGTTCGTGAGGCCAGCGGCCGGCAAACTCCGCGGGCGGCAATCCGACGAGCGCGAGCAGCTCCAGGGCCCGTGTGTGGCGCCGTGCGTCGGCCCATCCCTCGAGTCGGGGGACAAGCGTCACGTTGTCTTCGACCGTGAGGTGCGGGAAGAGGCCGACCTCCTGCATCACGTACCCCGTGCGCCGCCGCAGCTCGATCGGATCCCATTGGCGCGTATCGCGCCCGTCGACGAGTACCGTGCCGGCCTCGGGCAGAAGCAGCCGGTTGATCAGCTTCAGAAGCGTGCTCTTTCCAGTGCCGCTGCGTCCCACGAGCGCGAGTGCCTCGCCCCGTGCAATCGACAGGTTCAGGTCGTTGAGCACGACGCGCGTTCCATACGCGTGCCGTACGCTGACGAAGGCGACGACGGGAACATCGGCGTCAGATGGGGCCACGGTCTGGTTCGGCTGGAGAGACCTCGATGGGCACAGGGTCTACCATCGTCCACTCCGCGGCAGCGTATCATGGCGGTCGTGGCCCTTCGAGATGCTCGGGGTCACCGTGAGGAGAGGAGTCGAAGGGTGAGTGACGAACGCTGGCCGGAGCTGCCTGATGCGTGGAAGGACACTTACGCCACGCTGCACATGTGGACGCAGGTGGTGGGCAAAATCGCGCTTGCACAGGCGCCCCCGCTGAATCATTCGTGGGGAAACGCGCTGCAGATCAGCTCGCGGGGGCTTGTCACGCGGCCGCTCGCGCACGGCAGCCGCACGTTCACGATCGGCTTCGATTTCATCGACCATCAGCTTCAAATCGCGACGTCCGACGGGATGATCCGGACGCTGCGCCTCGAGCCTCGCACGGTCGCTGATTTTTATGAACTGCTGATGCGCACGCTTGAGGAGATGAAGCTGCCGGTGCACATCTGGCCGATGCCGGTCGAGATTCCGAATCCCATACGATTCACGGAGGACACGATCCACCATTCGTACGAGCCGGCCCACGCCAACCAGTTCTGGCAGATCGTCGTGCAGTGCGAGCGCGTGTTCTCGGAGGCTCGCTGCCAGTTCGTCGGGAAGTCAAGCCCGGTGCATTTCTTCTGGGGCAGCTTCGATCTGGCGGTCACGCGCTTCTCGGGAAGGCCCGCACCCCCGCGTGACGGTCCCGCGTTCATGCGCGAGGCCTACTCGCACGAGGTGATCAGTCACGGATTCTGGCCGGGCGGCGGAGTCGGGACGGTGTTCGGACCGGGCCCGGTAGAGGAGCCCGTGTTTTATGGCTACGCGGCGCCATCGCCGCCGGGATTCGACCAGATACCGGTCAGGCCGTCCGCCGCCTTCTATCAGAAAGACCTGGGCGAGTTCATCCTTCCGTACAGCGCGGTACGAACGGCTGCCGATCCCGATGAGGCGCTCGAGGCATTTATCGACAGCACGTACACGAACGCTGCGACCCTTGCCGGGTGGGATCGCGCGGCGCTGGAGCGAACCGCGACATGAAAGTGATCGTTCAGCCCAATGAGGGTATTGCACCGCTGCTGACCGCAGTGAAACGCGCGAAGCGCACGCTCGACATTGTCATCTTCCGATTCGATCTCGACGAGCTCGAAGACGCGCTTGCGGCGGCGGTGAAGCGCGGCGTCGTCGTGCGCGCACTGATCGCGCACACCAACAAGGGCGGGGAAGGGAGCCTGCGTAAACTCGAGCAGCGCATGCTCAAGGAGGGCGTCACCGTCTGCCGCACCGATGACGACATGGTGCGGTACCACGGCAAGCTGATGATCGTCGACGGCCGCGCGGCGTACGTCCTCGGCTTCAACTTCACATCTGCGGATCTCAAGAGCCGCAGCTTCGGCGTGATCGTCAAGTCACGGCGGATCGTGAAGGAGCTTACGCGGCTGTTCGAGTCGGACGGCAACCGCACCGACTACACGCCTCGCGTACGCGATCTCGTCATCAGCCCCGAGAACGCCCGGTCGCGGCTCCAGTCGTTCTTGCAGAAGGCGCGGGTCAGCCTCGACATTTACGATCCGAACGTGTCGGATGACGAGATACTCGCACTGCTCGCCAGGAAAGCCGCGCGCGGCGTGCGGATCCGAATCCTCGGCTTGCTCGAAGAGAAGTGGGCGAAGTCGGGGTTCTATGTGAAGCCGTATCCTGGAAAGCGCCTCCACGTCCGAGCCATCGTCCGCGACGGGCGGCGCGCGTTCATCGGCAGCCAGAGCCTCAGGAAACTCGAGCTGGATAGTCGCAGGGAAGTGGGCGTCGTCATCCGCGAGCGCAAAGCCGTCAGGCGCGTGGAGCGGGTATTCAAGGAAGACTGGAAGTTGGCCACACAACCAAAGAAGAAGAACTGACGAGCACTCGGAAAAAACGAGTGTCCTTTCCGTGTTTATTTGCAGCCTTGTGTTGCAAAGCCGTGTGGAGGTCATATAGTGCCGACGTAAGTGATTTTTCGTTGCTTGTCAGGACGAAGGACCCCCGTGAATACATCCCCGCATCTCCAGATACTCGAACGTATTCGTGCCGAGTATCTCGAGATGCCGGGCATGAGGCTCAAGGTCGAACAGGTGCAGCGCCTCTTCGGCGTCGACCCGTCAGTCTGCCGGACAGTGCTGGACTCGCTGGTGGAATGCAAGTTTCTCTACGCGAACCCGGACGGCACCTACGTTCGGTTCACCGACGATTGCCCCCATGCGCGTCCGCTGAAGGCGGAGTTGACGTTCAGTTCGTATTCTCGCCGCGCAAGTTAATCTCTCGTCCCCCGCCGCCAACGGCTGCTACCAACGCAGCCGGCAGGCGTTCACCGCAGATCCAACCTGGAATTCACCTGATCCCGTCGGACTGTCGCGCGTCTGCGCTGACCTACCAGACGTCGCCCAGACGCCAGTCGCAGACAATTTCTCCGTCGAGGTCGAGATGCGGTGAGCATGATGTCCGGAGGATCATGACACCGCCATCGTCGCCTGGCGTACGCGCACGGCCGCGGGGACCATCCACGAATGTCGGCCCACGCCACTTCTCCCAGCCACACGTCTCATAGAAGGCATGAGTCCCCGTCGACAGAACGCCCAGTGCGTAGTGCTCACGAATCAGTTCGCCGATCTGCTTCATAACCGTCGCTCCGTGGCCCTTATGACGAAGCGCGGGCGCGGTGGCAACGGCCTCCACGTATCCAACATGCAGCGTCTGACCTGAACACGCGAAGGTGCGCTCGACGAGCGACCCGTGGCTGATTAGACCGCGTGAGCCGCTCAACCAGACGTGCACTCCGCCGACAGCGTGATTCCAGTCTTCATCGGTGAAGTCGCCTTCAAACGCCGTGTCGAGCAGGGCGCGAACATCGGATAAGAACGACGTGGAAAGGGCGGATGTGGACGCAGCGTGGAGCGTAACCATTGCGACAGAGGCTGTCCCGGCGCGCGCGGGGCCAGTCTTCATTGACGCCCCGGCCACCCGACGATAGCATTTGTCCTCCGAGGAGTTTGCGACCATGACCTCACGTGCCCTGGGTATCGGTTCCGCCGTCCTGATGCTGGCCGGACCTGCGTTCGCTCACCATAGCTTCGCGATGTTCGACTACAACAAGGACGTCACCATCGTCGGCGATGTAAAGGAGCTGCAGTGGACCAATCCACACATCCACTTGCTCGTCAACGTCCCCGACGGCAAGGGGGGCGTGAACGAATGGGATATCGAGGGCGGAACGCCCGGAGGCCTCCGACGCAACGGGTGGACGCGCGACATACTGAAAGGCGGCGACAAGGTGTCCGTGCGGATCCATCCGATGAAGGACGGCACCAATGGTGGACAATTGGTCCTCGCAAGCCGTGACGGGAAGCCGATAGGCGCCGCTGCGACACAGACGCCATAAGAGGTGATGATGATGAACGCGACGATTTCCGGTTGGCGGACGGCAGGCCTCGCTGGCGCTGCGCTTGTCCTGGCGTTCGTCCCAGTACGCCCGGCCTTCGCGCAGGCGCCGCAGGCAGCAGCCCGCAGCGCCGCCGTCACGACCAGCAGGCCCGATTTCAACGGCGTCTGGCGGACCATTAACGCGCCCGCGGCGTCGCGTGAGGGCAGTTCGCTCCGATGGCTGCCGGCGCCCGGTGAGCTGCCACCATTCACACCCGAGTACGAAGCGCGCTACCGCAAGGTGCAGACGTCGCGGGAAAGCGGGTCGGAGGACACCGAGCCGGTGACCCGGTGTCTCCCGCCTGGCATGCCGTATTTCACGCTCGCGCAATACGGGCTGGAGGTCGTACAGTCCCGCGATAAGATCGTCTTTTTCAGCGAGTGGATGGATGCCTATCGGCGCGTGTACATGGACGGACGCAAACCGGCGGACGACCTCGATCCTTCGTACTTCGGCTATTCGACGGGGCACTGGGACGGCGACACGCTGGTCGTGGAAACTGTGAGCCTGCGCGACGATACGGTGCTGGACCGATACGGTTCGCCACACAGCGACGCGATGCGCATCACGGAGCGTATCCGCCTCAGCGCGCCAGACGTGCTCGAGGACGCCATCACGGTGTACGACGCGAAGGCGTTCACCAAGCCGTGGGAAATCGTCAGGCGGTATCGCCGCGCCGCTCGCGACAACGACGAGCTTCACGAGAACACCTGCACCGAGGGGTTGAACCGCCGTAAGTAGCGCGGCTCTTTCTCTCTCTTCTTTGTTCTGTCTCGGAGCCGAAGTGAGGCTCTTTGTGGCGAGAACACCAACTGCCGGCACGATCAGCCCGGAGTAACATCGCCCAGTCGCGAAGGGAGCGTCGTGCCTAAACACAAGTCGGCACAGGGCTTCCAATGCGGTTCGCGGGAGGCGTGTTCGGAGTTATGCTGCGAGCCACGCGGGGCCGAACCGAGATAGGCCTGTCAGCCTACTAGTAGTTAGGCCGTCCGAAGAATCGCCACATGCTGTTCATTAGTCACGATCAGGACGACCAAGCGCCCCTGTCGCAGCTCCGTCTCATCGTCAAGCTGGCTGGAATAGAGTGTTGGAACCAGGATGCCATGCAGACTGGGCTTTCGCTCCGTGAGCAACTTCGTCAGGTGATTCGTGAGTGCGACGTCTGCCTTTTTTTAGCAACCCGCCGTTCGATCGGGTCATCGTGGTGTCGCGCAGAACTCGGCGCCTTCTGGGGCGCAGGGAAGCGTGTCGTCTCGCTGCTGCAGGATGCTGATCTTACGGATGCCGATTTGCCGCCGCAACTCCAGGGTGATCTATGGACGCGCAACGCCGAGCGAGCCTTTGATGCTATCCGAGAGGAGATCATCGCCGCGAGAGCTCGAGGTCCTCTGCGCGACGCGGAGGTAAAGCGCTCAGTGTGCCTGGTTCAGTCAAATGATTCTGCCTTGGCGACAGGCTACCTCGCGGCGCCTGATCTCGTCGTGTGTCCGAACTATTGTGTGACGGACCGCGAGGCACGGTTCAACGTAACCTTCTCAGGCGGGGGAACAGTGTCCGCACTGGTAGCGTTGGTCGACGAGTCCTCCGGCACGGCCCTACTGAAGCTCGAGACACCGATGCCTAGCCTCGTACCCTTAAGATTGGTTGAAAACCCACAAGCGGGCTCGTCCTGCCGAGGGTTTGGCTTTCCCGATGTTGCGTCTGGTTCGGCGCTCCCATTCCAATGCGAGATCGTCGATGCAGATCACGTGGACAAGGACGGATCTCGGTGGGTGATGGTGCACTCGCCGATATTTGCAACAGGCCCTCTGGAGGGTCTTGGCGGAAGCCCAGTTTGGACGAGCGCAGGCGTGATCGGGCACGTCTACGAACAGCTTCGGCAGGAACGCTCCGGATCTGCAGCTTTTGGAATGGTCTTCCTCACGCCTGCCCCCCTCATTGTGCAGACTCTTGGTCGTCTCGTATCTGTCAGCGGCCTAACCAGGCGATGAAGCTGACCGAGGCGCTAACATCCCTGACTTCCACTGGCACGATCTGCGGCACACCTTTGCTTCGCGTCTGGCGATGTTCGGGGTGGGCATCGGCACGATTCAGCTCGCTTTGGGTCACAAGAGCATCGCAATGACCGTGCGATACTCTCACTTCGCGCCGGACTACATGATGGACGCCGTCGAGAAGCTCGTTCCTCCGTCTGTGAAGCCGAAAAGGCGGGACACCACAACTGACACCGCAGCGTTGGCGTCAGCGAGACCACAGAGCGACAGTGTTCATTAAGTCCCTGCCTTCCAGTAACATCCAGTCAGTGCGCCCGTAGCTCAGGTGGATAGAGCACCGGCCTTCTAAGCCGGGGGTCGAAGGTTCGAGTCCTTCCGGGCGCGCCAACGCGCTTCGCGCGTTGGCCACGCCCGGACGTCTCTAGGTCACGCCGTCCCTCGCTGCGCTCGGGACGAGCGTGATCGAGTCCTTGGCGCGCCGAAGCGATGACCGGTGTCGCATCGCGAAGGCGGCCTTCCGGGCGGCGCCAAGCACGCCTTTACTGGCCTTCGCAGACCGTCAATCTCCGCGTGACAGACCGCGTGGCAGTAGTCGTGCCGGATGCGAGCGAGGCGCTCGCACCCGGCACGAGGGACACTACGGAATGACTTGCACGACGGTGCCGACGCCGTTCGGCTCCACTGAGTGGTTCGTAACGTAGATCGATCCGCCGTTGTCGATCGCGATTCCGCCGGGAGCGACCAGGCCGCCGCCTGGTGCCACGATCGTCGTCTTGGTCCCGTCCGGGGCCACGCGGATCAGCGAGCCGGGCCCGCCGGCGGGGGGAAGTCCGCCGGCCGCGCTGATCTGAAGCACGTACAGAGATCCGTCCGGTGCAAATGCGATGTCGATCATCTTCGTGAAGCCGCTTGCGAAGATCTCCGGCGTGCCACCGCCGGCAGGCACGCTGTAGACGTTCGCTGCACCCGCCGGGAAGGGGAACCCGGTGAGCTGGCCGACGTACAGCGCGCCGTCCGGACCAGCCGTTACCGTCGTCGGGACCGCTTGCATCGGAACCTGTCCGCCGCCGAACGGCACCAGGCGATTGGGAAACGCGGCGAGGTTCGAGATCGAGCCGTTGGCGGCGACAGCGTTGAGCGAATTGCCTCCGGCGTCGGTGAACACCTGGCGACCCGGTTGGGCAAGAATGCCGTACGGGTTCGAGTCGAACGCGTTGCCGTCAGGGTTCGCAAGTAGTTCAAACGCCGAAAGGTCTTCCTCGAACGACCACTTGCCGTTCGGCCGGAAGCGAACGAGCCGGCCGAACTGCGCGCCGACGGCTGCGAACTCGGGGTGAGCGCCGTCAACGAACCGCCGGGCAGGATCGAGAGCCGCACCGATTGTGACGAAGCCGTTGCCGCGTCCCTGGAAGTCGACGTCGTGCGGGCCCGTTGCTGATGCGCCATTTGCCCCGGCGAGCGAGGGGAGCCCGGTTACGACGCGTGTCTGCGAGGGCGCGCCGCCGAGGTCAATCCGGGTAATCGCACCGGTGGCGCCGTAGCACACAAGCTGGCCGTTACTATTGACGATGCACGGGCCGGCGCCGCCGCTGCCGGCTTCCGAGACATAAAGCGCGCCTTCCGGTCCGAAGTTGAGACCGCGCGGATTGACAAGACCGCTGGCGACTACCTGGAGTGTGGCCTGCGCTGTGATACGGACGGCCGCCGGTTGCGTGACGACCATCGCCGCGATCGCGGTTGCGACCGAGACGAAGCGCCGTGTGGTTGATGACATAGACACCTCGCAGCTGTTCATGTGGATGACGTCGAGACCAGCGTGAGAGGCTACTACAGTCGGTGTCATGTGCGGAACTCAGTTCCGGGCGCGCCATGCTGGCTGGCGTGCGAGGTCACGCCGTCCCTCGCTGCGCTCCGGACTTCTCCGATTCATTCAGTGAGGGTGCCATCGGCGAAAGCGTGGCTCCCCGCCAACGGTAGCGGACAGCCGCTGCAGTCTGGTTCTCGGCACGCACGATTCTGTCAACGCTCCGGCGTGAGCAACTCGACACACTCGTTGGCATTCAGGCGCAATCGAGGAGCATGCAGCATGCCTTCCCTTGAATCGAGAGTCCCGCCACCAGCGGTTGTGTTGGTCATCGGGGTGTTCATGTGGCTGCTCTCACGGGCTGCACCATCGCTTCACTTTGACGTGCCTGCGCGCAACTGGCTCGCCGTCGTTCTTGTCTTGGCGGGGTTCCTGACGGGCATCTCAGGTGTGGTGACGTTCCTGAGAGCCAAAACGACAGTCGATCCGACGAAGCCTCGCGCTTCGTCGTTGGTAACGTGGGGCGTCTATGCGATCTCTCGCAATCCGATGTACTTGGGCGGTCTCACCATGTTGCTTGGTTGGGCAATCTTCTTGTTGAACGGGCTTACCTTCTTGTTTCTTCCCGTGTACGTCCTTTACATAAACCGTTTCCAAATCGCACCGGAGGAGCGGGCGCTTACGTCATTGTTTGGAGAGACGTACGTGGCCTATCAAGCGCGCGCTCGACGATGGTTGTAACTTTCGAGTGTCGGCGGCGGATCGCGCTCTGTCTTGAGTAGTCGCGGTGTTATCGAATCGGGGCGCGTACTCGCCGGTTGCCCGGCGTCGTGGTTTGCGGCGACGCGGGGCAGATCAAAACGCGTGGCACGTCCGCGTGGCAGTCCTCGCAACCTATTGACACGCAATCGCCTCTTTCACAGGCACGCACCCTTCTAAGCCGGGGGTCGAAGCTTCGAGTCCTTCCGGGCGCGCCACCTCGCTCCGCGAGGTGGCTGCGCCCCGAAGTCTCTAGCTCACGCCGCGTCTCGCTGCGCTCGACGCGAGCGTGGACGAGTCCTTCCGGGCGGAGTCTGCTTCCTTGTTGGACGTCCCGATCGAAACGCTGCGAACGTGGGATAGCGGACGTCGTCCGGTTCCTCCGCAAGGAACGCGGATTCGACATTAGAGCGAGTCTTACCCGCCGATACGTTGGCCGCCTTGTGGTCGCATCGACGCCGCGTGACCGACCATTTGGCGCGACCGCGGCGATGGCGAGATGTCGCCCGATCGTTGTTGCTCCACGTGCACGTGCCCGTAATGGCCAGGCACCTTCCAGAGAACTCGGTAGCCGGCGAGCCGGAACATCGTTGACAGCCCGTCCGGATTCGACGATTGGAAATCCAGGGCCAGGCCGGCATAGTGGGCAGATCCCCGGCTGTGGACATGGTCGTTCGCCGATACGAGACGGACCGCTTCGGCGGTTCTAGCCGCCCAAATATCAGCGAGGTAGTACATCCGCAGCGATTCGTGCGACGTCATGTGGACCGGCACCCGAAGGCCCTGAATCACTGCGGCTTGGCGAAAGGGGGGAGAGTGTACCCTTGAGAGGCGAGCAGCGCGCGGACGCCGTCCAACGCTTTCCCTTGCTGTTCAACTGCATTCGCCAGACGGGTGTTCGCGTCCAATAGTGCGGCCGTCGTTCGGCGATGCTCCGCGATCAGGAACGCAACCACAGCACCTGCCAGAAGCCACGGCAGAATAGCGGTCTTGAACTCGGTCCAGATATTCATTCGAATCCCCCTTTGCGCCGTCCGTTCCGCCACAACTGCTCCGCTGCGTCGCGAGGACGACGTTGTTATGACATCAGTGCGTTCCGGAGATATAGAAAGCAACGGTCACTGCCTCGTACGAATCACTTCGACTTGAACGGATCGCCGACCAAATCGCCGGGCAGTCCGGGATGTACAGATCCACGTGTCGCCTTCGTACTAGAGCGCCGGTGTCGAGGACGCGGTAAGTTCCGTCGTACGACGCCGCTCCAGTGACGCGAATGACGCTTCCGAAAGGCAGGACCGCAGGATCAGCCGCGGCGACACCCCTCGAGACGCGGGCCGGCGCTTGTGGTGGCGGAGCCGGCTGGATCCGGTGGCTACACGCTGAAACGGTCAGCAGCAACATCCCGAGCCAAACGTGACGTCTGCCGTTCGTCATAGCTCGGGCATCCATTCGGCAAACGGCGATCCGATGCTCACGGTCCTCAGAATCCGGAGGAATGTTGGAGTGCACCCTCGATGGCACGAATTCGCGCCGACAGATTCGATAGCGCGATAACGAAGCGTGTTGGTCCCTGGCAACCCCGGGAGCGCCCGGTCGTGCCGATACAATCTTTGTAATGCGGGACGGACGCGTCGTCCCGCAAGCACCAGGCATGTCAGCAGCCCCGACAGCGGACACACCTGGCCCCCCGCCGGCGTAGCGCATCGGTCTTCTAAGCCGGGGGTCGAAGGTTCGAGTCCTTCCGGGTGCGCCACCTCGCTTTGCGAGGTGGCTGCGCGCCGAAGTCTCTAGCTCACGCCGCGTCTCGCTGCGCTCGACGCGAGCGTGGACGAGTCCCTGGCCCGCCGAAGCGATGACAACTTGTCGCGAAGGCGGCCTTTCGGGCGCGCAGCCTTCTTTGATCACTCAATCATTTACCGCCTTGAGCACGCGTCGCCCGATCGGATCTCCAAAGCCCGCGCGGCGTCTGCGCTTGTGTATCCTGGGCCGTCGACAGCTTCACCGCTCAGGGACGGCGAGATACTGCAAGGGAGACGCGTCTCGTGGACACAATGGAATCGCTCCTCGTCAAGCGCTTCGGCCCGCGTGCCGGTTACCTCTACATCTGGATCGGCGGACCGCTGGTCGCGCTCGGAATTTTCGCGTATGGCGGACGAGCCATCCTTGAGGCGTATGAACGCGGGCGCATCGGCCTCGCCGTGTTCCTAGGGCTCATGACGCTTGGTCTCTTGTTCGGGTTCGCGCGCACACTGCGTTCCGTGCATCGTTCAATCCGATTGGCCCAGGATGAGAATCGGCCAAAGGGGACCAGGTGAGGTGGTGGGTCTACAGCGTTGCCGCGATTACACTCGTCGCCGGGTTGACAATGACGATGTTGCCTGAACAATCGACGACGACGATCGCATCGGGTGCAGCTTCAAGAAACCCTTCGAGCGCCAGAGGGCTCGAAAGCGAGGGTCGCCAGGTACGCGCGATAATCAGTCATCATGCTGCGAATGAGGCTGTCGACGATCGCTCACCCTCCACGCTTCTGTTAACCTTTCAAGTCAGGAGATGTGAACATCGTTCGGTCCGAGGTGCCACAAGCGCACCTGATGCTGCATCGACGAGCGGACGACGCACGAGACCTGCCCGTCCTCCGACGCCACGAACACCACGCTACCGGGATGCCGTGCGGCATAGCTGAAGCCTGCGCGATGGCGAGTGCCGCGACTCCCGAGATCGACGATTCGGCCATGCAGACCCTGGGAATCCACCGCATGGACCACTGCGGTCGGGGAGCCAACAGGCAGAATCACCCCGAAGGCGATGAGCGCCAGATCGCGGTTGAGCAAGACCGCGCCGTCGATGGCCGTCAGCGCCCCGAACTCTTCGATGACGCGTTCGACTTCCGTGAGCAGCGCATTGCGGAGGAGGCGGCCGAACGGCGGGATCCCTGCCCCACTAGTTCCCGGCTCGGATGACTGATGTGTCTTCTGCGCAGTTGGCCTGGCCTGCAGATCGACGCTCTGTCTTGCTCGGATGCGCCCGACCAGCCGGAAGAACGAGGCCAGTGAAGAGTCGAGCGTCATCTTGTATGTCGCCGACGCGGCGACTTGTGGTTCCTCCTCGTGGCTGATGATCACGATGCCGCCGTGGCCGTGTGCGGCCATCTCGCGCACGATTGAACGGACGGCATCCAGGTAGCTGGTGATCGCGTCGCCGCCCAGGCCGGCGGCCTGTGCTGTCATCTCGAGCGCGTGGCGAATGGGACCGGCTGAAAACACGAGTTCCTCGCCGCCCGTGAGGATCGCGCCGCGCTCGTATCCGAGCAGAAGATCGCGGCCGCGACGGATGGACAAGGACCCGGGATTTGAAGCGACGATTTTGACGAAGGCCTTCGAGTCGGTGTTCGCGCCTTCGCGCGCGAGCCCTGTGATGGCCAGGCTGCCATCCTCGAGGACGCAGACCGCTGAATAAATCCGGCGGTCCACTCCGGCGACAGCGAGCTTCACGAGCTCGCGGATCGCAAAGGGGCGAGGCGAGCCGAACTGCATGACCTTCCACTCGTAGAGCAGCGCTTCTCCGGACTCGGTTCCCTCCGGCATGATGAAATCTGATTGGCTCTTACCGAGGAACGCGACGCCGATCGGATTGCGTTCGCCCTCGTACGTCTCGAGCCCCGCAAAGAAGATTGTCGTCAATAGCTGCACAATGATCTCGTCGGCAACTTCCACCAGGCATCCGTCCGAAGCCAATCGTTCGCGCAGCACGCGGACTAACGCGGGCGGGAATACGAGTCCTGTGGGCTCTGCCGGAGCGGCACGATGCTGGGGACGCATGATTACCCGTCCTTCACGTACGACCGCGCAGCGACGAGGAAGAGGTCGTGATTGGAATCATCGTGCTGTCGAGCGGTATGGCAAGGTGTCGACATCAGGAGGCTCCTTCGCACGAACTGATCTCTGGTCCAATCCTCAAGTATCTTCGCGCCTCGAATCTCCTTCAGGTCTTACCCACCGCCGAGTGGCTCTCGCGGCGAGTCCCCTTGGAATTCCTGCCCGACAAGAGCAGAAGCTGCGGCCTCGAGCTCGCTCACCGCGAAGGGCTTTCGCAGGAGAACAGCATTCGCGCCCAACGACTTCACCTGCGCTGGAATTGCCGGATCTGACAGAGCCGTCATGACGATGACCGACGTCGCAAGCCCGGCCGCGCGTATCGAGCGGATGGTCTGGAGACCGCTCATCCAAGGCATGCTGATGTCGGTGACGATCAGATCGAAAGGCCCCGCGGTCGCCAGCTGCTCGATGAGGTCGGCGCCGTTGAATGCGCGAGCGACATCGGCACCCAGACGAGTGAGAACTTCACACACGAAATCCAACAATTGAATATCGTCTTCCGCCACGAGCACGCGAACCCCAGATAGCATCGACTAACAAATCAGCATCAAGTGTGCCTTGGCCCGGTCAGGGGGCGGAAGAGGTGTCGCAACGACTTGGACCTGTGCGCGACTGGAATTGGCCGTCGAGGTCGCAAGAAATCGTCCAGTGCTTGAGCGTGACGATCCTCACTGTCAATGGTCAGGAGTGACTACCCGCTGTCTGGACAGTGCGGGCTCGCCGATCCATCCCATTTGAACTTGAGGTTCGCAGCCACGATGCGTCGCGTCGCCGTGCCGGGGATGTACTTCCGCGAGATCAATCGGATGAGCAGAGGCTTGGGCAGAGGCACCGGGCCGCTTCGGTATCGCGCAGGATCGACAGCCCTGGTCTCGATCCTTCCGAGCCCGATCAGATGGGATTCGTTCCTCCGGATTAGAACCCGGTTGAGAAGTGCGATTAATGCAACTGACCCACGCGACTCACCGCATTTGGTGAGGATTGCCCTTCGGCGGCGCGTGGGTCCGTGCGTTCCCAGGCATGCGACAGGCAGCGGCCTTGCACTTTCAAATGTATCGCTAAGAGGAGGAGGTCTCTCATGAGAACGATCCCTCGGATATTCATCGGCTTGGCCGTGTCCCTTGCTCCGCTGGTAACCACAGCCGCCCTGGCGCAGGACAGCTACGACTACCGGCGCGACGTCAACTTCGCGGGCATCAGGACATTCGCATTCAAGGCCACACCACCAATGGATCCGGTTGCTGCGAAAACAACCACGTACGACAGTCCGCTCGTGCGCGAGCGCACGAATGCCGCTATTGCCGCTCAACTCGAGAGTCGAGGGATGAGACGCAACGATGAACACCCTGACGTCTATATCGTCTCGCGGCGAAGCTTCGAGATGGAATACAGCTACTACGGCCCGTCCGGCTATGGATGGGGTCCGTATGCGGCGTTTGGATATGGCGCGCCTTACTACGGTGGCGGCTGGGCCGGCTGGAACGGATGGAACGGCGGCGTGTATGCGGAGCTTCAAGGCACGCTGACGGTTGATATGGAAGATGCCAAGAGCGGTGCGCTGCTCTGGCGCGGCATCGAGACAAAACGTGTCCATCAGACGTCGAAGCCGGCGAAGCGGGACAAGCGCGTGTTCGAGGAGGTATCGGATGTCTTCAAACACTTCCCGACGCCGGGAGCGGTCGCGACGACTGGCATGCGCTGAAGCGGATCGAGCGCACGTCGTCTCGTAGCGGCGAAGACGTTCGCCAGATGGCTACACTACCAGTGTGGCCAGGCCGGTGATCACAAGGGCAGCGGCCCACACCACGTCGAGATTGAGCAAGCAACATGGTGAGACCGCCCAAGTACATCGGATTGCGAGAGATCGCATAGACGCCCCACGTTACCAACGACGAAGCGCGAGGCTTCGTCGGATCGACTGTCGTTTTGGCTCTCAGGAAGGTCACCACACCTGAGATGCCCGTCAGGAACCCCGCCAAGACAAGAACGACGGCGAGCCAGGCGGGCCGGGCGCGCCATTTCACAGCCAGCGTTTGCGCCCTACCGCACTGGTGTAGGATTGCCCCCACCCAATCCCGCCAAGAAGGATCCGCGCACATCGGCGCGTGAGGCGTTTCGCGTGCGGGCTGGGCACGAGCCGCGGAGGAGACGGCACTCTTGATGGAACGAGCCAGGCTGAAAGAGTCAGCGAGACAGACCGCGAAGGGGGCCAGTTTCTTCGATCGCGTGTTGTGCCGTTTGACGCCGACAACATCCTGATGATCATGCGCGACGTCACCAGCCACAAGCAGGCCGCGCTGGATCTGGAAAAGAGCGACGGCTTTTTTCAGAAGATTGCGAAGACGATACCCGGAGTCTTGTTTGTCTATGATCTTCTTGAGAAACGCAATCTGTACGTGAACCAGGGCGGCTGGGAGATGCTGGGTTACACGGAGGACGATTTTCTGAAGATGGGCGACACGTTTCTCGAAACGACCCTTCACCCGGAGGATCTGGCGAGACTCCCGGCATTGGCCCAAGAGTATGCCAGAGCCACCGACGGCGAGGTGTTCACGCACCTGTTTCGCATGAGGCATAAGAGCGGAGGTTGGCGTTGGGTGCACCGGAACGTCACGGTCTTCGCCTGGACTCCGGATGGTCGCCCTCAACAATTGGTTGGCACATCAATCGACGTCACGGAGATGAGGACCGCAGAGGAAGAATTGCGGAAGCTCCCAGCCCGATTGCTCAATGCACAGGACCAGGAACGCCGCCGGATCGCGCGTGAGCTGCATGACACGACAGCACAGAACATCACTGCGATAAGCGTGAATCTGGCGCGTCTGGAGCAGGAGGGGATACTTCCTTCGGCCACACAGATTCTTGCAGACTGCCAGGCTCTGTGCGATGCGAGCCTACGGGAGATCCGCACGCTTTCCTATCTGCTCCATCCTCCGATGCTCGACGAGGTCGGCCTCGTGTCAGCCGTGCGTTGGTTCGTCGGCGGACTCGAAACACGAAGCGGCCTGCGCGTCACTCTGGAAGCTCCACCCGCAATGGAGCGCTTGCCGGCGGCGCTGGAACGAGATCTCTTTCTCGTCGTTCAAGAGGCGCTTCTTAATGTCGTCCGTCATTCAGGCAGTGACACAGCCGAAGTTCGCCTCGAACGTCAGGCCACGCAAGTCATTCTTCAGATTCGAGACAACGGCCGTGGAATGCCCCGCGCGCCGTCGCCGGAACAACCCGGTGGCTTCGCCTTCGTCGGAGTGGGCATCCCCAGTATGCGCGAGCGGCTTCGACAGAACGGCGGCGGGCTGGAAATCCTGTCGAACCACCAAGGCACGACAATCATCGCCACGGTGCCTCTTCAGGCGGAGAAGACGGATCCGCGGGACGGTCGCTGACGGGTAGTCATCGCGCGTGGCTTCCGAGGTCAGAGGTGCGCCAGATGTTTTCGACACTTGGATTGTTGGGGACGCGCGAGGGTCTTAACGCGCCGTTCCGGGTTTTCCTGGGACATCAAGTGTTCGCCCCAAGAGGTTGCCGTTGAAATATCGTGTCCTGGTGGTGGAAGACCACGACTGGTGGCGTCGCTATATCTCCTCAGCGCTCGCACGGGCTTCTCAATGGGAGGTCGTCGGTGTGGTCGCCGATGGGATCGAAGCCGTTGAGAAGGCTCGAGATCTGAAGCCGGATGTGATTCTTCTGGATGTCGGGCTGCCGAGCCTGGACGGTATCCAGGCCGCTCGGCGAATCCTCGCACACGATCCGAGTTCACGAATCCTGTTCGTGACCGAGCAGCAGTCCCTGGACATCGCCGACGTCGCCGTGGCCACCGGTGCGCGCGGTTACGTCGTCAAATCGGACGCTGAACGTGAATTGCTGCCTGCGATGAACGCCGTTGTCGAAGGCGAACGTTTCATCAGTGCGAAATTGGCGGGCCGTCCCTTCGAGACGACGAACGATGGGCGGGTCGCGCGGGAGAACCGGTTCCACGAAGCCGGGTTCTATGCGGACGAATCAATGCTCCTCGATGACTACGTGGCGTTTGCCGAATCCGCGCTGAATGCCGGGAACGGTTTCGTCATGGTGGTGACCAGTTCACGACGTGATGCGATTTATCAGCGACTGCAGGCGCGCGGCATCGACATCGAGCGCCTCATTAAGGAGAGGAGATGTCTGTGGCGGGATGTGCCAGCCGCGTTGTCGAGCCTCCTCGTCGACGGTCGGATTGACGAAGCACGATTTTGGAAGGCGGCGAGCGCTCTCATCATGGAAGCGGCGAGAGGTTCGAATCGGGTCTCGGCTCGTGTCTCCATCTGCGGGGATGGCGCGGCGACATTGCTTCAGGAAGGCCCGGCGGAAGTCGCCATTCGGTTCGAGCAGCTGTGGGACGACGTGGCCAGAACATACAACGTCGACATCTTCTGCCCACATTCGGCTCATGGCCTTCGGTGCGACGACGAGAGCCCGGTCTTCCGCGACCTCTGCGCCGCCCACTCGGCCGTTCACTTGCGATAACCGAAGGTTGGTGGCCAAGCTAGGATCCCTTGTTGTAGACGAGATCGCGCGTTGCCGAATCGGCGCCGCCTGGTGTCTGGGCGGCTCGCTGCGACTTCAGCACGTTGCCCTCGAGTACCCATACTTCGCGCACGTTGTTGAGGCCGTGGATCGTGCGGAGCACCAGCCGCGCCCCGTCCCAGTTTGCGATCCGCTTGTAGTTGTACGCCGGCCTCGAATCCTCCGCATCGGGCACCTGATTCATCGTGCCGTCCAGCGTGAAGACGGCGCTCGTCGGGCGACCGTTGCGAGCGGCGTTTCCGCCTGACCCCTGCGCGCTGTCAGACTCGTACTTCATGGCGATCGAGATCTGATTGGCGTTCTGCGTGATCGTCATCGCGACAGGTGGCTCCGCCACGCCGTTTCCCATTCCTCCGCTCGCCGCCATCTGACTCTTCGACTTCTCAAAATTCCACGTTCCGGCAAAGTTGGGAATCGGCGTGTTTGAATTTGGCTTTGCGGTCGCAACGGCGTTGGGCGATGCCAGATGGACCGTGCTGATGCGCGTGACCGGCGTTTTCGGCGCAAGCTCCCGACCAAAGAACAGATCGTGCGGGTTCGCGTTCGGCTTCGGCACGAACTTCTGCGTCCGTCCGCCAAACACTTCGGCGCCGTACAGGTTCCCCTCCGAGTCGGCCGAGATCTGATGCACGCCCCACGTGGCGCCGGGATACGTGCCATAGCGGCCGAAGATGGTTTCAATGTGTCCGCGCAGGTCGAACTTTACGAATTGCTCATGGTCGCCGTCGTAGCACCAGAGATGCTGATCGCGACTCATTGACAGTGAATGACAGTATCCACTGGGCCACTTGTCGAGAAAGACGCCGTTCTCGTCGAAAACCTGAATCCTGCGATTGAAGCGGTCGGACACGTACACGCGCCGGTCGTCGCCAACGGCGATCCCGTGCGGCACCGTGAACTCGCCGTCGCCTTTCCCCGGCTGCATTGACCCCCACCACAGTAGCGGCTTGCCATCCTTGTTGAACTTGACCACACGGCTGTTCGCGTACCCGTCGCTCACAAAGAAGGTGCCGTCCGGCAGCCAGTCGATCATCGTCGGCCGGTTGAAATGCTGCAGATCGTCGTTGGGACCGAACACCCCCATTTCACCAAGGGTAAAGACTTTTGTCTTGCCGTCGTTCGTGAACTTGTGGATGACATGATTCATGTCATCCACAATCCAGACGTGCCGCTCCGGGTCGTACGGCTGGACGTACACCTGATGTGGTCCGCGGCCGCCTTCGAACAGGGAGTCCCACTGCTTCCACGATTCGATCAGGTTTCCTTGTCGATCGACGACGAGGATGGTATTGCGGAACACCGGGACTTCGCCCGTTGCGCCTCCGCGATTCAACGCCCCCCAGTTGCCCGGGAAATTGGGTCCTAGCTTCAGATCTTTGGGAAGCTCGATTTCGCCGCGACTCACGAGGAAGACGCGGTCAGCCGACTCGGGAAAGACGCCTCCCTGCGAGCCCCAGATGTATCCGGGGGCCGGCCATGTCTTTTTCGGCCAATTCGGATCGACCTCGTAAGGGCCGCTGATGTCGAAGCCGCCCCGTTGCTCGACGAAGCCGCCTTGGGGTTGGCCGCCAGCGCCTCGTTGATTCCTGTCCTGGGGGAGTCGGGAGGCCTGCAGCAGCGAGACAGGCGACGAGAAGAATGCCACGACCCCAATCGAGACGAGAAGC
>Ga0105340_1000492_pt1 | contig 19016 bp, 10 predicted proteins | sample EasRivMeERMLT700_FD_89676 | JGI IMG/M metagenome (GOLD analysis project Ga0105340, IMG submission 89676) | Soil microbial communities from meander-bound floodplain in the East River, Colorado, USA - East River MetaG ERMLT700 | ecosystem: Environmental > Terrestrial > Soil > Floodplain | place...
GAACAACTGGGTGGCGGCGACTCGCACGCCCGGCGCTCCGTACGGCGGCGGCGTTGCGCCTGTGATCACCGCTCATCCGACGAACACCACGGTGGTGGCGTTTAACGCTGTCTCGTTCTCGGTTACCGCGTCAGGTCCCAGTCTCCGCTATCAGTGGCTCTTTAACGGAAACCAGCTTTACGGCGCGACCAATGCAGTCCTTATTCTGCCAAATGTTCAAGCAACCCAGGAGGGATTCTATCAGGCGATTGTCATGACCGCGGGCGGCTCGGCTGTCAGCAGCAACGCCTTGCTGCGCGTGCTCATCCCGGCTCGGATCATCGCTCAACCGATCAGCCTCGTCTTCAGCAACGGTTCAACCGCTGAAGAAACCTACGGCGAAACGTTTACTAATGCCACGTTTACGGTGAGCGCGACGAGCAGCAGCTCCATCTCGTACCAGTGGCGCTATAACGGCACGGTGATTCCCGGCGCGACGAGCCACACGCTCGTTGTGAGCAATGTCAACCTCACGCACCAGGGCATCTACGACGTCAGGGTGACAGACAACATCGGGTCGGTCCTCAGCGCGCCCGCGCGCCTGACCGTCGCCGTGCGGCCCTTCATCACTCGTCAACCGCAGCCCATCTACGCGCTCGTGGGAGAGGATGTGACGTTCAGCGTTGAGCACCGCGGCACGACTCCGTTCGGGTACCGCTGGCGTCGCAGCGGCGTGCAGGTGATCCCTTTCCCCGGTTCGCGCGCTTTCACGATTCCAAACGTGCAATCCAACAGTGCCGGAGCCTACTCCGTGATCATCACGAACCTGGCCTTTAGCACGCCAGGCATCCTGAGCAGCAACGCTCTCCTCGTGGTCCTCGCTGATCGCGACGGCGACAAGGCGCCCGACGCCTGGGAAATCCAGTTCGGCTTCAACCCCGACCTCGCCTCGGATGGGCAAATTGATAGCGACGGCGATGGCATGATCAACGCCGACGAGTACCGCGCCGGCACCGACCCAACCGATGACGAGAGTTATCTCGCGGTGGATTCGTTCGCCGTGGGCAGTCCCGCCACATTGTCGTTCTTCGCGATGTCGAACCATAGTTACGTGGTCGAGTACAACGATGAGTTGGATCCCGGGACATGGGCCGTACTCACGGTCGTTCCAGCGCCGACAACGAACGGCATTCAGACAGTCACCGACCCGGCGGCGGCACCCTCACGCTATTACCGCCTGGGCACGCCGATGGCTCAGGAATAATTTCCGAGAACACACATCACGCCCCCGTTCCCGCAAGGGAGCGGGGGTTCTTTTTGACGCGGATTCGGTCGCACCCGCCGCTCTTCGATGTAAAGGAAGCGTGACATTCATGTTACGGACTGGTTACATCGTTGCCGAACAACGTTCCCACAACGGTTAGACGTACTATGCGCAACAAGTGTATTGTATCCATCGGGGTCCTCCTCGTTTTCGTTTTCACCATGCCCGCGGCCCTCGTTTTCAACATGGGCACCAGTTGGAAATACCGCAAAGGGACTTCCGAAGCATCGTCGCCCGTGGCCGCCTGGCGCACCAACAGCTTCGACGACGCGAGTTGGAGCGACGCGAATGCCGCCTTTTATTATGGCGAGGCGCTCACCGGGACTCAACTCGGCGACATGAACGGGGGTTACAGTTGCATCTTCATGCGCAAGACTTTCAACATCACCAACCCCGGCGAAGTCACGGGCATGGAACTCCGCACGTTGCTCGACGACGGCTGCATCGTTTGGATCAACGGGTTTGAAGTGCTCCGCACCAACATGCCGTTGGGCGCTGTCGCGTTTAACGGGACCGCCTCGGCCGCGCTCGATCCTGAACTGCTGGTTCGCATCCACCCTTTGCCGAATCCGGCCCAATACCTCCTCTCCGGTCAGAACACGATTGCCATCCAGGCGTTCAATTCCTCTCTCTCCGGGAGCAGCGACTTCGTCATCGACGCGCAACTGCTGGCAACGATTCCAGACAGCGCCCCCCCGACCGTCGCCAGCACCGTGCCCGCCGCGGGCTCTGTCTCAAGCCTTTCCCAAATTACGGTAAACTTCAACGAACCCGTGGAGGATGTTGAAGTCACTGACCTGCTCATCAATGGCCAGCCTGCGGTTGCAATGACGAAGGTCAGCGATTCGAGTTACACCTTTACATTCCCGCAGCCTCCGTATGGTCCGGTGCAGATCGGCTGGGTGGCGGCGCACGATATTCGTGACTACGCTGCGCCTCCGAATGGCTTCAACGCCGCGACGCCGGGCAACACGTGGCAATACACTCTCGTTGACGCGATAGCGCCGGTGATCGTCAGCCGCGCTCCGGAAACGAACGCGCTCGTGCGCACGCTCGGAGACATCAGCATTGTGTTTAGCGAAGCGGTGTTGAACGTCGATGCCGCCGATCTGCTCATCAACGGCGTTGTCGCCACGAACGTGGAGCACCTCACGCCCACGCAGTTCCTGTTTCAGTTCGCGCAGCCGCCCACCGGCACCGTGAGCGTCGCGTTCGCGCCGGGCCACGGCATTACCGATACGGCGAACAACCCGTTCGGCGGAGGCAGTTGGTCCTACCGACTCGACACCAACGCTCCTGTCGAGGTGTTTATTATCAGCGAGTTCATGGCATCGAATAATACCGGCGTTCGGGATGAGAACGGCGACTACGTCGACTGGGTCGAAATCCACAATCGCGGGTCCGCGGCTGGAAATCTCAATGGCTGGTTTTTGACCGATAACGCCAACGACCTTACGAAGTGGCGCTTCCCGAGCGTCGGCATCGTGGGCAACGGTTATCTGCTCGTCTACGCTTCCGGCAAGGACCGCACGAACAATCCAGCGCGCCTTCACGCCAATTTCAATCTCTCGGCCGGCGGCGAATACCTCGCGCTCGTCGATCCCCGCACGAACGTCGTCTCCTTCTTCAATCCCATCCAGCAACGGACGGATGTTTCCTATGGACGAGACCGCACCGATCCGAACATCACTGGCTACTTTGTCGTGCCGACTCCAGGCGCGGCCAACACGGCGGGTGGCAGTGGCGATTTCGCGCCGGATGTTTCGTTCTCGGTCGAGGAAGGGACTTACCGCACAAATTTTTCGCTCACGCTCAACACGCCATCGCCCACGGCCATCATCCGCTACGTATTGGTGACGAACACGGCGACCGCGGCTGCGACGAACGTCCCGTCCACGCTGTCGCCTCAATACACAAATCCCATCGCGATCACGGGCACCATGCAAGTGCGCGCGCGCGCGTTCGAGACCGGCAAATTTCCGGGCACGCCCGTGACCAAAAGCTACATTCAGCTCAACAACAACGTCGCTAATTTTACCTCGGACCTGCCGCTGGTGATCATTCACAACTTTGGACGCGGCTCGTTCTCCGGCGGCGGCGGCAGTGAAATCGATACCATCAGCGTCGTCGCGGTCTTTGATGTCGATCCCGAGACTGGCCGCAGCTCGCTCACGAACAAACCGCAGGTGATAACGCGGGCGGGGATCAACCTGCGCGGGTCGAGCACGCAGGGCTTTCCCAAACCCAGCTACGCGGTCGAGTTCCTGAATGAGTTCAACGACGACAAGGACCTTGAGGTGCTGGGCATGCCTGAAGAATCGGATTGGGTGTTCTACTCGCCCAACCAGTTCGATACTTCGTTGATTCACAACCCGCTCATTTACGAAATCAGCCGCGACATGGGCCGATGGGCGTCGCGCACGCGCATGGTGGAAGTATTCGTCAACCTCACCGGCGGAGCGATCACCTGGCCGTCGCCGAATGGCGGGAATTACAACGGCATTTACGTCCTCGCCGAAAAGGTGAAACGCAATTCCAGCCGCGTCGACATCGACCGCCTGCAACCCGAAAATAACAACGCCACCAACGGCCTCACGGGCGGCTACCTCTTCAAGATTGACCGCGTCGACGCCAACGAACGGACCTTCAGCGTCGCCGGCCAGGGCGTGATCTACCAGGAACCCTCCACGCTGGGATTCAGCATCCCGCAGTGGGCGCCGCACGAGCAATACGTGCAGAGTTACTTCAATCAATTCGTCGCGGCCCTCAACGGTCCGAATTACACGAATCCTGTGACCGGGTTCCGCGCGTTTGTTGACGTCGAATCGTGGTACGATCACAACCTGCTGAACGTGCTGACCATTAACGTGGACGCGCTGCGCCTGAGCGCGTTCTTCTTCAAGGACCGCGACAAGAAACTGGAGATGGGGCCGATCTGGGATTTCGACCGCTCCGCGGGCACGAGCCGCGGCGATACACGCCCATGGAACCCGCGTTCGTGGCTGGGCATCGGAGCGGACGGCGGCACCGACTTTTTCAACAACGTCTCGCGTGCGGGCTTCAATAACCCGTGGTATGGCCGCATGTTTCTCGACCCGGATTTCTTCCAGGGTTACATCGACCGTTACCAGGAACTCCGCAAAACCTACTTCGACACGAATTACATCGCCGCGCTGATCGACCGTTATGCCGCCGAGTTGCGCGAAGCGCAGGTCCGCGAGGAAGTGCGCTGGATCGGTTCGGGTTCTTCGGACACCAGCCCGCGCACAGGCGCGGCGAATTTCAACGGCTACCTGCACACGTTCCCGACCACGCGGAGTTTCCAGGCGGAAATTGATTTCCAAAAGCGGTGGTTTTTTGACCGCATCAATTTCATGGACACGAATTTCGTGCTGCCGCCGATCGTTGGCGTCGCAGGCGGATTGGTTGAACCCGGGTTCGAAATTGCGCTCGCTGCCCCATCCAACGAGGCCGGCGGGCAGATTTATTACACGCTCGATGGGACCGACCCGCGCCTTTCCGGCAGCGGTATCTCGCCCGCGGCGCAGCTTTACACAGGGCCGATTCCTGTCACCAACAACGTCCGGCTGTTCGCGCGCGCGCGGAACCCAAACCACCGCAACCTCTGTTGCGGAACACCCAACCTCCCGCAGAACAGCATCTGGTCCGGCCCAGTCGTCGAGACTTACTATCTGAGCGTGCCGTCGCTCCGGCTTACCGAAATTATGTACCACGCAGCCGACGCTCCCGCGGGCAACACCAACGATTCGGATAATTTCGAATACGTCGAAGTGAAGAACGTTGGGACAACGCCGCTGAACCTGAATCGTTTCCGCATCCGCGGCGGGATTGATTTTGACTTTGGCAACCTCGTGCTCAATGGCGGCCAAAGCGCCGTCGTGGTCGCAAATACAAACGCGTTTATCAGCCGCTACGGCGCGGGTCGTTTGATTGCCGGGGTCTACGCGAGCCAACTCGACAATGCGGGCGACCGCATCCGGCTCGAAGGCCCGGTGCGCGAACCAATCCACGATTTCGAATACGACGACGCCTGGTATCCCATTACGGACGGCCACGGTTTTTCCCTGGTCATTCGCGACGACACCGCGGCGCTTGACACGTGGAGCCTGATGGCGAGCTGGCGCCCAAGCGGGCTGCTCAACGGCTCGCCGGCCCAAAATGATCCGCCGCAGCTGAATTTCCCGTTGGTCGTCATCAACGAAGTGCTCACGCACTCTGATCCTCCCCCGCCAACCGACACCGTGGAGTTGCTCAACCTCTCGGGCACTGTCGCGAATATCGGCGGCTGGTTCCTGACGGATGACTTCGGCGACCCGAAGAAGTACGTGATCACTGGGGGCACGACGATCAACCCGAACAGTTTCATTACGTTCAATGAAAACCAGTTCAATGTTGGCCCGAATGCTTTTTCGTTCAGTTCGCTCGGCGAGGAGGTTTATCTTTTCTCCGGGGACGGCACGAACCTTACCGGCTATGCGCACGGGTTCGATTTCGGGGCGGCGCCGACCTTTGCGAGCTTCGGGCGACACGTGAACAGCCTGGGAAGCGAGCAGTTTCCGTTGCAGCAGGGCATGACGCTGGGCGCGGCGAACGCAGGGCCGCTGGTTGGGCCGGTGGTGATTTCGGAAATTATGTACCACCCGCCGGACACGCTGCGAGGCACGAACCGCGTCAACAACGTGGATGACGAATATATCGAGTTGCACAATGCATCGGACTCGCCTGTGGCTCTCCATGATGTCGCGCATCCGACCAACACATGGCGGTTGAATGACGCCGTGGAGTTCACGTTTCCGCAGGGCGTTTCAATCCCCGCGCGCGGATACATTATTGTTGCGGGCATCGATGTTGCGAACCCGGCGAGGCTGAACGCCTTCCGTTCGCGCAACGGAATCCCGGCGTCGGTTCCGGTTTACGGACCGTTCAGCGGGAACCTCGATAACACCACGGAGCCCGTTGAGTTGATGAGGCCTGATAACCCGGAACCGGCCGGCCCGCCGAATTTCGGGCTGGTGCCCTACATCCTGGTGGAACGTGTTCGCTATGCGGACCTGCCGCCCTGGCCGATCGCGGCCGATGGCTTTGGCCCTTCGTTGCACCGCGTCAATGTGGCGACCTACGGTAATGACGCAGGCAATTGGGTGGCGGCGGCGCGCACGCCGGGCGCCGCGTATGGCGGAGGCGTTGCGCCGACGATCACCACGCAACCCACCAACACGACCATCGTCGCCTTCAACAATGCGTCGTTCACGGTCGTGGCGTCGGGCGCGAACCTGAGCTACCAGTGGCGCTTCAACGGGAACACGATCGTCGGCGGGACAAATGCCACACTCACGCTCACCAACGTGCAGCCTTCGCAGGAAGGCTTATATCAGGCGCTCGTCCTGAATCCGTCGGGTTCGGTCGCGAGCAGCAACGCGCTTCTGCGCGTGTTGATCCCCGCGCGAATTATCGCGCAGCCGATCAGCCTGGTGTTGAGCAACGGCTCGACGGATGAGGCGACTTATGGGCAGACGTTTACGAACGCGACGTTTGCGGTGAGCGCGACCAGCAGCACGCCGTTGAGTTATCAATGGCGTAATAACGGCGTGCCGATCCCCGGCGCGACGAGCCACACGTTGGTGATCAGCAACGTCAATCTGACCCATCAGGGCCTCTACGACGTGATGGTGACGGATGGAGTTGGCGACGTGCTGAGCGCGGCCGCGCGGCTAACGGTCGCTGTTCGGCCATTCATTACCAGGCAGCCCCAACCGATCCACGCGCTCGTGGGCGAAGACGTGACCTTGAGCGTTGAGCACCGCGGCACGACTCCGTTCGGTTATCGCTGGCGTCGCACCGGCGTGCAAGTGATCCCTTTCCCCGGCTCGCGCGTTTACACGATTCCGAACGTGCAATCCAATCATGCGGGGGCTTACTCTGTGATCATCACAAACCTGGCTTTCAGCGCGCCGGGGGTTCTGAGCAGCAACGCGCTGCTCACCGTTCTCGGTGATGCCGATGGCGATAAGGCGCCGGATGCGTGGGAAATTCAGTTCGGCTTCAATCCGAACCTGGCTTCCGACGGAGGCCTCGACAGCGATGGGGACGGAATGACCAACGCGGACGAGTACCGCGCCGGCACGGACCCGACGGATGATGAGAGTTACGTGGCCGTCGACAGCTTGTCCGTCGGCAGCCCGGCGACGCTCTCTTTCTATGCGATCTCCAACCGCAGCTACGTCGTCGAGTTCAATGACGAATTGGATCCGGGCACGTGGGCCAGACTCACGGTCGTGCCCGCGCCGGGAACGAACGGCGTGCAAACGGTCACCGATCCCACGGCGTCGCCCTCGCGGTACTACCGCCTGGGAACGCCGATGACGCAGGATTAACGTGGATCGGTTATCGCGTAGTGTTCTCCAATAGCAACACCGCGGGTGCGCCGTTCGTCCACGCCGCGCGAATGGTTGGTGGAATGGGAATACTGGGCGGGCCGAGCACCAGGGATCCGAGCACAACGTCGTCGTCGCCATCGCCGTCCAGGTCGCCGGAGTCCATGGTGATCCACCGCCCCGCGGCGTGCTCGGGAATCGACGCGGGCTGAAAGTCAAAGTTCCCCTTGTTCTCAAGGTAAACGAAACTCTCCTCCGGTGAGGTCGCGTAATCTGGAAAATACGAAATGGCGGCAATGTCCAGATCGCCGTCCCCGTCGAAGTCGCGCGCGCGCGCGCCGTATGCGCCGTGCAGGGGAAAGAACCAGCGTTCCGTGAACCTGCCACCGTCATTCAAGTAGATGCGAAGGCCGTGATACGGCTTTGGCGGCGCGGCGGACTCGCCGTTGTCACCGTTCGTGGTCAGGAGATCGGGGTCGCCATCCCCATCGAAGTCGGTCATCTCAAAGTAACTGTACCCGAAAACGGGATGTTGCTCGATGAGGGCCGACTGTCGAAAAGCCCCGCCTTCGTTGATAAATAGATAGACCCCTTCCCATGCCTGGCCCGTGATCGCCACGATGTCGGGCCGTCCATCGTTGTTCATGTCGCGCACTTCGGTGCGAATCGTTCCGGGGCGATCCAGCAACACGTGCTCGACGAATGAGCCGGCGGCATCCGCCTCGAACCACGAGAGGCGGCCCTTGCGATGGCCAAATTGCGACACGATGTAGTCCGCGCGGCCATCGCCGTTCAGGTCGGCGCGCGTCGTGTGCGCGGGCCGACGCAGATCACCGAGCACCTTGCCCATCTGCATGTCGTCGCTGCCTGGACGCAACCGCACCACTTTGCCTTTCAACAGGTCGGACGGAAACGCGCGCCCGACGAGGGTCACGTCGAGCGATTCCCCGTCGCGCGAGATACTCACCGGGCCGCTGTCGAATTGAACGCCGAACACGCGAGTGCCGTTGGCGTCCCACGCCTCCAGCGTGTGCGTCATCGCATCTCCGATGTAAAGACGCCGCTGGGCAGCGTCGATGTGCACCATCAACGTCATTGGGATCGCGCGGCGGTACGGGAACGGCCTTACGCGGAATCGGCTTGTGCCCGACTGGATTTTGGGGCGTTGCGGTGGGGGCAATTTGTCGGGCGCATTCGCCGCATAGTACTGGACGATTGCCCTCCAGTCCTCCGGCCCGACGAGCGGCGTTGTCGGAAACACATTTGAATCGGGAACAATTTGATCATTCGGCAAGCGCTCGAGATCGGGTGGCGTGAGGCCGAGCCATTTGGCCATCTCGGGCAGCACTCCATTTGTCCATGAGGCTTTGTCGAGCAGCGCGGGTTCCGGAAACAAGTGGCATGACTGACAGTAGGCTCGCGCGACCTTCTCGCCGTTCTCTCGCGACTCGCCCGGCGTCTTGCGCGTGAGCAACCACCCGACGCTGGCGACGGTGGTCGCGGCGACGACGAGAGCTATGGTGTGCGTTCGTTTCAGGTGTTACCACGCTTTCGAAGACACATCGGCTCCATAGACGAGCTGTTCCCATTTCGGCGCGTCGCGTGCGGGGGCGACGACTGTAACGATGTTTGTTCCACGAGTTCCGAGGCGGACGAAATCAACGTTCAAGGTCCCGCGGCCTGCCCGATATGCCGGCATCACGATGGCGTGAGGTGAACGATTTGAAACGTAGCATTCCCGTTCTTCCAAATAGCCGAGTTCAATCAACGCGTTCTCGTGCGATTGAATTTTTTCCGCGGGGATCTCTGCCTTGAACAAGCTCCAGCCTGTCGCGCGACTGACGGCACGTTGAATTCGATTGAGCGCGCCGCGTCCATTTTGCGCATCGAGGTAGGCCCGCTTGTGGTACTCGATCGAACGTTCCTGCGTCTTAAACAGAACAACTGCGACGGAACCGATCGCGACTGCGGCAATGGCTAATATGGCGATGCGCTTTCGCACAGTTCGAACCTAACAAACCGCCGTTGGTTTGTAACTCTCGAGAGCTTGCGCGCGTCAGGTCTGCAACCCGCGACACAGTCCCGACAGGTCCCGGAAATCCGCACTACAAACGCGCTACAACGATCAGATGAATTCGTTGATCAGATTTTCCAGGTATTCCTGGCGGCCGCTGGTGTTCGCGGTGACGTCGCCTTTCTTGAGCATGTAGGCTTCGAGTTCGCGGAAGCCGGCTTTGCCGCGCTCGATATCGCGACCGATGCCGGTGTCCCATGAGCTGTAGCGCTGCTTGACGAATGCGGCAAGGCGGCCGTCTTTGCGAATCGCGGCGGCGATTTTCAGGCCGCGCGCGAAGGTGTCCATGCCAGCGATGTGCGCGTGGAAAAGGTCGATCGGCTCGAAGCTTTCGCGGCGCACCTTGGCATCGAAGTTCGTGCCGCCAGTAGTGAACCCGCCCATCTTCAAAATCGTGAGCATTGCGTGAGCGGTCAGGTAGAGGTCGGTCGGGAACTGGTCGGTGTCCCAGCCGAGGAGCACGTCGCCCATGTTGGCATCGATGGAGCCGAGCGCGCCCGCGGCGGCGGCGACTTCCAGTTCGTGCTGCATGGTGTGGCCGGCGAGCGTGGCGTGATTGGTCTCGATGTTGAGTTTGAAATCGTCGAGCAGGTCGTATTCACGCAGGAAGTTCAGACAGGCCGCCGCGTCGGAATCGTATTGGTGCTTGGTGGGTTCCTTGGGCTTGGGCTCGATGTAGAACGGGCCTTTGAAACCGATCTCGCGTTTGTGGTCGACGGCCATGCGCATGAACGCGCCGAGGTGGTCCATCTCGCGCTTGAGGTCCGTATTGAGAAGCGTGGTGTAACCTTCGCGGCCGCCCCAGAAGACGTAGCCTTCGCCTTCAAGTTCGTGGGTGACTTCCATGGCCTTCTTGACCTGCGCCGCGGCAAACGCGAAGACATCCGCGTTGCAGCTCGTGCTCGCGCCGTGCATGAAGCGCGGGTGGACGAACAGGCAGGCGGTGCCCCAAAGCAAACGGATGCCCGTGCGTTCCTGTTCTTCCTTCAGAACCTTCACGACGGCGTCGAGGTTCTTGTTGGACTCGCGAAGATTTTTGCCTTCAGGCGCGACGTCGCGATCGTGAAACGCGTAGAAAGGGACGCCGAGTTTTTCGATGAATTGGAAAGCAATGCGGGCGCGCTTCTTCGCCATCTCGACGGAGTTCGTCCCGTCCTCCCACGGGCGCAGTGCCGTGCCGACGCCGAACATGTCCGCGCCCATGCCGCGGAACGTGTGCCAGTAGGTGACCGAGAAGCGAAGGTGGTCCTTCATGGTCTTGCCCTCGACCTTCTCGTTCGGATTGTAGTGCTTGAAGGCGAGTGGGTTTTTGGACTTCGGCCCTTCGTATTTGATCGTCGGAATCTTCGCAAATGGCGACGGTGCAGGCATAGTATTTTGGTAAAATCGTTAGCCGGAAATGGTAGGAAGAGGCGGTGCCAGTGTCGAGAAGATTGCTGGGACGCCAGCGACCATTGAGACGCGGAGACCAATCGGAGCAAAAATTCAGTGTGCCCGCGTCATTCAATGGAAAGTTGTTCGATGTCAGAGACGGCGTTGCCGTTGACGAAGAGGCGCACTCGGACAACGGCGGCATCAGTGATAACAATCGCTCCTGAATACTGCCGCGAATCGAGTGTCGGTTCAGAGCCGTCAGTCGTATACCGGATCTCGGCCGTGGTGGCAGGCGTGGTGATGGTTACCAAACGGCGGCCGGTTTCGATGGGCTCAACGTTTATTTGAAGCAAGCGCGCGCGGACCATGTGAATCTGGCGGATGCGATGGTTGTGGAGATCGCTAATGAGGATGTTGCCGTTGGCCAGGAGCACCGGGGAAAAGGCGTACCTGAATTTGGCCGTCGCAATTGGGCCGTCCTCCAATCCGACACTCTGGGCTGTGCCACCGACAGTCCAGGCAAGGGAGCCATCGGGACGGTATTTGCTCAGGGCGGTGATGGGACCGGGCACTCCCCACGTGACATAAACACTCGAGTCATCGCCAATAATCACGCGATGCGTGTACCGCAAACCGGAAGCGAAAGTGGTGACCATGCCATGGCGGTCAATAACACGAAGCAATCCATTGGCCCAATCGACAACAAACATGTCGCCATTGGGAGCGAAGGCCATGTGGCCGGGCGTTTCAAAAGTTGCCTCGAGGCGGTGGCCGTCCTGCGAACCGCGCACGCCCGGGATGCCGGCGAAAAGGCTGACTTCACCATTGGGTGTGATCTTGCGAATGCAAATGTTGTCCCAGTCGGCGACGTAGAGATTGTCGTGCTTGTCGACGCAAAGACTTTGGACGGTATGAAACTGGGCGTTGGTGCCAGTGCCGTTGCGGAATCCGGCGTCCCATCCCGCAAAGGTGGAGACGATACCGTAGCGACTAATTTTCCGGACGCGGTGGTTGTTGATGTCGGCGATGAAGGTGTTGCCGCGTGAGTCAAAGACAGGCGTTTGTGGAAAGAAATACCGGGCGTCGCGCGCGGGTCCATCCTGCGACCCCGGTTCTGCCGCGCCGGAGACGGTCGAGACAAAACCGAAAGGGGAAATGACGCGAATGCGGTGGGAGGACCCGTTGTGATAGTTGGCGTCGCCATTCTCGGTGAACCAAAGCCGGCCATAGCGATCGAAAGCCATGTCGCGCGGCGCGAAGAGCAGGGCGGTGGTGCGGAACCCGTCGCGGTGACCCTGTTCTGATCCTGCCCAGGTGCTGACGTAGGCCGGACTGCGGTCGTAGGAACGGGGGTCGAGCGGGTCAGTGCCGGTGATGTATTCGAGATAATTGTTGGCGCCGTCGCGGTCGGGATCGGCGGTGGCGGCGGCGCGAGCGGTCCAGCGGCTGCCTCCGAAGTGCTCTTTGCGCCAGCTGTCAGGGATGCCGTCGTTCGGGCGGTTGCGCTGGGCAGAGGAAGACCAGGAGGCCAGAAGGATGACGGCGAAAGAAACCGAGCGAACCGGTAATGTCATATGCTTAAAAACGTGGTAAAACCGTCCTTCTTTCAACAAGCCTGTCCTTAAGGGTGCATCTTATACTGGAAACTGGCGGAAAACAAGGAGAACACGGGAGACATCCCTCACCTCCACAGGTGTTCATTTTTTGTACTGGAAATGTTCATTTCATATTTGCGCCGGAAAAATGACGCACCCCCCTACCCTTTTTGCGCTCATTTCATTTTTGATTGCCGATTTGCAAAGGGCGAAAGAGCGCGGTCAGCTGGGGCTCTGAACGGACGGTGGCATGGCGACATCTCTACCCCACAGGAGTGAGCGGAAACGGTGGGTAGACCCCATGGAAGGCGTGGTCGTGATCGGGATTACTGGCATATCGCAAGTAAGGGAGTCGGACGATTTTGTACTCGGGCGGAATGGTGGGTTATGAGATCACGAATGGTGGGTTGGCTAGGGGCGGCGGGTGCGCTGTGCGCGAGCGTCGCGCAGGCTGAGATTACGCGTGAATACGGCTGGCATTACGATCCCGCGTTTCGGCTCGTGGGCGAATTGATTGCGCAGAGCACGTGGAGTCATCCGCGTTATTCGCTTAACGGTGGCCACATGCAGTATACGAACGAGGTAATTGCTTGTGCGACATTCACGCACAATGCAGGGACCAACCGCGTGCTCGCGAAGCTGGGAATGTGTTCGATGGCGCCGACGTATTATATTCTGCATGGAGGGCTGCTGGATGCGGAGACCGTGATCATGGACCCAACCGGCAGCCCGTGCAGCTTCAATCAGCACGGCGGCGTGCATCGGGTCAATCGGCTGATAATGCAGACCTATCGAGGCAGGGAGTTTTTCCAATCGATTTACACCATGGAATGGGGCGAGTTGGAAGTGCGGGATGTGACGCTGCTGGATATGGTGCTGTTTGAGCACAAGAACGGAAATGTGCGCCACACGGGTCTTCTCACGATGGCTGGAGGGACGTGGCAGGCAAAACCCGGAACGCAGGAGTTTGGGCAGGTGCTTGTCGTGCGGAGTCCCTATGGCAGTTCGAACTCCAGTCTCGCGATGCCGGCGGCGCCGGCCGTCGTACGATTCGCGGACAGCCGCGCGCAAAACTGGGAGACCGGTGCGACGCTGTTCATCCATGCCTGGGATGGATCGACGAATGGAAGTGGAGACCAACAAGTGTTCTTCGGCGACGGGAGTGGGATCACGACGCAGCAACTCGCGCAGATTCGTTTCGCGAATGTCGTCGGCCAGTTCCCGGGAGTGTTTCCGGCAAAGCAAACGCCGACCGGCGAGGTTGTCCCGGTGATCGGGCCAGAGGAACCGCCCGTCCTGCGCATTACATCCAGAACTTCCAACTCTATTTATCTCACCTGGCCATTCGGTTACACGCTGGAGTCCTCAACCAACTCGACTGGGCCATTCCAGGATATGTGGAGGTTCTCTCAGACCGCACCGAACCTGTCAGGCGCCGGGTGGGAGTGGTGTCATCGCAACGATCAAATGCGGCTGTATCGGTTGAGGAAGTGAACCGATTGCCGATTTATGTTTTGCGATTGGGGATTGTCGGCGGGCCGGTGCCAGGCGCTACCTACGCAGCGGGTTCGTCGTAAAGTCTGATTAAGACTAAGATCATGATTAAGAGCGGGAAAGTTTACGCCGCCGCTTCGTGGTGGACCCAGTGGAAGGCGTGCTGGACCAACTCGGTCGCGTTTTTGAGGTTGAGCTTGGTCTTGATGTATTCGCGATATGCCTCGACGGTGCGCACGCTCAGATGAAGTTGTGCGGCGATCTGGCGCGTGCTGTTCCCCTCGCCGATCAGGCGGAAGACCTGGAGTTCGCGGTCGGTCAGTTGTTCCAGGGGCGAGATGACCGCCTTGGCGCCGGTGGCAAGTTGATGAAGCATTTTGGACTTCATCTTTTCGCTGAGGAAAATCTCGCCGGCCTTCACACGACGAATAGCGACGACGATTTGTTCGCTGGCTTCCTCTTTCATGATGTAGCCGCGGCTGCCGGCGCGCAACGCGCGTTCGGCGTAAAGCGATTCGTCGTACATCGAGAGCACGAGCATGATCATCTCGGGGTAACGGGCCTTGACGTTCTTGACGAGTTCGATGCCGTTGCCGGTCTTGAGGGAGATATCGATGACGGCGACATCGGGCGCGAGGGTGCCGACCAATTCGAATCCTTTGCCGGAGTCCTCGGCCTCGCCGCACACGGTCATGTCGGATTCGGCGTTGATCATTTGCGCGAGGCCGCGGCGCAGGACCGGATGGTCGTCCACCAGCAATACGCGAATCTTGCCCTTGCGAATCCCGCTTTGATTCTGTTTTGACATAACTAAGTGTTGTTGTTGGAAAACGCGCAGGTGACGACGGTGCCGCCGTTGTTGCCGGGCGCGATTTCGAGTGTCGCGCCGATTTTCTGCGCGCGATAATTCATGATGCGCAGGCCGAGCCCGCCGACTTTCGGCCCTTCGTTGCCGAAGCCGACGCCGTCGTCCGCGATCGAAAGGGATGTTTTGTCCTCAGTGCGTTTGAGGTTGACGCTGACACGCTTGGCCTTGCCGTGCTTGACGGAATTGTTGATGGCTTCCTGCGCGAGGCGGAAAAGATGGTTCTCGGCGGCGCGATTGCGGACGATGAGTTTGTCTTCACACTCGACGACACAGGTGATGTTGAAAAGTTTTTCGACAGTCGTGGCGAGTTCGCGCAACGCCTGCAGGAGGCCGTTCTCCTCGAGCTCGACGGGAAAAATTCCGCGGGCGAGATTGCGTGTTTGCGAGAGCGCCTGCATGACGAGTTTGCTGATCTCGGCGGCATCCTGCGCCTCGGGAACGCCGAGGGAGACGAGCTTGTTCTCCAGCGCGCGGCTCAGGAACGTGATGCCGGTCAGGTGCTGGCCGAGGCCGTCGTGCAAATCCTGGCCAATCTGTACGCGCTCGCGATTGGTGATCTCGAGGATCTCGCGCTGGAGGAGTTTGCGGTCGGTGACGTCGCGCACGAGGGCGAAGACTTCGTCGGGCCCGCAAGGGCTGATGCGCGCCTCGAAGACGCGGGTGCGATTTGGCAGCGCGTGCTGGATGCTGAAAACCTGTGTCTGGCGGGTGCGGACTGCTTTCTCGATGTAATGCATGGCCTGCTGGCCGATCTGGGTGGGAAGCTGGTCCTTGAGGCGTTTGCCGACAGCTTCGCGCGCGGAGGCGGCGAGTTCGTTGTCCCTGGGCGCGTGGACGTCCTGGACCAGACCGTCTTTGCGCACGGTGAAAATGAGGTCGGGACCAATGTTCAGCAACGCTGCGCGGAGCGCTTCGCTTTTTTGGAGATCGTGGACCGCGGCAGCGGCGACCGTGGCAGGTTCAGCCGTGGTTTGGCCGGGAAAAGGCACGACGTTGGAGCGCGGCAGGGCGGTGCGGGCTGCGCGAAACGTCGTTGTGTCCTCTTTGGCCTTCATTATAAAGGGGGCAAAGAGGCGCCAGTGGAACCACGGTCCATATCAATGGAAATCGGCAAGTTACAGCGGAACTCAAGGGGAAAATGGGAAGATATCGGCAGTCGAAAACGCCGGACCAGTCTGTCCTCACCCCCAACCCCCTCAACTGCTGTTGGCTTTGCACGCTTCTTCAGAAGTCGGCAGATACGAGAAGCTTAGCTCGACTTTGCCTTTGCCGGTGAACAGACGCGAAAGCAAAGGATTGAGACGATGCGGAGTTCACCGGGGCCGAGCGGCTCGATGAGGTGCGGGACAAGGCCACCGAACATCACCATTGTATGTCCAACCGATAAGCGGATGCGGGCGGCACCGTCGCCGGGAGTCGCGCGGATGCGGGAGAGCGGCTCGTGCTGTCGCCCAGGGTAAAAGCGTATTTGGCCGCCAACGCTGCCCTCGCCGTAGCGGTCGAGCAGGCAGGTGATTACCGCAATGTCGCAAGTCTCGATGTCGCGATGGAGAGCCAGGTGGTCTCCGAGCCGGGCGTAGTAGGTGTACGTGCCACCGTCGCCCGTCGGGCGCACCGGTGCGTTGATGAGTCGCCCAAGAAATCGTGCCGTCTCGGGATCATGGTAGAACGCGGCCTGCTCTTTGCCACCCGCTGCGCTGATGAAACGCCGTGCAGGAACGCCGCCCCGCACTTCCTCCGCATCCGACTTTGCGACGGCGGTGACCGTGGCCCTGCTGAGGGCAGCACGCGATTCGCCAAGGAGACCCTCGCAGACGTCAGCGCCGGGGAAGTGAGCGTATGTGGCGCATCCCCCTTGCTTCATTAGTGCAGAATCGCGAACGGCGCGAGGGACGTCCGAACAGGAAACGTTACGGGAATGTGTTCCGTGCATGAGATTCACGCAAAGCTCGCCGCCGGGCTCGGTCCAAAATCAGGGGGGGGCGGAAAGGTAATCGAGGCAATGACGTCTCGGAGCGAAGCGGGGATTTTCTCTGCCGCCAACTCGTCGCCACCATCCTGAAATTGCAAACCGCCGCCGCGGGTCTTCCGAAGTTTTGTGTCGAAGGTCGACTCGAAAAGCGCCGTCGGGCCTGTTATGGACATGCTATTGCCAACCAATTGACCAACCTGAAAACCTTTGCCGCGCAGATAGTCAGAGACTCGCCTGATGTTGTCGGCAGAAGGGGTCCATTCATGAATGTTTTCCGACGTAATTCGCGTTTGCGGGCCGGGGCGTGCGCCGCCCGGGGCGGCCAGGACAACTTGAGCGGACACGATTTCTTCCGGCCTCATCGAATTTGAGAATAGGCGTTGTCACGCCGGGACGGCATCATAATTTTTAATCCATGGACGGGCTTGCTGGCAATCCTCCGCCCTGGCGCGCGCCACTTCGCGGACCTTTACGGCAAGGCTCAGCCAATTGTGTCCGTCGGTAAGCATGAGCCTGTTCGCCGCGAGCGATTCAAGAAAGGCGCTTAGCCCCTGCTCCGTGATCTGCTCGTCCGGCCACCGCTCGCGCAAATGACGCAGGACGGCAGCAAATGGACGGAACTCATCGCAAAACTCGTAGGCCACAGCCTCGATACCGGACAACTCGACCTCGCGGATCGCCGCGTCCGGTCGTGTGTCACGCAGCACCACTGACCCATCAGGTCGGCGCACCGAGCAAAGCAGTCCCCGCTCGTCCTTTTGCCGCCACGCCTCGGCGAAACGGATCACCCCATCCGCGAATCCAGCAGGCGACCCGGCGCAGTAGTCGAAGTCGAAATGGTACGCGATCCGCATCAGGCTCGCGTGCGGGAAAGGATACAAAAACTTGTAGGGAGCCATCGGCCGGACGTTGGTCATCCCAAACTCCTCCGGCTTCTCAAAATACGGGCTGAACCGATCCATCCGGATTGGCCCACAGGCCACAGGCGGATCGAGGAATTCGATCGCTGGAAGGACGGCCAGCATCTTCTCGTAATCCTCGCGCGTCTCGCCGGGGAATCCGTAGAGGATATTCCAATCCACCCGAACGCCCTGCTCCCGGCACCACTTCAGCAGTTGCACGTTGCGCAGCCCGCAAGTGCCTTTCCGCATTAGCTTGAGAACATGATCATTCAGGCTTTCTATGCCCGGCTGGATCCGAGTCACGCCTGCGGCCTTCAACGCGACAACCTGCGCGCGAGAAAGATTCGCCTTTACCTCGTAGAAAATTTCCCACGGCCTCCCATCCGCCGCCAGCGCCGGCAGGAGGTCGGAAAAATAGCGCATGTCCAAAATGTTATCGACCACTTCGATTCGGTCTGTCTGCCAGCGATCTGACAAATACTGCATTTCCTCAAGCGCCTTCGCCGCGCTTTTGCTGCGATACGCCAGCGTCGCTCCGTTCAGTCCGCAGAACGTGCAGTGCGACTTGTCCCCCCACCAGCATCCGCGCGACGTCTCGACCAGCACCATGGGCAGCGTCTCGAGTGACGCGCTGCTCTCCGACCAATCACGGAAATAATCCGCAAAATCCGGCACCGGCAGAGCGTCCATGTTCCGCACTGGCGCGGAGCGGCCGGTAGAAACACAACGTCCCTTCTCCCGATAAATAATCCCAGGCGGTAGCGTTGCGCCCTGCACGGCCCCCGCCCGCAGCAGGGCAACGAGTGCAGGGAAACTTTCATCGGCCTCGCCGGGGCAGACGTAATCCACAAAGCCGAACTGCCGGTGCAATTCCTCGCCCATGTCGCCTTCCCAGTTGGCGCCACCGAACACGATGGCAATGTGCGGATGCGCTGCTTTAAGACGCTTTGCCAGCGCGAGGGACGCGAGGTTTTGCTCAAACGTCGACGTAAAACCAACGACGGCGTAATCTTCCCACCGGATGCACTCCATGCAGTAA
>Ga0105340_1000493_pt1 | contig 19009 bp, 29 predicted proteins | sample EasRivMeERMLT700_FD_89676 | JGI IMG/M metagenome (GOLD analysis project Ga0105340, IMG submission 89676) | Soil microbial communities from meander-bound floodplain in the East River, Colorado, USA - East River MetaG ERMLT700 | ecosystem: Environmental > Terrestrial > Soil > Floodplain | place...
GACTGGACGCTAGACGCGACGGCGCGGAAGGCGAATCCGAACTACGGCGTCAGCGTCCAGCCGGACGATCTGCGCGCGAAGGTGATCAAGGCGCAAGGCATGCCAGCCGCGGCGGCGGCGTATCAGCAGAAACACCTGAACCGCTGGATCAACGCGTCGGCGCCGTGGCTGTCGGTCGACGGCTGGCGCAAGGGCCAGTCGACGGGCTGGACGCGTCAGGATCTGAACGGCGCGCGGTGCATCGTGGGGATCGACCTGGCGTCGAAGCTGGACCTGACGGCGCTGGTCGCGTTGTTCCCGCCGCCTGCTGACGGACTCCGCTGGCGCGTCCTGCGCTGGGTCTGGACGCCAGCCGAAACCGTCGCGGAACGCGCGCACCGGGATCGGGCGCCGTATCCGCAATGGATCGCGGACGGCATCCTGCAGACGACGCCAGGGACGCGCGTGGACCACCAGGTAATCCGCGCGACGCTGGCCGACCTGCGACGGACCGCGCAGATCGCCTGTATCGGGTTCGATCCCTGGCATGCGGACCAGCTGATCGTGCAGCTGACGACGCTGGACGGATTCCCGCCTGACCAGGTGATCGAAGTCCCGCAGACCTATGCTGGCATGTCGTCCGGTTGCCTGGCGTTGGAAGCCGCCGTGCTGGCAGGCGCCGTCGACGCGCAGAACGATCCGCTGATGACCTGGGCCGTCGGCAACGCCGTGGTCCAGCGCGACGGCAAGGACAACATTTACCCCGTGAAGAAACGCAGCCGCGGACGGATCGATCCGTTGATGGCGCTGGCGATGGCGTTTAGCCTGGCGATTCGTCCGGCGCCAGCGGTCCCGCAGTATGACGTGTACTTACTCTAAAATTTCTGCCGGCAAAATTACGTCGTTTGACGTAATGGACCTGTTTTGCTGGCGTTTGGCCGTACCTCGAAGCTGGCCGCGCGGTTACGCACAATCACGTAATGGGAAACGCCATGATGCAGAACCTAGTGACAGGAAAGGACAAACGCCGCGGACGTCCGGCGCTGGCGGCTGGCGCGCCGTCGGTCAGTTTGCACGTGCGCCTATCGGGCGCGCAGTATGACGCGACGTATGCTGGCGCGCGCGCGGCGCGTCTGCCGCTGGCGTCGTACGTCCGCCAGGTCTTACGCGCCGCCGACGAAAGGAAACGAACATGATGACGCCGATTGCCTGGACGCTGCTGTTGCTGCTGGCGCTGGCGCTGGTCTTCACGGTCGGCAGCGCGGCAGGGAAGCTGCCGCTATGGCCTGCCGTGCTGCTGCTGGTGATCGTGCAGTTCCTGGCTGGCCGCGGCTATCCATGACGACGCCAGGCGCGCCGCCGCCGCGGTTGGACGCGTCGGATTTCTGGCTAGGCGTCCTGGTCGGCACCGTCGTCGGCGCGCTGCTGGTGCTGCTGCTGCGGTAGGCGCGGACTGCGCGGACGTTCTGTAGCAGAAAATCGACGGACCAGCGACAGATCCGCGACGCTGCGGATCGTGGGGGAACTCCTATACGCCAGGCTGGACGCGACCGCGCTGGACGTCAAGTCGGTGGACGCCGCCAGGCGGACGTTCGCAGGCATCGCCACAACGCCGGACCTGGATCGCCAGGGACATTCCGTCGATCCGGCTGGCGTGACGTTTCGCAATCCCCTAAAACTGTTTTACGAACATGACCGCAAGCCGATTGGCTGGGCCACCTTCGGTCCAGCGACGGCGGCGGGAATTCCATTCGAAGCCAGGATCGCGACCGTCGACGAACCGGGCGCGCTGCGGGACCGCGTCGACGAAGTCTGGCAGATGGTCAAGCACGGACTCCTGACCAGCGTATCCATCGGGTACCGCGTCCTGGACGGCGCGACCAAACCGATCAAAGGCGGCCTGCGGTTACTGCGAACCGAAGTCGTCGAACTGTCCCTCGTCTCCATCCCCGCCAATCCGCACGCCGCGATTGTGCTGGTGAAATCCCTGGCCGCGTCTGGCCGCGAACCTTCCACCGCGCCAGGTGGACCGAACGCCGGAAGAACTCCCATGACATTGTCCGAACAGATCAACAGCTACGGCGCGACGCGCGCCAGCAAAGCCGCGGAAATGTCCGCGCTGATGACCGCAGCGACCGAACGGGGAACGACGCTGGAACCTGCCGACATGGACCGGTACGACACGCTCGACACCGAAGTCAAGTCGTTCGACGAAACGATCCAGCGGCTGAAGCGGACCGAACAGCTGCAGCAGCAGAACCTGGCGCCGGTCCCGGTCACGCCAGGCCGGTTCCCCGTGATCAGCGTGAAGTCGAACCTGCCGCCTGGCAGCGCGTTTGTGCGCGGCGTCATGGCGCTGGTCCGCGCGAACGGCAACCGGTACGAAGCCGTCGAACATGCGAAGCAGTGGCAGGACAGTACGCCGGAAGTTGCGCTATGGCTGAAAGCCGCCGTCGCGCCAGGGACCACCACCGATCCGGCCTGGGCAGGCGTCCTGGCCGCGGCGGGAAACGTCACAGAGGAATTCGTCGCGCTGCTGCGTCCGGCGACCGTGCTGGGCAAGATCGCGGGACTGAAGCAGGTACCGTTCAATACCGCGGTCCCGATCCAAACGCTCGGCGGGATCTACGGCTGGACCGGCCAGGGACTGCCGAAGAAAGTCACGAAACTCGGTTTCGCGACCGACAAGCTGGAAATCACCAAAGCCACCGGGATCATTGTGCTGACCGAGGAACTGGTCAGATCGTCCAGTCCGGCCGCGGAAGCGATTTGCCGCGCGGACATGATCGCGGGAATCGCGCAGTTCCTGGATCAGCAGTTCCTGGATCCCGCGGTCGCGTATGCGGCAGGCGTCAATCCGGGATCGATCACCAATGGGACCGTCGCGCTGACCGCGACGACGAATCCGCTGGCCGACGTGTACGCGCTGCTGTCGGCGCTATCCGCGGCGAACGTCCCGCTGGCTGGCGTCCACCTGATCATGTCGGAAACCAACGCCTTTGGCCTGAGCATGTCGCGGACGGCAACGGGAACGGCGGAATTCCCTGGCCTGTCGGCGGACGGCGGCAGCCTGTCCGGGATCAAGGTGGTCACGTCGAACGTGGCTGGGTCCAATATCATCGCCGTGCAACCGGCGTTCGTCCTGTATGCCGACGATGGCGGCGTCCAGATCGACCTGTCGCGCGAAGCGTCGCTGCAGATGTCGGACGCGCCGATGGCGCCAGCCGACGCAACGACGGTCTATACCAGCCTGTGGCAGAACAACCTGGTCGGCCTGCGCGCGGAGCGGTTCATCAACTGGAAGCGCGCGAAGCTGGAAGCCGTCAAGTACGCCAGCGGCGCCAACTACGCGCCGTTGACGGGCGGTGCACAGTCGACGCGCGGCGCCAACGCGAAACAGGCCTAACCGATGGGCCTGTTTGACCTGGCGCGCCGGACGCTGTCCGGTTTGTCTGGCATCCTGACGCCGCCGCCGAAATCTGGCGGCGGCGGCTGGGTGACAACGGTTCGCGAACCGTATACCGGCGCCTGGCAGCTGAACGCCGACCTGAAAGCCGATACCGCGCTGAGTTACTCCGCGGTCTTTGCCTGCGTCACGCTGATCGCGCAAGACATCGGCAAGCTAACGCTGCGCCTGGTCCAGCAGGACGCCGCTGGCATCTGGACCGAAACGACGAACCCTGCGTACAGTCCGGTCCTGCGGAAGCCGAACCGGTATCAGACGACGATCAAATTCGTTGAACAATGGATTACGTCGAAGCTGGTGCACGGCAATACGTACGTGCTGAAAGCGCGCGACGCGCGCGGCGTCGTCAACGCGCTATACGTCCTGGATCCGACAAAGGTCACGCCGCTGGTCGCGCCGGACGGCAGCGTCTACTACCAGCTGGGGAAAGTCGAAGCCGGACGGCCTGAACAGCTGGCAGGCGTCGACGCCGAGTCGGATACGCCAGTCGTCCCGGCGTCGGAAATTATCCATGACCTGATGATCGCGCTATTTCATCCGCTGGTCGGCGTCAGTCCGTTGTACGCCTGCGGCGCGTCCGCGCTGCAGGGCCAGACGATCCAGAACAATAGCAGCCGGTTCTTCGCCAACGGCAGCAACCCTGGCGGCATCCTGGTCGCGCCTGGTGCAATCGACGACGCGCAAGCCGCGCGCCTGAAAAAGCGCTGGGAAGAACGGTACGCCGGACCGGAGAACATCGGGCGCGTGGCGGTCATGGGCGACGGCCTGAAATACGAACCGCTGAGTATGTCCGCCGTCGACGCGCAGCTAATCGATCAGCTGAAGTGGACCGCGGACACGATCTGCAGCGCGTACCATGTCCCGCCGTACATGGTCGGCATCGGCGCGCCGCCGCCGTACGCCAACGTCGAACCGCTGGTACAGCTCTATTACGCCGCCTGCCTGCAATCCCTCGTGACGTCGTTTCAGACCAGCATGGACGAAGGGCTGGAACTGCCGTCGCACCTTGGGACGGAACTGCTGCTGACCGATCTGTTACTCATGGACGCCGCGACCAGGACGAAAGCCGCGCATGACGCCATCAATGCAGGCGCGCTGAGTCCCAACGAAGCGCGGCGGCTGTACTTCGGGCTGGGACCAGTCGCAGGCGGCGGATCCCCGTACCTGCAGCAGCAGTATTACAGCCTGGCCGCGCTGAGTCAGCGCGACGTCCCTAGCAGCGCGCCGACGGCGGCGCCGCAGCTGCCGCCTGCTGCGGATGACGACGCCGAGGACGCGGACGATTTCGAAGCCGCCTGCCTGGCTGTCCGGCGCGCGGCGCTGGTGGAAGGGTTGTATGACGCCTGACGCGCTGGCGCTGCTGATCGTGCAAACGGTGAAATCGGCGCTGCAGCCGGTCCGCGACCAGTCCGTGCACCTGGCCGCGCGCCTGGACCAGCTGCAAGCCGTCCTGGCGGCGCTGCAGCAGGCGGCGGCGGTCGCGCCGACGGTCGACCTGGCGGCGCTGCGGGAACGGCTGGCCGTCCTGGAAACGCGCCAGCCGGTCCCTGGTCCGCCAGGACGCGACGGCCTAGACGGCCAGGACGGCGCCGACGGCGTCCGGCTGGACGACCTGGCGGCGTCCTTCGACGGGGATCGGACGCTGACGCTGACGCTGGCGGCTGGGACCAGGACGAAGGCGATTCCGGTCACGCTGCCAATCCCGCGCTGGCGCGGCGTCTACAACGCCAGCCAGGCGTACCAGACAGGCGACCTGGTCACGTGGGAAGGATCGACCTGGCATTGCCAGGCGCCGACGATCAGCAAGCCAGGCGACCAGGCGAAGGCCTGGCAACTGATGGTGAAGCGCGGACGCGACTATACCGGACGGCGCCAGGCGAACGGGGGCAGCTGATGGCCGCGACCTTAGTCACGCTGGACATGGCGAAACAGCAGCTGCGCGTGACGGACACGCTGCAGGATGCCGTGATCGCCTGGAAGCTGGCGCAAGCCGAGGACGTCGTGCTGCGGTATCTCAAGCCGGATCGGACGGACGAAGTCAGGCCGGACTATCCCTGGACGATTGACACCGTCCCGCCAGCCGTCCAGGACGCGATTCTGCTGTACCTGTCGCACCTGGATCGGAACCGCGGCGACGCCGTCGACGGCCAGGACGAACAGGTCTGGCTGGCGATTGAACGGCGGACCGCGCAGCTGCGGGACAAGGCGCTGGCGTAATGGCAGGGATCGGGGAGTACGTGCACCTGGTCAGCCTGACGAAAGCCGGACCGACGCCGGACGATCCGGAAGGCGGGTACGACGAAACGTGGATCCCGCTGGATCCGCCGACCTGGTATTGCGCGATCCGCGAAGCCAGCGCGCGCGACCTGGAACGGATTAGCGGCGGCCTGACGACGCAGACGGCGACGCATCTGCTGCGCGGTCGCTACCATCCGCAGCTCGGGGAAGATTGCCGGATTACGTTTCGCGGACGCGTCTTTGAAGTGAGTAGCGTTCATGATCCGGACCAGCAGCAGATTGACGTCGACGTGATTGCGCGCGAAGTGACCACCGGGACCGACGGACCGACGCGTGGACGGCAACGGCGATTCGACCAGGGGAAGGCTGATGGCGGCGCGATTGCGGATTGACGGGCTGGACGCGTTCAAGGCGCGGCTGCGGCAGCTGCCGGAAGACCTGAAGGCCGAAAGCCGCGGCATCGTGGCAGAGCATGTCGACGCCGCGGAATCGACGATCCGCGCGGGATACTCCGGCCACCGTCGCAGCGGGAACCTGGAAAAAGGCCTGTATAGCAACGCGAAAGAAACGAAATTCGGCGTGACGTCGACGCTACGGAACCGCGCGCCGCATGCCTGGTTGTTCGAAGTCGGGACCGAAATGGATCGCCGCGGCGGAACGGGCCGGATGCCAGCGGCGAAGATCTTTATCCCTGCCGTGATGAAAGCGCGCCGCGACATGATGCGGGATCTGATCGACCTGGTCGAACGGCATGGCTTGAAGGTGTCCGGCGTTGGCTGAGACTGGCGCGATTGACGCCGCGCTGCTGCAGCTGCTGCGCGCGGACGCCGCGCTGCTGGCCGTCTGTCCGGACGGGATCCAGTTTGGGATCGCGGATCCCGCCGCGCAGCGGTTCGTCCTGGTCGACCGGTTCGATCATTCGGTTGACCTGCGGATGTTTGGCGCCGCGGCAGGCGAAGCGTTCGTGTATCTGGTGAAGGCCGTATTGCCAGAGTCGACCAGCCGGAACGCGCGCGAAGCCGCGCGGCTGATCCGCGCCAGGCTGGACGGTTCGCAGGCGCTGGCGGCAGACGGCTACGCGCTGATGGCGCCGATTGCGGAAATCGAATCGATCCGCCTGGTCGAAGTGGACGAGAGCAATCCGGAACGGCGCGTACAACATTGGGGCGGCCAGTATTCGATCCTGGTGCAAGCGGTTAACTGACGAAGGGAAACGGGGATCACATCATGCGGTACCACGGCAAAACGGGCAGCGTCAGCATCGGTTCACCAGCCGTCCCGATCCTGTCGCTGAACAAATGGAGTCTGAACGCCGCGACCGACAAAGTCGACGTCACGGCGTTCGGGGATACGAACAAGGTGTACGTGCAGGGACTGCCGGACCTAAAAGGCAGCGTGTCGGGCTGGTTTGACGACATGGAAGACGCCTTGTTTGTCGCGGCGGATTCGACCGTACCTGTCGACCTGGAATTGATGCCAGTCGCAGGCGTGGCCACGATCAAGTGGTCCGGACCGGCCTGGCTGGACGCGTCGATTGACGTGCCTGCGGACGGCGCGGTATCGGTCAGCGGCGATTTCGTCGCGGCTGGCGCCTGGACGCGCGTCTTTACGCCGCCGGTCTAACCGATGACCGTCGGCGGGACGTTTCACCTGGTCCCGATCCGCGGCCAGTCCGGCGCGATCCGCTGGGGCTACCGGACCGCGGCGCTGCTGGGCGCCTGGACGCTGACGCAGGACCGCGGCACGCCGGAGATGCCGCAGCCGTTGCAGCGGATTCTGCGCGCAGCCGTGATCCCGACGGCGGATCCGCTGATGTTACGCCAGGCGGGATTGCAGCTGGTGATCCCGCGACCGAAAGGCGCGCTGACCTGGCCTGTGCTGCAGATCGTCCTGGACGCCGACGGGCGCGGCCTGACGGCGATCCTGGGACCATACGAAAGGGGAGTCTGACGACATGTCGCGATTCGTTCGACCGGAAACCGTCAAGCTGGACCTGACCGACGGGGACTGGCTGCTAGTGAAACGGCGCCTGACCGCGGGCGAAGAACGGCACGCGTTCGCGCGCATCCTGAAGCAGACGGCTGTCGGGGAACGGATGGCGCTGGATTTCGAACAGACCGGCCTGGCGAAGATTGTGGCGTATCTGCTGGATTGGTCCCTGGTCGACGATACCGGCGCCGCCGTCGTCATCCGCGACCAGGCGCCAGCGACGGTCGAAGCGATCCTGCTGAACCTGGATCCGGCCAGCTTCGCGGAAATCTTCAACGCGATTACGGCGCACGAAACCGCGCAGCTGGACGCGCTGGACGCCGAAAAAAAAAGCCAGGCTGGCGTGACGAGATCATTTCCGATCTCTACTGCTGCCGGGTAATGGGTTGGACGTACTGGGAACTGATGGCGCTACCGTCTGCCGTCTATATCGTCCTAGTCGACCAGCTACGAACCGAACTGGAACGCGCCAACGCGCGCGACGTCGCGTAGCAAGTAGGACCTATTACGTTACGTCACGTAATCGCCGGCGACGGATTCCCATTACGTTAACCACCGTAACGGCTCGAGCTGGCCGTAAACATGGCTGACATCAAAGCCACCTTTCAAACCGATTTCAGCAACTTCTACGACGCCGTCCAGCAGGCCGTTGTGGAACTGAAGTCGTTTGAATCCGAATCCGCGAAGGTGGAAAGCCAGCTAGAGCGGATGGGAAACCGTTTCAGCGGTCAGCGGATTATTCAGGAAGCGACGTTGATGGCGGAAGCCATCGAACGCGCTGGCGGGACCGCGACGTTAACGGACAAGGAACTGGAACGTGTCGGACGGACGGCGGCGGAAGCCGCGGAAAAGATGCGCGCGCTGGGCATGGATGTTCCCGCGAACCTGCAGCAGCTGGCGGACGCCGCCGCAGACGCCGGACAGAAAACGTCGTCCCTGTCCGTCGGCGTGCTGGACCTGGTCAAAGCGTACGTGTCCGCCGAAGCGATTATCGGCCTGGTCAAGGCGCCTTCAACGCGTTGACGGGCGCGATTACGGCGTCGATTACGTCGGCGTCGGACGCCGAAGAGGCGGACCGGCTGCTAGTCGCGGCGCTGGAAGCGCAAGGCGTCGCGATTCCGTCGGTGGTCAACGCCTACCGCGGGTACGCGTCCGAACTGCAGAAGACCACGATCTATTCCGACGACGCCGTCGCGGCGTCGCAGCGGCTGCTGGCGCAGATCGGCGGCGTCATGCCGCGCGACATGGAAAAGGCGACGCTAGCCGCCGCCAACCTGGCAGCCGTGACGGGGAAGGATCTACCCGAAGCGACGCGCATGCTGACCGACGCCGCCAACGGCACCACCGGCAAGCTGGAAAAGCTCGGCGTGACGATGACCGATAGCGAAGGCAAGGCGCTATCGTTCGCGGACCAGATCGACAACATCAATAGCAAATTCAGCGGCGCCGCCGCGGCGCAAGCCGACACGTACAGCGGCAAGATCAAGCAGATGGAAAACGCGTGGGACAACGTCCAGGAATCCGTTGGGCGCGCCATCGTGCAGAACGAAACCGTGCAAACGCTGCTGGGCGAAGTGACGAAGCTGATCGACACGCAAACCGGAGAACTGAACGAGAACGCCGCGGTCAATAACATCGTGTCCGAATCGGTGATCATGCTGGCGAAAGCGACCAGCCTGGCGGCGGAAGGGATCCAGTTCATGGGGACCGCGGGACTGGCCGCGCGCCAGGCCGTCGACGCGTTCGCGATGGGACTGGGCCAGATGTATACGTGGCTGCAGAAGATCGAACTGCAGACGCAGAAGGCCGTCAACTGGGCCACCGGCAGCGAAGCGTCCGCGGCGCGGATCCGCGAAGCCGGGGAAAACCTCAAATGGGCATCCGAACAGCATGAGGAACTAGCCGCGGACATGAAAGCCGCGACGGAGAGTAATAAGGCCTGGGTTGCCGGGATCGATACGTTGCAAGCGGGGTTAGACGGCCTGGTGACGAAACTGGAAGCCACGAAGGGCCAAACGCGCGCCGTGACCGCGACGCAGAACGAAGCGACGGCGGCGTGGCAAGCCCATACCGGCGCGCTGAACGTGCACCTGATCGCGGCCAGCGACGTCGCGAAAGGCGCCGCAGGCATGAAAGGCGGCTTTGATGACCTGAATACGTCGATTGCCGACTGGGGATTGACGACGAAGGTGGCATCGTTGGGCGCCTTCAAGGGACTCCAGGACGCGTCCAACGCCGCCATGTCCGACGTGATCACCGGCGCCGACGGCGCCAGCGCCGCGGTCTTCAAGATCACCACCACGGCGGACGCCGCCGCGGACGCGCTGCGCGGCCTGTCCGCGGTCCAGTCCGGCGCGCAGCTGGCGCTGCCGCAAGGCGGATCGGGCGAAGCGTACGCGCCATGGGCGATTGGGCAGAACGTCAATGCCATGCTGGCCGGAGAACTGTCGAAGCGCTACGGAACCGGCGTGATCGGTTCGACCTTCAATCCCTGGCAAGGCGGCGGCTACGGCGCCGGAAGCGTCCTGAACATGGCGGCAGGCGCGGTCACGATGAATTATCCGGTCATGCAGGATCCGCAAGCGATGGACCAGCTGGCGCGCGTCGTCGGGGATGCGGTCATGGCGAAAATGACGCGGACCGGCGCGAAGTACTGAGGACATGGACGGCGTACTAGTGGAGTCCCGCGGCATCAGCGGCAACGACAAAGCGCTGATGTACGCGCTGGGTGGGATTGCGCGCGGCGGCGCGACGCGCGGCGGGTACATTCCGTTCCTGCCGCAGATCGCCGTCGACGGCGCGCCGGGCGCCTGGCGCGTCCTGATCGCGTCGTTGTCGATTCAGGACCGGCTGAACGAAGCGCCGAATACCTGCACGTTTACGATCCAGGGCGCCAGGCCGCGCGACGGCGCGTCGATTGTGATCACGCTGGGATCGATCAACAACCTGAACCGGTTGTTTGCCGGAACCGTCATCCGGTCCACGCAGGTCTACCTGGCCGACAATCCGGCGCATGTCGCGTTTCAGGTGGAAGGGATCGACTGGACCTGGCAAGTGAACGCGACGCTGGTCGCGGCGCGCTACCGCAGCCAGTCCGCGACACTGATCGGGCGCGACCTGGTCGCACGGTTTGCGCCTGGCTTTACCGCGCAGATCCCGGACGGCCTGCCAGCGGTGGACGAAATCTCGTTCGATCATCCGCCAGTCATGGACGCGTTCGCGCAGCTGGCCGCGCGGATCGGCGGCTACGCGAAAACGGATTACAACAAACAGATCTGGCTCTGGACGACGCCGCCGCCAGGCGGACCGCTGCCGCCGACGCCGATCACGCCGGACCATCCGTCCTTGCGTGACGTCACGTATGCGCGCGACCTGTCGCAAGTCGTCACGCGTGCCTATGTCGAAGGCGGCGGCGTGAATACGCTGGGCCTGGTCGCGGCAGGGGAAACACGGATCCCGGTTGAGGATGCGGCGTGGTACAGCGCGACGGGCGGACGCGTGACCAGTGGTCCGCAGAAACTGTACTATTCCGGGATTGTCGCGGCTGGCGCTGGCGCGCTGGCGTCTGCCGTCGGCGGCGCAACGGGCAACGTCGCGCCGACGGCGGCGCCGACGATTGGATCGACGCCTGGCGCTGGCCTGCCGCTGGGCACCTACAAGTACAGCTATACCTGGCAGACGGTCGCAGGGGAAACCTTACCTTCCCCGCTGGCGCCGTTTGTCGGCAGCGGCGTCGGACCGGTCACGCCGCCGTCCGGCGTCGCGCAAGCCGGAACGGAATTAGGCGTCGGCGCCTATAAATACGCGTTTGCCTGGGTCACGGTTGAAGGGCCAGCCTACGGCGAAACGGTCCCGACGGCGGCCAGCGCGTCGGTGACGACGACGTCGACGGAAATCGCGCCGCCGTCGGGCGCGCCGATTCCGACAGTCCAGGCTGGACCTGGCCTGGCGCCTGGCTACTACCGGTACTTGCATACCTTTGTGACCGGCGTCGGGGAAACGACGCGCGGTCCGGAGTCGGGCGCCGTCAGCGTGCCAACGCCGCCAGGGACGCCAGGCGCGCCGTCCGTGAGTCAATTTATCGGCGGCAAGCTGACGCCAGGCGCGACGTATGGCTTGGCGTCGGTCTGGTCCGCGGACGAAGGGACGCCGCCGATCTACATCAGCAACGTATCCGCGCGCACGATTATCACGATGACGGCTGGCAGTACGGACGCAGGCGGATCGCAGCCGACCAGTAACCGCGCCTTTGGGCGCGTGTGGGCGCTGCGGACGAAGGCGAACGATCCGAACGGCACGCTGTACTACACCTTTTCCGCGACCGACAACGCGTCCAGCGCGTTTCTGTACTTCGGGAAACATACAGACGCGGAACTGACGCAAGCGTTAGGCGCGCAAGGGACATGGGCCGCGGCGCGCGTCGCGGTCAGCGGGATCGCCGTCGGTCCGTCTGGCGTCACGCAACGGAAGATCTACCGGACCGCGGCGAACGGGGTCAGTTACGGCCTGGTCGCGACGATTGCGAACAATACGGAAACCGCGTTAGTCGCGCCGGACACGGCTGGCAACATTGGCGCCGCGCCGCCGTCGACCAATACGACGGCGCAAGCCGCCAGGCGGATCGCGGTCAGCGGGATCGCCGTCGGTCCGTCCGGGACCGTCGGGCGGAACCTCTACCGGACCGACGTCAACGGATCCGCGCTGAAACACCTGGTGTTTATCAATAACAACAGCGCAACGACGTACGTCGACGCGCTGCCGGACTCCGCGCTGACGCGTCCACCGGTCGACACCGGCAATGCGTCGCTGGCGCAAGCGACCGTGTCGAACGTCCTAGTCGGTCCGGCGAACGTGACCGCACGCAAGATCTACCGGACCGCGGTCAACGGATCCGCGCTGAAGCTGCTAACGACGATTGCGAACAATACCGGAACGACGATGCCAGGCGCGGATACGACGGCGGACGCGTCCCTGGGCGCCGCGGCGCCGACGACGGGTACGTCCGGCCTGACCAGCGGTCCTGTCGGCGGCCAGGTGAACGCCGGATCGACCGAAATCCCCGTCGCGAATACGGCGCCGTTCGCGCCGGAAGGCTGGGCGCTGGCGGGCGGCCAGCTGCTGCGCTACCGCGGAACGACGGCAACGCACATTACCGGCCTGCCAGCGACCGGCGTCGGCAGTCTCGGCATTTCCATTCCCTATAACACCGTGATCGAAGTGGCGGCGCAGCTGACGGGGATTCCGCCCTATGGCGGCGGTCATATTCAATACGACCTGGCGGACGGCCAGCCGGTCAACGTCTTAGGGCGCGCCGACGACGCCGCCGCGCAGCAGGCACTCGCCGCCGTCGTCGGCGGCACCGGCGTGATCGAGAGTTACCAGCAGGACGGACGGCTCTCGAATACGGAAGCGCTGGCGCGCGCGCGCGCGGTCCTGGACCTGCGAAGCCTGGTCCGCGAAACGCTGCGCTACCGCTGCCGCGATCCGCGGACGGTTAGCGGCGTGGAAGTGTCCGTCAACCTGCCGCAATGGTCCCTGGTGACGACGCTGCAGATCCAGGACGTGACGATCAGCCAGTTTTCCGGGACCGGCCAGCACTATCCGGTCTTTGACGTTGTGGCGTCGTCGACGCGGTTTTCGTTTGAGGATTTGATCCGCCAGCGGCGCGGACTGTAGAGGACCAAATGCCGATTACGCGTACGCCGATAGTCGACGACGATGGCAGCGGAACGACCGGGACCGTCATTAACAACGCCTGGAAACAGGAACTGTATACGCAGATCGACGCCGCCATACCGCTGCCGACGGCCTTCGTCCAAATTGCAGTCGCGGCGACGTCCATTAATCACGATTTCAATCCAGGGATCGTCGGTGATAGCACCATTGCCCTAAATGGCGGACCGGCGACGATTACGGGATTCAAACCCGCGGCGGCGCCGTTCAACGGCCAGCGGCTGACGCTGACGTGCTTTACTCCGAACACGTTTACGTTCACGCATGAGGACGCCGGATCGACCTTAGGTTATAGGCTGCGCCTACCGGAAAACGGGATTACGGTTGGCGCGTACTGGGGCTATGCGGAGTTTACGTACTTCACTTTCGCAGGCGGCGGGTTCTGGGTGATGACCGGCCACGAAAACGGACACGGGGTCGCGGGACTGCTAGAACGAATCGACGCGACGCTGCCCGGCGCGCCGGACGGCGGCGTCCAGCCATAGCGCGCCAGCCAGGACGGCGGCGGCTAGGACCAGGACCAGCAGTAGCAGCAGGCCGCCGACGGCCAGGCGCGTCATGCGGACTCGTCCTGGTCCGGCCAGGCGTCGGCGGCCAGCGGTTCGTACGCGCCTGGGAGCGGGACAATCGGCGCCAGGCCGCGCGCCAGGCGGATCGGATTGACGGTCGCGACGCAGGCGGCGCAGATCGGTTCCCGCTGGCCGTCGACGCGGACCGACGGCACCCGCAGCGGATTGAACGTAAACGGCTGCTGGCAGCGCACGCAGGGACCGAGGACGAAACAAAATCCCATGATCAGCAGTTCCTGTCCCGTCGCGCCGTCGACGCCGCCAGGCGCCGCCTGGCGCGTCTAGTAACTATCCCCGTCGGCGTCCGGCAGCCGCCGCCGCGCGCCTTCGTAGTGCCTGGCCGTCGGGTTGTAGCGCAGCCGGTCCGGATACCGCGCCGCGGCGTCGGCCAGCCAGGCGGCGGCCTGCGACGCGGACACGCCGAACTGGCGCCGGACATGGCGGCGGCTGACGAAGCCGTACACGGCGACTGCCTCAAGTATCCAGATGATCCGCGCGTCCGGCATGCGTCTACAAAGTATCCCGGTTCAGGAATACCACGCCGACGGCGCGGACGGCAAGGTTGGCGCGGATGAACAGCAGCCGGGTGCTGTTCAGGTCAGCGCGCTTGGCGGCGTGCTTCGTAGCGTTTGGCGGACGCGTTGTAGCGGACCAGCGCCGGGTGCTGGCGCGCGAACAGCGTCAGATCGGCGCTGGCCTGCGGTCGAGAAATCCCGAACTTCCGTCGCAGGTGATCCCGGTTGATAAAGCCGTACACCGCCAGCGCGTCGCGGATCCAGCTCAGACGGTAGGCGCGGCACCAGGTGAGCGTGTCCGGGTGGACCTTGACGCGGCGCCTGGCGGACGCCGGAACGGCAGCGGCGGCGGGTTGGACCTTGCGTGGACCTTGGCGCGTCACTTTCGCCTGCCTTACGCGTCGACCAGTGTGCCTGTTAACCGCTGTATTTCCAACCAGTTAGCGGTTGGAGCCGACGCGCAGACTTGAACTGCGGACCTGCTGATTACGAATCCGCGTCCTTGCGGTTTCGCCATCCGCGGCGGCGGCGCCATCCGCGGAATCCTTGAATATTAACGTGTTTTCGCGGATACTGCAGACGGCAGCGGCGTTGGGTCGGTCCTGGATTGGACCTTGGGTGGACCTTGGCAAACCGCCGCCGACCTGCTGATTATCGAAAATCGAAAAAGGAAATTACGTCATGCCGAGTCTGAAATTTACTGCGACCTGGATCGTCGGCGCGCTGCCGCCAGGGGAGTACGTCGATACGTCGCTGCCCAACTTCGGCCTGGTGGTCCAACAGTCCGGACGCCGGTTCTACTTCGTCCGCGTCCGCGAAGCGGGGAAGCGCGTTCGGCTGCAGCTGGGCCAGGCGCCGCATCCGGGCATGGCGGCGGCGGAACGCCAGCTGACGATCAGCCTGGCGGACGCCAGGACGGCGGCAGGCGACAAGCTGCGGCTACACCGCGACGGCGCCAGGCTGCGGCCACCGGTTATCGTCACGGCTGCCGACGCCGACGCCGCGCAGCTGCGGCCAGACACGCTGACCGGCGCGCAGCTGGCCGCGGTCTTCCTGGCGAAGCAAGGCGGCAAGGTATGGGCGGACAGTACGGCGCGGAATCACCGGGACTACCTGGAACGCCTGTACATTCCGGCCTTCGGTCACAAGCTGGCCGCGGACGTCACGAAGGCCGACATTCGGACGCTACTGGACGCGTACGCCAAGATCGGCAACGTCGCGGCGAACCGCGCGCATAGCACGTTCTGCCGGATGTACCGCTGGGCCGCGCAAGATGACCTGGTGCCGAGTAATCCCCTGGTCGACCTGCGGAAGCCAGGGATCGGGCGCCAGGCCGAAGTACGCCGCGCGCGCGTCCTGGACCATGACGAAATCCGGACGTTCTGGACCGTCCTAGACACCCTGGAACGGACGTCGAAGCGGAAGCGCGACGTCGTCCAGGTGGCGATCTGGCGGCTGCGCCTGCTGACCGCGCAGCGCGAAATCACGCTGCGGCGGCTGCGCTGGTCCTGGATCAACTTCACCGAAGGCTATATTGAGATTCCCGCCGACGCGCTGAAGCGGCGGCAGCAGCCGTGTCCGCATCTGATCCCGATGGCGCCGCGGATCCGCGCGGTCCTGGAAGCGCGCCGCGCGCTGGCGCATGCGTCCGATTTGTTCGTCTTCAGTTCCCGCAAGGGATCCGCCGCCATGCCGACGCCAGCGCGCGGGATCAAGTTTGGCCTGGTCGATTTCCAGGGCAAGGATCTGCGGCGGACCGCAACGACGCTGATGCGGAAGCACGGCAAGGTCAAGCGCGGGACGGTGAAGTGGATTCTGAACCACAAGATCAACGACGTCACCGGGATCTATGACCGGTACGACATGTTCGACGAAAAGCTGCGCGGCCTGATCAAGCTGGATCTGATCGTGGATGCGGTCCTGAATCCGGACGCGAAGCGGGATCGGTCCCTGCTGCGGTTTCCGGTTCGCGTCGTGCACGCGAAAGCGTCCTAGCACCTGCCGCGCGGTCGACGACGGCGCCGCCATCCGCGGCGCCGTTTCTATTTCACCTGACCTAAAACTATCCCCATTGTCCGCGCTGTCCGCGGCGTCCGCGCGCGGATAGGTATGAAACTCAGCCGGACGCAATTACAGATTGCGCGGATGCCGCCTGCTGGTTTAACTTCCACGGACTCCACCGACGCAGCCGACAACGACGCAAGCCGCCGCCGCCGACTGCGCCCATACCACCAGGGCGTAGCAGATGCCGCAGATTGATTCCGCCGTCGAACCTGTCCAGGACATCCTGATCCCGCTCAAGCGCGTTGCGCGGTCCCTCGACCTTGATCCGTCGACGATTGCGAAGATGGAAGCGCGCGGCGATTTCATTAAATCGATCAACCTGGGGATCCGCAAAAAGGTCTACCTGTGGTCCGAACTGCAAGCCTGGTGGCGTACGCGACTAGGCGGACAGAACGGCCAGCCGTTTCCGCTGGCGCCTGAGGACTAGCGGGATCGGGCTATGGCGTCCGAAACGTCACCGGCGTTTTCGTTTTACGTCCGCGACTGGCTGGCTGACGCGAAGGTACGCGCCATGACCAACGACGCGCGCGGCGTGTATATCGACCTGCTGGCGTACTGCTGGGTCGAAGGCGCGTTGCCAGTCGACGCCGCGCAACTGGCGCGGATTGCGCGGCTGACGCCGTCCGAATTCCGCCGCATCTGGCCGCAGCTGGTCCCATGCTTTGTTAAATCTGATCGCGGCTGGATCCAGAAACGCCTTGAACGCGAACGGTCCAAACAGCGCGAACACCGCGCGAAGCAATCTGAAAATGGCGCCAAAGGCGCGGAAGCGCGATGGCGCCGCCATGATTCCGCCAATGGCGAACCGATGGCGGACGGCATGGCGAAAAATGGCTTTTCGTCTTCGTCTTCGTCTTCGTTAAAAGATCTAGAGCAGCGCGCAGACGCGCGGGATCCCGATCCGCCCAATCAAGCCGTCCTGAATCGCCTGGCGTACGAAGTCCCGTCAGACCTGGTCGACGAAGCCGACAGGGCCGACGAACTCAAGAACCTATCGGTCCGGTATGGCCTGGCGTATGACGGCGCCAGCTGCGGCGCCGCGCTGGACGCCAGCGGAAGGCGCCGCCGATGATTCCGCTGCAGCCTGGCGAACCGTGGCCTGGTCGCGATGACGACGGCGACGCCGGAAAGCGCGGCGCCTGGCTGATCCCGACGGTCGACCATGTCGCAGACGCCATTGCCGCCATGACCGCGGATACCGTGCTGCAGATTCTGCGCGGCCAGGGCGTGTCGTACGGACTCGGCGCCGCGTCTGGTCCGGCGCCGGACATTCGACCGCGCGGACGTCCGCACGGATCCAGGGACAAGCGCCGACGGCGCGCCAGGTTGTTACTCTGCCAGGGATCAGGACTATGACAAACAAACGGACCGCGGCGCTGCTGCTGCTGCTGCTGACGGCAGGTTGTGAGGACAATCGGCTGCGGCCAGAGGGACCAGCGGCGCCGACGCCGCCAGAACCGGCGCCGGTTCGGATTGAATACCGCGTCAACGGTTCGATCCGCGCTGTTGAAATTGTCTACAGCAACGCCAGCCAGGGAACGACGTTCGTCACGGCAGACGTTCCCTGGTTTGTCACGTTCGACACCAGGCGCGCGCGGACGTTCGTCTACCTGGAAGCGTCGGCGCCGCAGGCGCAAGGACCGCTGGCCGCGCAGATCTTCGTCGACGGGGAACTGTTCCGCGAAGCGACGGCGCGCGGTTTCGCGCCGACGGTCACGGTATCGGGGGAAGTGGTCCGATGAAAACACTGGCCGCACTGCTGATCGTTGTCCTGGTGTGTCCGGCGCCGCTGGCCGCGCAAAAGATCGAAGAGCCGCCGTCGCTACTCAGCCAGGCGCGCGCCGAAGCTCGAAGAGCCGCCGAAAACGCTAGCGTTTCTGCCAGGGCCCAACGTGATCCGCTGGTGGTACTGAAAAAGGAAATGGAACATCCGCTGCTGTTTTGGACCGGCGCCGCGCTGCTGGCCGTCGGCGTGACGTCGCTAGTCGGTTCTGCGACCTGGGCGCAAGATTCCGACCTGTCGAACGAATTTCAATCCGTCCGGCTGGGCCGCGACCTGGCGCCGTGCGGAACCGATCCGGCAACCACGAAGCTGCCGCTAGCGGATTGCCAGCTGAACGACGGCCTGGCCTGGATCGGCGGCAGTCTCACACTGGTCGGCGGCGGGTTGATGGTCTTCGGCGGCAAACAGATCGAAGTGGTCCAGCGGCGGTCGCTGGTCCTGGCGTCGGTCAAATTCTGAAAAGGAACGGTCATGCCAAGCGAACTAAACCCTGACGAATCGATCCGGGACTGGGAAACGATCCAGCAGAACGCCGACGGGGATCGGACCGAACGGCTGCGCGTCGTCGGCGGCTGGCTGTATCGAACCGTGCTGCCGTCCGGCGCCTGCGCGCTGGTGTTTGTGCCTGCCGCGGCCTAACGCCATGACGCGCACGAATGGGACTCCGTCGAAC
>Ga0105340_1000495_pt1 | contig 18997 bp, 20 predicted proteins | sample EasRivMeERMLT700_FD_89676 | JGI IMG/M metagenome (GOLD analysis project Ga0105340, IMG submission 89676) | Soil microbial communities from meander-bound floodplain in the East River, Colorado, USA - East River MetaG ERMLT700 | ecosystem: Environmental > Terrestrial > Soil > Floodplain | place...
AAATGAATATGACCCTCAAAGGAGCGCTCGCCTTCACGGTGGTTTCGCTGCTCATGCCGTGTCTTCTCCTTTGCCTGCAAGCCGGTTGCACCACCCGCCCACCCACCGCTTCCGAACTGCAACGTCTCCAGGGCTATTGGGAAGGCGATGGGGCGGCAGGCAAATGCTCCATAACCATCACAGGCAACTCGCTCCACTTTTATGTGCGAACGGACTTTTGGTTTGAGACGACCTTTGCACTGCCTACAGGCACAGACCCACAGCAGTTACACGCCACCATCAAAGATAGTTCGCCACCAACGAATGGCATCGGCCAGGTGGTCTTCGCCATCTTCAAGATTGAGGACGGGACACTCACTTTGGCCGTGGACGACATGTCCGACGAGCCGCTGGAAGCACGAGGAGCTGCGCCGCTTGAAATAAGCGGAACTGCGCTGTTCAACCGTGCGGTGTGGGGTACACGAGTTTTGGCAGGACCAAACACGACGGGTTTGTGCTGCTGGTTCATAGAAGACAATGGCGCAGGCGAGAGCGGTTATGTCGCAGTGGATGCACGTCGTGGGTACCAACCCCCGGAAGGAGGTGGCCTCTTCCAAACAGTTTACGAATTACGAGAGGGAATTAAGCGACAGAAGGCGGAGAACGCCCAAATAGTACCTTCGTTCGGTGGGCGAGTGCCAAAGGGTTGGAAGATTCGTGACTTAACTGACGACGAGGTGCGGATACTTACATCTGAAAAGTAAACGAGCAGCAACACAAGCTCGGCTGTTGCGAATCTCCCGTTCCTTAAAGTATTCATCACACTCCGCGCAGTGCCATTTCAATTGCTGGCCGTGGATGCACAGGTCAAGGCTCTGCCAGCGTTCGCCAGTGAACACCAGGCGGCTGCTCAGATTGCCGCGCCCGCTGCCGGGCGGTAGCTCATTGGCTTCGAGGGAGAGTTTCAACTTGTCCGCAGTAATGTTGCGATCTTAGCGACCCTCGCCTGCTTGACCATGGTCTTTAGGGCGCCACTTGTGCCGGTGTAACGACCACCGCACGCTGTTTCGACGTAAGCCCTTTTCTATTACCAATCGACCCTAGTTACGGCGCAGCAGCAGGGTGGTTTCGCGGCCTTCGGTAGCCCGTGCATGCATCTTTTGGAACGAGAACCGGACGAACAGTTTTGTGCTTGCTCGCCCCGGTCTCGAACGGCGTGTGGCGCAGTTCACACGTGATCGAGGCTACGGACTTGATCGGTCGGATTGAAGCGTACATGTTGTTCTACAATCAGCGCGTTGCATAAATCGTGAACCGAAATACCTGTCGTGGCGCTCCGTTCCACGAAGATCGGCTTTGGCGGACTGGTCACTTTGCCCACGAAAAAGAAAAGACCGACTTTGAAATCGGCCACGAGCACCTCCGATGTGCTATGGGATGCAGGGATGCCTCAACCTGAAGAAGCGCAGCCCTTCGGCGGCCGGCACTCGGAGGGTGAACTCAAAATTGCTGATGGTCGTCGGTACCGGCAGCCATTGTGCCGCTTTATCCAAGCTACCAGAAGCTTCGAGAATGAATCCATCCGAAACCGCAGTAGCGCGTAGAATCACATCGCTGCTCGCTCTTTCTATTGTTAACACCGGGAGTGCCGGCCCGGGATATGTCAATGCCTGAAATCCGATGATGTCCACCCGCCTGTAATCCGGCAGTTCGTAGAGGTCCGTGAAAATGGCGCCATACGGGCCCAGCCCGTCGGCGCTACCGCTGTAGGTGGTCACCGCATTGAGGCAACTGCGGACCGTGAAAGTTACGGGCTCATCCAGAAAGATCGGGCCCGCCGGCACAGTCCAGACGATGCGGCCAGACGAGTGAACCACGCGGGACCAGGTTGGCGGATTCTCGATCGCCACTACCCCAGGGAAGTACAACTGTATAATCCCCGAATTGCTTTCAAAACCCCAAACCGTTTGCGCATCGCCCCGACGAAAGGTGTAGCTGAATAATCCGGGGCCGAGGTGTGCGCTCTCAAAGGAGGCTGGTTCGGTCTGACTCAGCGCCGGAAACAGACCAGCGAGAAACAGCAATCGGCCGCCACGCGTCTTGAAAAACCTCATCGCGATAAACTAAACGGTTGGAAATCGACGATCTTTCGGTCCCGCGCCAGAAAAGTGGCTAAGTGAAAGCGTAAAACATCAGCGCGGATCACAAGCCCGCCCGGCTTCGGCTTGGCGGGTTTTTTGTTGGCTTGCCGTTCGCATCGCGGGCGCCTGCTCGGAGTCCATCGGGTGCCATGACTGAACGTCCCCAAGAAGGCTTCCGTCACGCGCATCGCGCCATCCTGCCTGAGGGTCGAGGAAACCGAGACGGCTACCCAAAGGAGTCACCACCATGACCCACTGACCCCAACGCGGCAGCTTGTTATTAGCGAAGGATGCGGCCATTTTCATTGTGCTGAATTGTCCCACGAGGAAGGATGCGGCGGCCAATATTTCGCTTGTATGCGTTCAATAGCTTTAAGGTATCAGGCGTAACCCGCTTTTTTGTTGTCCGCGTGGCGCGCTGTGTCAGGCTCCGACGCATGCGCGCGAGCATTTCATTGATAATCCTTTGCAAGCACATACCAGCCGGAGCCAGTCAGGAACTTACCGCATTTGCCCGCGTGGAGGCTGCCGTATGCAAACTCATCGGTGATAGCGTTTACGCATTCGACCGGGAGAAGGGCTACGCTGCAATGGATCGTCTGAGCCAGCTTCTGAAAAAAGATTATCAGGAATTCCTCCGGTTCGATATTGATGAGGATAGGGCATTGTATGGGTCGTTAAAGCCCGAGACGGTGAAGGCGCTTCAATCGTTCTCCCCAAAGTCCGAGGTCTATAGTATCTACGAGCCGCCGCCGGCGCGATAGTTACTTGCCCCGCCACCGCTCTGAATCTGATTGGTCAACGGGTTTTTTGTTGACTGCCCACTGCAACGTCACGTATAGGCTCTCGCCGTGAGCATCCCGAAAACATCACTTCAACTTTTTGCCCCCGGCAGGATCTGAAAGAGCAGTCGCGCAGGACAAGTGCGGTCGGCACTTGAAAGAACTTCGCGGGTAGTTAGTTCCGCAGTCACATATTCCGACAAGGCGGTGGTCATCATCAAATCCGATGAATGAGCACACCGGGAAACTGTCTGGCCGGGCCGTCAGCGCTTTACGACCACAAACGGGAGACCGTCTATCTTTCGAGCGACAGCCTCAACCTAATTGCCAGCGTGATAATGTTTCACGAGGGCGCGATCCAGGAGCAAGTTACGTTGCGTACGAGTCCGTTGGTGACGAATAGCTCAAAATCCCCACCGCTGGAGTCCTGAAGTAACCACCAAGCAAACATGAGACGTGAATTCAAGACACCTGTGTTTCAAGTCACTGAAAAGCTTCCGCGCCCCGGCAGGTACGTATTTGTCATCACCGCATCTTACCGGTGCATGGGCTACGTCGACGACAAGGGTACGTGGCGAAGCGCCTATCGTAGGCAAGTGATTGAGGGAGTGAAGGCGTGGTCCGCCGCAACCGAAGAAGAAACGAGCATTTTCAGCAAGAAGGTTGACGCGCGCCAATCGGGTCGGTGACCGCTGACACTAGCTCCTTCCACCTCCCCCGCACATGTCCTTCAACAGAAATCATAGCGAGCGATGAACGACGTAATCCTGATGGTTGAGGACAATGCCGACGACGCGCAACTCCTTGACCGGCAACTCCAGCGCTCCGCACTGAAGCACAAGCTTAACATTGTGCCGGACGGGCGTGAGGCAATCGATTACCTGAGCCGTGCCAACCAGCACCAGGGCCTGAACTCTTTCCACTCTCCTTGTTTGCTGATCATCGACCTCAAAGTCCCAGGGGTGGACGGCTTCGCTCTCATCGAGTGGGTACGCAAGACTCCTCAAACGAAGCAAATCCCGATCATCGTCTATTCGGGTTCTGCTTCGCCCGAAGACATCCAACGCGCATATGCCCTGGGTGCGAACGCTTACTTCGCCAAACTGACCGGGCCAGGCCACTACAACCTGCTCTTCGCCACCATCCAGGAGTTCTGCAACTGATGTACCTCTATGCCTCTCTCCCTTAACGACATCCGTCACCTCGACGCTGCTGATAGCTGGGTGGAGCGCGGAGATTACATCAACTGTTTCCACGAGCTGGAGCGGATCGACTACGAGAATCGAGAGGACAGCCGCGTCCTTGCGCTCCGATGGAAGCTCTACGACAGGTCGGGGCTGCACGTATCGGCTGCAAGCATCGCACTTGAGATTCAACGTCGATTCCCGGATGAGGTTGCCGGGCATGCGTGGCAAGCTGTTTCGCTCGACAAATTGGGTTGCACACAGGAAGAAAAGGAACTGGACGGATTCTGGCGGAAGATTGGGGCGATTTGAGGCTCGCCCTTTTTATTGTAACGCTGTCTGCCATGCTTGAAAACACCTGCACACTCGAAATCCGCGGCGCAGACCCAACGCGGGCCGTCCAGCCGCTTACCTGTGGCAGGATCCGTTTCTCCGCTGCCAACCGGAACAGATTGCGCGAGGCTTTGCAGATTTTGGAATAGCTGAGCCTGCGCGAAGTCGGCCGAAACCAGCGTGACCGATATCACGACAAGAACCGCACGTAATCGCAAACAGTTCATCTTCGCGGTCTATTAAACGCACGGGCCATCGAAATCTTACGGGAAATTTCGCGTCAACGCTGACAAACCACGAATGAACACGAATTGACACTAATTCAACAGGAGGGAACAGAGAGCACTGAGTTAAGCCCAACGCCGGTTGTAAGCGATCGCTGTCGCGGCCAGGGCAAAGCAAACGAAGGCGGCAATTGGCAGTCGATGATAAAGAGGGCCGGGTTCAACAACAGCCATTGTGGGCGAGGCGGTGGCATACTTTGCCAGGAACTTTCGTCCCACGGGGAAGTCGCTTCCTACCGTGTGCGCGGGCGGATGTCCCAGGACATAGAAGCGCTTTGATACGTACTCTCGTCCTGAAACCCTGTAAGTAAACGCAAATGCCAGGTCGTCCCAACGGACAAGGTGGTTGCCCAACTTCCCTTGCATGAGATTCGTACCCGATGTCACCCGACAACTGGTAACGGTAGCTTCCGTCGTGGGCCAGTGCCGTGCATGGCGAACTGCTTGACCGTGCCATAAATAGAATCCCAGGAACCCTGCGCCGATGACAAGAAACGCCAGGATTAGCCATTTTGAGATTCTCATGCGCGTCGCGTGCTCACCCATGTCCGAATGTTTTCCAATGTCGGCATGGCTTATTGGGCACTGATTTTCTCAAGGGCCTGGCAGTCGCCGAAGAGTTCGATGTGGCCGCATGTCCGGCACATGGTTGCCGATGATAACGGAACTCTGCTTATGAGACTCCAGAACTTTATTTTTGTTTGGTGTGGTCTGAAGGCCAGCCACTTTCCCTCAAGTACTCCGCTCGTTACCTCGGTCGCTCCGCACTTGCTGCAATTGTTCCTCATACCAGCTTCACATTCGACAAGGGACTTTAGGGACCAAACGTGAGAAGGCGCGATTACAAAACCTTCCCCCGATTGGAATATGGCCCGGTGACGCAATCGGCTTGACCCGCCGAAGTGAAGTCGTCACTACAGACGCTGCTTTTCAATTGGACTATGATAAATGATCACCGACTCTCCCTCCGCCGGTTGCTGAGGGACTTCAACTTCGCCGCTGTGGCGGTGCTCTTGTTGAGTGCAACTGAGGGCCCGGCATTGCTGGCCCAGGAAATTGCGGCGACGCCCTTATCGCGGCCTCGCCCGTTCCGGATGGGCTTCACGGCCTTTCCGCCCGACGTGACGGCCGAGGCGCTGAACGAGACACGCCAGTTCGTCCGCACCAACGCCGATCTCATCGCGCATCACATCGAAGGTGTGCCGTGGGCGGAGGCGCTGGCCGACAAGCCGTTTCCCAGGGAATTGCTGAGCGCCAATGAAACGAAACGCTCCATGAAGCCGCCGGGTGCCAAAGTGTTTCTGGCCATCTCGCCCGGTCGCGGCGAACTCAAACTCGCGGAAAAGGGAACCACGCCGCTGCCTCCGGAACTTCGCGGCAAATCCTATGATGATCCCGCAGTCAAGCGGGCCTACCTGAATTATTGCCGGCGCAGCATCGAGTTCTTCCAGCCAGACTTTCTCGCCATCGGGATCGAGGTGAACGAAATTTTCAGCGCCGGCGCGGACAAATGGCGGGCCTACGCCGAGCTGCACCGCCATGTGTATCGCGAGTTGAAGCGGGAACATCCCGGCTTGCCGATCTTCGCATCCTACACGCTGCACAATCTCATCAAGAACCGCGGCGGGATGCTGAAAGCCTGCCAGGAACTGATGCCGTTCAACGATTTGGTGGCGATCAGCTTTTACCCGTTCTTCATCGGTGAAACGCCCGACGCGGCGTTCCAGTGGCTGACCGACAACTTCGATTCGTTCGGCAAGCCCTACGCCATGGTCGAGACCAACGACACCGCGGAGCGTTTGGAAATGCCGAAGGCCAAAGTCACGTTGCGCGGCGCGCCGGAAAAGCAGGCGGCCTATACGCGGACACTGCTCGCGCTGGCCGATCGCAAGCGATTCCAGTTTGTCGTGCTCTTCATCCATCAGGACTACGATCGGCTGTGGGACACGATCAAGGCGACGGCGCCTGAATTGTTCATGGCATGGCGCGACTGTGGACTGCTTGACGAGCGCGGCGAGGCGCGACCGTCCTACGCGGTGTGGCGTGAATATTTTGTGCGTCCCCTGGACTCGGGGCAATGAACGCTCGCCTGAACGAGATGTCAAAATGGGAGAATATGCTCGTCCGGAAGGACACGCCGTCGCTGAGCCAAGGTTGTTAGGCCACTCGACCATGCGCGTCGACTCGCAAGCCGTTCCTCCGTGACCTCGCCCGCGTCCACGTCGGCATGACCGAGAGAGAGGTTCGGCGGATCATGGGGCGCTACATCGAGGGCACCGGATTCCCAGCCATTCCCGCCAGCACGTCGAACGCACGGGTACATTGAACATCGCGGACAGTGGGTCCCAGTATTCCACCGAGACTTCGTCATCGGGCCAGCTGGTCATCCGGAATTCATTAGTCTTTCGTCATTCCAACGATGGAGCATTTAGTGCCGATTGGGGCATCGTCTCGCTTTCCAGCGCAGAGTCGTTAGAGTTGAGTTCAGTCCAGATTGAGTAATGAGGTGGAAAGAACTGTGCGATCTATCGGTCATAAAATGAAATCCTTCATGCTCCTAGTCGTTTTGTTGTCGATGTCGAGATTGGCCTGGGCAGAGCCGCAGATGGAGATGCATCGAGTACAGGCGACCACAAAAGATCCGTCTGGATGGTATCTCGCGGCATCGACCCACGGAGCATTCTCGGTCCTGATTCCAATCCCCTTCAACGACTTTACAGTCACTGACGACGATCCCAAAGCTGAGAAAATCAAGACACACATCGTGGGCGCGAAGAGTGCCGAAGGGATTAAGTTTTCAGCCGCAGAAACGCCGATCATTGCGGGAAAGACGCCCACCAATCTTGCTTCGTTGCCGCAACAGTTCTCAAAGCCTGGGCATACGGTTTCAGACATCGATACTTCGTTGTTTGCTGGTTACCCATCGGTGTCGTTTTCCGTGAAAGGCCCGTCCAGCGGTGCCTATATGCGGCACGTCAAGACGCCCAAAAGTCTCATCGTGGTTATTTTGGAATATCCGAAGGACCAGGCAAAAGCCGCGGAGGGATTTCGGTCAACCTTTCTGTCGTCGTTAAGGATCAATAAGACCGAACAAGACGGTGCAGCGAATCCCGATCGAGTCGGGATCTTCGACGAGAGGCAGGCGAATCGCGCAGAGACAAATCGAACGTTATCGACTGGCTCGCGGCGCTGACCTATGCGTTAGGCTGAGGTCGCAGAATTCTGTAGCGCAACGCTTCCCCAATAGACGCGAGGAGTTCCGGTGCCGGTCCAGCCAGAACTTCGCAAGGCCCGAATGATCAAAGTATTGAGCATCCCGTGGCCGACGAGCGCCACGGCACCATGTTGACGCGCCAAGGCGGCGAGGCGGGCCGCAGCTTGTGCGGCGCGAATTCTGGCCTCGCGGAAGGATTCATCACCTGCGGCCATGCCCAGCAGCCATGCGGCGCGCGCAAGCGCATCCCAGGAACCGGGAGAGAGAGCGACTCGGAAAGGTATCGCGGTGGGAATGCCTGCTTCCTTGAAGAGGGGCTCGGCGACGGCGGACCTTCCAGGGGCGAGGATCGAAGCCGATTCGACAGAGCGGCGCAATGTGCTCGTGGTGATGCAGTAATCCTGGTCACCCGCGCCAATAATTCAGGAGATGGCAGGAAACTGCGATCAATGGGAGCGTCATCGTACTCCGCAACCCACCTGGCAAAGTCACAGCCACGAATCCGCGTGTTGTGATCACACTGGGGTTTGCCGTGGCGTACAAGAAGAATCTCGGACATGAGCCCGCAGAGAGCACCATTGTCAAAGCAGCACGTACACCAGAATAGCGACAATGGCTGCCAGTCCGATGAGCCCTAGAATGGCAATTACGAGATACAGTCTTTTCCTGTTCGGCGGCGCAAAGCTCATTCCCGTTTTTCTGCTTCGGCTTCTCCCATTCCTTAAAGTAACTATCACACTCCGCGCCGTGCCAGCACAAATTTCCCCATTGCACATCGAGGCGTTTGGTAAGGAAGGGTTCGCGTCGGGCGGAACTTGAAGGCGGGCGGGAAATCGGAAATGCTGACGGCAAGATGTCCTCGCACCCGCATTGCAGCCGCTGGCTAACGATCGCGTTGTGCCTGGTCGTTGTTGAGGGGATCTCGGCAGACACCATCGAGGAGTATGTCGGGCGGGTAGCACCGCTGATTGATCCGGCGAAGTTGGCGATGCTGGCGGAGAAAGGGGCTAATCCGCGGGTGCAGAAGTACACCGTTTGGCTCGAAGCTGCCCGGCGCGATGGGGTTAATCCTACGAACGTGGTCGACGGCGCGCTGGTGTCGGTTGGAATGACGAACAAGATCGCGGCGGAGGTCACCAAAACTGTGATGCTGCGGAATTTGCAAATTGCCGGAGAGCTTGGATGCTTCGATGAACCCGGGATGAGCGATATGCGTCGGGGCCAATCGCCGACCATCCGGCGGGGGCCGTACCAGGGACAGGAACTGACGGTGGATCACATCATCCCCTACGCGGTTGCGCCTGAACTGGGTAATGTGATCGCGAATTTGGAATTGCTGCCATGGGAACTGAACCTGAAGAAGGGAACGAAGTTCGGTCAACGGCAACGAGACCTGGTGCGTAAGCTTTTCGCTGCGGGGTTGTTAAGTCAGGAGGGCTGGAAAAGACTGCGGGTGCGGTAGTCCTCGTCGCATTCACTATATCTCCTTCACGACGCCCCATTGCACATCGAGGCGTTTGGTGAGGAAGAGGTTCACGGCGCGGACGAGAACTTTGGCCTCGAGTTTGCGGCCGGCCTTGATGATGTCAATCAGGCGCATATTCGAGCGGACGTTGAGGCTGCCCTGAGCGATGATCGGGCCTTCGTCGAGGTGCATGGTCACGAAGTGCGCCGTGACACCGACGATTTTCACGCCCTGTTCCCATGCCTGGCGATAGGCTTGCGCACCCGGAAAGCTCGGCAGAAGCGACGGATGGATGTTGATGATTTTGTTTTTGTAGCGCCACACGAAATTCGGCGAGAGAATTTTCATGAACCGCGCGAGGACGATGAAATCGATTTCGTGAGCTTCGAGCGCACGCAACGCTTCCCGTTCCGCGCGTTCGCGGTCCTCCCAATTGACGCGCACGAACGGAATGCCATGGCGGCGCGCAATCGGTTCGAGGTCACGACGATTCGCGATGACGAGAGCCGGATCGGCTTTAAGCTGCCGCGATCGCGCACGGGAAATCAACGCTTCGAAGCAATGACTTTCCCGCGTGACCATCATGGCCATGCGTTGGCGGCGGTGCGGTTCCTGCAAGCGGCACGTGATCTCCATGTCGAGTGACTTCGCCAGGCGATTCAGTCCACCGCGAAGACTATCTATATTGAAGTCGCCGGCTGCCCACGACGCCTGGAGCACCATGCTGAACTGCCCGCGCGTGACCTGCTCCTCGAGCGCCTCGATGTTGGCTTTCTGCTCGAAGAGGTAATTCGTGGCGCGCGCGATCACACCGGTCTTATCGCGCCCGATCACCGTGATTGTCGTCACCAGCCTTTTCATGGCGAAGAGATTCTACTTCCAGCATGGAAATCATTCACGCGCAAACAATGGGGTAAAGCGGGGGTAAAACACCAAAATCCAAACCCCAAGCACCAAAGAAGCACCAAGCTCCGATGACGTATGAGTAATGACAAAATCCGAATTGATGACGAAGGTCGAAATCGAATTCGCGAGCGAGGGGCCGCATACGCGGAGGACGCGTGTTTGCTCGCCTGCGCTCAAAATCAGAAGTGAGTCTCCTGACGTCGTCTGCTACAAGATTGGTTGCGGCAGCGGCGCGCCAGGGACCCCGATGTATCGGGGACGCCCTACCGCTGGTGAAAATCCTTGGCAACGGCGGTCATGAGCGGGACGATGGCACGACCTAACTGATGAGAGTCGATCTTGCCTATGGCCAGGGCTACTTGCCCGTGGAATTTCCCAAGGGCCGGACGACGGTGATTTCGCCGTCGCACACGCCCGGACTGCCCAATGAACGGGAAGCCGTGATCCGCGGCCTGGAAAAGCCGATCGGCGCGTCCCCGCTTCGCGAGTCGATCAAACGAACCGACCGCGTCTGCATCAGCTTCAGCGACATTACTCGCGCCACACCGAACGAGCGTATCATCCCGTGGCTGCTGGAGCACCTGGCGCACGTGCCGCGCGAGAACATCACCCTGCTCAACCAACTGGGCACGCATCGGCCCAACACGCGCGCTGAATTGGAGAAGTTGCTCACACCGGAAGTCGTCGCGAGCTATCGCGTGCTCAACCACGAACCCGAAAATCCCGCGGCGCACGTGCAACTCGGCACGATGCACGACGGCACCCCGGCGCTGATCAATCGGCATGTCGTCGAGGCCGAGGTGCGCATCATCACGGGATTTATCGAGCCGCATTTTTTCGCGGGCTTCAGCGGCGGCATCAAAGGGATTTGCCCCGGCACGGCGGCACTGGAAACGGTGATGAGCAATCACGGCGCGAGAAACATCGGTGACCCGAATGCGACGTTCGGAGTCACCATCGGCAATCCGCTGTGGGAGGAACTGCGGGATGTCGCGCTGCGCGTCGGCCCAAGCTTCGTGCTGAACGTGACGCTGAACGAGCACCGACAAATCACTGCCGTGTTCGCAGGAGACATCATTGAGGCGCACAAAGTCGGCATCGAATTCGTGCGACGTTCCGCGATGCAGCGCGTGAGCGCTCCCTTCGACGTGGTAGTCACGACCAACAGCGGCTACCCCCTCGACCTCAATCTCTATCAGGGCGTGAAAGGCATGAGTGCGGGCGCGCGCATTATTAAACCGGGCGGCACACTCGTCCTCGCCTGCGAATGCCGCGAAGGCGTGCCAGGCGGAAGTCCACTCGACAAGCTATTGCGCAGCGCCGCGAGCCCGGAAGAAATTTTGGCGATGCTCGCGACTCCGGGCTTTGTACGCCCCGAGCAATGGCAGGCACAAATCCAGGCGCTCGTCCAACGTAAAGCGAAGGTGCTTGTCCACAGCTCGTTGCCGGACGACGTGATTCGCGCGGCACATTTGACGCCATGTCATGATATCGAAGCCGCCGTGAAAGAAGAACTCTCGCGGCGCGGGACAGATGCGCAGGTCGCGGTGTTGCCGCAAGGTCCGTTGACGATTCCATATTTGGGATAAGCACTTACTATGACAGCCATGGGACGCAGAAAATTTATCCAGTCGGCAGCTGCGGTTGGGGCAACACTGGCGGCGACGCGCGCGCTTGCGCAACCCGCCCCCGCCACATTCAAGCCAGTCGTCATCGCGAGCGGCAACGGCCTCGAGGCAACCGCACGCGCGATGGAACTGATCAAGCAGGGCCAAGACGCGCTCGACGCGGTGATCGAAGGCGTGGTTCTGGTTGAAGACGATCCGAAGGATAACAGTGTTGGCTACGGGGGATTGCCCAACGAAGAGGGCGACGTCGAACTCGACGCGTCCGTGATGCACGGCGCGACGGGCCGTGGCGGCGCGGTCGCTTCGTTGCAGAGCATCAAGAATCCGTCGCGCGTGGCTCGACTCGTCATGGAGCGCACGGACCACGTGCTGATCGTCGGCGCCGGCGCGTTGCGCTTTGCGAAAGCGCACGGCTTCAAAGAGGAGAATTTGCTCACCGACGAGGCGCGCGAGGCGTGGTTGAAGTGGAAAGAAAACCTCAGCGACAAAGACGATTGGCTGCCGCCGCATGATGTGAACACGCCGAACATCAGCCAGGCGTTCCAGTCCTACAAACGCCACTACGGCACGATCAACTGCAACGCGGTCGATGCAAAAGGCAACATCTCCGGGTGCACGACAACCAGCGGCCTCGCGTTCAAGATTCCCGGCCGCGTGGGCGATTCACCGATTCTCGGCGCCGGGCTGTGGGTCGACAACGAAGTGGGCGCCGCCGGCTCGACTGGCCGCGGCGAAGCCAACCTGCTGGCGTGCAGCAGCGTCATGGTGGTCGAGTTCATGCGCCAAGGAAAATCACCCGAGGCAGCATGCGTTGCGGCATGCGAAAGGATTGTGAAGCAAACCAGGATGCGCCGCTTGCTCGACGATCAAAAACGGCCAAACTTCGACGTGCGTTTTTACGCGATCAACAAGAAAGGTGAATACGGCAGCGCATCGATGTGGAGCGGCGGCACGTTTACGGTCAACACGGGCGAGAAACAAAGCCGCAAGCTCGACTGCGCCTTCCTGTTTAAGAAGACGTAGCCTTACTCTTTTTTCTTCTCGAACGTCATCGCGTGGCCGTTGATGCAGTACCGCAGGCCGGTAGGTTTGGGACCATCATCAAATACATGGCCGAGATGGGCATCGCAACGACTGCACAGCACCTCGGTGCGCTTCATGAAAAACGTGTTGTCTTCCTCAGTGGCCACGGCTTTGGGCTCGATCGGTTGCCAATAACTCGGCCAACCTGTGCCGGATTCGAACTTATGGTCGGAGCTGAAAAGCTCCTGTCCACACCCTACGCACTTGTAAGTCCCCTTCTCCTTGTTGTTCCAATTCGGCCCGGTGAACGCGCGCTCCGTCCCTTTCTTGCGCGTGACCTTGTATTGTTCGGGCGTGAGCTGCTTTTTCCATTCCTCGTCGGTTTTGACTACTTTGGTGGTCATGGCATTGGTGGCTTTCGTTGACGGTGGAGTTGCAGGCGGTGGGGTATCGGCGGCCTGAACAACGTTCGGCCGTTCACACCCCAATGCCAGCATTGATAACATCGCCATTACTAACACGGTTCGCATAAGCTATAATCAGTTGTTTTAAGAATGGACGCCTTACGTTCCAACTCGCCAGAATATACAACCTTATGCGGTTGAAGAAAATTCAAAACCCACTCCTGTGGGCGGCTTTGGCGTTGTTCGTTTTGGCAGGTGCCGCGCGATCCGCCGAGCAGCCTCGCTTCGAGTCCTTAACCCAAAAACTCCGTGCGCAAGCCAAACCCAACATCATTTTCATCCTCGCGGACGACTTGGGCTACGGCGACCTCGGCTGTTACGGCCAAAAGAAAATCAAAACGCCGAACCTCGACCGCATGGCCGCTGAAGGCATGCGGTTTACCCAATGTTACGCCGGCACGACCGTCTGCGCGCCGTCACGCTCGTCACTCCTGACTGGTCAGCACACGGGCCACACGCGCATTCGCGGCAACCAGGCCTACCCGCTCCGACCCGAAGACGTGACCGTTGCCGAAGTGCTGAAGCAGGCCGACTACAAAACCGGCGTGTTCGGCAAATGGGCCATGGGGCTCCAGGGCACGACCGGGACTCCGAGCCGGCAGGGCTTCGAGGAATGGTTCGGCTACTTGAGCCAAACGCACGCGCACGATTACTACCCGACGCAACTGTTCCGCAGTTCGGTGTTGCACAACCTCGAAGATGACCCGGTGCCAATCGAGCCAAACACCACCGGCAAGAACGGGCTTTACTCCCACGACATGTTTTGGATGGCGTCGAGCAACTACGTCCGCATCAACAAGTATTTTAGCTTCTTCATGTACGTGCCGTACACAATCCCACACGCGCACAACGAGCTCGGGAAGAAAACCGGCAATGGCATGGAGGTCCCCAACGACAAGCCTTACTCCGGTGAAGACTGGCCGCAGCCGGAGAAGAACAAGGCGGCGATGATCACGCGACTTGATCAGTCCGTGGGGGCGTTGATGGACTACCTGAAGAAACTAAGGATTGAGACAAACACGGTCGTGTTCTTCACGAGTGACAACGGTCCGCACAAGGAAGGCGGGGTTGACCCGAAGTTTTTCAACAGCTCCAGCGGATTGCGTGGTATCAAGCGGGAACTGTACGAGGGCGGCATTCGTGTGCCGATGATCGCGTGGTGGCCTGGCTCGATCAAACCCGGGACGGTCAGCGACCAGGTTTTCACGTTTTGGGATTTTCTGCCGACGGCGGCCGCGATTGCGGGAGTGAAACCTCCGGAAAACATCGATGGGATTTCGGTGCTGCCGACGTTGCTCGGGCAAAGGCAGACGAACCAGCACGAGTTTCTCTACTGGGAATTTCATGAGAAGGGAACGAAGCAAGCGGTGCGAATGGGCGATTGGAAAGCGGTGCGCCTCGAGCCCGAGAAGCCGCTGGAACTTTATAATCTGAAAGCGGACGTGAGCGAGGCCGTCGATATCGCGGAAAAACATCCCGACGTGATCGCGAAGATCGAGAATTATCTTAAAACCGCGCGCACGGAATCGGAGCGCTGGCCGATCAAGTCGCCCGCCGAAGCCGAAAAAGAAAAGCCGAAGCCGGCTGACACCAATTAACGTTTACTTTTTGGCAGTCCAGCTGCCTTTGAAGTCCTCAAACTCTTTGACCGTCACATCGCCGGTCAACTCGCCGTCCTTGAGCTTGCCGGTGTAGAGGAAGGTCACTTCGTTTTCCTGGATCGTCCGCGGCAACTCCATCGTCAGCTTGCCGTCGGAGAACGTGACTGATTTGAACTTATATTCGCCGCTGCGCGGGCTGACCAAAGTGCCGGACAGCTTCCCGTTCGCTTCGGCGAAACTGATGTCATAGTCGCGTTCGTCTTCTCCAGATTTCACGGTCATTTTCCACTTGCCGAGGAGCTTCGCCGCATCGCCCGGTGTTGAGGCCGCTTTCGTTTCGACGCGCTGATAAACTTCGACTCGCGGTTTTTCGTTTTCACGCTCCTTGTCGAAGTTCGACGCCAAAGTGAGCGTATCGTCCTTCAGGAAATACACACTGCTGCGATCGTCGTTGACGGGTTGCAGATCACTGGCCGAGCCGCCCGCCTCGATCTGGGTGATTTTCATGACGTGAAAAGGTCCGTGCATCTCGGCTTTGACGTTGCCTTTGGCGACGAAGCGAAGTTCGTTGTCCCCCCTGAAGGCCTGGAACGACAACTTCTCGCCCTTGATTTCCATTGTAAAACTCGATTCCTGACCATCGCTCCCCGTTCGCTTGGTGCTCCATTTACCCTGGAGCTTTGCGAGATCTGGAGATTCAGCGGCAATTGAATTCGACGCGAAAGCAAGAAGCACGAGAATGGCGGCGGATTTTAACATAGTATTCCTTTGTTGATTCCTGGCACAGGAATACCCCGAGCCGTTGGTTTTGTCATTGGCAATTTTGCACGCTCGACTCGGAGCAATTTTTGGCTAGTGTGTGGCTGTGGCGGGATCAGGACATCAACCTACCGAAATTCGCGATTCCTTGATTGCGGGTTTCTTGAATCATCTGTCCACCGAACGGGCGGCGTCGCATTACACCATCCGAAATTATCGACAGGCGCTTTTCGAGATGCACCAATGGCACGCGAACGAGCGCCGTGCTCCCCCACCATGGTTGAAGCTTGCGCGCGACGATTTCCGCAGCTACTTGCGTTTTCTCGGACGAAACAACATCAGCCGCGCTGCGATTCAGCTTCGTTTCAGCGCGTTGCGCTCGTTCTACAAGTTCCTCGTGCGCCGCGGAAAAATTGATGCTTCGCCCATCAAGAATATCGTGATGCCGAAGCAGGGGCGCCGGTTGCCACAGTTCCTCACGATCCAGCAGATGAATGATTTGCTGGACGCGCCGCTGAAGGAACTCGGCGTGGCTCGCCTGGCGAAGGCAGGCGAAACCGACGAAGCGCCGTTCCTGCGCGACGTCGCGATCCTCGAAACGATTTATTCGTGCGGCTTGCGCGTGAGCGAGCTGTGCGGGCTTTTGGCGCAGGACATGAATTGGAGCGAGGAAATGGTGCGGGTGCGCGGCAAAGGCAAGAAGGAGCGAATGGTGCCCATCGGCGCGAAGGCGCTCGTGGCGATTCAAAGCTATTGGAGCCAACTGCCGGTGTTGCCAGCATCCGATGCGCCGGTGTTCTTCGCCGACGCGCAGAAGCAGAGTGCGATGTACCCGCGCCTCGTGCAACTGCGGCTCAAGCGCTATCTCGGCTTGTGCGGGCTCGATCCCCAACTCACGCCACACAAACTTCGCCACAGTTACGCCACGCACATGCTTGATGCCGGTGCGGACTTGCGCAGCGTACAGGAACTCCTCGGGCACGCGCACCTGGTCACGACGCAAGTTTACACACACGTAACAACCGACCGCCTCAAAAAAGCGTACGATGCAGCACATCCGCGCGCGTGATTTGCGGTAAAGGTAAAACATCCCACGCCCGAAAGTAGTTCGCGCGAACCGCCCGCGTGCAGTATCTTGGTTGGTTCATGATGCCGGCGCAGCGCCCATGGCATGTTGTTGGTTGGTCATGAATCGAACAGCCATGAAGAGAGTCCTCATGTTGCTGACCGTACTTGGCGGCGTTGCTGTCCACGCCGCGGATCTGCCGCCTGACTTCGTCGAAGAGACCATTGGCGACAACTGGAACGAAGCGGTCGGGCTTACGTTTGCGCCCGACGGCCGCCTATTCGTGTGGGAACGAGGCGGCCGCATTTGGACGGTCGAAAACGGCGTCAAATCGGCTACGCCATTTCTTGACATCGCGGAAGAAGTCGGCGGCTGGCGCGACTTCGGGCTGTTGGGGTTTGCGTTGCACCCGGGTTTTCAAACCAACGGCCACGTCTACTTGATGTATGTCGTTGACCGCCATCATCTGCTCCACTTCGGCACGCCGAACTACAGGGCTTCGAGCAACCAATATTTCAATGCGACCATTGGTCGGATCACCCGCTATACCGCCCGCGCTTCTGACGGCCGCCGTTCGGTCGATCCCGGCTCCCGGCGCGTGTTGGTGGGCGAGCACAGAACAAACGGATTTCCGGTTCTGCATGAATCGCACAGCATTGGCACACTCGTGTTCGGAACGGATGGCACCTTGCTCGCCTCGTGCGGCGATGGCGCCAGCTACTCCAGCACCGACGCCGGAAGCGCTTCTGAAACTTATTGGCAAACCGCGCTCAACGAAGGAATCATTCGGACGAAGGAAAACGTCGGGGCGTTCCGCTCGCAACTTGTCGATTGCCTCAACGGCAAAATCCTGCGGCTCGCCCCGAAACTGGCGACGGCGTGCCGAGCAATCCTTATTACGACCCTGCGAACCCGCGCGCGCCGCGTTCGCGCGTTTGGGCGCTTGGTTTGCGCAACCCGTTTCGCGTGGCTCTGCGGCCTGACTCTGGCAGCACCAATCCAGGCGACGCCCGGCCAGGCGTAATCTACATCGGCGACGTCGGGTACGGCACGTGGGAGGAGTTGAACGTGTGCGACCAACCCGGCCAAAACTTCGGGTGGCCGCTGTATGAGGGGCTTCAGGGCGAGGCTGGTTATATGAACGCGAGCCCCGCGAATCGCGATGCACCCAATCCGTTGAACGGGACAGGCGGTTGCGCGCAACAGTACTTTCTGTTTCGAGAGTTGCTCGTGCAGGACACGTTGAACACACCGTCCTGGCCGAACCCGTGCAACACGAGCCAGCAGGTCCCAGCGACACTCCATCGATTCGTTCATCGTCGGCCCTCCATCGACTGGAGGCACGGCAGCACACCCGATGCGCGCACCGGCGTCTATTCCGGCAATAACGCTGCCGTGGTACAGATCGGAGCGCTGGGATCGCCCGTTTCGGGATCGATGTTTTCCGGCAACAGTTCGACAGGGGGCGCGTGGTACACCAATACGAGTTTCCCGCCGCAATTCCGCAACACCTACTTCCATGCCGATTATGTCGGGCAATGGATCCGAAGCTTTGTGTTCACGGCCAGCAACCGACCCACGGCCGTTCAAACCTTTGCCAGCAACGCGGGCGGTGTCGTGGCCCTGGCCATCGAACCTGCCACTGGCCATCTCTACTATGTCGCGTGGACTGCGACACTCCAACGGGTTCGTTACACGGCGGCGAATCAACCACCGATCGCCGTTGCCAATTCCGATCGATTTTTTGGCGCTGCTCCGTTGACCGTTCAGTTCAGCAGTGCGGCCTCTTCTGATCCCGAAGGCCAGCCGTTGGAATACCGATGGACCTTTGGCGACGGCACCGCCGCCAGCACGAACGCCAATCCGAGTCATACCTTCAGCGCGCCCGCGGGTGTGCCCACCAATTATATCGTGACGCTCGTCGCCACTGATGTGATGGGCCTCAGCGGGACAAACCGCGTTACGATTTTCGCGAACAACACCCCGCCGATCATCACCATCACGAGCCCGGTTGACGGCACGCTCTATTCGGTGTCCAACAGCACGACATACGCGTGCAGCGCGAACGTGAGCGATGCCGAGCACGCTCGCAGCGAGTTGCGCTGCGCCTGGCAAACCATTCTGCATCACGATAACCATCAACATCCCGAACCGATTGACACGAACTG